>Ga0163161_10003579_pt1 | contig 10884 bp, 9 predicted proteins | sample S45metaG_FD_129847 | JGI IMG/M metagenome (GOLD analysis project Ga0163161, IMG submission 129847) | Switchgrass rhizosphere microbial communities from Kellogg Biological Station, Michigan, USA - S4-5 metaG | ecosystem: Host-associated > Plants > Roots > Rhizosphere > Soil | place: USA: Michigan... | reverse complement strand
TTTGCCATTCATTTAATACGAATAAGAAGTTACATGAGAACGATACAGTTTAGAGAAGCTATTTGCGAAGCGATGAGCGAAGAGATGCGCCGCGACGAATCTATATATTTAATGGGTGAAGAAGTTGCCGAATATAACGGTGCTTACAAAGCCTCAAAAGGAATGCTTGATGAGTTTGGCCCTAAGAGGGTTATTGATACTCCAATTGCAGAGCTTGGTTTTGCAGGTATAGCAGTAGGTAGTGCCATGAATGGTAACAGGCCTATTGTGGAGTTTATGACCTTTAACTTTGCCCTTGTGGGTATTGACCAGATTATTAACAACGCAGCAAAGATGCGCCAGATGTCTGCAGGACAGTTTTCAATGCCAATGGTTTTCCGTGGCCCTTCAGGTTCAGCGGGTCAGCTTGGAGCTACGCACTCTCAGGCTTTTGAGAACTGGTATGCAAATACTCCGGGTCTTAAAGTAGTTGTACCATCTAATGTGTATGATGCAAAAGGTCTTCTTAAATCGGCTATTCGTGACAATGATCCTGTAATCTTTATGGAATCTGAACAGATGTATGGCGACAAAGGCGAAGTGCCAGAGGGAGAATACACTATTCCGTTAGGTGTTGCTGATATTAAACGTGAAGGAACAGATGTTACTATTGTAACTTTTGGAAAGATCATAAAAGAGGCATTCATTGCTGCAGACGAACTTGCTAAAGAAGGTATAAGCTGTGAAATTGTTGATTTAAGAACAGTTCGTCCTATGGACCATGATGCTATCCTTACTTCAGTTAAAAAAACGAACCGACTTGTTATACTTGAAGAGGCATGGCCATTTGCAAGTGTATCATCAGAGATAACTTACATTGTTCAGGAAAGGGCATTTGACTATCTTGATGCTCCTATCCAGAGAATAACTACCGCAGATACACCTGCTCCTTTCTCACCGGTGCTTTTAAAAGAGTGGCTTCCTAACGCGGGAGACGTTGTTAAAGCGGTGAAAAAAGTTATGTACAAATAAGAAAATAAACACTTATATTTGAAACTTCATCATACTATTTGATGAAGTTTTTTGTTTATAGCATATATGAAAATAAAATTACACTTTTTAGTTTGTACATTTTTGCTGCTTTCGGGTACATTAATGGCGCAGACTAAAGTCAGTGGTGTCGTTGTAGACGATACAAATGTATCTATACCTTATGCCAACGTTTACTTTAAAGGAACCAGTGAAGGTGTAATTACAGATGAAAACGGAAAGTTTTACCTTGAGTCCCAAAATACATATTCAGAAGTAGTTATTTCTTTTGTAGGCTTTGCGCCTAAAGAGGTAAAGCTTAACGGAACTGTAAATTATAACCTCACTGTAAAGCTAAGTGAAGCAAGGGAATTAAAAGAAGTGGTGCTTTATTCGGGCAAGACTTCAAAAAAGAATAATCCTGCCATAGATATCCTTCGAAAGATATGGGAGCGCCGCCGCAAGAACGGGCTTAAGATGTTTAAGCAGTATGAATATGATAAATACGAGAAGGTAGAGTTTGACATGAATACTATTGATAGTGCTTTCATGAAAAATAAGATATTCAAGGGCATGGAATTTATCTTTAATCATGTTGATACCTCTAATGTTACCGGTAAAACGTACCTGCCAATATTTATTAATGAGGCACTTAGTAATGTATATGGGGATAACGTAAGTAACAGGAAGAAAGAGGTAACCCGCGCTAACAAGAATTCCGGATTTAGTAATAATCAACAGATACTTGCCTTTATAAAAGACCTTTATGTAGATTATGATATCTACGATAATTACCTTAAATTTTTTGACAAAGATTTTGTAAGCCCGCTTTCACGCACGGGTATAAATGTGTATAACTACGTTCTTGCTGATAGTACTTTTATAGAGAAGAAATGGTGTTATAACATTGTGTTCTATCCAAGGAGGAAAGCTGAGCTTACCTTTAAAGGAAATTTTTGGGTAAATGACACTACGTTCGCCATCAAAAAAATTGTAATGTCTGCCAGTAAATCGGCTAATATAAACTGGGTAAAAGATATTTACATTGAACAGGAGTTTGATGTGGTAAACGATTCTGTGTTCCTGCTTAAGAGGGATCACATGATGTCTGACTTTGCACTAAATAAAAAAGAAGATTCTAAAGGTGTTTACGGTAAGAGAACCACCTTATTCAGGGATTATGTGTTTGACAAGAAAAAAGCAGACAATTTCTATACAGCAGACGTTAACCATAACGATGAAGCAATTTACCAGAAAGATGATAATTACTGGGAAGAGAACCGGTTTGAAACCCTCAATAAAGATGAGCGGGGTGTTTATAAAATGCTTGACACTCTTAAGACCGTTAAAAAGTTTAAGCGGATATATAGCGTCGTCGCGACTTTGGGAAGCGGTTATTACCAGATAGGTAATTTTGACTACGGACCTATATTTTCAAGTTTCGGGTATAATGATGTTGAAGGTATACGTTTACGAACGGGTGGGCGTACCTATTTTGGACAAAATGATCCGTGGAGGGTGGAAGGTTATACGGCCTACGGATTTAAAGACAATAAATTCAAATACGGCATCTCCGGTAAATGGATGGTGAATAAAGAAAAAAGAATTATCCTTGCAGGGGGTAACAGGCGCGATGTAGAGCAGATAGGTGTGAGCCTTACTGCTACGAGCGACGTACTTGGCCGAAGCTTTGCCTCATCGTCACTTTTTTCCAGTGGCAGCAACAATAAGCTTACTAATGTAAACTTTACTACTTTCTCGGCGGAAATAGAGCCGGTAAAACATCTTGTATTGAGGGGCAGCCTTAATTACAGGACACTTCGATCTGCAGATCCGCAACAGTTCAGTATGGACTATTATATAGATCCATACGACCATTCTAAGGGCGTAAAAGGCAATCTTGACCAATATGAGTTTGGTGCGATGGTGGAGTATACGCCAAAGCGAAAAACTGTAGGTTATGGAGTAGAGCGTACCGATGTTGACTTGAATTACGCTAAGTTATTCCTTAATTTCTCCCAGGGAATAAAAGGGACATTCGGCAGCGACTTTGAATATCAAAAAGTACAGTTTTATTACAGGCAGCCAATTTTGGTTGGCGGTTTCGGGCGATTATTCACAACTCTTGAGGCCGGAAAGATATTTGGCGATGTGCCGCTTGGATTGATGGGTGTAGTACCGGGTAATCAGTCATATTTTATCATAGAGAACACATATAACCTTATGAATTATTACGAGTTTGTAGCCGATGAATATGTGTCGCTGCATCTTGAGCATAATTTTAATGGAAGGCTGTTTTCGCGGATTCCGGGGATAAGGAATCTGAATCTTAGGGAGATCATTGGTATAAAAGGAGTTTATGGAACAGTGTCAGACGGGAATAGAAGGCTTAATGCGTCCAGCATCGAGTACCGCGCCCCTGAAGATGTATATTGGGAATATCATGCAGGGATTGGCAATATCTTTAAGGTTTTCAGGATAGATTTTGCCTGGAGAGGCAGTTATCTTAACCTTCCTGATGCTAATAAATTTACTGTTAAAGGTGTTTTTGGATTCTATTTCTAAAAGTTAAAATTTTCCAAAAAAAGGTGTAACTTCGTTTCAATTATTTAACGACCACCAACCTTATGAAAAAATTATTTTCTTTACTGTTATTACTTACGGTTGCATTCTCCTGCATTAAGAAAGAGGAAGTTAAGTCTGTAGAAAAAAAAGGAGACCCTTTAGTTGCATCTGTGGGTAAGGAGAGTAATGGTAAGTATATTTTTACAGATTCAGATTCTCTTGTTTATAAATGGAATGTTTTTGTAAACAAGAAAATGAAGCCTCAGGATTCTATAATACTGAATGATTTTTCTATAATAAAATCAAAAACTAAAGGAGAGCGTACAGAAGACTGTTATCTTCTTGTGGCGAAAGACAGAGATCATAAAGTGTCTCTTGGTGCCATACTGAATGTAAAGGATAAAAAATTCTACACAAAACCTGAGGGAGCTTCAAGTCAGGATATATACGAAGTCATATTGTGTAATGGCGGTTGTAATGATGTTATTTGTAGTCCTGATGTGATTGTAGCGGGTGGTGTTAAACGTTTAATATGTTCAGCGTGCGATCAGTGTGTAAAAGTTTCGGGCAGTATCAAGTGATATTTTGTAGGGTTTTTTAACATATCGTTGGCGTAGCAAATTAATAATTAGCTATAAATTAGTTTTATAATAATCATCCAACTTAATCCTTTACGTATGAAAAGAAAAATTTTACAAAGCGCCATATGCTTCCTTCTTATAGGTATGGCCTGGAGCTGTAGTAATGACAGTGATGTTGTAATGTCAGATGCTGGCAGCAGGGATATCAGGCAGAAAAATAAAAATGTATGGGAAGGTCAGATTGCAGAAGAAGTTGATGGACAGCTTATTCTCACTGCTGACAGGGATGAATTGATAGAGGCGTTTCAATCTATACTTTTAAGACAAAGTGATGGAGAAAATGTTGAAATAAACCAGATTACTCTTGTGCGTAAGTTTGCATCAAACAATTCTCAGGATAGTGCTGTGTTTTTGATTGGTGGAGGAAGGTCTCCGGGGGGAAGTACTGTTTCATCGGGGGTAATTCTTGTTGCCGGTGGAACGGGATCAGGTAAAATGTTTTTTAGTCCGGGACCGATTAACGCAGAAGGAGATCCAACCTCTGTAAGCTGTTGGGGCTGCGGAACTGGCTGTTTTCTTGAGTACTATAATATAGACGGACACAAAGTTCCTTACTGCAATTCAGCAGGATGTGGCCCGCTTTGCGATAGGATATTTGATTAATACGCTTAATAGATAAGTATACTGCATAGCCTCCATAAGGAGGCTTTTTTTATAAATCTTAATTGTAATATGGAGCACACCATTCCGCTATTAGTACAACTGGATCCTAAATTTGCGACAATTGCAGATTTATATGGTACACCGGGGTTTGTTAGTAGAAAGCCAGGATTTGAAAGTCTGTGCCTTATGATACTTGAACAACAAGTCTCTTTGAATTCTGCAAAAGCATCGTTTGATAAGCTCAAAAATCTCATCGAAGAGTTTACACCTCAAAATAGTATAGAAATTACCGATCAGGAGTTTCGGCAATGTGGGGTAAGCCGCCAGAAAACAGCATACATCCGCAATCTTGCAGAGGCAATCTTAGATGGGAATATTTCTTTAGAAAGTTTTAACGGGAAAGACCATGATACGGTAAGAAAAGAGCTTGTTGCCTTAAAAGGAATCGGGAACTGGACGGCTGATATTTATCTGATGTTTTGTTTGCAAGCGCCGGATATTCTGCCTTTGGGCGATATAGGCATAATTTCGGCAATTAAAGATGTATGGGAATTTACAACCTTAGAAGAGATAAAGGAGCATTCAGAAAAATGGAAACCTTACCGTACTACAGCAGCTTTTTTTTTATGGCACTACTATCTTAAAAAGCGTAATAGGATATTTCCTCATTAAATTAATGTAAACCTGCATGATATATGGTGCTTTTAATGGGTAAAGCTTTGCATTACAGTAATTTTTATGCTACTTTTGCACCCGCTTAATTAGAAAAAAGACACTTAAAAGATGACAGCAGCAAAATTAAAAACGTTTGACGTACTTATAGAAATCCCTAAAGGGAGCAGGAACAAATATGAATATGATTTTCAATTAAAAAAAATACGTTACGACAGAATGCTGTTCTCGTCTATGATGTATCCTGCTGATTATGGTTTTGTACCGGAAACACTTGCGCTTGACGGAGATCCGCTTGATGTACTTGTTTTAGTTACTGAGCCTACTTTTCCTGGTTGTGTTATGGAAGTAAAACCAATTGGTGTTTTCCATATGGCTGACGAAAAAGGGCCGGATGAAAAAATTATCTGTGTACCTGTATCAGACCCAATCTGGAATAAATACAGTGACCTTAACGAGATAAACGGTCACCTTATAAAAGAGATCGAGCATTTCTTCCAGGTATATAAAGACCTTGAAAATAAAAAAGTTGATGTAGGAGGATGGGGAGATGCTGCAGAAGCACGCGAAATCATTGACCAGTGTGTAGACCGTTTTGAAGCTCTTGAAGACAAGCCGGAGGAACTATTCAGTATCAGATAGTTTTATTATAACATATTATTAAAAAAGGCAGCATTCTGTTAAAGGATGTTGCTTTTTTTATTTTGGTTTTTGCTATATTTACAATATTAACAACAAACCAAAACCTTAATTATGAATTCAATAATGATTTACGTGCCAATATTTATGGCCGTTTTAGGATTGCTTTTTATGGCAGCCAAAAGATCATGGGTGCTGAAGCAGGATGCCGGCGACGGTAAGATGAAAGAGATTTCAGATTACATTTACGAAGGGGCGCTTGCATTTTTAAAAGCAGAATACAGGTTACTTACATTTTTTGTTATTATAGCAAGTGTGGCGCTTGCAGGCATAACATTTTTGCCGGGAGCAAAAACGCATTTGCTAATTGTTATTGCCTTTATATTTGGCGCTATATTTTCGGCTCTTGCTGGAAATATGGGGATGAAAATTGCCACAAAAACGAATGTGCGAACTACTCAGGCCGCACGGACTAGCCTTCCTCAGGCACTTAAAGTGTCATTTAGCGGAGGAACTGTAATGGGGCTTGGTGTTGCCGGTTTGGCTGTTTTAGGGCTTACCGGTTTTTTTATATTCTTTTTTCACTACTTCATGAATGGCGTGTGGACAACCGCCGCCGACATGACCATGGTGCTGGAAACGCTCGCAGGCTTTTCGCTTGGTGCTGAGTCTATTGCCCTATTTGCCCGTGTGGGTGGGGGAATCTATACTAAAGCCGCCGACGTGGGTGCCGACCTTGTGGGTAAAGTTGAAGCCGGTATTCCGGAGGATGATCCGCGTAACCCTGCAACTATTGCAGATAACGTGGGTGATAACGTAGGTGATGTTGCCGGTATGGGCGCCGACCTTTTTGGATCATACGTTGCAACAGTGCTTGCCGCAATGGTATTAGGTAATTATGTGCTAAGGGATATAATATTGGATAATCCTTCATTTACAGATGCTTTTGGCGGAATAGGCCCAATACTTTTACCTATGGCAATTGCAGGTTTTGGGATACTGTTCTCTATTATAGGAACATTATTGGTTAAGATAAAAGATAACAATGCTAAAGAAGCACAGGTACAGGGAGCACTTAATGTGGGTAACTGGGTATCTATAGTGCTGGTTGCCATATCATGTTACTTTTTAGTTCAATACATGCTTCCTGAAACTATGATGATGCAGTTTTACGGAGAAGGCAGTATAGAAATATCATCATTACGTGTATTTGGTGCTACAATCGTAGGTCTTTTTGTAGGCGGTGTAATTTCATCGGTTACAGAATATTATACAGGGCTGGGTAAAAAACCTATACTCGCTATTGTACAGAAATCAAGTACCGGTGCGGGAACTAACATTATTGCGGGACTTGCAACGGGTATGATATCTACTTTCCCTACAGTGCTGCTGTTTGCAGGTGCTATATGGGGATCGTATGCATTGGCAGGATTTTATGGTGTGGCATTGGCCGCTTCAGCCATGATGGCTACTACAGCTATGCAGTTAGCTATTGATGCTTTCGGACCAATATCGGATAACGCCGGTGGTATCGCAGAGATGAGCGAGCTGCCTAAAGAAGTTCGTATGCGTACCGACATCTTAGATTCTGTGGGTAACACTACAGCAGCGACAGGAAAAGGATTTGCCATTGCTTCTGCTGCATTAACATCGCTGGCTTTGTTTGCGGCTTATGTAACTTTTACAGGAATAGACGGTATTAATATATTTAAAGCTCCGGTGCTTGCCATGCTGTTTATAGGTGGTATGATTCCGGTAGTGTTCTCTGCCCTGGCTATGAACTCTGTAGGTAAAGCTGCAATGGACATGGTATATGAGGTAAGAAGGCAGTTTCGAGAGATACCGGGTATCATGGAAGGTACGGGTAAACCCGAATATGGCAAATGTGTAGCGATATCTACCAAAGCTGCGTTGAGGGAGATGATGCTTCCGGGTGTGCTAACCATAGGCTTCCCTATTGCCATTGTATTATTGGGGATGCTTGTATATCCTGATAACAATCAGCTTGTCGCAGAAATGCTGGGTGGTTATATGGCAGGTGTTACAGTATCGGGTGTGCTTTGGGCTGTGTTCCAGAATAACGCAGGAGGTGCATGGGATAACGCTAAGAAATCTTTTGAAGCAGGTGTGATGATTAACGGCGAGATGACCTACAAAGGCTCAGACGCGCACAAAGCGGCTGTGACGGGCGATACAGTGGGCGATCCGTTTAAGGATACATCTGGGCCATCGATGAACATACTTATCAAACTTACGTGCCTTATAGGGCTTGTAATCGCTCCGATCTTAGGCAGCCATACAGAAAATGCCGAAATACTAAATATTCAGGCTGCTACAGTTATTGAAAAGCCGGTGGTTACAGGACAGGAGTCAAGTACTGAGATTTCTATAGACCGACAAAAAAACAACGATGGAAAAATAACCGCTACAGTTACCATATCTACAAAAACAAACAGCGAAGAACTGAAAACAGAACAAAAAACCTTTGAAGGTACCGAAGCTGAAGTGAATGCCCAGATTGAAGCCCTTAAAAAGAAATAACCTAAGTTTATATAACCGAAAAGCCTCTGCATTAGAGGCTTTTCTATTTATTTTATGTCGCTATCAGACTAAAACAGTCCGTTTACTTCTGCATTTATCCTGTTTATTATTTCGCCAAGATCTTCGGGGTTGTCTACAAAATTATTTTTGTCAACATCAATGATCAATAATTTTCCTTTATCATAGCCCTGAATCCATGCTTCATAACGTTCGTTAAGGCGGCTCAGGTAATCTATAGAAATGGTGTTCTCGTAATCCCTACCACGTTTATGTATCTGCTTTACCAGGTTAGGGATAGAGCTGCGAAGGTATATGAGCAGGTCTGGTGGGCCTACAAAGCTTTCCATCATGTCAAAAAGTGCTTTGTAGTTATTGTAGTCACGGTTTGCCATAAGCCCCATGGCATGGAGGTTGGGTGCAAATATGTGAGAATCCTCATAAATAGTCCTGTCCTGAATAATGTTTTTTCCGCTTTCGCGAATCTGCATCACCTGGCTGAAACGGGTATTAAGAAAGTATACCTGCAGGTTAAACGACCAGCGTTCCATCTGGTGGTAAAAATCATCAAGATAGGGATTGTCAACCACATCTTCATAGTGCGGTTCCCATTTAAAGTGTTTGGCCAATAATCCGGTAAGGGTAGTCTTTCCTGCACCTATATTTCCTGCTACAGCTATATGCATTATTTGGGTAAGGTTATTTTATATGTGTTGATTTCAGAGTCTGTAAAAATAGACAAAATTTGGGCTGTATAATGAAAACTTTGGAAGCTTTTTTCAACTATCGCGATAGGTGTTTGAGTTTGCTTTTCAAGGTTATAAAAGTAAAGCGCATTGTCTTTTTTAATGATAAGTTCTTTAGAGGATACTATCTGTACCTGTTCGTAGGCAGGTGCAATGCCCAGTGCGCTGACGTTTCCGAAAAGATTTACGGCAAAGCATTTGTTGGCTGCATCTATCCAGTAAAAATAATTATAATCGTTCTGGTAATATTTTATATTGTCTGTAAATGGTGGTGTTATGGTCTTAAAGCTGTACTGGCCAAGGTCAAACAGGCCAAGCTGCTGGGTGTTGATGTCATACAGCCACAAGCGGTTTTGAGAGGCCAGCCCGGCAGCTTCGATAACAAGCGATTCAGGCAGATTGGAAAAATTAATACGTTTGGTTTCATTAAGCTGGTTGTCCAGCAAAACCACGGTGTTGAATTTTCGGTAAAACAGTACAAGCTGTAACGGATTTTGTATATCTACTTTATAAATCTCCCCAAGCGAAAGCGTACGATACTTTAGTTTTAGCCCGTCTTTCTCTTTTTTGAATTCGTTGTCAGCAATTGTGTATGTCCAACCAAAATTATCGGTGCCCAAATAACGCTGCGGAGCATTTTTTGAGTTGGACAGCAGCTTTACAGGAATTTCCAGGTCCTGTGCAGAAGCCAGCCCGAAGTATGATACTAATAAAAGGACAACCAGTTTTTTCATCTGCGGAAAATTACAAAAAATAAATGCTTCAGGATAATGCGCCTCTTTATTTCTATGATAAATGCGCTTAACATTATTTAACACTAAATAAAAGTACGTAACAGCCTGCCATGGTGTGATAATCTAATTTAGCATAAGATAATAATAACTAAAACTCCAATCATGAAAACGAAACTTATTACATTGTCAGTATGTCTCCTGACGCTATTTTGTGTGCAGGCGCAGGAATTTAAGGGAATAGCTACATACGAATCTAAAATGACATTACCCGAGTCTAAAGACAAGGAAGATATGCCAAAACTGGGCGATGAAATGGAGAAAATGCTGGAAGAAGCAATGAAAAATGCCCTGCAAAATACATATACCCTTACGTTTGATAAATCATCTTCAATTTTTGTAGAAGAGGAAAAATTAGAGGCTGCAAACCCTATGGTAAGTATAAAAATTGAAAGGGACGGAGAAGGTATATTGTACAAAAATGTCAAGGAAAATAAGCTCTTGGTAGAAACAACTTTTCACGATAAAGAATTCCTTATAAACGACTCGCTAAAAAAATTTGAATGGAAACTTGAGCCTGAAACCAAGAAAATAGGCAGCTACACCTGCTACAAAGCTACAGCCGTTATAAAACCATCTAAACGGGATAAAGAAGATGAAAATATAAAACTAACCGGTGCAATAACTCGCGATACTAAAATAACAGCATGGTATGCGCCGGAAATTGCGGTGAGCCAGGGG
>Ga0163161_10003578_pt1 | contig 10885 bp, 11 predicted proteins | sample S45metaG_FD_129847 | JGI IMG/M metagenome (GOLD analysis project Ga0163161, IMG submission 129847) | Switchgrass rhizosphere microbial communities from Kellogg Biological Station, Michigan, USA - S4-5 metaG | ecosystem: Host-associated > Plants > Roots > Rhizosphere > Soil | place: USA... | reverse complement strand
GGCAGCCTGGGGTGGCACGGCAACGCCTTGCTGGTGCGCCGTCATATTGATCTGGTCGAAGCGGCGCCGGTCCCGCTGCCAACGCTGGAGCCGCGCGGTGCGATCCGTGCCGACCTGCGGATCGAAGGATGCCGGGTGCGCGTCGTCGGCATGCATCTCGACTTGTCGGGCTTGCGCCGTCGCCATCAGGTGCGCTCGGTCCTTGCGCATGCCGCCGGTTGCGCGGCATCCATGCCGACGGTGCTGATGGGCGACATGAACGACTGGGCGCTGCACGGCGGCTGCTTCCGCGAGTTTGGCGAGGATTGGACGGTGCTTGCACCCGGACGCAGCTTTCCATCCCGGCGACCGGTGGCGGCGCTGGATCGCATCATCGTCTCCTCGGAGTGCGAGGTCCTGGGAACCGGCGTGCACCACAGCGCGTTGTCGGCTGTTGGATCGGACCATCTTCCGGTGTTTGCCTCATTGAGCCTGCCCAAAACTTAGGCAGCATGCTCACGAAAGAGGCGGCGCATGCTGCAGCTGCACAGGTCATCCACGGTGCGGCTTTGAATTCTTGCCGAAAAGTGAACTGGCACGCTGTTTGCTATCCTTAGTCTCACCGGCAGGTGGGCCGGGGGCTAACAGGGGATCGGCATGAAGTTCATCATCGCCATCATCAAGCCGTTCAAACTCGACGAAGTGCGGGAAGCCCTTGGCGCCATTGGCGTCGCCGGCATGACCGTATCGGAGGTCAAGGGCTTCGGACGGCAGAAGGGGCAGACCGAAATCTATCGGGGCGCCGAATACTCGACCAACATGCTTCCCAAGGTGAAGATCGAGGTCGCTGCGCCGGACGACATGGCCGCCAAGATCGTCGAGACGATCCAGCAGGTCGCCAGCACCGAAGCGATCGGCGACGGCAAGATCTTCGTTCTCGACCTGGCTTCGGCCGTGCGTATCCGCACCGGCGAGTCCGGCGACACCGCGCTTTGAGGGGGACTTCCATGATGAACCGCAAGATTCTCGGCGGCGCCGGCGCGATCCTCGCGTCGCTGGCCGCTTCCACCGCCGCGTGGGCGCAAGCCGCGGCCCCGATCAAGGCGCCCGACGCCGCCGCTGCTGCCGGCATGATCAACAAGGGCGATACCGGCTGGATGCTCATCTGCGCCGCACTGGTGCTGCTGATGTCGATTCCCGGCCTCGCACTCTTCTACGGCGGCCTCGTGCGCGCCAAGAACATGCTGAGCGTCTGCATGCAGGTGTTCATGATCGTGTCGGTGGCCGGCCTGATGTGGGCCTCGATCGGATATTCGATCGCCTTCACTTCAGGTGGTGAGAACCACTTCTTCGGCGGCCTGTCCAAGGCCTTCCTCGTCGGCGTCGACGCGACCACGGTCGGGGCGACGTTTTCCAACAACGTCTACATCCCCGAACTGGCCTTCGTCGTCTTCCAGATGACCTTCGCGATGATCACCCCGGCCCTCATCGTCGGCGCCTTCGCCGAACGCGTGAAGTTCAACGCGCTGCTGGTCTTCGTCGTGTTGTGGTCGATCCTGGTCTACTACCCGATGGCGCACATGGTCTGGTACTGGGCCGGCCCGGACTTCCTGGCCGACGCTCCCACCGACTCGGGCCTGCTGTGGGGCTGGGGGGCGCTTGATTTCGCCGGCGGCACGGTCGTCCACATCAATGCCGGTATCGCTGGCCTGGTGGGCTGCCTCTTCATCGGCAAGCGTCATGGCTACCCGCGTGAGCCGATGCCGCCGCACTCGCTGGTCATGACCATGATCGGCGCGAGCCTGCTGTGGGTGGGCTGGTTCGGCTTCAACGCCGGCTCCAACCTCGAAGCCAACGGCGTCACCGCGGTCGCCTTCATCAACACCATGCTCGCCACTTGCGCCGCCGCCGTCAGCTGGTCGCTGATCGAGCAGTTCCATCATGGCAAGGCCAGCATGCTGGGCGCCGTGACCGGAGCCGTCGCCGGCCTCGTCGCGATCACTCCGGCCGCTGGCCTGGGCGCGCCGATGACCTCGATCGTGCTGGGCCTGATCGTCTCGCCGGTCTGCTACATCTTCGTCACCAAGGTGAAGATCAAGATGGGCTACGACGACAGCCTCGACGTGTTCGGGGTGCACTGCATCGGCGGTATCGTCGGCGCGATCGGCACCGGCATCGTCGCGGCGCCGTCGCTGGGCGGTCAGGGCGTGTTCGACTACACCGTGTTCCCGGCAGCCTTCGATCCCGCGACCTACTCGATCAGCGGGCAGGTCGTGACCCAGATCAAGGCGGTGCTGTTCACCCTGGTCTACTCGGGCGTGATCTCGGCGGTGCTCTACTTCGTGATCGACAAGACCATCGGTCTGCGTCCGACCATCGAGGACGAGAATGCCGGCCTCGACATCGCCAGCCATGGTGAGCGTGCCTACAACTACTGAGACTTCAAGAGTTTGGCGGGGGCGGGCTTGTTCCTCCTCTCCTAGGGTCGGTTCCCGCCATCCGATGTTCCTCCTGCGAACACAAACTTGAGAAGGGCCGGAGCCAGCCGCTCCGGCCCTCTTTTTTGTGTCCACGTCAGAAGGAAGCGCTCAGCGCGATCCTGCGGCGAGCATGTCCATGACCTGCCGGATCGGCGCGACGTCGTAGCCGGCTGCGGCCGCCTGGTCGGCCAGCACTTCGGGGTCTTCACCTGCCTTGGCCTGTGCGAGCGCCCACAGCAGCGTCGATCGTGTCCCCGATCGGCAATATGCCAGCACCGGCCCTTGCGCGCGCTTCAGCGCTTCGGCCATGGCGACCACCTGGTGCTCTGCAAAGCCGGCATGGGTGACCGGGATCGCCACGTAGTCGATCCCGGCGGCCTCGGCGGCGGCGGCGATCTCTTCTCCGGCGATCTGGTCGTCGCTTTCACCTTCGGGACGATTATTGACGATAAGCCGCACGCCCAGAGCGCGGGCCTGCTCGACTTCGGCGAGGCCGATCTGAGGGCTGGCATAGACGTGGTCGGTTAGCTTGCGAAACATGGACGTACCCGCTCCTTGCGAATGGCCCGTCGGGCCACGGTGCGCGGGCCCTAGCACATGCCTCGCGAATTCGACAAAGTCGCGCCGAAACCCACGCATTTCTGTTCGCCAAGCTCTTGCAAGTTGTATATAAGCCCAAATCGCAGGAAAAGGCCGTGTCTTATCGCGGTTGCTTGCCCTGGCGCCCGGCGCGGTTCGTCCACGTAGCCGGGCCAATGCTTATGGGGCGCAGCGAAGGTTTATTCGTAGAGATGGGTTTTGATAGAGGACGTCGCGGTAGGGGACGCGACAAGCGCGATCGTTTCGGTGGCGAGGAAGATTTTGATCCGTTCTTTGCGGGTCAGGACCGTGGCGGCGGTGGCGGTGGTGATCGCTTCGGCGGTGGCGGCGGCTTCGGTGGCGGCGGTGGCGGCTTCGGCGGTGGCGCTCCTCGCAGCGGCGGCTTCGGCGGCGGTAACTCGGGCGGTGGCGGCTTCGGCGGCGGCGGCGGCGGGCGCAGCTTCGGCGGCGGTGCTGGCGGCGGCGGCGGTGGTCGCGGAATGCCTGCCCAGGTCGTCGGCCAGGGCAAGGGCGTCGTAAAGTTCTTCAACTCGGCCAAGGGCTTCGGCTTTATCCAGCGCGATGAAGGCGGCGACGATGTGTTCGTGCACATCAGCTCGGTCGAGCGCGCCGGCCTCGAAGGCCTGGCTGAAGGACAGCAGCTTGAATTCCAGCTGGTCGATCGCGGCGGCAAGATCTCGGCCAGCGACCTCGTGGTCGTCGGCGACGTCATCCCCGTCGAGAAGCGCGACGAAGCGCCTCGCGAAGCCGCTCCTCAGCGTCAGCTGACGGGCGACAAGGCGACCGGGACCGTCAAGTTCTTCAACTCCATGAAGGGCTTCGGCTTCATCACTCGCGATGACGGCCAGCCTGATGCATTCGTGCACATCAGCGCGGTCGAGCGTTCGGGCATGTCCGGCCTCAACGAAGGCGATCGGGTCGAGTTCGACATCGAAGTGGATCGACGAGGCAAGTACTCGGCGGTCAACCTCGTCCCGCGCCAGGGTTGATCCTGCCGGCTTGGCACCCGATCTTCTGATCGGGTTCCGGGCGAAAGCCTAAAGTGCGCAGATGGCGGCCCGCCTGGGCCGCCATTTGTCGTTTTCCGATCTTGAAACTCGATTTTGCAGGAAGTCCGGTCATGTCGATCACTCCGCTGATGCCCGTCTACCCCCGGTGCGATGTCCGTCCCGTGCGCGGCGAACACTGCCATCTGATCAGCGAAGACGGCCGCCGCTTCCTGGACTTCGCTAGCGGCATCGCCGTCAACGCGCTCGGCCATTCGCATCCCGGATTGATCGCCGCCATTCAGCAGCAGGCGGCGACGCTGATGCATGTCTCCAACCTCTATGGCAGCCCGCAGGGCGAGCAGTTGGCCCGGCGCCTGGTCGACCTGACCTTTGCCGACACGGTGTTCTTCACCAATTCAGGTGCGGAGGCGGTGGAGTGCGCGATCAAGACCGCGCGTGCCTATCACCAGTCGGCCGGGTCCGATCGGTTCGAGATCATCACCTTCAACAACGCCTTCCACGGCCGTACGCTCGGCACCATCAGCGCGTCGAACCAGGACAAGATGCACAAGGGCTTTCTGCCCCTGCTGCCCGGCTTCCGTTATGTCGAGTTCAACGATCTGGAAGCGGCCAAGGCGGCGATCGGCCCGCAGACTGCCGGCTTCCTGGTCGAGCCGATCCAGGGCGAAGGCGGCATCCGCATCGCCGACCAGGCCTTCCTGCAAGGCCTGCGCGCCTTGTGCGACGAGCATGATCTACTGCTGCTGCTCGATGAAGTGCAAAGCGGCGTCGGCCGCTCGGGCACCTTCTACGCCTACGAGCAGTACGGCATCGTCCCCGACGTGCTCGCCACCGCCAAGGGCATCGGCGGCGGCTTTCCGCTGGGCGCGTGCCTGGCCTCCGAAAAGGCCGCGCGGGGCATGGTCGCCGGGGCGCACGGTTCGACCTACGGCGGAAATCCGCTGGGCATGGCTGCCGGCAATGCCGTGCTCGACGTCATCGGCGACGAGGCGTTCCTCGCGGACGTGCGCACTAAGGGTGAGCGCCTGCGTAGCCGCATCGAGCAGTTCCTGGGCAACTACCCCGAGCTCTTCGACTCGGTGAGGGGACGCGGTCTGTTCATCGGCCTCAAGCTGAAGGTCGAGCCACGCGGCTTCGTCGCCCACATGCGCGACAACCATGGCCTGCTCACCGTCTCGGCGGGTGACAACGTCGTGCGGATCGTCCCGCCGCTCGTCATCGACGACAGCCACATGGATGAATTCATGGAGAAGCTCTCGGCCGCGGCGGCCACCTACCAGCCGGCGGTGGCCGCATGAGCGCGCGGCATTTTCTGAGCCTGAGCGATGCCGGCGGGAACGCCATCGCCGCGATGCTGAACGACGCGCTCGACCGCAAGGCCGCGCGCCAAGGCTGGGCCCGGGGTCGCGCGGATGCCGACGCTCCGCTCGCGGGTCACGTTCTGGCGATGATCTTCGAGAAGAACTCGACGCGCACGCGCGTTTCGTTCGACATGGCGATGCGCCAGCTGGGCGGCAGCGCGCTCATCATGGAGTCGGGCAGCACCCAGCTAGGCCGAGGGGAGACGGTGGCCGACACCGCCCGCGTGCTCAGCCGCATGGTCGACGCGATCATGATCCGCACCGACGATCACGCCAAGATCGACGAGCTGGCGCACTATGCCGAAGTGCCGGTGATCAACGGCCTGACCGACTTGTCTCACCCGTGCCAGATCGTCGCCGATCTGCTCACCGTGATCGAGCGAGGCTTTGCGCTGCCTGGCCTGCAGGTCGCGTGGCTGGGCGACGGTAACAATGTCGCGAACTCGCTGGTCGAGGCGGCGGGGCTGATGAAGTTCACCGTCCGCCTTGGCGGGCCGAACGGCTACGAGCCCGATCCGGCGTTCGTGGCGGCCGCGCGTGCGAGTGGCGCAGATGTGGTGCTGACGCAGGACGTTGCCGAGGCGGTTCGTGGCGCGCAAGTCGTGGTGACCGATACTTGGGTGTCCATGGGCCAGGCCGGCGGCGACACCGTGCTGGCGGCGATGGCGCCGTACCAGGTCGACGCCGCGCTGATGGCGCAAGCGGCTCCTGGTGCGGTGTTCCTGCATTGCCTGCCGGCGCACCGTGGCGAGGAGGTGACCGCCGAGGTGATCGACGGACCGCAGTCGGCGATCTGGGACGAGGCGGAGAACCGCATTCACGCGCAGAAGTCGATCCTGCGCTGGGCGCTGGGTCAGCTGTGAGCTTGAACGATCCTTCGATCCGCGTGGAGCGCACCGGGTTCGACGAGGTCCTCGGCTTCACGATCCCTGATCGGCACGCGCGCGGGCGGATGGTTCGCATGGGGCCGGTACTGGAGACAGTGCTGTCCGCGCATGACTATCCCCCCGCGATTAAGCACTTGCTGGCCGAGGCGTTGGTGCTGACGGCACTCATGGGCGCACTGCTGAAGGAAGAGGGCAGCCAGCTGACCCTGCAGGCGCAGGCGCAAGGTGGCCCGGTCGATCTGCTGGTGTGCGATTATCTCGATGGTGCGGTGCGTGGCTATGTCAGCCATGATCGCGAACTGGTGAAGGCTGCCGGAACCAGCCCGCGCCTGGAGAGCCTGTTCGGTGAGGGCTATCTCGCCATCACTTTCGACCTCGCCAGTTCGGGCGAACGCTACCAGGGCATCGTGCCGCTGGAGGGCGCGTCGCTGACGCGATCGTGCGAGACCTACTTCGCGCAGTCCGAGCAGGTGCCGACGCTGCTGCGCGTGGCCGTCCGCTCGGAAGGGACGCATTGCGTCGCCGGCGGGCTGCTGGTCCAGCACTTCCCGGAAGGGGAGGAGGGCGGCGAGCGCCTGCATGCCAAGGACGATCATCCAGAGTGGGAGCACGTCGCGGTGATGGCGGGCAGCACGCGCCATGACGAACTGGTCGACGCCGACCTGCCGCTGGAAGACCTGCTGATCCATTTGTTCCACGAAGAGCGCGAAGTGCGGGTCGAGCCCCTGGCCGGGCTGTCGCGCGGATGCCGCTGCACGGTAGAGTACTATCAGTCCGTCCTGGCGCGCTTTCCCGAGGAGCAGCGTGCGGAGATGCGCGATGCCGATGGAACGATCCCGGTCGACTGCGCATTCTGTTCCAAGATCATCGCGGTTCGGATCTGATCACGTCGAGCACGCTATGCGGTTCGTCGACGCCTGAGTGCGCTTTGCCGAGCCTTGTGTGCATGATAGACTGGCCTTGAAAGAGGCGGTGCTGTCGGTTCGTCGTAATCAGGAACATCCCAAGATGAATGCCAAGCTCGCTCTGACTTGTGCGGTGGCCGTGCTTTGCGTGAGCGCTGGCGCATCGTCGGTCGCGGTGGTCGCGCAAGGGCCCGCTCAAGGCCGACCGCTGGCGATGCTGGACCGATTGGTTCCGGGCCGTTGGGAGCTGCGGCGGCATGACGAACCGGGCGCACCTCGGCGACTATGCCTGGGTGATGGCAGACGCCTGATCCAGCTTCGCCATCCCGGCCAGAATTGCAGCCGGATCGTTGTCGAGGACACCGAAAGCGAAGTCACGGTCCAGTACACCTGTCCCGGTCAAGGCTACGGACGCACCCAGATCCGGCGAGAGTCCGACAGTCTGGTTCAGGTCGACACACAAGGCATCGCCCAGGGCTTGCCGTTCGCCTACGTGGTCGAGGCCCGCCGGGTAGGACGCTGCGGCGCCTGACGGCGGGACGATCGCTGGGCGCTTTCCTGGTGACGCCGGCCGGTATATGGCGCCAGGCATGCTCGATACCCAAAACGTCAAGGGCCGCGCCGCGGTCGTGCTGCTCTCGGGCGGCCTGGATTCGATGGTCGTTGCCGGCCTGGCGCGCGAGGCCGGCTATGCGATCCATGCCCTTACGATCGACTACAACCAGCGGCACCGCCGGGAGATCGACGCGGCGCGCGTGATCGCCGAGCGGGTAGGCGCGGTGCGCCAGGTGGTGCTGCCGCTCGACTTACGCCAATTTGGCGGGTCGGCCCTTACCGATGACATCGCCGTGCCCAAGCAAGGGGTCGGCGAGGACATTCCCGTCACGTACGTCCCGGCGCGCAATCTGGTATTCCTCTCCCTGACGCTTGCGTGGGCAGAGGCCATCGGCGCGCGGGACATCTTCATCGGCGTGAATGCGCTGGATTACTCCGGCTATCCCGACTGTCGGCCCGAGTTCATCGCCGGGTTCCAGAGTCTCGCGGAGCTGGCGACAAAGGCGGGGGCGCAAGGCTCGCCCTTCACGATCCACGCGCCACTGCAGTTCCTGGGCAAGGCGCAGATCGCGGCCGAGACGGTACGGCTGGGGCTTGACGCGGCGATGAGCTGGTCATGCTATGATCCCACGCCGGCGGGGTTGGCCTGTGGCCTGTGCGACAGTTGCCGCTTGCGCAAGCAGGGCTTCGCGGATGCCGGGGTGATCGACGGGACCGTCTACGCCGCCTGAGGAGGCGCAACGTCTGCATTTTCAAAGCGCGAACAAACCGGCAGTCCTGATGGTCTGCTGTTCGCGACCACGCGCGCTTATGAGCGGCCTGCTCATGCTGACGGCAGGCAAAAGAAAAGGGGCCGGATTTCTCCGACCCCCAATCTTTGTACCGTTGCCGGTAACTTACATGCCCGAACCCGGACCGTAAGTGATCTCGACGCGACGGTTCTGCAGCTCGCGAACACCGTCCGCAGTCGGGACGCGCGGGTTGCTTTCACCGAAGGCCTGGCTCGAGATCGAACCGTCGGCAATGCCGTGGCTGGTGAGGTACGAACGCACCGAAGCGTTACGACGCTCGGACAGACCCTGGTTGTACTGGGTCGAACCCGAACGGTCGGTGTAACCGGCCAGCATGATCGGAACGCTCTCGCAGTTAGCATAGGCGCTAACGGCGCTGTCGAGGATCGTCGCAGCTTCAGGCGTGATGTCCGACTTATCCCAGTCGAAGAACACGATGTACGGGCCCTTGTTGCAGACCGGAGCTGGCGGCGGCGGCGGGGGAGCCGGCGGCGGCGGCGGCGGCGGGGGAGCCGGAGGAGCGACGGGCTCTGCGCCACCGAAGTTGTAGCCGATCGTGCCCAGCAGCGAGTGCGAACGGAAACGCGTTTCGATCGGCGCACCAGCGGAACCGGTGAACTTCACGTTGTCTGCGTTGAAGAAGCGGTACTTCAGACCCAGATCGATGTTGTTGGTGATCGGAGCGCGAACACCGGCCAGCGCCTGCCAGGCGAACCCGGTGTCGCTGTCGTTGAACGGCGTCGTGCCCAGGTCGCGAAGACCCGAACGGTAGTTGACGCGAGCAACGCCGACACCGCCGCCGACGAAGCCCTGGATGCCGTCGTCGGCACCGAAGTCGAGCAAGCCGTTGATCATGGCCGAAAGCGCGCTGGCGTGGCCACGATCGCGGAAGGTACCGACAGCCGTCGAGTACTCATCGCTCTCGGCGCGACGGAAGCTGCCTTCCGTCTCGAGACGGAATGCGCCGAAGTCGTAGCCGATCGACACACCGCCGTCATAGCCGTAGTGCGAGTCGAGCGAAGCGGCGTTGTTCAGGCCGGCGATGTCGAACTTGGAGTCTTCGACAATCATCGCACCGAAGCCACCTTCGATGTACCACGCGTCGTCGCGCGCGAATGAAGGCGTGGCGATGGCTGTAGAAGCCAGCGCCAAGCCAATAACGAGTTTCCTCATACGTTTCCCCTATTCAGAGATTTGAAGCCACCGAGTAATTGGGCATCTATCCCCTCCATAGACTTTGCGCAAGCGCACAGTGACTGCGACTGTTGCATAATAGTCGCGTTTTCAGGCATATCGATTGGTCCGCCAAGACTAAAACGCTTTGCGAACGACACGAGATAACCCCTGAAACATGTCACTGCCGTCAAGCAGAGGGAAGGATACCAGCCGCCCGGAGAGCCAAGAGCAGCGCTCCGATAGCGGCCCGAGCGTGGCTATCAACATACAAGCCTTCAGTTGGTTCCTGGATTGATGAAGCTTTTTGCCACTCATCAACAAAGAGCGCGAACTGGTCCGTCTGGCGGACGAACACGCGCATGCCGGGCAGGGGCCTGACGAACTGCCACGCTCCGCCCTGGAAGGTCGCGATGGCATCGGCGTGACCGGTCCAGGCTCCGCTGGGTGAGGCGCCGATGAGCCAGCAGTCGCCTTCCTCGGCCGATGCGGGCGGGTCGTTCACATGGTCGCGAACGCTTGGGTGCAACAGGGTGTCGATTCGGGCGAGGGCTTCGTTGTGGAACAGCTCCTTTTGTGCCTGGGCAGCAGGCGTGGCTATGCTGGGGTCCGCGCAAGGACTCCGGCTCGGCTGCAGAATAGAGCGTCGCCTGCGCGCCGTTGGGCCAGGTCAGCCGCCGCAGCGAGGGTTCATAGGTCGGGCGACGGCGTGGCGGGCACACGGCCAGCAGCCCGGCTTCGCCCTCGACCATCACCGCGCGCGCTTCGCCCAGCGAGGCCGCGACCAGCGCGATCCGCACGCCGGGGTCGAAGTCGGCCCTGGCGCGGATCCACTCGCTGCCCGCGCGGGTCTTGCCGAAGCCGCGCCCGGCCATGATCAGCCAGGTCCGCCACTCGCCGGCGGGCGGCATCTGCTCCCTGCGCGCCCAGAAGGCCCAGTGCCATTCGAACACGCGGCGCTCGTCGTCGGGCATCGCCGCCAGCTTGCGCCGGCGTTCCTCGGGGTCGAGGCTCATCAGGAACTTCAGTCGCGCCGACTCAGGCATGATCGTCGTCCCTGTTCGCCGGATCGGCCACGGCGACCGGGGCGGCGCGTGTCGCCCGCATCCGATCAATGCGGATGTTGATCCGCTCGAGGATGGCG
>Ga0163161_10003577_pt1 | contig 10885 bp, 13 predicted proteins | sample S45metaG_FD_129847 | JGI IMG/M metagenome (GOLD analysis project Ga0163161, IMG submission 129847) | Switchgrass rhizosphere microbial communities from Kellogg Biological Station, Michigan, USA - S4-5 metaG | ecosystem: Host-associated > Plants > Roots > Rhizosphere > Soil | place: USA... | reverse complement strand
TGCTTTTGCACTTTCTGGGCAACCTGCATCAGCCACGGTTTACTGCGATAGGAATTGCGGCTAAAGCCCCCACGCCCCTCGTGATAAGCCAGGTACTGATTGTAGGTGTCCCATTTGGAGATTCCGAGCTGACGCTGAGTGCCAGCGGTGTACCAACCGATAAACATGATCGCGTCGTCGAAGCTGTCACGCGAACCGCCGTTGGCAGTATCGTTCTTGTACTCGCCCCACACCGGATCCTGAGCCTGCGCATAACCGTAAGCCGAGCTGACCCGCCCCCAGGGGATCACCCAGAGCAGGTAGTCACGAGGCGGCAATGCGTCAGCCACGAAGCTGCTTTCCTGCTTCATGATCGCCATGGCCACATGCAGAGGCGTCCCATATTCACTCTGCATCTCTAGCGAGTCCTCATACCAGTCGGGATACTCACGGTAAATGCTGCAGAGATTGCCTTGATCCCTTGGTGGTGTAGTCGTGCAACCTGTCAAAAAAGTAACCAACAAAGCCAACAGTAAAACTTGTCCTTGTTTCATTCATCATCCTCAAAAACAAGGGCATAAGGTGCCCTCCGTTTACTGCAAGGCGCCTGAGTCAGGCAGTTGCAGGCAAAAACCTCAGAAGACATCTTTCCTGGTGGCGTCACCCTTATTGAGGGACTGCTTTGTAAGTGCCTGTTGCAGACATTCGGATGTAGAACGGGATGAGTTGCGGGGCAGACTTTTGATTTTGCGATGCAAAGAAATAAGGACCACCGTCTGACTAGCTGCCTACTTCAGCGCCAGGGCCAGGGTCAGGCCGGGGTCCATGACGAACTATAATTTAGTGTTGGGGGACCGTCGGAGGTAGCGCTATGCGTATCTTCAAGCAGCTCCTGCTCCTGGTCGCGGGGCTTCTGGCAAGTAGCCTCTCGCTGGAGGCAATCAGCAGTGGCGGCCTAGGTCAAAATCCTCACCCGGCCGTTCTGGTCAGTGGGCAGCCACAGCAATGCGGGCAATTCCACCATTTCCACAGTGGCTCGTTTCATATGGGAAACCGGCATTTCGTGCCAATGGGAAACCGGCATTTCGTACAAATGGGCAACCGGCATTTCGTACCAATGAACAACCGGCATTTCGTACCAATGGATAACCGGCACTTCGTACTAATAGATAACCAGCATTTCGTACCAATGGATAACCGGCACTTCGTACTGATCCACCGGATAAACAGCTTCGAGGTGATCGGAGGGCCCGGGGTCAGCAATCAGCCCTTCGATTCCAGGCACGTTCACTTTGTGCGCCGCTTCGATCCGCGGACGGGGCTATTTCTGATTCAACCGGCAACATTCGGGAAGTAATGGACCAGCTTGGTCAAACCACTGTCGTGATGACTGAGCAATACATCCGCAACCGCAAGGGGAAGAAGGTGAAATCTACAAAATAGGGCGTGCGGCAAAAAAACTAAGGGCCTGAATGAGGTATCTCACGCAAGCCCTTGATATTCATGGTGCCCGAAGCCGGAATCGAACCGGCACGCCCTTACGAGCGGGGGATTTTAAGTCCCAAGGGAAAATCAATCAGACCGCACCTCTCAATAGTTTTTCCGGGTCGCAATCGCGCCTTTTTGGCTGCCATCCAGGCCAATGTTTCCGCACACCTTTCAGAGATTGCGGACCGTAAAAAATCACCCATTTCAGCGTCAAAGTATGTTTTCGCTCCGAAGCCACTTACACCGCAGATATGCCGATCACGCATACCATAGCGTTTCGCTGTGTGGTTCTCAGCCCTTAGCATCCCTGTATGGACCAGCGGCCACCTAACTTATTGTTTTACAATGAATACAGCCTGTTTTAGAGTGACAAAACTTCCGTATTTTTGTGCTTTTGCAAACGATAATCCGCGGCTTCCAGCGGAGGTTTTGCGCACAACCCTTCCGGCGTCCAGCCGACCGTTACCCCTCTCCCATTCCTTCATCATCGCCGGCTGCTACGCTGATATCTCCACGGAGGAATCGCGATGCCAAACTCAGACCTACTCCCTTCCCTGCTGTCCAAGATCAACGAAAATCAACTCGCTCTAGAAGCTGCCATCATGGAACTCACGAACTGGGCCGATCAGCACGGAGCTGCGGATGTCGCCCAAAATGTGCGCAGCGCTTTGGGTGCGATCGACCTCAATGAGGAGTTCATTAAAATGACGCTCGCGGTGTTAATGACACCTGAGTGACTGCAATTGGCTGAAGCGAACATTCGCAATATAACCTGCTCTGACTAGCATCCTTACGCAAGCAAATTTGCGCAATGACCCGAGCGATTTAACGCTCTATAGTCTGAGCGAATTTAGTGGAGTGTAGGCAAATCCCCCGTGACAATGGCCAAAGGGGATCTGGAGGGTCAATCACCGTTATCTGGGGCAAATCGCTTCTTGAGCGCCTCCTTGGCAATTGGACCAAGTGCATCGGTCACAGCCTTGAGTTCTGCCTTACTTTTTGCATCATCCCCTGACAAAGAGCCTGTTTCAGTTATCGCAAACTTCAAGTAAACGTCGGTGCCTTTTGGATAAATAATTGGCTTCGAGCCTTGCATGGAGTTATCTGCTTTCGCCATCCCAACGTCCAAGGCACTTCCAATTTCATTTTCTCCATTCTCCTTCACCACAACCCCACCTACCGTTACTGCCTCTCCAGTGCTTTCCTTTAACTCTTCACCATCTATTGAAGCTTGCGCAACCGCAATAGATAGCCCGACCGTCCCCTGCCCTCCTCCTTCATCTTTGGTCAGTGCAATACTAGTCTTGGATAGTATGAATAACGGGATAACCTGAAATGCCTTGCCCCCTTCAAAGTCTTTTAAATGAAGAAGAATAGCCATCTGTGGATTCGTAAATTCATTCGAAGATTTTTTATATCTAACCAAGGCAACACACTTAGTTGCTTTCACATCTGCAACACTTACCGCCCATGTCGCCGACCAAGTGTTCATTGACTTAGCCTTTATTTCGTCCACCTTGCTATTTGCCGCGTTTACTGCAATATCCCACGCGGCACCACCGACAGCCGCTACTGCCACTCCTACGCCGGCTGCACCTGCATTATTCCCTTTACACAGCCCAGTGTATTTTTCTGCCTTGCCATCAAACAACTTCGACCAAACACTGGGTTCACCATGGCCTCCATCGCTGAAGGAAGTCAGAGATAGTGGTACAACCGCATCCCATTCACCCTTTGCGTCTGACGGATCAACTTTAGGGGAGAAAATTACTCCCCAAGTGTTACATCCGCTTAACATTACCGCAAAAAAACCTAGCACTATTAGTTTTTTCATGACGCGGTAGCTCCTTGTTATTGCATTATAAATTTCCTACAAATAGCCATTAGCCATCAGCCATTAGCCACATTCGGTATAGCTGATGAATTTCAACGTTGCTAGCCAAAGCTAGAAAATAAATCAATGCAGCCATGGAATAGCGTGCGACCTATTATTCGAACCCGAAAGAAAACTCGATTTAAGACGCTTTTACATCTTCAAAATCAACCGATCCACAGATCGCCCTGAAATTCCCCTAATGGCCCCGCTTCAGTGGCGCCGGCGGCACCTATCGATGGCACGCAGGGATACCCCCTCTCTCCTGGACAAAAGGAGGTATCTTTACTAATGTCAAGATGCTATCGATCTTAAAAATTAATATAGCACCACGGTTTAGACTCACAGAGCCTGTTTTCATCTTTCGTCGCTATTAGTCTAGGCACGCGATTCATAGCAGTAGCTATAGCCAACCTTCGCCATTCACATAACACACTGAGGTATTAGTCATGCCAAGCGTAAAATCAGGTGAAATGGACACGACCGGGAGTTTTATCGTTACATTTCGTACGGGAGCTGCCGAAGAAGGCATTGCATCCCTAAAAAAGATGACTGGAATTACAAAGTCAAAGCTTATGTCCAGCTCTGACTTCGGAGTATTAGGTGTAAATCTAGCTCAAACGCCGGAAACTGGGGGAGTTATATTCCAAAATCTGGGTATCGCTGTAGTAAATATAGAGACCATGAGCGCAATTTCACTGGCTCAAGAGATATCAGGTGGTGGAAGTGCAATTTTAGCAATTGAACCAGAAGGCATAATGCATGCCATCAGCAACTCCTCGATCTCATCAGAATATCTCCGAGGCTTTAAAGATGCGGCCACCGCTCTATATGAGCAGGCAATTCTTGATGAGTCGAAAAGCATTAATATTGGAGCATTAGAATTTTATCAAGACACCCCCACAGTAGCTTGGGGACTATTGGCAACAAAAGCCGGCTCCTCGAGATATTCAGGGTTAGGCATTAAAGTTGCGGTACTAGACACCGGATTAGACCTTTTACATCCGGATTTCTCTGGAAGGAATGTAATAGGCCAGTCGTTTATCACAGGTGTACCTACAGTCCAAGACGGGCATGGTCATGGCACACACTGCGCTGGAACAGCCTGTGGGCCGATGTCTCCTATCCGAGGTGCTCGATATGGCGTAGCTCACGAGGCAGAGCTACTCGTTGGTAAAGTCCTTTCAGATCAAGGTAGCGGCCGCGATAGCGGAATCCTTGCTGCAATTGATTGGGCTATTAGTAATGGTAGTGAAATAATCTCAATGTCTCTAGGAGCTGACATAACGTCAACCTCTACGGCCTATGAGGCCGTAGGGCAGAGAGCACTGGATGCAGGGACTCTAATAGTCGCAGCTGCGGGAAATAATGCAAGACGACAAGTTGGCGAGTTCGGTTTTGTAGGCCGCCCAGCGAATAGCCGAACATTCATGAGTGTCGGTGCCCTGGCGAATCGGCTTCAGACAGCCAATTTTTCTGCAAGGGATACGGTGCTAGCTCCGGGCACGGCTGTTGACATCGCAGGCCCCGGCGTCGACATTTACTCGTCTTGGCCATTGCCTGACCAATTCAATGTGATCTCCGGAACCAGTATGGCCACACCGCATGTTGCCGGTATAGCTGCCCTTTGGGCTGAAGCGACAGGGGATCGAGGAGCAGCCTTATGGCAGCGAGTGATATCGAACGCAAAGTCTCTTTCTGATCCAGTTATTGATGTCGGCAGAGGATTGGTTCAAGCTCCTTGAACCAAGGCTGGTTAGGCTTTGTCAAAAAAGGATCGTGGCGCCTAAAGTCGTTGCGCCACGACACTTGTGTGATCATTTTGTACGAGGATCCCCCCATGCCTGCTCCAAGCGTTTCAGACATTGAGGTCATAATAACCATTCAGGACGCGGATAGAGCTCATATTCACAGTATCGCCTCCGAGTTGGAGACCGCAGGTTTACACCTTGAGGGTGTATTATCGGGGGTTGGTGTAGTGACTGGGACCATTCAACCCGACCTGCTAGCGAAACTCCATAGTGTTGAGGGAGTACTTGCAATTGAAAAGTCTGGCCTAATACAGATATAATTTTTACAGTCATACTTATAGCTAAAAATTATACTGCATATTTTTAGCCCGATTTAGTTTTTGTACCCAGCTTTAGCACTCGCCAAGGTAGTAGATACCAGTGTGATTAACTTTTCGAAATCAGTATTGGATCGATAATTAACCTTAATGGCTGGCAGCTATAGGTCGAATGCAGCCTATGGATATGCCCCTTGAAATGCGGAGGTGCGGAGGTGCGGATAGGGATTTGAACCCCTTCCGAAATGCTTGGAGGCCGCTACAGGCCAATATAACCGGGAAAAACGACAATTTTTCAGGGCATGAAACGGCCTACATCGGCCTGTGCTCTGCCCTAAACCCTGTGCGAGGGTTCGTGCAAAATATGGTAAATCTAGTGCATCGAGCACCAATATTTTGGTACCGCAGCGAATAGGAAGCGGAATGAAGGACAGAATAGCCGGACGATTTGCAGAAAATATTGCGCGAGTTCGAAACCTTGTCGAAATCTATACCACCCATCTCGCTGGGACAGGGGGTGGACGTCGTGGCCATGCCAAGACAGACGTCTTGAGAGCGGCTGTAGTTTTGCTGCATGCGGCGACAGAGGATCTGCTCCGAAGCCTGGCTTACTGGAAATTGCCTTCAGCGAGTGCGGATGTGTTGGCTAAGATCCCACTGATCACTGCGCCACCTGCGGCCAAATTCAGTTTGGGGGATCTTTCGGCTCACCGCGGAAAGGCAGTTGATACTGTGATATCAGAATCTGTGCATGGTTACCTCGAACGCTCGAACTACAACAATGTTGACGAGGTTGCGAGTCTACTTACGAGCATTGGGGTTTCGCTGCCCAACGTGAATGCGCAATTTACTCAGTTAGCTCAGGTGATGAGCAGACGGCACCTTATCGTTCATCGCGCTGATCGTGACGAAACAGGCGGCAGAGGAAATCACTCGGTTCGGTCAATTGGAAACATTAACGTGTCCAACTGGATAAACGGTGTAGAGAGTTTCGGTACGGCACTGCTCAACGAAATACCCGACTGATAGTTTTTCGATTGCAGCGTTATTAAAATGTGATGCGACCTTTCTGAAAATTGTGCATGACCTTGACCTGGAGGCAATATGAATTTCAATGCGCTTGCTTACCCTGACAAATTCACTATCGGCGGCTCTGAGTTTAATGGGCAACGCCATCTGTCGAAAGGTACCGTCCTGATACCGTACACGGACGAGCCGGACATAGGGATTGGTGACGTGATTATCCAGAAGTCAGGTCAGCGAGAGATTGAGCTAAAAGTCGTGGATGCTCAGTTTCTGCCAGGTGGCAGCCTGGGAGTGGGCACCAGCCATAAAAATATGCTGACCCTGAAAGTTGAGAATATTACTGCGAAACCTCATGTGACCACCTCTCATTCCTCCAATTATCACATAGGTTCGATATCTGGGGACCAGATACAGGTCGGAAACAACAACTCTCAGACCGTCAATATCAGTATTCAGAATCTTGCTGAAGCCATCGCCAAAAGCGGAGATCCGGAAGCGAAATCGACATTGCGCAAGTTGTTAGAAAACAGCACGGTGGCCAGTATCGTCGGTGCCGGCGCTACAGTTCTCTTGGGATTGCTGTAGAGCGTACAGCACTACTTAACACACCATATAAGTTGCCCAGGCAAACCTATGGCTGGTGTGCAACGGTCGATGGATATGTTGAAAGGCTGAAAAGCCTGCGCCGTTGAGCCATGCGCCAAGCTGCGGTGCCATCACAGCGTAATCACAAGGAGAAAGTATGAAATTCGAAGACGTGGCTGAAGTGACTCAGGCCCGCACCGCCATGGCGGCCAATCAGTTGCTGGATAAAGGCTGGACGCTGCTGGCTGTGGTCGCAGGTGAGAATGGCCCCGACTATGTGCTCGGCCGCGCTAAGGGCACTGAGGCGTTGCCAGGTCTGGAAAAGCGCAAGGTGCCTACGGTCAATCCGATTCCGGTGCGCTGAGTTGTGTCACACATAACGCCTGTTATGTAAGATCAGCCCCGACACTTGGCCAGGTATCGGGGCCATCGAATTGAGAGTTTACGGTGGCAACCGGGAACTCTAACGATTGCCAATATGAAGCTGTTAGCTAGGTCGTTTTCGGCTAGAGTTAAAAAATCAGTCTTGCTCTAGACTGCGGCTGTGCCCGGCATATCCTAGATATAGATGCGCCGAGCAAGTCCCGATCAATGCGCTTTCCTCTGCTACAGTCGATACAGTTCGACCAAAACACAAAGGGATCGGTATATGACAATTGAGTCACTACACGCCGCAACGCAATACAGCGACTACAAAGGCGGTGCTGCCGCTGATCGTGCCGACGGAGTCGCTCCAGCGGAATGGCTTCGCCAAAAAGGTCATATCAACAACAGTGAATTCTTGGTCGGTATCGACTTTAGCGTCGGCGAAAACCATGGCGTGCATCGAGATCCAGTTCACGTCACCTTCCTCATTTTTGATGCTGGCAGTTACGATACCGTAGCGGAACATATCGCCTCACTTCCGGTTGACGAACCGGTACCTGTTCGCCGTGTTTCTTTAGAATTGACACTTGCTGAATTTTTCGCCCTGTTCAAACGTGTCAATGTGACGCTTACACCATTGGAAGTGATGCAAGGCCGTGCGTATAGCTACGCAGATTAAGGCATCATCCGGACGGTCGCTGTGTCCCCGGTGACCAACCACCCTTTCCGTGAGACAAGACGATGGATGACGAATCTCAGACTCGCGACGTTTACGCTCATTTCGGGCTAGCCATGTATCTGGCCCAATGCCTTGAACAATCAATATTCATTCACCTGATGTTTTTCGATTTCATTCCTCGAAACGTCAAAGAGTTCAAGGACCAACAGCATTGGCAACAAGAATTCGACCGGTATGAGTCAACAGAGCTTGGAAAAACAATGGGAAAGCTTGTTCAGAGGTTCAAGGATGCTGGCCAACCTACCGAAGAAATCAAGACTGTTTTGGCTAATGCGTTGACCGAACGAAACCGACTTGCGCACAAATACTTCTCGGAAAAGTCAGTTGCATTCACGAACCATTCCGGGCGTAACGAGATGATTTCCGAGCTTGAATCCATTCAGAAAGTGTTCCGCAATGCGGCGGTAATGATCGATACGATTACCATGCCAGTGGCTCGCCGCTACGGTTTCAGTGAAGAAATGGAAAAGCGTGCAAGGCAGGAAATGATGGAGTCTTACGACAAAGACTGCCCAGCAAACTAGCCGTGGTGTTTGATCCGACTATGAAATCGATCTGTCATATTATCTCCGGAATGTTCTCAACTCTGACGGTGAGAACGTCACCGTCGAGACCGCAGGCCATGTCTGTATCGACTCAGATCATACTAGCTGTGCAGATAACTCAAACAGCGCCCATTCAGAACAACCCTCCAAGCGCCGCAGGTTCCCAGTTCATGATAACCAGCTCACCACTCACCTCGGCCTTGCCCTGGCGCTGATTGGTATTGCAATAGCGGATGTCCAGCGTCTCGAAATGAAAGCCCTCAAAGACTCGGCGAATGTCCGGATGATCATTGATGCTGACCATCACCTTGCCTTTGCAACGGCGCATGAAGTCGGCCATTCGCTCGTAATTCTCAAACACAAAGTCCACGCCGTAACCAGCGGTCTGCCAATACGGAGGATCCATGTAGTGAAAGGTATGGGCACGGTCGTAGCGCTCCGCGCACTCCAACCAGGGTAGATTTTCGACGTAGGTACCGGACAGGCGCTGCCAAGCAGCCGAAAGATTTTCCTCGATCCGCAGCAAGTTGATTGACGGCGTGGTGGTCGCGGTACCGAAAGTCTGCCCGGACACCTTGCCGGCGAAGGCATGGTGCTGCAGGTAGAAAAATCGGGCGGCGCGCTGGATGTCGGTAAGGGTTTCGACGCGAGTCATTTTCTGCCACTCGAACACCTGGCGCGAACTGAGCGCCCATTTGAATTGGCGCACAAATTCTTCGAGGTGGTTTTGCACCACGCGGTACAACGTCACCAGGTCGCCGTTGATGTCATTGAGGACTTCGACGGGTGCGGCCTGGGGTCGCATGAAGTACAGCGCGGCGCCGCCGGCAAAGACTTCGACGTAGCATTCATGGGGCGGAAACAACGGAATGAGGCGATCGGCCAGGCGGCGTTTGCCGCCCATCCAAGGGATGATTGGGGTAGACATGGATAGCAAGACCTTTACTGTATAAATAAACAGGTGTTAGGCTCGCTCTGCTTTGTGCACAGAGCAGGAGCCTTGGCGGGACTTGCAGGGACAATCTGCGGGGACGGTGACCAGCCTGGATGTTGACGCATCCAGACTGGCCGCTCCTTTTACTTTGAGTTTGAAACTTTTGACTCGGACCGACTCATGCGCCCGGGTGATCAACCAGGCACTTCAAGCACAACTTTCTGCGGCTTGCCGGAGGCCTTGGCCTTGCCCTCCTTGCCACCATTGCACTCGACCGACACCGTCCACCCGGACGGGGTGAAGGTGTGATCGACCGACTCCACCAGGTACTGACCATCGAGCCCACGCTTGAAGCCCAGCGCCTCGATCATGCTTTCGGCAAAAAGGTCGGTCCGGCCCGGCAGGTCCAGGCGGACCGAGGCGGTGGAACGATTGAACGCCGCCAGACGCGCCTTCGCCGCCTCATCAGCGGCTGTTCTGTCCGGGTAGAGATGGCGGTCGGTGTGCACCGGCGGCAAGCCTTCCGGCACGTTGGGGTTGTCCAGGTGCGAGATCAGCAGCTCTCCACTGGCCGGGTCCTGATACTGGGTGCTGACGCCTTGGTGTGTACTACGGTCGCTCAAGCGAAACTGCCAGCGGGTCACGTCACTCCGCTGCAAGGTGATCACAGCCAAGGTCTTGCCACTGGCGCTCTGCCCACCCTGTCGCGGCAGGACCAGCAGCTTGCCGTCGGCCACCTTGGCGGTGCAGTCGTGTTTTTTGGCCACTCGGGTGATGAAATTGAAGTCCGATTCGTTGAGCTGGTCCATGCGCGGCACCCGGGTATCGACCGGGCACGACGGCTGCCAGCCATTGCGCGCGGCCACATCACCGACGATCTGCGCCAAGCTGACGTCCTCCCAACTGCCGCTGCGCGTGGTCTTGCCGCTGCCGCGCATGTCGCTGGCCTTGCCGCTGATCACCAGCGTGTCCGGCGGGCCGGAAACGGCCACTTCGTCCACGGTGTAGCGGCCCATGCGCGTCAGGTCGGCGCCGGCATAACCCAGGTAGACCTCGATACTCGCGCCACGCACGGGCAGCGACACCGCGCCGTCGCGGTCATCAATGCGCAGCTCAAACGAATCTGAGGCCATGCCGGGCCGATCGGCCAGCTGCAGCGAGACCAGCCGGTCATTGATCAAGGTGGTGATGTCGGCACCGTCGGCGGCGATGCGGAAAAGTGGTTGCATGTCGGCGCCTCAGACAAGAAAAAGCCCGCACGCGGCGGGCTGGGTAACGGGAT
>Ga0163161_10003576_pt1 | contig 10886 bp, 12 predicted proteins | sample S45metaG_FD_129847 | JGI IMG/M metagenome (GOLD analysis project Ga0163161, IMG submission 129847) | Switchgrass rhizosphere microbial communities from Kellogg Biological Station, Michigan, USA - S4-5 metaG | ecosystem: Host-associated > Plants > Roots > Rhizosphere > Soil | place: USA... | reverse complement strand
CGACGTCACGCTTACGGTCAATGCCTTCCTCGTCAATACAGGAACGAAGCTCGTCCTTATCGACACCGGAACCGGCTCTTCACCGATGTTCGGTCCCAAGCTGGGTAGCCTGCTCGCCAATCTCCGCGCATCGGGCTATTCGCCGGAACAGGTGGACGAGATCTACGTGACCCATATGCACACCGACCACATAGGTGGATTGACTCGCGATGGCCAGGCCAGCTTTGGCAACGCCACCGTTCGCGCCGACGTACGCGAAGCCGATTTCTATCTCAACCAATCCCGGATGAACGCCTTGCCGCCAGAGGAACGGGAGGATTTTGAGAGCGCGATGGCGATGTTCAAGCCTTACATCGCGGCGAACAGGCTCAAACCCTTTTCCGGCGAAACCGAGCTGATTCCGGGCGTGCGCGCGATACCAGCGCCAGGACACACACCGGGCCACACGATCTATGCCATCGAAAGTCGCGGCGAGAAGTTGTTGATTTGGGGAGATTTGATGCATGTCGCGGCGATACAGTTTCCGCAACCGTCCGCGACGGTCCAATTCGACTGGAACACCACGCAGTCCGCGCAGCAGCGACGCATGGTGTTTGCCGACGCGGCGAAGCATGGGTACTTCGTTGCCGCGGCGCACATCGCCTTTCCCGGCATCGGGAAACTTCGCGCCGAGGGAAACGGCTACACCTGGGTTCCCGTGAGCTATATCGTGGGCAGATGACCGCAACCGATGAGACGATTGGGCATCGCCGTGCTTTTTGCCATCGTCGGCTACGCGGTTGCGGCGGCTGCGAGCTATTTTCTTATCGACCTGTTGTCGTCCAACGTGCACGATCGCTCGGTCGAAGGAGCCATGACCAGCGCGTTCTTTTACGGTCCGCTGGGTGCGGTGGTGGCGTTCGTCCTAGGCTTCATTCGCGGTGGCCGAAATGCCGGCCAAGGCAAATGACCCTTGGCGGCGAAGACCCGTTCCACCTCAGCCGATTCGTTGAAGCCCAGGCCAAGGATTACTCCGTCGCGCTAGCGGAACTTCGCGCAGGCAGGAAGCGAACGCACTGGATTTGGTACGTATTGCCACAACTGCGAGGCCTGGGGTCCTCTTCGATGGCCACCTACTACGGCGTCGGTTCGCTGCAGGAAGCCGAAGCCTACGTCGCTCATCCGGTTCTGGGGCAGCGACTTAGGGAGTGCGTAGCCACCATGAACAGCCTGGAAGGCCTGAGCGCGGCGCAGGTGCTGGGCCCCATCGATGCGGCGAAGTTTCGGTCTTGCATAACCCTGTTTGGTATTGTCGACCCAAATGACCCAGACTTCGGCGCGGCGTTGCAGAAGTACTTTGCCAATATTCCGGACGAAGCAACTCTCGCTTTGCTGAACAGTTCGCGCCATGGGACGCCAAACTGAGGGTTGCCTGACATGTCGACATTGGAAACGCTCATGATCGGCGCCTGCTGGCTCTGTTCATCGTTGCATCGCTGGCACCCATCGCCTTGCCGGGTCAGAACGTGATTCTCGTCATGTCGCGATGGCTGGCGCTGGTCTCGGTCACTGCGATCATCCCATTGGCCGGGCCGTCCGACGCCCAAGACGCCTATCCGAATCGGCCGGTCAAGATCATTGCGCCCCAGGCGCCCGGCGGCGGCGTGGACCTCGTCGCGCGCATCATCGCCGACAAGTTGCGCCTGGCGTTGGGACAGCCTTTCGTGGTCGACAACCAGGCCGGAGCGGGCGGCGCGATCGCGACGCAGATGGCCGCGCGCGCTCAGCCGGACGGCTACACGCTGATGATCGGCTACGTGGCAACGCACGCCACGAATCCCGCGGTCAAACGCAATCTCGGCTACGACGCCATCAAGGACTTCACGCCGATCGCCATGATCGGCGGCACGCCCAACGTGTTGGTCGTGGCGCGCGCAGTGCCGGTGGACACGCTTCAGGAGTTTGTTGCCTATGCCAAGGTCAATCCACGCAAGGTCGACTACGGTACATCGGGCGTCGGCACGCTGAATCACCTGGTGATGGAACAGTTCAAGCACGCGTCAGGCGTGCCCAGCATGGCGGTACCGTACCGGAGCATTGGCCAAGCCTTTACCGACGCCATGGGCGGACAGATCCAGGTGATTTTTCCGGGACTTGCCGCTGCGATGCCTCACATACGTTCCGGCGCGTTCAAGGCGCTCGCCGTCACGGGCGACTCTCGCCAGCCGCTCCTTCCCGATGTGCCGACGTTCAAGGAGCTGGGTTACGCGGGCTTCAACGGCTTGACTTGGTACGGCATCGTCGGACCGGCCAATCTGCCCGAGGACATCACGACGAAGCTGAACCAGGAAATCAACAAGTTGCTTGCATCACGGGACGTGCTGGAAAAGTTCCGGGGGGAGGCGCTCACCGTGATGCCCATGACGCCTCAGCAATTCGGCAAGTACATCGCCGACGAGATCACGCACTGGTCGGCCGTCGCTCGGGCCAGCAAAATCGAAGCAGAATAAATCCGGCTCGAAGCGACGATGACTCTACCCGCTATCTCGGTTTCGCAACATCTGGCGAAGGCGTTTTCCGGTATGCCAGCGATGCTTCCTGCCGAGGTCACGCAGGTCTGGGACGCCATTCTCGTGGACGTCGCGGGATTGTGCGTGGCAGCGTGTCGCAGCGATTACGTGCAGGCGACGCTGCGTGCCACGTCCGACCCCGGTGCGTGCACGTTAATCGGCCATCCGGGCAGCCACAGTGTCGCCACTGCCACTTTGGTGAACGGAACGGCCGCGCATGGCGAAGACTACGACGACACCTTCGAGGGCGGGCCAATCCATGCGGGGGCGGTGATCGTTCCGGCCCTGCTTGCCACCGCGGAGCATCATGGCCTGACCGGTGGCGACTTCGCGCGCGGCGTTGCCGTAGGTTGCGAAGTCATGTGCCGCCTGTGCCTGGTGGCACCGAAGCGCGTGCACATTGCGGGATTCCATCCCACAGCGGTATTCGGCGCGCTGGGCGCCGCAGCCGGCGTGAGCTCCGCCCTGCGTCTCGACACGGGACAATGGTGCAACGCGCTCGGCATCGCCGGCAGCATGGCTTCGGGCATCATCGAATACTTAGCCGAGGGTGCCTGGACCAAGCGCATGCATCCGGGCTGGGCGGCGCAGGCGGGATATCGCGCCGCGCGCATGGCGCAGGCTGGCTTCACCGGCCCGCGAACGCTGTTCGAGGGGGAGCACGGCTTCTTTCACGCATTCGCCAACAGCGACCGCTGCGACTTCAGCGCGATGCTCGACGGCGCAGGCGTCGTTTGGCTGGCCGCCGATATCGCGTTCAAGCCCTACGCCTGCGGGACAATGGCTCATCCCTACATCGATTGCGCGCGCAAGCTCGTTGCCGAAGGCGTCTCACCGGAGGACGTCATCGCCGTCGAGTGCAAGACCGCCGAGGGCATCGTGCACCGCCTGTGGGAACCGCTCGCGGCCAAGCAGCATCCGCCCAATGGCTACGCCGCGAAATTCAGCATACCCTACGCCATTGCCGTCGCCATGCTGCGTGGCGACGCTGGCCTCGATGAGTACGGGGAAGCCGTCGTCCATGATCGCGCCATCCGGGCGCTTGCGAGCAAGGTGAGCTACGTCGTCGATCCGGACAACCCCTATCCCCGCCAATTCACCGGTCACGTGCGCGTCACACTCTCCTCCGGCGAAGTGCGCGAGGCGGTTCAGGGCCATTTCCGCGGCGGACGGGAAGAACCGATGTCAGCCGAGGACCTCGAGGCAAAATTCATGGCCAATTGCGCGTACGGCGGCTGGAACGAGGCACGCGCACGGAGCGCGCTTGCCGCCCTGGGCCGAATGCGCGCCGCACCGAAGGTCATTCTCGACGAGTTGCGGGAGTAAGCATGGCCATGGACAACACACCACTCAAGGGCAAGGTGGCGCTGGTCACCGGTTCGGGACGTAACATCGGCCGCGCCATCGCGCTTAGCCTTGCCGATGCCGGCGCGAAGGTCGCCGTGAACGTTCGGACGAGCCGCGCCGAAGGTCAGGCGGTCGTCGACGAAATCGCGGAGCGCGGCGGAGATGCCGTGCTGGTCGCGGCCGACGTCACGCAGCGCGTCGAAGTCGATGCGATGATCGCCGCGATCGCGAGACGCTATGAGCGCCTCGACATCGTGGTCAACAACGCAGCGGTGCGCTTTGAAGTTGCCTTCGCCGACCTGAGCTACGCCGATTGGCGCGAAGCGCAGGCCGTGTGCGTCGACGGCGCTTTCCACTGCACCCAGGCGGCGCTGCCGTTGCTGAGCTCCAGCGGAGCGGGCACTGTAATCAATATCGGCGGCATGACTGCGTACACCGGGGCGTCGATGCGCGCCCACGTCGTGACCGCCAAGGCAGCGCTTGGCGGCCTCACGCGCGCATTGGCGCACGAATTCGCAGCGGCAGGGATCACCGTCAACTGCGTCTCACCCGGAATGGTCGAAACCGTGCGCAAGCAAGGCAGCGCATCGACGAATCCTGCGCATCACTCCGATCACAAGACGCTACTGGGGCGACGCGGCAGCGTGGAGGAGATCGCCAGCGCTGTCGTGTGGTTGGCAGGCCCCGGTGCGCGCTACGTCACGGGCCAGACGCTGCACGTGAATGGCGGCGCATACATGGGCGGTTGACGTCGCCGCCGCGCAGCCGATCCACCCACGTCATGCACGAAACGCCATTGACTACGGACGAACTCTGAATGGGAACGAACCGCCTCGAGGCATTCAGCGATGGCGTCATCGCCGTCATCATTACCATTATGGTGCTGGAGATGAAGGTCCCCCACGGGGAGAGCCTGCAGACACTGGTGCCGGTGATCCCGCCGTTCCTCAGCTACATCCTGAGCTTCGTCTACCTGGGCATCTACTGGAGCAACCACCACCACATGCTGCATGCGACACGAAGGGTCACGGGCGCGATGTTGTGGGCGAATCTGCACCTCCTGTTCTGGCTGTCTCTCATACCGTTCGCGACAGGCTGGATGGGAGAAAATCATTTCGCGGCCCTGCCGTCATCGTTATATGGCGTTGTGCTCCTGATGTCCGCTATCGCGTACTGGATCCTGGAACAATTGATCATTGCGTCGCAGGGTCCGGACTCCATCCTCAGAAAGGCTGTCGGACGCGATTGGAAAGGCGTGTTGTCGCCGATCCTCTACGTCATTGCCATAGTTGCAGCGTTCTGGTGGCAATGGGTTTCATTCAGCCTATATGTTGTCGTGGCGTTACTGTGGCTCATACCGGATCGACGCATCGAAAACACTTTGCGGAATGCGGAACCATGACCGCGTCTGGCCACGGCTAAATATTTGCCATGCACGAAGAGGCTCGCGTGAACGACGGCACGACTATCGAGGCAACCTTTTGCTTCGTTGACATTGCGGGGTATACCGCCCTCACGGACACCCATGGCGAACTCGCCGCCGCCGATCTCGTCGACGACTTTGCCAATTTGATCCGGACGGCGGTCGAGCCATTGGGGCACCTGCAGTCGCTGGTCGGCGATTGCGCCTTCTTCGTATTCTCGGACCCGGTCGTTGCGAAGAATGCGCTGTTGGCGCTCTACAGTTCCATCGCCGACAGGCAGAATTTCCCTGTTGTCCGCGCTGGTCTGCATCATGGCTCGGCGCTCATTCGCAGCAACAGGCACTTTGGATCGACGATAAATATTGCCGCTCGCGTCGCCGCACAAGCCACGGGTGGACAGATTCTATGCACGAAGTATATTGCCGAAATTCTGGGTCAGCCGGATGTGCCGGATGTCGAAATCAAGCCCCAGGGACACGTTTCCCTCAGGAACCTGCCCGATCCGATGGAACTGTATGAAGTGGTCATTTCAGGTTCTTCGCGCCAATACGCAATCGATCCGGTCTGCAAGATGCAAGTAGACAAACAGAGCGCCGTCGGAGACCTTCTATACAACAACAGGAAGTACTGGTTTTGCTCGCTTTCGTGTGTCGAGCGCTTTGCCAAGCGACCCGGCTCGTACATGTAACGTCCCGCTCCGGTCAGGAACAACGTCATGCATCGCGATACCCGGGGTCTCCCGCTTACGATCTCGGGCGCCAAGGCTGCCGCCGCCTACGACAATCTCGTCACCGGCTACCTCACTTACCGCGCGGACACACCGGCCCGTCTCACCGCCTTGCTGGAAGCTGCGCCTGACTTTGCGCTGGCGCATTGCATGCAAGGCTACTTCGCCATGCTGGGATTCAAGCAGGCCATGGTTCCGATCGCCGTCGAGTCGGCGCGCACGGCGCAGTCGCTTGCCGCCAGCGCCACGCCTCGCGAGCGCGACCACATCGCCGCCCTGACCGCCTGGTCGGAAGGACAGTTGGATCGCGCCATCGCGATATGGGAGTCGATCCTCCGCGCTCATCCGCACGACGCGGTCGCCTTCCGTCTCGCCCACTTCGTGAATTTCTGGCTGGGCCGCCCGTTGGACATGGTCGCCTCCGTCGAGCGCGTGCTCCCTGCCTGGTCGGAGGACGTCCCGGGCTATTCGACGATATTGGCCTGCCGCTGCTTCGCCCAGGAAGAGGCCGGGAATTATCTCGGGGCCGAGTCTGCCGGGCGCCGCGCCATCGAACTCGACCCCGGCGATCTCTGGGCCGCGCATGCGGTTGCCCACGTGATGGAGATGCAGGGCCGGCGAAGTGAAGGCATCGCGTGGCTTACCACGCTCGCGCCCAACTGGGAAGGGAGCCACAACCTGCAGCACCATCTCTGGTGGCACGTCGCCCTGTTCAAGCTCGAGCAGGGCGAACTTGCCGCCGTGCTCGAACTGTACGACACGCGCTTTCGCAACCTCGCCGCGCCACTCACGGTCGCATCTCCCGACGTGTACATCGACGTGCAGAACGCGGCGGCCACGCTCTTTCGCCTGCAGCGTCTTGGTGTCGATGTCGGCAACCGCTGGGAGGAACTTGCCGACAAGGCCGAGGCCCGCATCGGCGACTGCGTATCGGCCTTCACGCTGCCGCACTGGATGATGGCGCTGACCGCCACCGGCCGCACTGCCGCCGCAGAGCGCATGGTCGAGGCCATGCGTGGCTACGCCGGTGGCCGCGGCACCGTGCCTCCGATCGTGCGCGACTATGTGCTGCCGATCGCGCAGGCCCAGCTGGCGCATGCCGCGGGACGCTATGCCGAAGCCGTCGCGCTGATGCGTCCGGCCATCGGCGGCATGTACAGGCTCGGCGGCAGCCACGCGCAGCAGGACGTGCTGGAGCAGCTATTCGTCGACGCCGCGCTCAAGGCAGGCAGCACCGCGGATGTCCGTCTCGCACTGGAGCGAATCGCCGGGCGCCGGCCGATTCCTCCCGAGCGCTTTGCCGGCTGGCGCGAAGCTGCTACCCGTGCAGCTGCCGTGCCGTCCTAGGCGGGCCGCTCACGAGGTCCGCACTCGCGTAGCCTCGCGCGATTTTCGTCGTCCGCCGCGATCAGAGGCGCTGCAGGGGCTGCAGGTCCTTGGGCACCGGCGACACCGCTTTCAATTCGGTGAGCGCATTGACGCAAATGCCCGCCCACACGCTGAACATCTGCCGGAATTCGTAGAGGTTGGTGGAGTTGCTTGCCATCTGCCGGCCAATTTGCTGAGTTTCGCGCCTGTCGGCGACCCGGCCGAGCAAGGCGTTGGTCTGCGAATCGCGGACTTCTACAATCAGCGCTGCCTGACCCGCGGTGATGATGTACGTGATTTGGAAGCCGCTCTGGCCGGCCGGCGCATTGACGTCGAGGTCCAGGATGGCGGAATTCACGCGCAGCACATCTGGCCCAGCCGCGGTAACCACCTCGTACCCCGCCTTGCGGAACGCATCGCGAAAAATCTCGTCAAAATTGGTCTGCGCGGCAGCCATGATCTGGTTGGCCTGCGCCTGCGATATCTTGCTGTTCAGGTCGGCATTGATGTTGTAATCGCGCAGCCAATTGGGCATGAAGGCGACCGAAGTCTGGTTCACGATTACCTTGGTGTAGGGGCGAAAATCGGCACCCGGCCGCAACCATGCCATTTCCATTTTGCGCGGCGCGACCTTTACCAGGCCATCGGCTTCCGGCGCCTGGCCGGAGGCAATGCTCGCAAGGCCGAAAAGTGCGACCAGCGTAACGAGGCGGGACCAGCGACGAATGTTCATGATTGAGTGCCCTAATTTCGAACCGGATACACGCCCGGCACGTTCATCTGGAATCGACACGACCCAGCGGGGATTCTACCTCCACGCCTGGCATGGCATTCACCCTGGCCGTGCGACGCGATGCCGGGGCGCGTAGTATGGCCCCTTCGCCCCGGCCAACGGGCAAGCGCGCGTCGTTCGCCAGATGAGTGCACGCAAAGTCATGTCGGCGCCTGAAGCGGTCCGGCAAAGCCTCGTCGTCTACGCCAAGGACAAGCGGCGCGTCTCGGCCTTCTACCGGCAGGCACTCGGACTGGTCGCGATAGAGGACGAATCGACTCACGATCTACTGCGCGGCTCGGGCATCGAGCTCGTGATTCACGCTATCCCGCAGGAGTACGCATCGCAAATCAGTGTTGCGAATCCTCCGCGGGTCCGTGACGAAACGCCTTTGAAGCCGGTCTTTCTGGTCGAGAGTCTGGAAGCGGTGCGTCTGGCGGCGGAGGCTACGGGCGGTTCGCTTCAGCCCACGCATAGGGCATGGCAGTACAACGGGGCAATTGTTCTGGACGGGTGCGACCCCGAAGGGAATGTTGTCCAGTTTCGGCAATACGACACCTGACCGCGCGTGACATGACAAAGCGGAGGTCACCCATGGCTGAGCTTGCAGCAATGGACAGGGTTGAGATCCTGGTGCTGGTCGACAACCTGACCGACAGCCTCTCCTCGGTCCCGACCTACGTAGAAAATGAGTTCCCCCGGCTGTGGCGGAGAGGTCTGCAGCGCTTGTCCGGGCATTGCCTTTGCTGCGGAGCGCACGGCCTTTCCTGCGCCATCACGGCTTGGCGCGGCGAAACCACGCACACGTTGCTGTTCGATACCGGGCCGGATGCCTGGGTCTTTGAACGCAATGTCGAGCGCCTCGGTTTCGATATGGGAAGCGTCGACGGCATCGTTCTCTCGCATGGCCATTGGGACCATTGCGGGGCGATGCTGCGTGCCCTCGAGATGATCCAACTGAAAGGCGCCGGTCGCGCCATCCCTACCTATATGCATCCCGGCATGTACCGGACCCGCGCCATGAAGGCGCCGGACGGATCAATGCGGCCGTTTGAAGATGTTCCCACGCAAGCCATGCTCGAACAGCAGGGCGCGCGGGTGGAGAATGCCACCGAGGCGCAATTGATCCTGGACGACTTCTTCTACGTGAGCGGTGAAATCCCACGCGTCACGCCCTTCGAGCCCGGGATGCAGGGACAGTACCGGCGCACGGAGGATGGGTCGGATTGGGAGCCTGACCCCCTGCTAATGGACGAGCGCTTTGTCGCGGTCAAGGTGAAGGACAAAGGCGTCCTGGTGTTCACCGCGTGTTCGCATGCGGGCGTCGTCAACGTCCTGACGCATGCCCGTGACCGCTTTCCGGGACCGCCGCTCTTTGGCGTCATGGGGGGCTTTCACCTTTCGGGCGGCAACGAGCGCGTCATTCCAGAAACGGTGGAAGCGATGCGTGCGTTCGATCTGAAGACGATCGCGGCCGCCCATTGCACCGGCTGGCGCGCAGTGAGCGCGCTGGCTGCCGCCTTCGGCGATGTCGTCGCGCCATCGGCGGTGGGAAAGACGTATCGGTTCTGATGTAGTGTCGCATTGCTCATCTTGTGGAGGCAGCCATGCCCGACCCGGTTGACGCACTGGTGATCGACCTTCTGGAATGGATCGGGCCGGGTGTTCGGCCCTATTCCGAGGTCATCGATGCCTGGAGAACGTCGTGTCCTCGCCTGCCTGTGTGGGAGGAGGCCAATGCGCGCGGCTACATCGTCAGCGAGCACAGAGCCGGCACGGGCGCTCTGATATCCCTTTCGCCAGCGGGCCAGGACATGTTGAAGCAGCGCCGTGACGCAGCGTCGGGTGAACGGTGTCGATAGAACGCATTTTTCTGGCCGCGCGGCCGGGTGGCGCGCTCATCGAAGTCCCGCGCATTCGAGTAGTTGCGGGCGCAGGAATCGAAGGCGACCGCTACTTCAATGCCAAACGCGAGCCGGGGCAGAATCTCACGCTCGTCGAAGCCGAAGTCATCGAAGATTTCAATTCCAAATACGGCACACGACATGAACTCTCATGTACGCGCAGGAATCTCGTCACACGGGGAGTCCGCCTGGATACGTTGGTGGGCAAGGAGTTTTCCGCAGGAGGTGTCCGCTTGCGCGGTGTCGAGCTTTGCGAGCCTTGCAAGGGCCTGGGCACCGCGTTGGCGACGGACGCCGTTTCGCGCGCGGCAGCAGTCAGGTACCTGGCGCATCGCGCTGGCATTCGCGCCGATATCCTGACATCGGGAACGATTGCCGTTGGAGCGAAGATCGGCATCGCGGATTCGCGCATCACGTTCCGATCGCTGCAGGAGGCAGACCTGCCGCTTCTGACTGACTGGCTGAACCGGCCCCACGTCGCGGAATGGTGGGGCGGCGGAGACGCCGCATTCAGCGTGGAAACGACGAGAAGCAAGTATTTGCCACGAATGGATGCGGACTCGCCGGTCAAGGCTTATGTTGCAATGCTGGCGGACGAGCCGGTTGGATTCATCCAGTCGTATGTGGCGCTCGACTGCGGCGATGGATGGTGGAAGGAAGAACGCGACCCCGGCGTGCGTGGGATCGATCAGTTCATCGGCGACAGCGGAAACCTGGGGCAAGGACTGGGCACTGCGATGGTCAATGCCTTCGTACGGAGGCTGCTTGCGGAGCCAGGCGTCACGCGAATCCAGG
>Ga0163161_10003575_pt1 | contig 10887 bp, 10 predicted proteins | sample S45metaG_FD_129847 | JGI IMG/M metagenome (GOLD analysis project Ga0163161, IMG submission 129847) | Switchgrass rhizosphere microbial communities from Kellogg Biological Station, Michigan, USA - S4-5 metaG | ecosystem: Host-associated > Plants > Roots > Rhizosphere > Soil | place: USA... | reverse complement strand
CATTCTTGTAGACAGGGACTATAACGGAGTAGCTCATGCCGCCCATCCGTTGACGGCTGCAATGACGTTGCTCACTTCTTTGTCGGTCATTTCTGGATAGCAGGGAAGGGTCAGTATTTCAGAGGCCAGGGTCTCTGTATTTTTCAATGACAGCGTTCCGAAACTGTGTTCAAGCACCGGTTGTTTGTAGTCAGGGATTGGATAATGAACATCTGACGCGATCTCGACGGTGCGCAAGTACCGCTGAAGAGCGTCTCTTTTCAGGCATTTGATGACATACAGGTGCGCGACCGATGCCTTGCCTTGTTCTTGGGGGTGACGGATTTCGTGGTGAGTGATTTCGGTGCGATACCGCGTTGCAATCTCACGGCGTCGTGAGTTGCCTTCATCCAGATGTGGTAGGAACTCGGAAAGAATAGCGGCCTGAATTTCGTCTAAACGGCTGTTTCGAGCACCTTCCAATTCAACGCAGTACTTTGATGACCAGCCGTATTGCCTGAGTTGTGTCACGCGCTGGGCAATTTCTGGAGAGTTCGTCACCACCGCGCCGCCGTCGCCGAGCGCCCCGAGGTTTTTGGTCGGATAAAAGCTGAAGCTGGCCGCATCTCCGAAAGTGCCGACACGTTTTCCTTCGCGTTCGGCCCCATGGGCTTGGGCGCAATCTTCCAGAAGCGGTACGTTTTGCTCCGCACAATACCGGGATATTTCCGCGATCTCAGGTACCGCCAGGCCATACAGGTGGGTCACAACGACGGCCTTGGCACCTGACGTAACAGCGTGTTTGACATCCGCTAGGGTCACGACGTGATTGTCGAGGTTTACATCCATGAAAACGGGAGTCGCGCCGATGGCCAGAATCGACGTAGTGGTGTACATACTGGCGTTGGCAACCGTCGCAACGAGATCATTTTTCTGAACGCCAAGCGCCTTCAAGGCCAGTTCGATCGCGTCGGTTCCGTTGGCAACGGTAATGCAATGGTTGGCGTTCAAATACTGAGCAAAAGAAGCTTCGAAGCGTTTAACCTCAGGGCCCAAGACCACCCAGCCGCTGGCGACGACGCGTTGTACCGAGGCGGTGATCTGAGTCTGGAATTTGTTGATTTTCGCTGCGAGGTTGTTGATTTGCTGCATAGAGATTCTCCGTATCAAAGCATAAGCATTTGAATTCTGTTTTTTTGATACTTTCTAGTGCGCGCTCAAGCTCCCAGGCTCGCTCTACTTATGCGGCGCAAGGCGTCAGGTCCATTTTCGGAGCAGATTCTATCCTTCCTTTGCCTTCGCTCCAACCAGCGGTGAAGAAACTGGCTCGATATCCTGTCATTTTTCGGTTGTTTCAATGGGGCTGGAGCCCTGCCCAAGCCCTGTATTCGATATCCAAATCAAGGAGATTAATGCGTGTTGCCTTCGAAAGAGGACCCTTCGTCCTGGCTTAGGTGGGGCCGAATCAATCTTGCTGTGAAGGTATCGGTCTTGTTTTATGGTGCGAGTTTAAACTTGGTTTATCCATTGGTTGGCGATATGCGTCAGAAGCGTTAAATTATATTTTTCTATGATCTGTTATTTTTAGATTAGAATTACTGTTCTATATTTCGAAGTTTAAAGGTTGGACTTTCCAGTGGGGTATAGGTGGTAGTCGATAGTCTGGGGGATAAGGGAGCAAGTAAAACATATGATTTCACTAAAGCGCGCAGGCATACCTACGTGTTGCACAGTCCATTCCTGGGGTGATGGATGCCCCCCAAAGTAAATAGCTGGTGGTTAAACGGAACCTCAAATTTTTGAATGGGCTACGAAGCTGTAGTGCCTTGCCGATGCAGTTTGGGAAACTCACTTTTTGACGGTAAGCGATCCACCGCCCCCACATTCAAAGCGGCGAGCTGAAGTCTGATGCTGTGCTCCCGAACTTCTTCCGTAGCCAGCCACAATGATACGACCCGACGCCAAAGTAGAAAAGTCTACCTCTACCCCAAGCCAGTAGACCTCCGGAAACCAATCGACGGCCTCGTTACCCTAGTGAAGTTGGATATCAAGGTCGCCGTGTTTGACCCCGTGCTTTTCGTTTTCCTGAATCGCCCTCCAGTGATCGAGTGAAAATCCTTTATTGGGAACGCAACGGCTTTTGCCTTTGGCTCAAGTGTCTGGAGTCCGAACGATTCAAAGCTTGCCCATACGACACGGATGACGCCATTGTCCTGACCGCTCCGGAACTGACCTGTGCTCGGGGAGTTCTTGAATGACGTCGATACGCGGCAAATCGGCGGCCAGCGGCTGGCGTTTGCCACGCTGTCTGGTTGGCGCAACAACTTCTTCATTGGCTTGGGAACGACCGGGTAATCGGGAGGGTGGTTGGGCATGGAAACCATGCGGTGGCCGCGGCTTCAAAAACCTGATGCGGACGGTTGCGTCGCAGATCAAAACCGTCGAGTAACCAGTTGAGTTCCTGAACGCTTAAGTTAACAGCCGCGTCCGAGAGATCGGGGGGAGGTTTTGAAGCGCGCGGACTCCAGGCGCTTGAGCCAAAGGCAAGAGATTTTGCGCCCCCCAGTAAAAAATCCTCACCCGGTTGCGAAGCTTGTTGATAAACACAAAAAGCACAGTGTCGAACACCGCGACCTTGATATCCAGCTCGACCAGCGGCCAGACCGTCGACGGATTCTAGGAAGTCCATTTAGCTTGTGCTAGAGGTAGATTTTTCGACTTTAGCGTCGGCACGCATCGTGAGTGGCGAGCTCCAAAAAGAAATCGGGAGCTCAACATCAGGCTTCAAAAAGAGGTTTTCAATGTGGGGTTCATGGAGAGCTTACACAGTTAGTGCATCGATCCGACTTGGCCTAGTCAGGTGCGCTTTGGGGCAGTAGTTCAGGTTCTCTGCGACTCAAGTGAGTTGTCCAGAGCCATGTTTAGCACTGGTGAAAAATCGTCAGAAACTTGACTTTCGCAGGAGGGAATGCGGGAGTTACTGCCGGGTAATTACCATGTGCATCTCCAAGCAAAACAATGCTCATGGCAGGTTTAGGTCTAGCGAGAGATGGGCAATTCGGCGGCTGCCTTTGTAAGGGATAACTGATAGTATTCAGGAAATTTTGGGGGGAACATGATGCCATTGGCCGTTGAAAGATTTGGAGCAATCCCTGCATTGACAGGGCTAAGGTTCTTTGCTGCATTGATGGTGTTTTTTTCTCATTACCCTATCCCTGGGTCAAGCGGTAAAGCGGCGATGATTCAAAACTCGGGGTATGCGGGTGTTACATTTTTCTTTGTTCTTTCTGGATTCATAATTGCTTATAATTATTTGGATAAGTTTGAGAGTGACGTTCGATCATCTACCGTTCCATATCTCATCGCCAGGTTCTCTAGAGTTTATCCGCTGTATATTTTCTGCATCCTCTATGCATGGTTAAATACTGGCGCCAATACTCCACTTTTAGTCTACTTGTCGGCCACCCAGGCATGGAGTGATGATGTCTATGTGGCCATGGGGTTAAATGGGCCTGCGTGGAGTATTAGTGTTGAGGTATTTTTATACTCGCTTTTTCCGCTGATTATCCCACTGCTAAAATACATTGGGGTGCTGGCATCAAAAAACCGTCTATTAATTTTTATGGCAGTTATTGTTGCTGCGCAGTTTTTTCTTGCTCTCTATTTTTCATTGTCCGGAAAAGGCCTTCTTGAATCAGTAGATCCTGGTTCGGCCCATAGGTGGTTATACCGAGCACCCATCAATAGAGTACTAGACTTTTGTCTTGGTATTTCAGCTGCGATTTATTATCGGAGGTATATGCGGATCACTGCGATGTCATCGCGAGCGTGGGAAGTAATTACCTATGTAGCGATTGGGGTCATTTTTTTTCTTATGACGTGGTCGTTGAATTATTACTCTTCATTTAGTTGGGATGCGTCATATGCATTGCCATTTACACTCGTAATTCTTAGCTTGGTGGTAGCTCGGCAGTCGGTAATTAGCCGTATTCTTTCGTCTCCTAAAGTTGTGTTATTGGGAGAGGCGTCCTTTGCGTTCTATTTAATTCATACACTGGTTAGAGGCTTATATGTGGTCCAGCCAAATGTATCGCTGGCTCAGTCCCTATTTCACGAGGCTTTTTTCCTAGTGATTCTGACTGCTCTTTCAATTGGACTCCATATTGCTATAGAGAAACCGGCCCAGAAATTTATTAGAGCACTGAGCAGGACAAGGACTGCTGCAGTGGTCTCCCTTGGAGAGCCATCAGCGACAACGGTGGCACCTATTGTTGCAGGGCAGGGGGCACCGACCAATCGGGAGCGGCCAGAGTTAGGTTAACCCGATACATCGAACACCGTACCGCTCCCATTTTTTGAGTGAGGCAGTGTTAGCATCTGTGATGGCGTCAGGACCGACCGCATCTTGCCGCGAGGCAGTGGCAAGTGTCGGTTGTATCAGTAAAACATCTCGTGGGGAGTGTTCGCAGCTTTGATCTCTTTCGTGCTCGGTTGACACGGTATTGAAGCTGCGAACACCCCAGTTAGATCGTAACCGCTCCATAAACCCCGCATTCAAAGTCACCGCCAGCATCCCCGATGCTGTACTCCCGATTCCTTTCCGGAGCCAGCACCTGATGATGCGCCCTGACGCAAAAGTCGAAAAGGTCTATCTCTACCCTAGGCCCGTCGACTTCCGAAAATCCATCAATGGCCCGGCTGCTCCAGTTTCACATCAACCATCGCCTGCTGAGGTATTGGTCGTGAATCAGGCCGCGCAGGCAGTGATGATGGTGTAGGCTTCTCAGTCCATGCGCCCTTGTTCATGGTATTCCAACTTAGCAATGCCACTAATGACGAAGCCTTAAAGGCGAAGGCGTTGCAGGCCTATTACCGAGGCCTGCAGGCAGTTGATATCAGTGTTGTATCTCCAAATTGGCCAGTGCTACCGGCTTAACGATAAGTCGCAATCTCTAAGCAGATATTACGGCTATTGGCTTACCAGAAAGCATTTTCTTTATTGTTGCCTGTAATGGTTTTTCAATGGCCATGTGAAGACCTATTGAAATGCAGGAAACAATTACAAGGAAAATTGCAAGATGCGCTAGCTGGTGCATAAGCGAGGCTGTTGGCAACTCGGTGTAAAGGGGGCGTAAAATTACATGTATTAGATAGAATGCAAATGATGACTCTCCCAAGAGAATCATTCTTGGCCCCGATAAGGCTTTGGCTATTCTTGAATTCTGATTAATGGCTATGCCAAGTATCATTATCGCGAACAGCGCAGCGTAAGAAGCATCCCAGCTAAATGCTGATAAGAAGTTTTTTTCCCAGCCCATGAGCGCTACGATCAAAATTAATGATACAGCAACGGCTGCGCTCCATGATTGCTGTTGTTTTTGGGATGGGATGAAATGACGTTTGTAATAGATAGCTGCCGCGATACCTAAGCAGAAGTCAAAAAACCGCGTCGCCGGCATGCGATAAAGCCATCTGTGTGCTGAGTCTGGGCTAATCGACGTCAGTTCGACTCGTCCCGGCATGGAGAAGTAGGCGGCAAGGCAAAGCTGAGCGGCAAAAGCAGACGCTGCGAAAATTAATAGTTTGCTGTGTGAGTTAATAACATTGAGCTTGCTCAATACAGGTATGAGCAATGGGAATGTCAGGTAAAGGAATATTTCTACACTAATGCTCCATGCTGGCCCATTAATGCCAAACGCAAAGTAAACGTCATCGCTCCATGCTTGAATCCCTGTGAGATATGGGAGTATAGGTGTATCTAGTCCTGAGTTTACCCAAGGGTAAATTATACAGAGTGCGTAAAGCGGGTAGATCCTGGCAAATCTAGAAATAAGGTACGGGAGAGTGCTTCCTATTGGTTCTGATTCGAATTTTTCCAGATAGTTATAAGCAATAATAAATCCAGAAAGAACAAAGAAAAACGTTACGCCGCTATATCCTGATCCTTGGACTCGTAAAGCCCAGCCGCCTAGTCCCGGAATATTGTAGTGTGAAAAAAACACCATAAGAGCTGCAGCAAACCGAAGTCCGGTTAATGCTGGAATCGCTCCCGATTTATTGGATGCTATAGTCATCATGCCCTCCTAAATTTCGCGGGATTCTACAGCAATCTGGATTTAACAGAGCGGAGAACCGCGTGCCCATCACAGCGCAGCAGTTGCTGCAGATCCTCCTGAACTCCGGCAGCCAAGCCGGCGTTTTTGTTCCTGTCCTAAATACCGCCATGGGCGCGTACCAGATCATCATCAAGCAGCGGATCGCTGCCTTTCTGGCGCAGGTTGGGCATGAGTCGCGGCAGTTGACCCCGCTGGTCGAGAACCTGAACTACGGCGCACCTGGACTGATGGCGAATTGGCCGAGTCGGTTCCCGGCGGCGCTGGCCGCACTAGTCGCCTGACAGCCGCAGCAGATCGCGAACATCGCCGATGCCTCGCGCGCGGGTAATGGTGATGCATCTTCCGTTGATGGCTGGAATTATCGTGGTCGCGGCCTGATCGTATGCGATCCATAAACCCCACCTACCCCAAAGTGAGGTGACTGTTTACCGTGGGATCTCTGGCGAGCAGTTCCACGGCAGCAAGGCTTCGTAGTCTTCCACCGACGAGGCGTGCGGTAACCGCTCCAGTACGTGGCGTAGCCACGTATAGGGTTCCAGGCCGTTGACCTTGGCGGTTTCGACCAGGCTGTAGATCTGGCCGCTGCGCCCTTGGGGGTGTCGCTGAACAACCAGTTCTTGCGCCCGATGACAAACGGCTTTATCGCTCTTCGGCGGCGTTGTTGTCGTTGGGTAAAAAACCGGCTTCCACGTAGTCCAGCCGGCTCCAGTTGTTCGCCAGATACTGCACCGCCTTACCCAGAGCACTTTGGGCCGGAACCTGCGGCTGGTTATATCCAGCCAGTTCTTCAACTGAGCCAGGATTGGCAGGCTCTTTTCCTGACGAGCCGCGAAGCGTTGTTCATCACTGGCGTCCTTGAGTTGCTGTTCGATGCGGCACAGCTTGTTGATCATCGTCAGCGCGATATCAGCGCGGCCCGTCTGACCCTTGGACTGCACTTTTTGGGCGTCCACGAACGTGCGTCGCGCATGGGCCATGCACGCTAGCCGCTCCACGCTCGGCTGCAGTGCCAAGGCGTTGTAGCCCGCGTAATCATCGGTCATCACGTAGCCGAGATAACTTTCAGGCAGGCGCAACGGTACTTCCTGCTCACGGCTGGTGGTGTAGTCGAACAACACAATTTTCTGGTCTGGCGGGCCGCAGGCCTGCCCTCACATCCAGGGCTGACTGGTCGGATCGCGATCCGGTTCTTTAAGGACCTGGACGCGGATTTCGTCGCAGTGGATCACCGGACTTGCCAGTAAGCGGTCGCGCAGCAGCTTGATTTGTTCTTTCAGATCGACAATGTGACCTTCATGGGCTTGCAGCACTTCGGCTGTTTTAGCCTGACGAGCCAGCACCTCAAGCAACAACTTCTTGAGCAAAACAGGATCATCAGGAAGGTCGTCGGGCAGGGAAATCATGGCTCGGATTATAACGGGTCAGGCTACAAATCGCGGCGTCAAAACCTGATGCGGACGGTTGCGCCACAGATCAAAACCGTCGAGTAACCAGTTGAGTTCCTGAACACTTAACACAATGGCTTCGTCCGTGAGATAGGGGGAGGTTTTAAAGCGCTCGGACTCCAGGCGCTTGAGCCAAAGGCAGAAGCCGTTGCGCTCCCAGTACAGGATCTTCACTCGGTTACGGGGTTTGTTGAGGCACACGAAAAGCACCGGTTCGAACACCGCGACCTTGATGTCCAGTTCGACTAGAGCAGCGAGGCCGTAGATGGATTTTCGGAAGTCCACGGGCTTGGGGTAGAGATAGACTTTTTCGACTTTGGCGTCGGGACGCATCATGACGATGGGCTCCAGAAGGAATTCGGGAGCAAAGCATCGGGCGTCAAGCCAGGGCTTTGAATGTGGGGTTCGTGGAGCGGTTACGAAGGAGTGAAAGCTGGAAGGCATTCATTTGCCGAGCCGCCAAAATTCTGAAACCTCCAATGAGGTATTCAAAATGATGGCGGCCCGCCCGGGCTCTCCTATTCCGTTGTCAGTGGGTTTGCTTGGCTATTTTTACCCAGCTCAGTTTGGCGGATAGTCCGTAATATTTGTCATCTACTTCCGACACAAACTCAAGGACGTTTCTCCCCGCCTTTAATGCTTCCGAGTTAATGGTGCCGCTAAAATTGCCGTCTTGATCCCATTGGATGGGGGTCGAGGTGCCATTAACACGAATCTGCATCTCGCTCCGAATTTTCTCGTTGGCGAACGCATTAAAATTCCCGCTAATTACATAAGGCACCGTTTTTGGGGTCAGTTCAAAATAAAGTGATGCGCGAGGAGCATTTTTCCAGGCAGAGGATTCGTGAGAAAAGCCCATTGCTTCCCACTCCACATCACGCCATCCCGAACCTGCTGTTGGGATATCCAAACTCCACCAGTTGCCAAAGCCCCAGTAATATTCATCCTTGTATGCCTGATCCCGGAACTTCAGGAAGTCAAGCCATGGCGCGGTCTCGGTGACTCCTCGGTACCTTGCACTCATTGGGGAGGTGTTGTGCTTGAGGTCTTGGCGGTAGGCGTCGAGTTCGTGATTGACTGGCACCATATCCTGATTACCAATAACCAAGGTAACAACCTCCGATTTTGGAAGTTTTTTGCTTGGTGGTTGATCTGCCGCTTCTATTCCCGGCCCGCTGATGGGGGTAGGGTAGCTGAACGTCCAGCCGTCAACAGTTTTTTCACAGTTTCCTTTACGTCCTAGCGAGTCGGGTTGTTGCCATTCATGACTCGGCATGTAGCAAACTTCCAGGGTGCTAATGGGTTTGCCGTATATGTAGGAAAGCGCTGCCGCCAGATTGCCATTCAGAAACATCCAATCACGGTTGAGCTGATTGGAATAGTCGAGAATCACCAAGGTTTTATTGATAGCATTGCCATCAAAGTTTTGTACGATGTCTCGCAGTACAAGTTGTTGTCTTTTTGAGATGTCAATGTAGTGGTGGAACTGAAATAGCTGGGCGCCCAGGCCGATAAATATCAAGGTGGCGGCCAGAACACTGGTTGCTATCTTTGAGTAGTAACTGAGGGCCAAAAACAGAGACAAAAAGAGTAGCGTCGCTCCCGGGGCTGCATACAGGAATGTTCGTTGACTCACTGCCATATGAGAGAGAGAGAAAATGAACGGTGAATACCCCACGCAGATCAACACTATGCCGATGATTGCCAGGCGGCAGATAAGTGCCAGAGATGGATTTTTCTCGTTTTCCGAGATAATAATGCTTTTCGATTTTCGTGAAACAAAAAAGATCAGTGAAAGTAACGCAGCTGTAGTAATCGCCAGATACCAGTAACTGCTAAACTCAATCCAGGTTATCCTGAACGCATCGATCCAGCCGCCGAAAACACTTCGCATTAGTCCTATGGTGAAAATTTTAGGGTAGTACAGTTTCAAAGTCGAAAATGCGCTATTACCGGCAATCGCGCCTTGATAACTATGAACGAGTGGTGCGGTGTGGATGACATATGCAATATAGGCGATGCCGCCGGAAACCCAGATCAGATGCTGAACATAATATGCTTTGATGTGAGGGATGAATTTTTTTAAGCCGATTTGAATAAAGATTACTAGTGCAGGAATGGTAATGAATAGCAGTGATACTTCATACATGGCGCATCCAGCAGCGATCAATAAACTGCCCAACGCACTCAAGACATAAGATTGGATTTTCCTGTTTTGATCAATGGCATGCAGGAATATAGCACTCCCCATCAAGGTAAGGCTCAGTGCCCAGTTGATGTGTATTGATCTGAATGAGAGCTGCATTGTGTCCGCTGGGAAAATAATGACAAGTACGCTCGCCAGCATGCCCCATTTTAATGAGCCTGTTATTCTCGTTGTTATTACACTTAACGCGCAACCTTTGATTATGAGCGCGGCAATTAAAAGTATATGCCAGTAATTGAAGGTGTTGGGGTCAAGGAAATATGCTATGGCGTGAGGGAGGATAGTTAGCGGACGAAGCGCTTGGGCAGACATAGCGCTTGACGCATCGGTCAGGAAAAGCAAGCCAGATCTGCTGAACAGACCAATGACACCCCATTCTTCGAGCAGCCCGGTCAGCGAGAAGCCGAACGGTAACCACATGAAAAAGACTGTCACCAAGGCGGGCCCAAGATGGGCGAGCCAAAGCAGTGCTTTTCCATTATATAAAGATTGTGTCGTTGTGAACGACTTTTTAGTAGTTACTGTCATTGGATGCTTGTGAGTCCTTCGTGGGCTTCGTTTTATGAGTTGCTTTCAGAACTATTTTGTTTAAAAGGTAACTGGACGGTAGCAAAAGCAGGATGACAAATATGGGGGCAATAGTCTTATAAAGGTGCAGGTGCTCAATCAAAAGACCAAGCAGCAGTGCCCCAAAAATGTATTGCACTAGGTAGATGGCGGGATAAATTATCATGCCTAGCCAAGACTGCTCTACCTTGAAAACTATTTTTGAGTTGAAGTAATAGGCAAAGACTATTCCTGCTATATAGGCGATCGCGTAGGCGATTTGATAGTCTATGAAATAACTCAAAAAAAGATAAATGCAATACGTGAGCCCGGTATTAAGCCCGCCACCTATAAGAAAGCTAATCCATCTGCGAATCCGTGGATTTTTGTCTAATAATGTCACGGTGCGTTGTGCTTTGCGGTTATTTTAGTGAACTCCGAATAGTCTCGAATGTAATCGTCGGCTTCGTAGTAGTCAGAGGTGAATACCAGCAGTACTGCATCTTCCGAGTATTTGTATTGAATACCCCAGATGAGCGGTGGCAGATAAATCCCTTTATTGGGTGCGTCGAGCATGACTTCTGCCCGATTGATG
>Ga0163161_10003572_pt1 | contig 10894 bp, 8 predicted proteins | sample S45metaG_FD_129847 | JGI IMG/M metagenome (GOLD analysis project Ga0163161, IMG submission 129847) | Switchgrass rhizosphere microbial communities from Kellogg Biological Station, Michigan, USA - S4-5 metaG | ecosystem: Host-associated > Plants > Roots > Rhizosphere > Soil | place: USA: Michigan... | reverse complement strand
GAATGCGTCTCACCGTTCGCCATGCGGATGAGCATAAAACCGCCCCCGCCGATGTTTCCCGCCTCAGGATAAACAGCCGCCAAAGCGAGACCGACGGCGACAGCCGCATCGACTGCGTTGCCGCCTCGTTTCATGATCTCAACACCGATCTCCGACGCAAGCTGATGCTGCGACGCCACCATACCGTGCCTCGCACGCACAGGCGTACCGTTCGCGGTGTGAGAAGGCGGCGCTGCTAACCCGCGCGACGCCAAAAGGGCCCAAATGAGTAATATCGCACTAAACTGTCTCGCGCATCTCATACTTTCGATTTCCTGTATGATAACTGATTTCGCCGCTCGCTTGGCGTCTGTAGATAGATAGGCTATCCTTTTTCATTTGCTACGGCCCGAGGTTGGTGATGCTCGAACAACTGAGAAAACGCAAATGGAATGAGGTCCGCTCAGAGCTGGCCGACATCCACCAGAGCGAGGTCGCCAACATCATCGACGAGCTGCCCGAGAATGAGCGCACGGTCGTCTTCCGCCTACTGCCGCGTGAAAACGCCGCGTCGATCTTCGAGTATCTAGAGCCCGAAATTCAGCAGGACATCGTAAAGAGCCTTGGCCGACGTGAAGTCGCGTCTGTTCTCAACGAGATGTCGCCCGATGACCGAACGGCGTTTCTCGAGAAACTTCCCGACCAGATCCTAAAAGACACGCTCAACCTATTGACAGATGAAGAGCGCAAGGTCGCCAGCTCGCTGCTCGGCTATGACGAGAATTCCGTCGGCCGGCTGATGACGCCATATTACATTCAGGTCAAGACGGACTGGACCGTCGCGCAGACATTCGACCACATTCGGAAATACGGCAAAAAAGCAGAAACGCTCAATGTCGTTTACGTCGTCGACGACCAGCAAAGGTTGATCGACGACGTCCAGATCAGCAAGTTTCTTCTTGCCAAGCCCGACACTCGTGTCGATGAATTAAGAGATGACAAGTTCGTGGCGCTAACCGACACGATGGACCAGGAAGAAGCAGTCCAAATATTCCGACAATACGATCGAACGGCCCTACCCGTGATCACTGAGAACGGCGTTCTGGTCGGCATCGTGACCGTCGACGACATTCTCGATGTCGCCGAGGAAGAAGCAACCGAAGACATTCAGAAATTCGGCGGCGTCGAGGCGTTGGAACTGCCGTATGTGGAAACACCGCTCTTGACCCTCATCCGCAAACGCTCGATGTGGCTCGTCGTTCTTTTTCTCGGTGAAATGATGACGGCGTCAGCGATGGGTTATTTTGATAAAGAAATTCAAAAAGCCGTTGTGCTCGCCTTGTTCATACCGCTTGTCATCTCGTCCGGCGGCAACAGCGGCTCGCAGGCCGCGACGCTCATCATCCGAGCGATGGCTCTTAAAGAACTACATCTGACCGATTGGTGGTACGTCATGCGCCGCGAGATCTTTTCGGGTTTTGTGCTCGGCGTTATTCTTGGGGCGATCGGGCTGCTGCGGATCATTATTTGGCAGAAGCTTGGGCTCTTTAATTACACCGAGCACTGGCTGCTCGTCGGTTTTACAATCTTCTTTACACTTATTGGCATCGTTATGTGGGGCACGCTCTCGGGCTCCATGATACCGTTTGTTCTTAAGCGTCTCGGTATCGATCCCGCGACCTCGTCAGCGCCCTTCGTCGCGACGCTTGTGGACGTCACCGGGCTTCTGCTCTACTTCAGCATCGCCGCTGTCCTGCTCCGCGGCACTTTACTCTAACCGTTGCTTGTAAAAACATTTGCTGGTATGTTTAGCCACAGCAAATGGTCTCTGCCAGCATCTACAAACGAGCCCTTTATACGATCATTTTCGTTGTCCTTGCGGGAACGATACTGGTTCTGATCTCGACCTTCAAAGACGGTCTAAGAGAAGTCTTCCAATCGACATCGATGGCTGCGGTTTGGTTCGATACGGCACTCCGGGTGATCTACATCATCCTCGGGATGCTTATCGTCATTGCGATCGTCCGCTTTGCCGCATTTCTGCTTTTGCAGGCGACAACCCGACGGGCAGCGCAATCCGAAATACGCTCACTTCTCAAGACCGTATTCTCGATCCTTATTTACATCATTGCGTTCTTTATCATCTTCCAGACGCAGTATCCGGACGTGTCGCTTGCGCCGCTGTTCACCGGTTCGACAATACTCGGCATCGTTGTCGGTCTCGCCTTGCAGGACACGCTCGGCAATTTGTTTGCCGGCTTGGCGATGCAGGCCGATCAGTTGTTCCAGGTGGGCGACGTTATCAACATCGCAGGTCGCGGAGTAGGCGTCGTTGAGAGCATTTCCTGGCGCGGCGTGAAGGTCCGTACGTTTCAGAACAAGCTCCTCGTTATCAGCAATGCCGTGCTCGGCAAGGAGTCCATTGAGGTCGCTCCCAGGACCAACCTGAATGCGCGGCTTGTGAACTTCAGCACCGTTTACACAGAGTCGCCGGCGAACACCGCGCATCTAATTCGCGAAGCTGTTCGCCAGTGCGAAAATGTTTCGCCCAAGATGCGGCCCGTCGTCCGCATACGAGACCTGGGCGCCGACGGCATCGACTGGGAAATAAAATACTGGCTCGTCGATTATTCAAAATACAATGACAGCGATGCACTCGTCCGCCAGCGCGTTTGGTACGTGTGTCAGCGCGAAAAGATCGATTTTGCGTACCCGACGCGCACGGTGCATATGGTGCCGGAGGCCGAGCATGTCACTCCCGACGAGATCCTGAACACAAATGCCGAGCATCTGAACAACGTTCCGATCTTTGCGCCCCTTTCTGATGAAGAGACCGAGCAACTCGCCAACGCGTCGACCACGCGCGTCTACGCGCCGAACGAGCCTATCGTTAGAAAAGGGCAGGAAGGAAATTCGATGTTCGTGATATTGCGCGGGGCGGTGAAAGTGCAGATCCCCGAGGCCGACTATCAAAAGACTGTGAACCGCCTTGGTCCACATGATTATTTTGGCGAGATGAGCTTGTTGACAGGTGACCCGCGGTCCGCGACCGTCATCGCTGAAGTCGAAACTGAAGTTTTGCGGATCAAGAAAGAAGCACTAAAGCCGATCTTCGAGAACAATCCCGATCTCGTTCAAACGATCAGCGAGCTGATCGAAGAACGACGCCAACTCCTTACTGCCGAGGCCGAAGCCGCGGTTGATGAGGAATTGGCGTCGCAAAAAGGTGTCTTAAGATCGATCCGAAAGTTCTTCGGACTTAAGTCACGCTAGCGGCGGAGCTTAGCAGCCTTACGGGAGCGGCTTTCTTTCTATCAGCGCTCCTGTTCACTGCCGGTTTCTTCGCCGTGAGTTTATTACCTCTTAGTGGCTCTTTTTGCCACAGCTCTTTTAGCCACAGCTTTTCTAACCACAGCTCTCTTCACTGCTTTTCTAACCGCAGCTTTCTTCACTGCCTTTCGAACCACAGCTTTCTTCACTGCTTTTCTAGCCACAGCTTTTTTCACCGCTTTCTTAGCCACAGCTTTTTTCACTGCTTTCTTAGCCACAGCTTTTTTCACTGCTTTCTTAGCCACAGCTTTTTTTGCTGCTGGCTTTTTGGCAGCGGCTCTTTTCTTCGCCGCGGGTTTAGCAGCGCGTGTTACTTTTCGCGCGGCCGGTTTTCTTTTAGTCTTTGAGGTTGTTTTTTTCATTTTTCCTTTTTTATTTTTGTTTGGAGTTTCTTGCGCGTCATAAATCGACACACATCGTTTTGAAGCAAACGTTAGGACGATGTGATCTTAAAAAAACAAGATCACTACGAATACTACACGAAATTGCGCGCGAGTTGTCAACAAAAAAATGCGCACAACCTCAACTAATATTTGCGTCGTAGATGTCGTGGAGAACTTCTGAAATTGTTTGTCGATCTGTGCGTCGTGATTTTGCGCCGCGCGCTTTCGACTTTTCTTCTTTCGGGTTGTCGGTAAAACTGATCTCGATCGCATCAACTTCGCGCGCATTTGTTTGCGCGTCGTCATCGTGATCGTCGGAAGCATCCGTCACCGATTTCATTTTCGCCCCTATTTTACGGGCGTTTGCCGCATCCTTCAATTCCGGTGCTGTCTCGGAAAGCTGCACGCGACTAAGTTGCAACATATCATGCGCGCGATTCTTGCGCGCGCGCTCGAGCGATCGGATCGCTGCCGATGTCAACGGCGCTTCCGCAGGCGCGCGTTCGATCTTCCGCAGCACGCGCACGTAATCGCGCAATTCTTTGGTTGGAACAATAATTTTTGATTCATCGACATTTTCTTCGACTGAGCTCAAATATTTCGTCGCGGAAGCATGGTCGCCGAGTTTTTGCTGAAGCGCGCCAAGCGCAAAATAAACAAGCGGAGGCGCGGTCGACATCGAAGATATGATCGCTTCACCGCGCGCGATCGTCTCCTGCATTTCAAATCCGAACCATCGACGATCGTCGTCGCGCAGGATCTCGTTCGCAGAAAGGTAGAACTCGAAAATGCGCCGCGTATCGTTGCGACGGTCGGCTGAGAAAACTTTCCAAATGAAAAATGTGAGAACGCCGATGAAGAAAAGCAGGAAGACCGGAAAGCCGGCGATGTAGAGCATGAGAGCGATCACGCCAAATGCGAGCGCGTATTGGGCCCTTTCCTTGAACGGCGGAAGCGACGGTTTTTCTATGGCGGTTTCCTTCACAACTGTTTTAGGGCCGCGCGGACGAAATTACGCCTTTGGCCCACGCCGCGGGCCCTTTTTGGACGGAGCGCCCGCCCGCTTGCCGGTTTCAGCTTTTGGTGAAGCGCCCGTCGGCTGGGCGGTTTTGGCTTTTGGTGGATCGCACGCGACGTTCCCGGCATGCTGTGTGGCCTTTTTGAATTCGGTCTCGACTTTCTTCCCGAAATCGGAAAGCACATCGCCAAGCCTGTCAGCAGCCTTCATCGACTCGTTAAGCCCGTAATTGAACGCCTCGGTCAGTGTGACCGCTTCCAGCCGAAGCAATTTCTTGACCTTTTCCTCGAGCGGAAGCGCTTCGAATTCTGCTTGGAACCTGTCCTTAGGAGCTTGTGTGTTCGCGTCTGTCATGTTTTTGGATCTCCAAAAGAATAATCTAACAAACAAACTTACGCTCGAGGTCCGCGAAATGTTCCCTCATCAGTGCACAGCCGTGCGTACGCGAACACGAGGCTGAGCCCCAGCCGGCGCTGTCGAACGTGTATCTCCGTCCTTAGCGGCACGCTGGCACTTGGCGCAAACTCCCCACAACCTGAGGCTGTGATGTGTCGGCTTAAAACCGAAGTTGTCCGCCATCTGGTCCTGAAGCGATTCGATATCGGGTGAGACAAACTCGATAACGGTGCCGCACTCGGTGCAGATCATATGATCGTGATGCTCGTGATTGTAATGATGTTCGTAGTAAGTCCTGTTGTCGCCGAACCGAACTTCACGCGCCAGACCCGCCTCGATCAGGAGTTTGAGAGTCCGGTAGACGGTAGTGTGCCCGATGGAAGGGTCAACCTTATGCACGAGCCAGTAGAGATCCTCGCTCGTGAGATGCTCCTCGGTGCTCAGAAAAGTTTCGAGTATAAGGTCACGCTGCCCGGTGCGGCGCAGCCCGGCTTGCTGAATATGATCGACAAAAACCTGTTTTTCTACTTCGAAACGATCCTTTTTCTTTGGCACGCCGCTCCTGCTCCAACGATTTCGATACTACCATTTCAACTTTGATTTCGCTATCGAGACCTTAGTCCGCATCGAATCGATGCGCTCACGGCTGACGCCGTGCTTAGCGGCTATCTCAAGCGAGCGCTCGCCGAGAAGAAGGTAGATCTCGAGCAGCTCGTCCGAAACGTTTGTGTTAAGAGTTTTTAGATGGTTAACGAACGTCTCGACGTCGGCGCGGGCGAACGTGCCGGTCAGAGCCTCCGCAGTCGTCTGCTCGCCGAGGTTTTGCACCGTGCTCTTAACGAGCGGAAGAAGTATCTTCTTCGAATCCTCATCGGATAGGCCGCATTTCGACATCATTTCGACCGCCGCGTCAAAAAGCGCAACCAAATGTCCGCACGCCGTCACCGCCGCAGCATGATAGAGCGTCTTGAATTCCGTGTCGACCGAGAACGGAATGCCGCCGAGACCGCTCACGATTCCCTTTGCGGCCGTCACCGCGGTGGGCGATCCTTCGATACAGAAATAAGAACCTTTGAACCTTTCTGGCCCCAGCTCGGGCGCGCTGACCGAGACCAATGGATGTATCGAGCCGGTCTCGCATCCCACATCGGCCAAACTTTTCAAAACCTTGGACGACAGGGCACCGCTCGTGTGATAAACGAAAGGCCTGGCTGAGATCTTTGTAACCAGAGCCGCAGCAGCGCCGACGATCTCCGAGTCCTGCGTCGTGATAAAAACAATGTCCGAGTCGATACTCGAAGCCGCGTCCAGTGTCGTCGCATCCGACTTGTACAGTTCACCGTCGGGTGCTGTTCCGCGATAGACCAACTTGTCGATCGAATACCCCGCCGCCGGCAACGCCAACGCGAGCGCCCCGCCGACGCGACCCATACCGATGATCGAAACCGTTTTCATACCGATAAAATATAGCTTATCGGAATGAAACGTGAAACCGAACCACGTGATCGACCTTTAGGCCGAACCTAATTTCCCTAATTCGTTCTCGATGTCGTCAATGTCACTAGCTCCGAGCGTAACGGCGGCTACCACGGAATTCAGCTCGTCGATCAACAAGTTCGCATCCCGAATGTTGGGAACGACAAACGAGCACACGCAATGCGGCTGCTTTGCCAGAATGGCCCGAACGTCCGCCGCGCATTTCAGCGAACGGATCTCGCGGATAAGAGTCATCGCGCGTTGCTTTTCACCGCTGTCAGCATTTTGCATCGAGAGATCGGAAAATGTTGCCCAGGCGTTCGACGACATGAGGCCGTCTACCTTCCCGCCTGACGAATTCATCACACTGTCATGTCGTTCCGCGTACCAATTGGCATAAAGCTCTTTGAATCTTGGCCACTCAGCTTCAAGTCCGGCGTTTTCGTCATCACTCATTAAATAAGCATTCGTCCATTTGAGCAGATCTGACCGCAGGCCGTCGATCTCGACGTCATGCGTCGGTTCGCAGATCAATAGGTAGTCACGCATCTCGTCGAGATACGCCGCCCGGGCCAAAAAGCTCTCGAGCATTTCAAGATCCTTCAGCTTAGCTTGATATTCATCGGACGAATCCCAAAACGCATCGGCGATCTCTTGCAGGCGTTGATCGAGAGTTGCCGTATCCTGCATCAGACCGTTGACCGCGTCGGCGGCCGCACCGAATGTTTTTTTCACGCCGCCCATGATCCGCCAAAGACGCGTGTTGAGCTTTTCGTCGGGCAACCGATCGAATCTTTCGAGTACCGCTGATGATCGCCATTCGTTCAGCCAGTTCGAAAGCGCTTCGACAGCCGCGACGCGCGATGCCGATGTGTCCAATGAGGTCAGCGAAGCATTTCCTGTGAGAATAGCCGCCCATTTTGCGAGCTGGGCGTTCGAATACGTTTCTTCAGCGGGTTCCGCGATGCCGATAACGTCGTCCCAGACGATCTGCAGGTCGAGCGAACGATGATTTATACGGTTGCCGCTTAATGTGACAAATTCGAAGTGCTTCTGCGCGACCAGAGCCGCAAGTACAAGGTGCTGCGCCTCGCGTGTCAAACCGAAAGGCGGATCCTGCATCCGCGAGGACATTTCACGAATGCCGATGAGGCCATTTTTGTCTGCCGGAGCATCCGTCAGCATGGCCTTGATCACCGGAACCTCGAGCAGCTCCGCTGCAGAGAGCGGTGAATACGAGCCTTGATCCTCTACAACCAAGCCGAGAGGAAAGGCGAACATCCCGGCAAGACGCTGCACGTCGGGCCCCGCCGGCGACGAGCCGCTGAAAAAATGCTCGATCAATTGCGAGGCTGGCTTCTCTTCAAGGACGTCGCCGAATTCGGGATGCGCTGGAAATCGGGTCTCGAAATTATTCGCAAGAGCTATCGTAAACAGCTGCGCGAGTGTATGCGAGGCCCGAGCTTCCTCCGAAAAGCGATACTCTGTCTTGTCGGCGACGAGATAACCATCGTCGAGAAAAACGCGCTGCCAGATCTTCTCGACCGCGATCAAATGCACGTGCAGGATCGTCGACACAGTCTCGCGGAACTTTTCCCTAAACTCAATGTCCGTCTGCAGCACATGAAATCGTCGCAGTGTGGCGATATCGTCGGCATTCAATTCGCCCAGACGCCACTCGCAAACCGAGGCTTCCTCCGAACCCGGTTCGATCGCGGAAGTCATCTCGGCAGAAGTAATAAAGACTCGCCAGTCGGCAAGGTTGTCGTCCGTCCGCCGCGACCACACGATCTCGCCACGTCGAATGCCGCCGCGCCAGACGACGCTGCATTTCGCCGATATCGAAGGATCGTGCTCGAATGGCCCCAAGTCTGAGAACTTTTCGGCCGTTTGCCGCCGTAGGATCGGCCAAATGACGTCAGCCGGTACGGTGGCGATCGCGTCGGCAAGAGCCGTATTTATATCGTCTTCGCTTCCGGCCCTGAGCGAGTATTTTGCATCGCCGCTGCCGCTTGAGACCTTTATCGACTCGGGCAGTGCCGTCGCAAACGCGCCCAAAACGGCGTTCACTCGTGCCGTCGCGGCCGAGCCGTCCTGGTCGTCGAAGATGAGCATCGCAGCGGCAAGCTCACTTGCCATGACGCCTTCGCCCGTCAGCGAGAGCAGGAAAAAGCCCTTAAGAACAAGCTTTGCCTCATGCCGCTGCATGACCGGAGCTTTTCCGATGACGCTTTTATCAAGCGAGTCGTAGACGGAAAAAGCGTCTTTCATGTCCACGACCTTTCGTAGCTTTGTCTCGATGCTGTCAAAGACCTCATCGAGCACGATCAGCGAATTTGCCGGGCGGCCGAGTATCCTTACGCCCGCCTCGGACGCGAAGCCGAGCAAGGCAAAATCGTGCAGATACAGCCGGACGAACGGCGCGATCTCGAGTATCGCCGGATGCAGCGGGTATAGCGACATAAAGCGCGCTTCGCTCCAGCGAAATCCCGGCATCGACTGCCGATACGATTCGTATATATCGTGCAGAACTGGCTGACGCTGCTCATTTTTCCTGAAAACGTGGGCATTGACGATCTTGTAAAGGTGCTCCTGGTCGAGAAAATGGATCTCGAAGCTGCTCGCGATCGATGAATTGATACCATCAGCACTGGCGATATCGTCGTCGAGTGCAAGGCCGACAAAAATTCCGGCTTCCACCGCGGCAGCCGCGATCTCGCTTAACAACCGCCCGTCATCGCGCTTGACCCGTGAATCGCGGCCAAACGCCGTATCGATCAAGATAACCGGCGGCAGATCGCCGCTCTTTGCCGCCAACATCGCCATCAAGTCGTTGATGGAGTCGCCAGGGTCGCTACCGCCCTCGGAATTCGTTATTTCAGCGATGGCGTTCTTTAGCTCGGCGATCAGGGTGTCCGCGGAGCCGCGGAGAACGTGCGCCACAATGCCATGCCGCCGCGACAGCTGCTGGGCCGACGCTGTCACGTGCTGGTCCGAGATGCCTGTCCGCAGCTCGGGCTGCGAGACTATCGCACCAAGGGCGGCCAGGAAATGGCTCTTGCCGACGCCGCGAAATCCCGCCAATGCCAGTGCCGCACCTTTCCCGGTTTTGACGCCTGCGACGCGGTCGAGCCACTTGGCCATCAGATCGGACGTAATGTCCGTAAAATGGTACCCGGCGAGCGCATTGGCAGGGTCGGCCAGAAAATCGCAAAGGCTCGACGACGAGCGAACTTCGACGATGTCCTTTACCTTTTCATCGAATCGTTTCATTATTGGGGACGGGTGGGTGAAGGAAGCGGGGCCTTCCGGGTGTAGTTTAACAGGTTTTTACGTACTTGAAAACACATTTTCGCAGTTCGCGGGCCCGGACCGGCATTTTTCTCCGGTTTTTCGCGGAAACCGCAACTAAACAGCCCGTTTGAGCATCATAGAAGCGTTGAATTACCCATCTACGCGACGATCACGGTCTGTGTTAGTCCGCATTGGTTTGGAGACGATTTATGCAAGACGTAATTATTCGCAAGATCGGTGCATCGCTCGTTGTGTCGAGCGTGTGGTTCACGGCGGCGGCGCTGCCGGTGCCTTTTATGGCACAAACGCAGGCTAACCCGCAACCGCAGACCGCGTCGGCCGACACCAAGGGCAGCGAAAAAAAGGACAAGAACAGCAAAACCCTCAAGCCAACGCCGCCGCCCGCCGCGACGGGCGCGCTTAGCACCAATGATGACCCGGCGATGATCGGCAAACGCAACATCAATGGCGGATTTGGTGACAAGGTCACAGGCAAACTTGGCGGCGGTCGCGACAAAGAGATCGCGATGGGACGTCAGCTCGCCGCCGAGGTCGAGCAGCAGGCAAAGATGATCGACGACCCGATGGTAACCGAATACGTGAACCGTGTCGGCCAGAATATCGTCCTCCACTCCGACGCCAAGGTGCCGTTCACGATCAAGGTCATCGACAGCGACGAAGTGAACGCCTTCGCCCTTCCCGGCGGATACTTTTTTGTCAATAAAGGCCTTATCCTCGCGGCCGACAACGAGGCCGAGCTGGCCGGCGTGATGGCCCATGAGATCGGCCATGTAGCGGCTCGCCACGCGATGGAGAACCAGGGAAAAGGCGCTTTGATCCAGTACGGCGCGCTCGCCGGCATCATCTTTGGCGGCCCGATCGTGAGCACGATCCTGCAGAATGGCGGCGGTATCATGGCCGGACTCGCGGGGCTCAAATTCACCCGTGCGGCCGAATCAGAGGCCGATAACCTCGGTGTGCAATATCTCTACGCGGCCGGCTACGACCCGACCGCATT
>Ga0163161_10003571_pt1 | contig 10894 bp, 12 predicted proteins | sample S45metaG_FD_129847 | JGI IMG/M metagenome (GOLD analysis project Ga0163161, IMG submission 129847) | Switchgrass rhizosphere microbial communities from Kellogg Biological Station, Michigan, USA - S4-5 metaG | ecosystem: Host-associated > Plants > Roots > Rhizosphere > Soil | place: USA... | reverse complement strand
TGAAAACCGCTGTAAGCATCAATTTCAGTATTCTTACCTTTCTGAATAATGTGAGTCACTTTATCTCTGTTTAAATCCTGATGAAATTCTGCCCCAAAAGTCCCTTCTACACAATGATCCGGCCACATAAACTGGGGAACTCCATTTAAAATAATGCTTTCTCCCACTTTTTTCCCGTTGTTACTGGCAAAACTTTTATGATTGGCAGGATGCCAGTCTTGAGTCAAAACAATCTGATCGTATTCGTTTTCTTCCATCAGAGCATTGATGAAAGGAATTATTTCGTTTGCTCCGGGAACAGCCAATGCGCCTCCTTCACAAAAATCATTCTGTACATCGACTATTATTAATGCTTTTTTCATGTTTATTATGATTGATTCTTTTAAATATTTATTTAAATCAAATACTCAAAAATTTATCCAAATTTTAAATATCGGACAAAACGGCATTTAGATTAAAAGTTTCACTAAAGATTTTATAGATAATAAAAACGCCATTTTAAATGAAGATCCAGTTTGTCACACCAGAGAAATCCCTATTAAATTTTATTTGCGATATGTAGATTCCTCCGGAATGACAAACAATATGGAGATTAATAGGTCAAAAAATTGAAATTCCTCACTTATTAAATTATTACAATCAGTATTTTCGGGGTATAAACAAATACCAATAGCTTATCTTTGCAGCAAATCAATATTTTATGTCATTTGAGTCATTAGGATTATCAAGCAATATTATTCATTCTGTTAAAAAGTTAGGTTATTTAAAGCCATTTCCAATTCAGGAGCAGGCTATTCCGGTGATTTTACAGGGAAAAGATCTGGTCGGAATTGCACAGACTGGTTCTGGAAAAACGGCTTGTTTTGTGATGCCGATTTTAGAGAAATTGCAAAATGCAGAAGTAAAAAAAGACCGAAATATTCAGGTTTTGATATTGGTTCCTACACGAGAATTGGCAATTCAGATTGATGAAGTTTTCAGAGCTTTTACAGAAAATCTGAAACGTGAAATTCGTACAATGGCAGTTTATGGTGGCGTTTCTATCAATCCGCAGATGAAGGGAATGTTTGGAGTAGAAGTTTTGATTGCAACTCCGGGACGTTTATTAGATTTGATTGATCATAATGCTTTGAGTATTTCAGGAATTCAGCATTTGGTGATTGATGAGGCAGATAAAATGTTTCAGTTAGGTTTTGGTGAAGAGATGGATAAGCTGTTTGGTATGATGCCTGTCATGAAACAAACAACTTTATTTTCCGCAACTTTAGATGATAAAGTTTCTGAAATGAAGAAACGTCTTTCAATGAATCCTACTTTAATTGAAATCAAAAAAGAAGAAGTTGAAATCGACAATATCGAACAATTAGCATATCACGTTTCACCGGAAAGTAAAGGACCGTTTTTGCGTTATTTAATTAAAGAAAAGAAGGTTGAGAAAGCTCTGATCTTTGTTTCATCAACGAAATCTGCAGATAATCTGGTTGAAAAATTAAAGAAAAATAAAATAAAAGCAGTTGCGATTCACAGTCAGAAATCACAAGGTGCTCGAAGAAATAATTTGGAAGAATTTAAAGTACATGGTGCTCAGATTTTGGTTGCAACAGACCTGATTGGTCGTGGAATTCACATCGAATCTTTGCCATGCGTTATTAATTACGAATTACCACGTTCACCTTTAGATTACATTCACAGAATTGGTAGAACAGGACGTGCAGGAGAAAAAGGAACTGCCATAAATATTCTTACAGATGATGAATTACAGCATTTTAGAGTGATTCAAAAGAAAATGGGGAAGAAAATAACATTGCAGCGAACAGCAGGTATTGATTTGCATGGTTATTAGAAAAAAATAAAAAAAGCTTCAATTTTAATAGAATTTGAAGCTTTTTTTATGTCTAATTTTCTCAAAAATTTTGATAAATTTACGAAGGTTAAAAATTGAAATTTTTATCATATTAAACACCAGAAAAAGTACAAAATTAACAAGAAATGAAGGTTTTAGACATCAAGAAATTCCCAATCGGAGATTTTCAGGAAGGTGATACAAGCTGCGACATCGAATTAGAAAGTCACATCAAAGTCATCAAAAATTTTCCTGAAAAATTAAAAAAATTAATTGAAGATTTTTCTGACAAACAGCTCGATACTCCTTACAGAAATGGAGGCTGGACGGTGAGACAACTTGTCAATCATTTGGCAGACAGTCATGCAAACAGTTTTATCCGCTTTAAACTGGCTCTTACAGAAGAAAATCCTGTTATAAAACCTTACAATGAAGCAAAATGGGCTGAATTGCAGGACAGTATCAATATTCCTATAAAACCGGCAATGAGAATGCTGAAAGGAATTCACCAAAGATGGTATTTCCTGCTGAAAACTTTGACCAACAAACAGTTTGAGAGAACTTTCCGTCATCCTGAAAAAACAGAAGATTATAACCTGAGATATTATCTGGCACTTTATTCTTGGCATTGCAATCATCATTTTGCTCATATTGAAAATTTAAAGAAAGAAAAAGGTTGGTAAAAAAAAGTCTTCACAACAAAAAAGATTTCGATGAAATAATTGAAAGAATTTCTCGTCTTACCGAAAATTCTCAGAGAAAATGGGGAAAAATGAATGTTGCTCAAATGCTTTTCCATTGCGATCTTATCCTTCTGGTTGCCTTAAAAACGATAGAACTTCCAAAGATTAATTTTCTCTTCAGAGCAGTCGGGATTTTTACTAAAAAAGAGATACAGATTTTCAATAACGGAATTCCGCACAATATGCCAAGTTTTCAAAAAGTAATCGTTAATTTTGAATGTGATTTTGAAGAATCAAAACTTCGCCTTCTAAAGACTCTCAATGAATATTGGGAAGCTTATAAAAAAGGGAATTTGGCTCAAGATCATGCGCTTTTCGGAGCAATGAAAGAAAAAGATTGGGGATTTTTAGAATACAAACACCTCAATCATCACCTGAAACAATTTAATGTATGAGTTTTTTTGATAAAATATTTGGCGGTAAACAGGAAGAAAACCAATCAAAATCTTTTTGGAATACCATAGAATCTGAGCAAGATCTTGAACAGGCCATAAAAAAATCATTTGAAGGAAAAATTGCCATCTTCAAACATTCTACAAGCTGTTTTATCAGCAAAACTGTTTTGAGAAATTTTGAAAAAGAAGTTGAAGAAGCAGAAGAGCAGGGAGTGACACTTTATTTTCTCGACCTTCTGGCTCACAGAAATCTTTCCAACAAAATTGCTGAAGATTTTGCGATCAGGCATGAAAGCCCACAATTGATTGTCATTGAAAACGGTAAAGCTATCAACAACGCTTCACATCAGGATATCACCTTAAGCCAGATTACGTCATGAGCAATATGACTACCTACTTAGCAAAAGTACTCGAAGTTCCCGCAGAAAGATTGAGTCTTTGCAGCATGCAGTACGAAATAAAAAAGGTACAGAAAGGAGAAATACTATTACAACAGGGAGAAATTTGCAGAAATACTTATTTTGTAGAATCAGGACTTTTGAGAATGTTTTCTATTGACAAAAACGGTAAAGAACACATTATCCAGTTTGCTCCTGAAAATTGGCTGATTGGTGACCGAAGCAGTCTTTACTTTAACGAAAAATCAAATTATTTCATTGAGGCTATTGAAGAATCTGAAATTTCCGTTTTACCTCGTGACTTTTTCAATAAACTATTGAGCGAATTTCCAAACAGTATTGAAAAAAATGATCTTGTGTTGCAAAAACATGTCAAAAGTTTACAAGACAGAATCAATTCTTTACTTGGCGAAACTGCAGAAGAGAGATACCTGAAATTTATTAAAATGTATCCTGATTTGCTTTTAAGAGTTCCTCAGTGGATGATTGCTTCGTATTTGGGAATTACTCCTGAAAGTTTAAGCAGAGTGAGAAAGGAATTAGCGAGAAAAAATTTCATTACGGATAAATAATCATTTTATTTATTAAATAAAAAAAACACTGGATATTAATCTCTATCCAGTGTTGTAATAAGTCTGTTAAGGTATTCCTGTTCTTTCAATACTTTTTCGTAAGATTGTTTCGCATACGCAGGCGTCATTTGATAACCTTCAGAATGCAAAGAGTAGCTGTCATTTTCGACATATCCGTCAAAATGAATGGTAGCATATTCTTTGATAAATTTATTAATAGCCTTCCTTTTGATTTTGCAGAGTGTACTATTTTTAATCCTTTGTAAAGAACTCAAAATAAATGATTTATCTCCATTAAATGTGATGACATTGGTAATAAATTTAAAGTTTTCCTGTGGTATATTGCTTATCTCCTGCAAAACAATATGCGGTTTATCTTCGAAAATCATGAGTAGTCAGGTTTTTAATTTTTAGTTTTTTAGATCGTGGCATTTCCTTCCACTCCGTCTGAGTTATCGGTTTTGCCACCTGAAACTGCTGCAGCAACAAAACTTAGCATGCTTACTAACTTTCCAGCTTTGGTATCCCAATAATAACTTTCCTTCGGTTCTACACGAATGATTGAAACATTCGGGTCATCTTTACCATCAAACCATGCATTTGCCATTGCCGACCATTTTTCTTCGATCGTAGTTCTGTCTTTGTAGATGGTAGCTTCTCCGTAGACGGAAAGATATTCAGAATCGCTGTTATTCATAAAAAATAACTGCACTCTATTATCTTCTTTTATCTCAAAATTTTTGTTACTTGCGTCGCTGCTGATGAACCACAGATTTCCGGAATCATCGGTTTCCTGAAGTCCCATCGGTCTTGAAGTAATAGGAAGGCTTTCAAGATCAGTAGCAAACATACAAAATTTTGCTCTTTCCGAAAGTTCTTTGATTTTTTTGATTGCCTCTGTGTTCGTAAGATTTTCTGTTGACATAATATGAATATTTAAGTGTGATTTAATAAAAAAAGAGAAGGTGTAATTTTTCTCTGTTTGTAGAATCTTGATGATTCTGAATTTTCAACTTCAAAAACCTAACCAAAATTTATAAATTCTCCAAATTTTCATAAATATTTTTGAATAAGATAGATATCAATTAATTAATAAGACTTATTACTAATATATGATTCAAATCATAAAAATTTTAGCTTAAATTTGATAATCTGATATTTTTTAAAAAATTACTATTTTTGATCTGATAAATTTAAATATTAAAAACTGCAATAAGCTGAATGAGCCTGATTAAGGTGATTTGGCATAAAATATGTCCAAGAGAACTGAATGAAAAATAATAATCAAATGATATGAAAACTATTAGCTGTACTAAATTAGACGAAGATCTTTTAAAATCTTTTGGAGGTGAAATAAAAACCTACAAAGTTGGTGAGAAAATTTTCGAACAGGGTGAAATTCCGATGTTTTATTATCAGATTGTGGAAGGACAGGTTAAAGAAAATAATCAGGATAAGGAAGGGAGAGAATTTATTCATAATATATTGGGAAGTGGTCAGAGTTTCGGTGATTCAATGTTGTTTATCGATAAAAGGTATCCGATAAATGCTGAAGCAATTGCACCTTGCAGGATTATGAGGCTTTCAAAACCAAATTTTCTGGATCTATTGGATAAAAACCCAAAAGCATCTGTACAAATCAATTCCTGTATGTCCCAAAGAATGCATTATCAATTTATTATGATGCAGAATTTAGCTTCCAATGATCCGGTGATCAGACTTACAGGTTTATTAGAATATCTTAAAAGTTTTGATAGTGATGATAGTCCAAGATCATTTTTAGTACAATTGACAAGACAACAGATTGCAAATCTTACGGGACTTCGGGTGGAAACCGTAATCAGAACCATTAAGAAAATGGAAAAAGAAAATATTGTGAAAATTGAGAATAGAAAGATCTTTTTTTAATAAAAATAAAATATAAACAAAAAACGATGCAGTTACAAAACAAATCTATGCTCATTACAGGAGCCGACAGCGGAATAGGGAAGGCTGTAGCATTGCTTTTTGCTAAAGAAGGGGCGGATGTTGCAATTATTTATCATAGTGATGAAGAAGGTGCCAAAAAAGTGATGAACGAAATCATTGGTTTGGGACGCCAATCAATCATTTTAAAAGGCGACGTCAACGATGCTACATTTTGTCAGGAATCTGTCAAACAAACAGTAGCAAAATTTGGAAAATTAGACATTCTCATTAATAATGCAGGAATGCAGTTTCCTTCAAAAACTATTGAAGATCTTGAAGAGAAGAACATCAGAGAAACTTTTAATTCTAATATCATAGGAATGATTTTGCTTACGCAAGCTGCTTTTCCGTATTTAAAACAAGGAAGTTCTGTGATAAATACCACTTCCGCAACAGCTTATCAAGGTCATGAGGAATTATTAGATTATTCCGCGACAAAAGGAGCTATTGTATCATTCACAAGATCTTTAGCTTTACAGGCAAAACCGAAAGGAATACGAGTAAATGCAGTCGCGCCCGGACCGGTTACAACACCACTTACCAAAGAAACCTTTGACGAAGAGGAAGAAGATACATCAAAACCACCACTTGAGCGTAATGCTACAGAAGAAGAGATTGCGCCAAGTTATCTATTTTTAGCTTCAGATCAGGCTGCACAAATGACGGGACAGGTTCTGCATCCTAATGGAGGCATAGTCGTAAATGGATAAAGTTTAATCTTAAATTAATTTAAAATACAAGCAGGAATTTATTTAATAAAATATCTTCCTGTTTTTTATTTTAAGGATTTCATTTTTCTCCATATTTTTTGTTACCCGGATCACAGTTTCTACGCTTAAACCTGTGAGTGATGCTAATTGCTGTCTTGTAAAAGGGATTTGATAAGAATATGAAGATTTATTTTCACCGCCTTTGAGATAATTCATCAAAGTCTTAAGCTTATTTTCCGGATTCTGAAAAGACATGGTCTGCATCATAATATATTTATAATACATATTTTCTGAGATTGATGACAAGATCTTATAATAAAGCTCAGGATTTTGTTTTAAAAGTTCAAAATAATTTTGCTTCGGAAGTCTCAATAATCTGCATTCTTCTAAAGCAACTGCATTTACAGGATAAGATCTTTCTGTAAAAAGCGCAGTATCAACGGGACTTTCGCCTTCAGAAACAATACCCTGAATAAATTCTTTTCCCTGATCGTTGTAATTATTTATTTTAATTTTTCCCCTGATAATCTGAAAATATAAAGATGGTGTGTCACCTTCGGCAAATATAATATCATTGGTTTCGTAGTTTTTATAATCTGCACCATAGGAAAGTAAAAGATCTTCAATAATCATAGATTTGAGTAGGTAAATTAAATAACAACGTACAATGAACATTCAAAAACGCCTTACAAACAGTTTATTTTAATAAAATGTAAAGAAAATAGAATTTTTATTAATTGTGAATTAATGTAATACCACACGGATACCACATTATTTAAGAATCTAAGTTCTTATTATTTGTTCGATCGTGATTTCAATCATAAAAACTGATCGTAAAAATCTAATATATTTGATAATTATTTCAATTCCTACCTGCGAATTTTGGATGTAAATCTTGAGACATTATTAACGTAAAGTTTTTTAATATCGTTCCTTCAGGCAAATGAATAATAAGTATAATTTTTTAAGTTCAGAATATTTTATGAAAAATTTAGCAGAAGATGAAATTTTAAGATTGGCAAAAGAAAATTCCCCCCGTCTTTTGAGTAAATTTAAAAGTTTATATCCCGATTTTTTTGAGAAATTAGCAGAAATACAGCCCAATCTTCAAAATTCAGAACTTATTTTCTGTATATATTTAAAACTCAATTTAAGCACAAAAGAAGTTGCCACCTACACCTTCGTTACGCCAAAAGCAGTTCAGAACAGAAAAAACAGAATCAGAAAAAAACTAAATATTGCTTCATCTGTCGATATCTACAAATGGTTTGATGAGCATTTATAATATTAAATTTCATATATATCTGAATCCGTAAATACAAAGTACATTCCTTTTTTAGGGATGTTTTTTGTATCCAGACCTGTGAATTCACTAAAAGCCGGTAATAATAATTGTTTTGAAGTCAAGGCAAAACAAGGCAACTTAATTCGTTTTACGGGCGAATTAATTACAAATCCCGGATGAATATGTCCTGTGATCTGGAATTTAGGATTCGAACGATCAAAATCGTGAACGAATGAAATTTCACCAACTTCTAAAAAATTTGATCTTGAATCAAGGCATAATTTTTTTTCTAATGTTTTGGAAATCTTATCGTGATTGCCTTCCACTAAACAGAATTTTATTTCCGGATATTGCATTTGCCAGGTGCAGAATTCATCAACATCAGAATTGTTTCCGGCATGAAGCAAATCTCCGACGATAATAAATTTTTCAGGCTGAAAATTCTCGATTAATATAGATAGACGTTCCAAATCATTTTTCATAATGTGATTTGCTAATGCAATTCCGTTTTTTCTGAAATGTGCGGTTTTACCGATGTGTAAATCTGAAAAAATCAAAGCTTTCTCTTTTTCCCAAAATAACGCACGCTGATTAGTAACTGTAAATATTTCGTTTTGAATTGTTATATTCTTTGTAGCTATATTCATTTAATTCTATTCTCATTTTTGTCATTCGCTGCAACGTCAAGAATTCTATGGAATAACCGACTCCATGGATATTTGTTTCTCATTTATTCATCTTTAATATTTCTCCCGGATTGTTTTATCAATTTCTGAATTCTCGCATCCAGATTTTCGCTTGTCAAAGTCTGTCTCAAACTGTCAACTTTAATCGGGAAACTCAAAGGTGTAAATTTATTGGAATATTTCAAAACAAATTTAGATTTTTCGATACGCTTAAAAGCTTCGACCAATCTCTGCTCCTGCAGTTGCATATTAAAAACTTCAGCATAAGCTTGCCTTACGAGAAAATGATTCGGATCATAGTCTTCCAGAACTTTAAAAATTAATCCCGCCGAACTTTGTAAAGCTTTGTTTGAACGTTGTTGTCCCGGAAAATTTTGTACAACCATTCCGGAAATCACTGCAATATCCCTGAATTTTCTTCTTGCCATCTCCGCAGAATTAATGCTGGAAATCACATCCACCATTAAATTATCTCTCGTCAGAATTTTATCCAGATTATTCTCATTGAGAGGAATTTCTTTATCACTGTATAATTCAAAACCATAATCATTCATTGCCATAGAGAAGGAAATCGGAGCCAGTTTTGAAATCCGGTAAGCAATCAAAGCTGCCATCACTTCGTGCACCAATCGACCTTCAAAAGGATACATAAATAAATGATACCCTTCACGGTTTTTTATTAACTCAACCAAAAATTCATCCTCTTTGGGAATATGGGAACGCTCTTCCTGATTGGCTAAAAGTGGGTGAAGAAATTTCAGTTCTTTTTCAGAAGCCTTCGGATTAAGCGCACCAGATAATTTTTCTCTTAGAAAATGACCAAGATTTGAGCTCAAGGGTAATCTTCCACCCAAGTAACTCGCAGCCTGAGCTTTTCCTTTGGAAGCACGAACGAAAACCGTCATATCTTTAATCATCGCTACTTCCAAAACCCGGCCGGCCAGAATAAATTTCTCTTCCTTTTTTAATCTTGAAATGAAATATTCCTCAACCATTCCGATATAACCACCTGAAATAAACTTCACTTTGAGCATTGCGTCGCTTACGATTGCACCCATATTCATTCGATGCAGCATTGCAATTTTTCGGGAAGTCACTTTATGCAGACCGTCTTCCATCACCACAACTTTATGATATTCTTCGTAGCTTTTCAACGCACTTCCGCCAATTGTAAGAAAGTCAATCATTCCTTTCCATTCCTCATCCCTGATTTCCTGAAAAGTGTAAACTTTTTTTATTCTCTCGTAAACTTCGCTAGGAAAAAATCCGTCACCAACTGCCAAAGTCATTAAGAATTGAACCAAAACATCGAAACACAAAACTACCGGTTCGCGAGGTTCAATGATTTTCTGTTTTACAGCTTCCTTCAATGCTGCAACTTCAATTAATTCTAAGGAATGCGTAGGAACACAAAATATTTTCGAAGTTTCAAAAGGGGAGTGACCGCTTCGTCCTGCACGTTGCAAAAATCTCGCAACACCCTTCGCAGAACCAATTTGAATAACTGTATCCACAGGTTTAAAATCAATTCCCAAATCTAAGGAAGATGTGGAAACAACCGCTTTCAGTTTTCCTGAACTTAAATTTTCTTCAATCCAAATTCTCAGATGCGCATCAATCGAACTGTGATGAATGGCTATCTGTCCGGCAAAATCGGGATAAGCATTGAGCAAAAGCTGATACCACATTTCACTTTGACTTCTGGTATTCGTAAAAACAATCGTAGATTTTGATTCCAGAATAATCGGAACGACTTTATCAGCCAATTTTTGTCCGAGATGTCCCGCCCAGGGTAAAAGTTCGACTTCATCGGGAAAAACTGAAAGGATATCAATTTTTTTATTTTCCTTCGCTGTAATTTGTGTTTTTTTTATATTGTACGGAATCAAAACATCCTGCGCTTCATCAAGGTTTCCGATCGTCGCAGTAATTCCCCAGATTTTAAGTTTCGGAACATAATGAAAAAGTTGCGAAATCCCCAGTTCTACCATTACGCCACGTTTTGAACCCAACAATTCGTGCCACTCATCCACTGCAACGCAATGCATATCCGTAAAAAAACGCTGATGATTTTTCTGTCCAAAAAGCAAATGCAGACTCTCGGGTGTCACTACCAGAATTTCAGGCATATTTTTCACCTGTTGTAGACGGACTTTCGGGTCGGTATCACCATTTCTGACGCCAACTGCCCAATCAAGACCAATCTCATCAATGGCTTCCTGCATTGCTTTGGCAATGTCTTTTGACAGGGAGCGGAGCGGCGTAATCCAGATCATTTTCAGACCTTTTTTGTA
>Ga0163161_10003570_pt1 | contig 10894 bp, 9 predicted proteins | sample S45metaG_FD_129847 | JGI IMG/M metagenome (GOLD analysis project Ga0163161, IMG submission 129847) | Switchgrass rhizosphere microbial communities from Kellogg Biological Station, Michigan, USA - S4-5 metaG | ecosystem: Host-associated > Plants > Roots > Rhizosphere > Soil | place: USA: Michigan... | reverse complement strand
GGACGCGTAGCGCGGCTCGTTCAAACGCAGGTCGGTGGTGACGATGGCCGGCAGTTTCAGGGAAACTGTCTGCGCGCCGCCGTCGACTTCGCGAGTCACGGCAACGCTGTCGCCGCTGATTTCAACTTTGGACGCGAACGTGCCCTGACCGTAGCCGCTCAATGCAGCGAGCATCTGACCAGTCTGGTTGTTGTCGCTGTCGATGGCTTGTTTGCCAAGGATCACCAGCTGAGGCTGTTCCTTGTCGACAACAGCTTTCAACAGTTTGGCAACGGCCAGCGAAGTCAGGTCTTCGGCGGATTCGACGAGGATGGCGCGGTCGGCCCCCAGAGCCAGCGCGGTGCGCAGTTGCTCTTGAGCGGTAGACGGGCCGACGGAGACGACGAGGACTTCAGTCGCAACGCGCTCTTCTTTTATAGAAAGCTCTTTCAGGCGTACCGCTTCTTCCACTGCGATTTCGCAGAACGGGTTCATCGACATCTTGACGTTGGTGAGGTCGACGCCGGAATTGTCTGCTTTGACGCGAACTTTCACGTTGTAGTCGACTACTCGTTTCACAGCTACCAGGATCTTCATTGGGCAGTGCTCTCTCAAAAACTTTGATCGTTGCAGGCAAGCTTTTTGTTTTCAGATCAAGGCTAAATCGCCCCGGCTGCGCGCATTTGTTCAATACGATCCGTACCCAGCCCCAGTTCCCTGAGCACCTGTTCTGTGTGCTGACCGAGGCCCGGTACGGCATCCATACGTGGCTCGAATGCGCTGTTGCTGCCAGGAGGTATCAAGCTAGGAACCGTGCCGACAGAGGTTTCGACTTCCCGCCAGCGATCACGTGCCTGAAGTTGCGGATGGTCCCAAACACCTTGCATGTCATTGACCCGAGCATTAGCGATTTGCGCATGCTCCAACCGATCAAACACGGCATCGAAATTGAGTGTGGAGAACGATTCAACGATGAGTGCCCGCAGCGCTTGACGGTTTTCGACGCGCTTGAAGTTGGCAGAGAAACGTTCGTCTTTCGCCAGTTCAGGAGAAAGCAGTACCTTGTCGCAAAACAGCTGCCACTCTCGTTCGTTCTGCAAACCCAGCATTACTGTAGTGCCGTCACCGATGGGGAAGGGACCATAGGGGTAGATCGTGGCGTGCGCGGCGCCGGCGCGAGGGGGAGGTGTAGCGCCGTCGTAGGCGTAGTACATTGGGTAGTTCATCCACTCGACCAGGCTTTCCAGCATGGACACATCGAGGTGGCTACCTTCGCCAGTGCGTCCACGCAACAGCAAGGCAGATAGAATTCCTGTGTAGGCGTACATGCCGGCCGCGATGTCAGCAATCGAGCAACCTGCCTTGGCCATTTCTTCCTCACCCGGTCCGCCGGTGACCGAAAGGAATCCACCTTCGCTCTGGATCAACAAGTCATAGGCTTTTTTCTTTTCATAGGGGCCGCCTGCACCATAGCCTGAAATGTCACAAACGATCAGGCGCGGAAACCGCTGATGCAAAGCCTCAAATGAAAGTCCCATTCGTGCTGCTGCACCTGGCGCCAGGTTCTGCACCAGAACATCGGCAGTGGCCAGCAAACTGTCCAGCACCTCGGTAGCCGAATCCTGTTTCAGATCGAGGGTCAGGCTTTCTTTCGAGCGATTGGTCCAGACGAAGTGCGAGGCGAGACCGTTGACGCGTTGGTCGTAACCTCTGGCGAAGTCACCCGTGCCTGGGCGTTCGACCTTGATCACACGCGCACCAAGGTCGGCCAATTGTCGGGTGCAGAAGGGCGCTGCAATCGCATGCTCAAGGCTGACGACGGTAATGCCATCGAGCGGACGGATGCCTTTGGGTTGGCTCATGATTATTATCTCTCTTGTCATGGCTCCCCAGTCGCGTCTGCCTGGGCCGACGCACTGGGCTTTACGCTGTTCCTTTAAAAGGAGCGCGGCAGTTCGAGCAGGTGTTCGGCAACGTAGGACAGGATCAGGTTGGTGGAGATGGGAGCAACCTGATACAGGCGGGTTTCACGGAATTTGCGCTCGACGTCGTACTCGCAGGCAAAACCAAAACCGCCGTGGGTCTGCAAGCACGCATTGGCAGCTTCCCAAGAGGCTTTCGCCGCCAAGTATTTGGCCATGTTGGCGCTGGCCCCGGCGTTGATACCGCTGTCGTATTCCTCGCAAGCACGCCAGCGCATCAGGTCAGCCGCTTCGATTTCAATGTGTGCTTCAGCGATGGGGAACTGAACGCCCTGGTTCTGCCCGATAGGGCGTCCGAACACGACGCGATCACGCGCATAGGCGCTGGCTTTCTCGATAAACCAGCGGCCGTCACCAAGGCATTCGGCGGCGATCAGTGTGCGCTCGGCGTTCAGTCCGTCCAGGATGTACCTGAAGCCTTTGCCTTCCTCGCCGATGAGGCTCTCAGCAGGAATTTCCAGGTTGTCGAAGAACAACTCATTGGTTTCGTGGTTGACCATGTTGGCAATCGGTTGCACGGTCAGGCCGTTACCGATGGCCTCACGCAGGTCGACGAGGAAGATCGACATCCCTTCGGACTTCTTCTTCACGTCGGCCAAAGGGGTCGTACGCGCCAGCAGGATCATCAGGTCGGAATGCTGGACGCGCGAGATCCAGACCTTCTGCCCGTTGATGACATACTTGTCGCCGCGTTTGACCGCTGTGGTCTTGATCTTTGTGGTGTCGGTGCCGGTAGTAGGCTCGGTCACGGCCATCGATTGCAGGCGCAATTCGCCGCTGGCCAGTTTCGGCAGGTAATAGCTTTTCTGCGCCTCGGTACCGTTACGCAGCAGAGTGAACATGTTGTACATCTGCCCGTGAACGGTGCCGGAATTACCACCGCAGCGATTCACTTCTTCCAGGATTACTGAGGCCTCGGCCAGTCCGAGGCCGGAGCCGCCATATTCGACAGGAATCATCGCTGCCAGCCAACCTGCGTCGGTCAGCGCCTTGACGAAGGCTTCGGGAAAGCCCTTTTCTTCGTCGACTTTACGCCAGTAAGCCGCATCGAATTCAGCGCAAAGTGCGCGTACGCCCTCGCGGATGGCATTGAGTTCTTCAGAGTTGCGGTCAGTCATTATTATTCTCCTCAACGCGTCACGCCTGACAGCTGCCTTGCGTGACCGGGTACGGCCATGGAAGGGTCAGATCGGGTTGAAACCCAGCGCAGCACGAAAGCGATTCTTGACGTAGTGGCCATCACGCGGTGGCAGCACTCGTGGTGGGTTTTCGGCTTTGATCTTGATCGTTGCGAGCTTGACGCCATCGCGCGTTGCGAAGCGCTCGCGCAGGTCGTGTACGCCTTCCATGTCACGGATTTCATCGGTCCAGCTGAAGCCGCAAGTTTTCGCGACCTGGTCCAGGGAAATACCGAATCCGGCATGGCTGACCTGCATGCCGGTCTCGCCAAAGTGACCGTTATCCAACACCGCAATAGTCAGGTTGGCAGGCTTTTGAAGCGCGACGGTGGCCAGGGCGCCGAAGCCCATGAGCAACTCGCCGTCACCGGTGACCACTACGACGGACTTGTCCGGCTGTGCGTTGGCCAGGCCCAGCCCGACGGTGATGGCGCTACCCATGGCGGCCCAGAGATAGTAATTAAGATCATTGTCACCGGCGGCCATGACGTCATAGGACGCCGAGCCCAGACCGGTCACGACTAGCATGTCCTTGCGATCGGCCAGCAGGGCTTTGACCACTTCGCGGCGGCACAGGGTGTGGTTTGCGCTTACTTGACCCATTTCTTTTCTCCAATCAGGCGTTGACCGAGCAGCAGGGCAGTGGCGGAATCTCCGTTGAATGCCATGGTCGCGGCACCATGCAGAAGGGGCGCGACGTCTTCCGGGACGTCCGCGCGCCAGGTCATGACCTTCATCAGGTTCAGGGAGGCTTCGGTGGCCTGACCCATAGGGTTCTGCCACGCGTTGAATTCGGCCCAGTCGCCGCGCATGGTGACGACCATCAGCAGCGGGAAGCCGGCGCAGACTTGAAGCGCCAGGGTGTTGATGCAGTTCCCGACGCCGCTGGATTGCATCAGGAGAGCGCCACGCTCACCGCCAAGCCAGGCGCCAGCCAGGTAGCCGATGCCTTCTTCTTCAGTGGTGAGGACGACAGCCTTGATGTCCGGATCTGCATACGACATCCGGATCGCCGCCGAGTGGCCTGCATCCGGTACGAAGACCACGTGTTTGACGTCGTGGGCCTTGAGCACGCGGAACACGTCCTCCTGCCAATCCTGCCCTACGGTGTGTTCAGCTTCTGTTGACATGCCAATCTCCCAAGCAGTGCTGCTTTTGTGTTTTCACACATTCTGGGAGTGCTGGGACTGAACTACGACTACCGTTTTTGTCTTTGAGATATGCCCATTTTGTATAGCTGGAAGGTGAATGCGTGGCATGCCGGGCAACGGCGATAGCTACGCATTATGGGAAGGAGTGATTAACGAAGGGAGGTGCAGAATGTACGGATGGCCTCGCAGGCCTGGCGCAATGAAGCATTATCCAGTGCATAGGCAATACGGATTTAAGGACCCAGACCAAAATCACTGCCATGCACCACGGCCACATATGCTTCCAGGAATTTACAGAACATACGATCCCCTGAAGTTGTGGCCTGGTTCGGCGTTACCTTTCGCTCAAGGAGATCAATGACGTGCCTTCACCAGAAAGTTTCAGTCATGTGCAACTCCCTATGATAGTGGGGGCAGTTTAGTGTGGCTCCTTCAACGCAGGCAGCATCCGCTACCCTGTGATGTAAAAAAGGGCCCATGGATCATCATGGGCCCTTTTAAAAAACCACGGTAATCGTCAGTGCCTTAGATCCTGGCAGCCTGCGATTTGACGCAGCCCCTCAGTCCGGTGCGTTCTTCGATCTCACCCGAGCCGCTGATGTACCCATAGCGGGACAGGTTGGGCATCAGCATCGCGGCGATGAACGTGATGGTGACGACGGCCGCGACGTAGAAGAAGAAATACTCCTCAATACCCTGCGACCGAAGCGATAAGGCGACGTATTCGGCAGTACCTCCGAACGCCGCGTTGCCGACGGCATAAGGAAAGCCCACACCCAATGCACGTACCGCTGGCGGGAACAGTTCAGCTTTGACGATCCCGGCAATCGGGGTGTACAGCGACGCAATAGCCAGGCCGCCAAAGACCAGCAAGAACGCAGTAAATGGACTGCTGACTGATTGCAATGAATAGAGCAGCGGGATCACCAGTAGCATTGCCAACCCGGAAAACATCAGCATGTGCGCCTTGATCCCGATACGGTCGGCGAGCAGACCAAAGATTGGCTGGCAGAACATGAAGCCGACCAGGGCGGCCGTCATGATGAAGCTCACCGTTTCCGGACTGAACCCCGCAGAGATCACCAGGAATTTCTGCATGTAGGTGGTGAAGGTGTAGAAGTAGAGCGAACCGCCAATGGTAAACGCGACCACCAGTGCAACTGCGCGTTTGTGTTTGAACATGCCGCGCAACGAGCCGGCATCTTTGCGGTTCATGTCTTTCTTGGTGGCGGTTTCATGCATCGCCCGGCGCAAATACACCACGACGATGGAACTCAGGGCTCCAATGAAGAACGGAACTCTCCAGCCCCATTCGCGCAATTCCTCGCCGGTAAGCGTTTGTTGAAGAATGACCACGGTCATCAGGGCAAGCAGTTGGCCGGCAATGATGGTGAAGTACTGGAACGACCCATAGAAACAGCGACGACCCGGTGTCGCGATTTCACTTATGTAGGTGGCGCCTGTGCCGTACTCTGCGCCTACGGACAGGCCCTGAATCAGTCTGGCGATGACAAGCAAAACCGGCGCAGCCACACCGATGGTTTCATAGGTTGGCATAACGGCAATCAACAGGGAGCCGGCGCACATCATGAACACCGAGATAATCATCGAGACCTTCCGGCCGCGAGTATCAGCAATCCAGCCAAATATCCAACCGCCCAGAGGGCGCATGAAAAAACCCACGGCGAAGACGCCGGCGGTTGCCAGTAGCTGGCTGGTCGTATCGCCTTTGGGAAAAAACGAAGCCGCAAAGTAGATGGCGGTATAGGCATAAATGAAAAAGTCGTACCACTCCACCAGATTGCCCGAGCAGGCCCCCATGATGGCCCTGACACGATTCGGACTTTTAATCTGATCGGACTTTTCAGTGTGGAGTGTTGAGTCGCTGGTTGATGCAGACATTGTGTTCACCCTTGCTTCAAGGCGAGACGATACGAGGCACACGCAGATGCGTGTCCGACGTGGCTGACTCGATGGATTGATGTGCTTAACGCAGTGGTTGTGATCCTGCGATGACCCAGGCACATGAAGAAGGGGGATGTACATGAGAGGTCAGCTGTTCGCTGACGGTGTAAGGCGGGGAGGTCAGGTAACGAGAAATGTAGTCAATCATGGTGCAAGCCCTCGAATCTTATTCTTGTAGTCAATCGAGCGCTCTTGGCGTCGACGTTGATTGCACGCTACCGCAGAGTGACGAGGGTAATAAGCCGTCAGCCAGGCCTAACTGATATACCGAAATTTTATAGCTTGTCTTGCAGCCCCGGCGGGCCGGGGTATACAGCCGCTCGTAAGCCGCAACGCCCCATGTGACGCGGTCTCGGCGGCCTTCCAAGGGGCGCTGATGCGTTTACACTGACCCTACTTTCGATGCATTTCGCGTCGAGCCCGACTCTGACTGGCCTGGTAATGGATGTCGTTCAACTCAAAACCCTGATTCATGTGGCCGAGCTTGGCAGTCTCAGCAAGGCTTCCGACCGGCTTCACATCGCACAACCGGCACTAAGCAGGCAAATTCGGTTGTTGGAAAAAGAACTCGGGACCTATCTGTTTGATCGGCATGGTCGAGGCATGGAGATTACCGATGCCGGCCGTGAAGTCTTGGCACATGCCACTCGAATCATGGAAGAGATGGAGTCCATTCGAAGTTCGGTCGTGGGCGGGAAGTCTTCTTTTCGCGGCACCGTGGTGATCGGTACGACACCGACGGTAGCGGAAATTGTCACCGTTCCGCTGGTGCGCAAAATCAAAGAAGCGCATCCGAATCTCGCCATCAGGTTCTCCTCTGCCTTTAGCGGTTACCTGCTGGATTGGGTTCAGCGCGGCGAATTGGAGCTGGCGATTTCTTACGATCCCCAACCCTTGCATACGCTGCGTATCGTGCCGGTAATGATGGAAAACCTGCTATTGGTCGGCCCGGCCAGCGCCAACCTGCGCCTTGATACACCTGTGTCATTCGAGTCTTTGGCAGAACAGCAATTGGTGTTACCCAGCGCTCGCCACAGTCTTCGCGTGATTTTGGATAATTGTGCGCGTGAAGTCGGTATCAAGCTCAAGACCAGCGTTGAAGCTGACTCCTTCGGCGCGATGATCGACCTGGTTCGCAATGGCTTCGGTTTGACCGCTTTGCCTCTGGCATCGATCTACACGCAAATCGAATCGGGAGTGCTCAGTGCAGCTCCTTTGGTCGACCCCACTCCCATGCGTAAATTGGTCCAGGTCTTTCCCGCTGACAGGCGCGTCAGCCCGGCTGCAAAATTTGTTGGAGAGGCGTTCATCGAGATTGCCGCCGATCTGGTCAGTCGCGAAATCTGGGCAGGGCACATGCTCTGAGCAACCTACACATCGAGTCCGTCGGACATGTTTTGAATAATCAAACTCCATTACCCGGCACGTTCGGCATCTTCCTGTTGGGGATGCTGCAGGTTTTGGTCTGGGGAGGATCATTCTTCCTGATGGCCGTAATGGCCGATCCGATTATTGAAGAGACAGGCTGGGCCAGCCAGTGGGTCTATGGCGCCTTGTCTCTGAGCATTCTTGTTTCTGCGCTGTTGGCTCCGTTGATCAGCCGACTGATCGCCCGCTACGGCGGTCGCCCGGTTCTTGCCAGCAGTGGTCTAGGCATCGCCATTGGATTGTTTCTGATGGCCAACGCCACTTCTTTGCCGTTTTTTTTATTGGCTTGGTCAGTCATTGGTATTGGCATGGCGCTTGGATTGTATGAAGCACTATTCGCCTGTTTAGGTTCACTATACGGGGAGCGAGCAGGCGGTGCGATTACAGGCATTACGCTGATTTCAGGGTTTGCAACAACGCTTTCCTGGCCAGCGGTTGCGTTAGTCATCGAGTACGTTGGTTGGCGTTCCACGTGTCTGGCTTATGGCGTGTTGTTAGTCCTCACGGTGGCACCACTTTATGCATGGGTACTACCGAAAGGCTCGGGCTCCCTGACAAAAAATGACGCGTTGGCCGATGAAGGTCTCTCAATTGATCGACGGATTTACTGGCTCCTCACGATGATTTTTGCGTTGGGTGCAGTGATCATGACGGCAATCTCTGTCCAGCTGATTTCTTTGCTTCAAGGTCAGGGCTATTCATTATCAGCCGCCATCGGGTTCAGCGCTTTATTGGGGCCGAGTCAGGTAGGCTCGCGTGTTCTACAAGTGTTTTCGCGAAAACGACACCCCATCTGGACAACGTTGATCTCTGTCGTGCTTGTGTCAATCGGTCTGTTGGTTGTGACCATGGCGCCGGCAATGACAGCGCTCGGTCTAGTCCTTTACGGTGCTGGTAATGGTTTGCGAGCGATTGTTCGGGGACTGTTGCCACTGACGCTGATGTCGCCAACGCAGTATGTTTTGCTCATGGGGCGCATGGCTCGACCTTCACTGGTTGGACAAGCACTGACACCTCTTGCCGGGGGGTACCTTTTGCAAACGCTGGGGGCGGGCGGCGTGCTTGCTGGACTAAGCTCGCTGGCAATGTTGAATGTGATACTGGTGCTGATTCTTTTACAGCGCGTTCGAAAAATATGATCCCGGGCGGTACGGGTTTATCCGTGCGGTGGATCGTCGGCAAGATTAGCTCGATCCACCGTCTCGGCTCGTTTCGTGTTTCAGGCCGTAGCGCTCACTCCTGCGCCTTTCCCCCCCGTCGGAATGTCGTGCAGGGAAATCCTTGACGTTTCTGGCAATGCCAGCCCACCCGCCAGCGCAAGCAAAGCCACCGCGATCAGATAGAACGCCGGCGACAAGTTGCTGCCGGTGGTGCTGATCAGCCACGTGGCCACCAGCGGTGCGGTGCCGCCGAAAAGGGTATAGGCCATGTTGTAGGTAATCGCCGATGCGGTGTATCGAGTTCGGGTAGGGAAGGTTTCCGAGAGCAAGGCCGCCGTTACCACTCCGCACAACACCGCGCCAATCGCCAGGAGCATAACCCCGGCGATGGAAGCTGCGAACGAGCCGGAACTGGCCATCAGGAACGATGGATACACGGCCACTATTAATAGAGCGCAAGCCGTCATCACCGTTTTTCGACGCCCGACTCGGTCCGAATACAGCCCGGCCAGTGGGCAGATCGCCGCAGCGAACAGCAATGCAATCAGTGACACCAGCAACGCTGTTGCGCGACTCAAGCCACCCGCGACTTGCAGGTAGGTAGCGAAGTAGGTGGTGAACATATAAAACGATAGCGCCGTGAGCGACACAAAAGCTCCCAGGCAACAGATCGCCGCACCATGGTTGCGCAAGGTTTCCTTAAGCGGAGAGTGGGCTACTGCATGTTCCTGAGTCACCGCCTGGAACGCCGGGGTCTCATCGAGCTTCCAGCGCAAATAAAGACCCACCAGCCCCAGCGGCGCGGCAATCAGGAACGGCAAACGCCAACCCCAGCTACCCATCGCTTCGGCCGACAATGACGCCTCGAGTACGTAGGCCACCACGGCTGCCGCGGCGAAGGCGGAAAATGTCGACACCGGAATGAAGCTGCCGTACCAGGCGCGTTTATCCTGCGGTGCATGCTCCATCAGATAGGCACAGGCACCTGCGTATTCTCCCCCGGCGGAAAAGCCTTGGGCACAACGGATCAGGGTAAGCAGAATCGGCGCCATGACCCCGATCGCGGCATAAGTGGGTAGCAGGCCGATCAAGGTCGTCGCACCGGCCATCAGCAGAATCGTCATTGCAAGGGTTCGCTTGCGGCCGATCCTGTCGCCCAGCATGCCGAAGAAAATCCCTCCGAGGGGGCGAAATGCAAACGCCACGGCGAATACCGCAAAGGTCTTCAGCAGCGCGACACTGGCATCGCCGCTGGGGAAAAATTGCTGGGCGATGGTCGTGGCCAAAAAGCCATAGACGGCAAAATCGAACCACTCGACGAAATTACCGATGCCGGCGGCCACAATCACTTTTCTGAGCGTTCTTGGGCTGACGTGTTCTGTCGTTGCGCTCGTCATGCTGGACCTCGATAGTTCGTTAGTATGCTTTCGATTATCGGGGCAGGTACCGTGGCGGTTCACTTCAAAAGTGTCATCCACATAGTCAGGACCGACTTCATCCACTTGAAATAAGCATTATTCGCGCCAGATGGGTTGGTCATTTCCGCTCTCGCTCCGTCTCGTGGTCAAAGCAGGAGCGCAAACGTTCATCCAAAAAGTTGGCCGTCAGTGATAGTTGACAGCCTTCGCTTGCAGCTTTTCGACCCGCAGGTGCCCCAAAAATGCAACGTCGCTCAAGGGCGTTTCTCTGCATCGGTACCCAAAGACTTCAAACCAATATCAGCTGTACTGACGTGTCGATCCAGCAGAGGGTTTGGGCCTCCAGTTGTGGGTCAGCTGATAGGCAATTGCCAGCCATATGAACCACCCCGGCATCACCATTAAGGCAATACGGGTGTCAGGTCTTAATGCCAGCAAACAGAGAACAAAGCCCAGGAACGCCAAAGAGAACCAGGCCATCGGTACGCCGCCAGGCATCTTGTAGGCCGATTGCGCATGCAGGTCGGGCCGGCTTCTGCGATAGGCAATGTACGACGCGAGGATGGTCGACCAAGTGAAAATCACCAGGATCGCCGACACGGTAGAGACGATGGTGAACGCTGTCATGACTTC
>Ga0163161_10003568_pt1 | contig 10896 bp, 8 predicted proteins | sample S45metaG_FD_129847 | JGI IMG/M metagenome (GOLD analysis project Ga0163161, IMG submission 129847) | Switchgrass rhizosphere microbial communities from Kellogg Biological Station, Michigan, USA - S4-5 metaG | ecosystem: Host-associated > Plants > Roots > Rhizosphere > Soil | place: USA: Michigan... | reverse complement strand
CGGCCATCGGCGGTCAAGCCGCGATTATCTCACGGCGACGACATAAAAGAAAAAAGGAAGCACGATGTGCTTCCTATTCAATAAACGATATTTTCCGCCTTCAATTAACATAGCCGACGCGGGACGTCGGATAGCTGACCCGTGACCGTGCAAGGCGCGTTTCGAGCGATTGGGCGTCGTATGTCACCCGCACCGGACCGCCGAACTGACCCTGGACGAGAGAGACGAAATAATTCTGAAATGAACGGAATTTCGCGACGCGGCCGCGCTGATTGAATATCACGAATAGATAACGGCCGTTCCGGGTATTGATCTCGCCAGACAGCGCGCTTACGCCCGAATCCGTGACGCCAAGCGTGCCCGTCTTGCCGACGACGCTGCCGACCGAGAAATCGGTATCAAAGCGATTCTCAAGCGTGCCCTTGTCGATACCGGCGACCGGCATGATGTCGGCGAACGTCATTCGATATCGGGCCAGATCGCTGCGAAGAACATGAAGCAACTTCATCATCGCGTTTGGACTGACGCGGTTATAGCCGAGGCCGCTGGCGGTCGCCAGGGAAAATTCCTGTGGCTGGATGCCGGCGTTCAACTGTACGAGCCTCGCGACCGCATACGGCCCGCCGAGCATGTCGCCGAGACGTTCGGCAAGAAAATTGTTCGAATAGCAAAGGGTGACCTTCAGGATCTCACGGATCGGCGCCGACTCGTGTGTAAACAGCAGATGAACATTGCTCGGAATCGGCTGCACATACATCGCACCCGTGAATGTCACACTCGGAATCGCGTTTACCTGGCCATACTTGCCGGAATAAGAAAGGTAGTTGCCCCAATCACGCGTCGCGGCCGCCGGACGTTTCGAGGCGTCCATCGCGGCAAACAGCGTATCGCCCGAACGCTGCGGCGAGGCCGAATAGTTCATTACAAAATTATCGGTAACGACAAGGTCGCCGCTTACCGAGCTTATGCCCATCTTGTTCAGCTCGTTGGCGACCATGATCGCGTGTTGATAGCCGAACATCGGGTCCTTGCCCGAAACGTAAACGTTCCCGACGAGCGTCCCGGTTGCCCGGTCGATCGTGCCATCGGTGTAGATGTTGCTGATAAATCGGAACTCCGGTCCGAAAGTCTTTAGAATGGCATATGCCGTCGCGATCTTGACGTTGGACGCGGGGTTGAACAGGCCATCCGCATTGGCTTCAAGCACGACCTTGCCGTCGAGCGATTCGACGACTACGCCGGAATAGCCCGGTATCTCTACATCGGCGAGTGCCGGAAAAAGCGTCCTGACCGGATTGACCGGTGCTGCCGCGGGCATGACGCTGCCGGTTTTTTGAACAAACGGTGTTGCCGACGGCGAGGCAGAGTAATTATTGTCCCTGGCGACCTTTATGTCCTGGAGCAGCGGCTGCGTTGCAGTCTGGCCATGACCGGCAGCGGCGAGCCCAAACAGGCACGTCGCAAGCACAAGGATCGATCTTTTCCAGTCAGAACATGTCATGTTTGGTTTAGCTGGTGGGATGGCTTTCGCGGCACTGAAAGCTGCCTCTTTTCTCAATATATCACACATCGAATCAACAAGACGATACATCGCAAAATTCGATGTCGATGCTCCCAAATGAGATGCTTGTGTTAAGAATTGCTTATGGTAGCAATTCAATTTGTTTATACATCATTCAGCCGCAAAAGAAAAGGTTTTTCTAATGATCGCCCGGAAAGCACCGGAATAATGGACTTTTCCGCGGTACAGACGAAACAAAAAAGGGCCCGGACCGACAGGCCCGAACCCTCAAGTTAGTCGCAATGAACGGTGTTAATGGCCGTGGTTTACAAACGAAATGCAATCGCCTTGGCTGCTGAAGGTCCTGGGCGTATTGAATATGCGCCAACCGCCGTTCCTGCATTGGGCCGCATTTGTCGGCGGGCCTATTTGCGGAGTTCCGGTCGGTGACGGCGCTGGTGTTGGGGTAGTCGCCGGCGTTGGCGTCGGAGTAGGCTCCGGAGTTGGCGTCGGAGTGGCCTCCGGCGTTGGCGTCGGAGTAGGCTCCGGCGTTGGTGTTGGAGTTGCCTCCGGCGTTGGTGTTGGAGTAGCTTCCGCCGTTGGCGAAGGCGTTGGTGACGGTGCCTCACAAGGCTTGAGCCACCGGCCCGCATTGGCAATTACCCGGGCGAAGTCGCCGCTTGAGGTTGCAGCTACACCTATATACCCCGTCATGCCGACCGTGGTATGTGTGCCTACGGTGCGAACGGCTATGAGGGAATCGCCGTTATCCCATGCCGCAACCTCAAGCGCGTCGGGCTCAAGCGTGACAACGTTATGATAATTATTTGCCAGGGAGCTTACACCCTGCATGAGCGGATGGCCGGCATCAAATGTCCCCAAATTCTGATCCGTGAACGCCAGGGTTGTGCTGTATATATAGGGCGAATAGCCATTCGTGACCCACCTGCCATTCACGCCGTAGGCCTGATCCGGCCCATAGAAGCTAAAACCCTGCTGCACTACAACCCCGCCGCCGTCGACGTAGTCGGCAAGGTTGTTGCCCAGCGTATCACTGTCAAGAAAGGGACTATTGCTAAACGCGACAACGATATCGTACTGCTGCAGCGTGGCGAGATCCGGCGTCGCATCAACAGCATCGAACAGGCTGACAGAAGAAATGCCCGATTCACTCTCCAGGGCGGTTTGCAGCTGTGCCGGAGCGCCGCTACCGTCCGCATAGAGGATCAGCACTGAGTAAGTGCATGTTTCGGACGCGGCCACGGACCTGAAATGGGCAAAGCCCGCCAGGACAATTAGCGTCGCGATCAATGCGACGGACAATACAAGTTTGTTTTTCATGAATCCTCCACGATCTTTCTTAGCCGCATCTGTCGCATGGCGGTACTCCGATCCTTCTATTGGGACGGTCCGCAGGGAACGATAAGATGTGGTTTTACGACAGGTCTTCTCAAAGGCCGCCTGGTGGAGGGGCGTCGGAATGATGGTGGTGTCAACCGAGATCCTTGATCTACTGCAACCCAAGAATATTTTAACAATGTTTAAGGCATTTTGTCACTATTTTTTTCAAGTGTTTTTAGGTTCATCAGGGGCCCTGGCGTAGGACCGATTTACCGTAAACAGGCAGGAAAAATGGAGGTTAGGCTTGGGACGGAAGATTTTTCACCATCGTGAGGCTCGTACCGTCGTCCGTTTCGTCGAATGAGACCTCGTCCATCAGCCCTTTTATGAGTTTGAGGCCCCAGCCCCGCCGGTTCTCTTTGTCGGCCTTATGGGTGGCTTTTTTGTCGGCGAGACGGACGCCGCGGTTTGTGACGGTGACGGTCACCTTTTCCGGGTGGACGACGAATTTTAGGTGAATGATACCGTCAGGGCTCAGCGAGTGCTCGGCGGCGTTGATGCACGCCTCGATCAGGGCGGTCTTTAGCTGATTCGTGACCTTCGAGGGAAAGTTGTGCTTGCGGCCGATCTCCTCAACCTTCCGAGCAGTCGCTATTTCTCCGTCGGGGCCCATACTAACGTCGAACGTGTATTCGTCCTCCGTTTCGGGCGCCCCGGGAGCTGGCGGTTGGGTATTGAGAAGTTCGGCGAGCAACTCCACCTGGCGACGGCTTGTGCCGTAAGCGTTCCTCTCGCGGAGTGTCTGCATCGCCTCGGGCGAGAAGCCTTCAGAAGCGATCAGCCAGATGGTAAACCGCGAAAATCCGCCCTGGAGGGCGGCCATTTCGAGCCGGTCACACCAGAATTCAGCGGTCTCGGCCGTTGCCTCGAGCTTTGAATCGACCTCGGCCGCGAGCCAGGCGGTCTCGTGGCGGCGTCCGCCGTCCGTAAAGCCGACACCGACAGCCGCACGCTCGACATCGCATAATTCGCGCAGCGGCGGATAATAGGCTGCCGCGTGGGCCGAAAAGACGATATGCGGAAGGCGAAGACGTTCGTTGTCCTCTTTCAAGGCCTTGCGGAGCTTTTCCTCGCCGGCTCCCTTAAGTTCGTTCCTGAATCGATCGTAGTCGATCAGCAGCGCCGAGACCTGTCGGCCGTCGAACGAGGCAAGCAATTCCTTTAACTGGATCGCGGCGGCCCGCCGATAGGAGCGGGCCATAAGCAGCGGCGAGCGTTTGATGTGATATGCGAGAGCCTCGCCGACAGCGAGTGCCCGGCTGCTGCCATCGATCTCGAGTCTCGTCCGTGCCCGAACATAGTCGCCAACGATGATGTCTGCCGGATCAACCATGACGGCATGCGAATTTGCGTTGACGATCTCATAATTGTGGAGCGTGTCGATGAGGGTCTCGACTTCGGCCGAACCTGAATTCTTCTTCCAATAATCGACCGGAAGATTGCCTTGCGGATCGTCGGCGCTTTCGGCCAAAAGCCTCAACACGTCATTCCGGGCATTGGCAAGCGCGAGAACGCGGTCAAAATACCGTCCAATGCCACCGCCAAAGATCTCGTCGGTATAGATCCGTTCGACATCGTCAAACGTGAGGAGATCGTCGCCGTTCGTCGCGGCCGCGTCGACCAGAGCGGCCATGTGACCGGCCTTGCCGGCGAACAGCACCGCGATGAGGTCGCGGGTCTGGTCGTTTATCTCGACGCCGGCCCGGGCCGCATATTTCTCGACAAACACGCCCGCATCCGGTGTCGGAAAGGATTCCAGGTCGATGATATCGCCTTGCGCCCTGGCAAAGAGGAAGCGCCGCTGGCCGCTCAAGGCCATGCCGCAGAGCGAACGCGAAAAAATGTCAATAAGTTCGTCGAGGAAGACGTCGCCGTCGGCCATGTGTGCAGCGAGATGCACATCATCGATCATTACGAACGGCCGCGCGCCGCCGGCGGCCGCACGCTGCGGAGCGCTCAGAAATTGGCGAACGAAGGTCGTTTCGCTGCCCGCGACCGCCGACTCGACAAGGCGGTCGATCCAGTGACCGTCGACCGGTGCGGCAAGCTCCGCCAACTCCGTCAGGCTGGGCGACGAGCTGATAATGCCTGCATCGTGCCGGCTGAAGGCGACGCATTGAAGGACAAATTCATAGAGGAACCGCCGCGCCGTGCTCTGGGCCGTGGCATCACCGGGCTTTAGCTGAAAATAAATGGGGGTGACGCTTGTTTGCGAAAAAAAAAGCCGATCGTACGCCTGTCTCAGCAGCTCGGATGCTCCGACACGCGGCGCCGCCAGAACAACGAGTCGGTTCGAGGGCGTTTCGCCTCGTGCGAACGACAAAAGTGCATCGAGCTCCGCTTCGCGTCCCAGGAACTCGCCTGCGGGACACTGCGCGAAGACCTTTTCAAATGAGCGTTTCATCGAGTGCCAGAATGGCCATATCTTCGAACGCCCTCACACGATTGCGGCCGCGACGCTTGGCATCGTATAACGCCCTGTCGGCGGCGTCGATCAGGTCGGACGAAGCGCACAGCTCGGCTGAGCAGCTCGCGATGCCGATGCTTGCGGTGACGCGGCGATGCGGGAAGCGCGCATTTTGTATATTCGAACGAATACGTTCGGCGATGGCGGCCGCCTCGGTTGCCGTCGTCTGCGGCAGGAGTATCGCAAATTCTTCACCGCCAAAACGGGCCGCGACGTCGGCGCCGCGCAGCGTCTGGCGGATCACGTTCCCAACCATCTTGAGGGCCTCGTCACCCGCCGGATGGCCAAACGAATCGTTGTAAGATTTGAAACTATCGACGTCCAGCATCATGAAGCTCATCGGGAAGCCATGACGGTTCGACCGCCTGACCTCTTCGAGAAGGCGTGCTTCGATGTAACGCCGGTTGAGCAAACCCGTTAGCGGGTCGGTCACCGAGAGCTGTTCGAATTCGCCGGCCTTTTCGCGCAACGCCGCATGGTCGATGGCGACAGCCAATTGCGGAGCAATGGCCTGGAAGAGGTCAACCGAGGCCTTATCGAACGTCCTATCGCCGGCCCGGTCTGTAAAGCTCATTACGCCGATGGCGCGATCGCCGACCATGATCGGACAGCTCACAAATGACGCGGTCCGGTAATTCCGCTCGGCAGGTGCGGGCGGCAGTCCGGTCTTTTCGACGTCGAGGACGAGGACCGCTTCCTTTTTTGCAAAAACGATCCCGGCGACACGCGGTCCGGCCGTGTCATCATCGGGCGATTTCATCGTCGAGCCGATCAGCGACTTTATGTCGAAGCGGCCAGTCTTGTCGTTAAAGAGCAGGAGCGACGCCCGTTCGGCCTGGAGTATCTCGGCCGTTTTTTGCGTCAGGCTGTGCCATGGATCGTCTACGTCGATCTGCTTGAGGCTCTCGCCAAATGCGCTCACGGCATTGGCCCGCGTCTTCTCGGCTGCAGCCTCGCGGCGAAGGCGTAAGATCTCGAGCTGTGGAGAAATGGAATGACAAATTCGAGCAATATGCTGCTTGTCCTCGTCGCTTTTTATCTTGTCGATCGTTCCGATCGCGGCGCTTACCTCAGCGTTGACGCCTATCGGGAAAAGCCGCATCACGCGGTCGCCGGTGCCGCGTTCCACGAGCTCGAGCGGCATTTCGCTGCGAAAGGCTTCAATCATTCGCGGATCGTCAGGCCGCAGGCCCAGACGCGCTTTGTGATTGTTGATCTCGCCGAGGCCGGCGGTGTGCTCAAAACGGTCGCCGCGCGATTCGAGCCAGATCAGGTCGGTGAGGCCATAATGACCGGAAACAAATTGCAACAGCGAGTCGATCGCCCGCGGATAGTCGTTCTTTAATATGGAGCCGAAGAACGAACGCCATGCCGAGACGTCCGGGCTTCGCGGGGTTTGCGGCTCCTCCTTGGGCAAAGCCGATACGGGCTGCGGTATCCGCTGCTTCTCGTCAGGCAGGTCGAGCACCCGCTGTTCGGGCGGTTCCTTACGCTCGGGCGCGGAAGCCGGCCTCGCGGCGACGAGTTGTCTCACACGACGCGCGGCATCATTCAGAACAGCAGCCGAGCCGGTCAAAAGTATGTTCTCGAAAAAGTCCGCCGGTGTGAAAACGCGCCAATCGCCGATGATCGCACGCTCGGTCGCCTTTCGATAATTCTCCGGTTTCACGAACGTTCTGCCGACGATCGCCACCAGCGCTCGGTCTGCGGCCGTGGCCGACACGGCCCGGCAATCGAGGCCTGCGTGACAAACGAAGCCGACTGGTTTTCCTATCTCGCGGACCTTGTCGAAAGCCTTGCCGCAAAAACGAGCGCAGGCAGGCGAGAATTCCCCGCCTGGATTCAAGTTGCGGCAGATGGAATTGTTATTCGCCGTCCAGACCTCGCGACTGTGCTCGTCGACCAATGCTATCGCCAGCGAAGACTCGCGGGCGACCTGATCGAGAGCATCAGTATCGATGCTCAGGGCCTTTTCGCTCATTTTGTGTGCACCAATTGCATCGGTGCCGGTTTCGGGACCGCCTAATGCACCCATATCTACTAACATTCAACTCGCAAAAAACGTCTAATCGAGGGCATATTTCATTAAAAAACGCCGTTCGCCGCACCGGCCGCTGCGTTCGATTATTGCACAGGCAGGACGGGCTTCAAATTTCCGGCGCGCTTGTGTATTGTGTCGGACGTTCGGGACACTCGGAAGGTAGTAACCTCGATATGGATAGATAAACAAGCGCACAGGGAGCGAGCGCAATAATTAACCATACGGGAGGCAATACTATGATCAACGATTACGAAGCAACAAAACCGATGACCGAAGATGCTGTGCCGGTCGACAGTGCCGGAACCATGTCAAATAACGACGTCATCTCGTGTCTGAACGGCCTGATCCAGACCTGTAAGGACGGCGAGGAAGGGTTTCGCGAGGCGGCTGCCGGAGTCGAGCGGAGCGACCTGAAATCGCTCTTTGCCGATTTTTCGCTCCAGCGGGCGCAGTTCGCGGGCGTGCTGCAGGAGCTTGTCCGCTCCCTTGGCGGCGATCCCGAAAGCGAGGGCAGCATCTCGGGCGCACTGCACCGCGGCTGGATCGAGCTCAAAGCGGCGCTGACGAGCAATGACGAGCAAGCCATTCTCAACGAGTGCGAACGCGGCGAGGACAGCGCCAAAAAGAACTACGCGGACGCCATAGAAAAGAACCTGCCGGCGAATGTCCTGGATATCGTCCAGCAGCAATCGCAGGCGATCCTGGCCGCCCACAACCGCATTAAGGCTCTCCGCGACAGCGAGAGCCACAAGGTCGCAACGCCGGGGTTTTGATCTTCGACGTGAGAAGTGACATGTGAAATGAGAAAGGCCGCGGGCATCACGCCCGCGGCCTTTTTGCTTATCCGCCGCCGCCGCCGCAACAATGACTAAATTTGTCGGTCTCAGGATAGACAATGATTGGTGTGTTCGATTCAACGACGGGCAGGTTGATCGGGATATCGGCGAGGTGCCCTTCGAGTCGCACCGCGATACTGGCAGCGAATAACCCAGCAGCCAACGCGGTCAGAAACATGGGAATGCACCAACGAACCATACCTCGTAGATGCGGCCAGAGGTGTCAAACGCTGTCCGGTGACCACAGCTTTTCTGGTTGCTATGCCGTGAGCGGCACGAATGAGCCGCGGCCGTCGGTGGCGTTTTGTTCGATGTCGGGGTGTTCGGCTGAGATGCGGATGCAGGCGGCGAAGTGGCGGGGTTTTATTTCGACCAGCGGCGGCACCACATCCTTGCATTCTTCGATGGCGTAGGGGCAGCGGGTGCGGAAATGGCATCCGGACGGCGGGTTGATCGGGGAGGGGACATCGCCGGTGAGGATGATCCTTTCGCGTTTGGCCTCGATCGCGGGGTCGGGAACGGGCACGGCCGAGATGAGCGCTCGCGTGTAGGGCATCAGCGGGTCGCGATAGACTTCCTTGCCGTCGGCCAGCTCGACGATCTTGCCGAGATACATCACGGCGACGCGGTCGGACAGGTGGCGGACGGCACGCAGGTCGTGCGAAATGAAAAGATAGGTCAGGTCCTTTTCGGCCTGCAGACGCTCCATCAGGTTCATGATCTGGGCCTGGATCGAGACGTCGAGCGCGGAGATCGGCTCGTCGGCGACGATGAACTCGGGGTCGACGGCAAGCGCGCGGGCGATTCCGATACGCTGCCGCTGTCCGCCCGAGAATTCGTGCGGGTATCGCTTGATAAAGCGGCGGCTCAGGCCTACGGTCTCCATCAATTCCTCTGTTCGCTGCGTCCCGGCCCGCCCGCTCGCGATGCCAAATGTTCGAAGCGGCTCGCCGATGATCTGGCCGACCGTCATTCGCGGGTTTAGGCTCGCGTACGGGTCCTGGAAGATCATCTGCAGATGCTTGCGCTGGTCGCGCATAGCGCTTTTTGGCAGGTGTGCGAGGTCTTTGCCGTTGTAAAGAACGCGGCCGCCGGTCGGCTCGGTCAATCTCAAGATCGCGCGGCCGAGTGTCGATTTGCCGCAGCCCGATTCGCCCACGAGCCCGAGCGTCTCACCCTTTTTGATATCCAGCGAAACGCCGTCGACGGCCCTGACCAATTTGGATGCGCGGAACAGCCCGCCGCCGGTGCGGTAATGGACCTTGAGGTCGTCGATCGAGATTAGGTTTGAGCCGTTGGTTTCCGTCATACTATTTGATGGGCGGTTCGATAGTGACCGGCGACTCGGTATCGTAATTGACCGTCATGTTCTTGAGCATTCCGTTCGTATATTCGGCATAGATCTTGATCGGCACGCCCGTCGCTTTAGCGACCCACATCTTTGCGGTGAACGGATAGTTGCCGACGGGAGTCACGTTCTTATACGAATAGACGAGAGCAGGCTTCCCGTCGACCGTGTCATCTCCTTCGAACTTGACGTCGGAAAGGGTCTTTAAGCCTTCCTCGGTAAATGAATCTCGGAGCGTCGGGACCGACTTGGCATCGCCCGGCATTTTGCTCCACGTACCGCCGTTGGGCTTCATATACGACTGGTTGCCGATCATTATCATCTCCATTCCGGCACCCGTGCCGCCGAGATACATGACGTGATAGCGGTCGGGCGCGACGTAATCGATCTGCGACTTGATCTCGGTCTGGCCCATGCCCTCGGTCTTCGCGGAAAATGACTTTAATTCGATGAAATTTTTCGAGGCGGCGACGATGTCGGCCTTTGGATCGCTGCCGCCCGAGGAACCGCTGGCGGAACCGCCGCCCGAGCCCGATCCTTTCAGCGATTCGATAAACTTGCAGCCGAACCCGACGCAGGCTAACAGCAACAAAACCAACGTCAATTTCTTCATACGATTCCTAAGTTCTCTCAGGGACGGACTCACTGAAAACTTCCCTGGCAAAATGGCACAGCGAATGATGGTTCTCGTTTATCTGCACGAATGGCGGAAACTCACGGCGGCAAATGTCCTCAGCCCGATAACAACGCGGGGCAAACGGGCACCCGTCGGGCAAGTGGGCGACGTCGGGCGGCAGGCCCGGAATTTGATAGAGCTCTTTACCTTGCTCGTGTGCCGGGTCCGGTACGCTTTTCAATAAACCTTTTGTGTATGGATTGGCGGGCGTCGCAAACAATTCCTTTGTCGGTGCTTGCTCAAAGACCTTTCCGGCGTACATCACAATGATCTTGTCGGTCATTCCGGCCACGACGCCGAGGTCGTGCGTGATGAGGATGACGCTCGTGCCCATCCGATCCTTGAGGTCTTTGATGAGCTCGAGGATCTGCGCCTGGATCGTGACGTCCAACGCCGTCGTCGGTTCGTCGGCGATCAACAATTCGGGGTCGCAGCTCAACGCCATCGCGATCATCACACGCTGGCGCATGCCGCCCGAGAATTCGTGCGGATACTCGTCGACGCGCTGCTCGGCGTCCGGGATGCCGACCGTCTTCAGCATCGTGACAGCGTGGTCGTATGCCTGTCGTTTTGTATGGCCGAGATGAAGCTGCGTGACTTCCATCAACTGCTTGGATATTTTCAGG
>Ga0163161_10003565_pt1 | contig 10900 bp, 7 predicted proteins | sample S45metaG_FD_129847 | JGI IMG/M metagenome (GOLD analysis project Ga0163161, IMG submission 129847) | Switchgrass rhizosphere microbial communities from Kellogg Biological Station, Michigan, USA - S4-5 metaG | ecosystem: Host-associated > Plants > Roots > Rhizosphere > Soil | place: USA: Michigan... | reverse complement strand
TTTAACGAAGAAATAATTTTAATAATTTCCGCATATCCCATCAATGATTTAGCAATTATTTTGTATTTTACCGCGAGTATGAACCCGTAAATCAAACCAAATGTTAAACCGACGAAATTTTATCAACTACGCTGCAACTGCAGTGGGAACCACTGCCCTGCTCTCCGCTTTAGACAACCCTGCTTATGCATTATTCAGTAATACCATAGGTGCCAATGACCAGATTAATATTGGCGTTATCGGAATTAAGGGGATGGGATGGTCTGACCTGAAAGCCGCATTAAAAGTACCGGGAGTAAACCTCGTGGCATTGTGCGACAGTGATGCGAACGTTCTTGATCAAAGAATGGCAGAACTCAAGTCATTAAATGTCAATGAAGCAAAAGTAAAAAGATACAAGGACTACCGCGCTTTGCTGGACAATAAGGATATTGATGCAGTCATCATCGGCACACCCGATCACTGGCATGCCCTGATGATGATCCATGCAGTGCAGGCAGGAAAAGATGTGTATGTAGAAAAACCAGTCGGCAATTCAATTACAGAATGCAGCACCATGGTTGCAGCACAGGAGAAATATAACAAAGTTGTACAGGCAGGACAATGGCAGCGCAGCCAGCAGCATTTTAAGGATGCAGTTGATTTTGTCAAAAGCGGCCAGCTGGGAAATATAAGAACTGTAAAAGTATGGTGTTACCAGGGATGGATGAAACCTGCACCAGTAGTTGCCGATACCCCTCCCCCTGCAGGGGTAGATTATGCGATGTGGCTTGGCCCTGCAAACAAAAGGGCTTTTAACGCCAGCAGATATCACTTCAACTTCCGCTGGTTCTGGGACTATGCCGGTGGATTAATGACCGACTGGGGCGTGCACCTGCTGGATTACGGATTGTTGGGCATGGACTCGCCTGTGCCTAAGACTATATCTGCCTTAGGTGGCCGTTTCGCCTATCCGGACCTCTATGAAGAAACCCCTGATACGCTGACTACACTCTATGAGTTTGAGAATTTTAACATGGTATGGGATTCTGCAATGGGCATTGATAACGGCTCGTATAACCGCGACCATGGCATAGCCTATATCGGCAACAATGGCACACTGATCTTAAACAGGCAGGGATGGGAAGTCATTGAAGAAAAAGGAAGCAAGCAAAAAGTGAGCAAACCTTTTGTCAAATCTTCTGATAACGGACTCGAAAACCACATGGTAAACTTCTTCAGCGTGGTAAGATCAAGAAAAAAAGAAGAACTGAACTGCTCCATCCAGGCCGCTGCCCATGTGGCTACTGTGGCACAAATGGGAAATATTGCATTCCGCAGCGGGCAGAAATTGTCATGGGATAATGCCAAGCATCATTTTACAGACCAGCAGATCAATGATAAATATCTGCTGGCCAGGTATCATAACGGCTATAGTTTACCTAAGATTTAGTATACATCTTTTCGTAATATTCAGCGGCCATTCTGCCGGATTCAAACTGCGGCTCAACGCCCTCAGCTGAATTTTTAAGAATAGTCAGCCATTCTGCCGGATTTTGGTAATACATCGGCAGAATGGTTTTTTCAATGCTATCCATCAGGCTCCTGTTCTCTGCAGCATCAATTTCTTTTTCAGATTCCCTGTCTGCCGCCGCAGTGATCAGGAAACAGTTTTCTTTATCCTTCGCAAATTCCGGCACCCAGCCATCCGGTAGTGATAAATTGATGCTTCCGTTCATCGCAGCAGTCATACCGCTTGTACCAGAAGCTTCGCGGTACATCTTCGGATTATTTAACCAGACATCAGCGCCTTTTTTCAGCAAGGCAGACAATCCCAATTCATATCCGGTGAGTACGGCGCAATTGGCAAAAGGCTTTGCACGTTCAATGATTTCATTGAACAGTTTGTTCGCACCTGTATCTTCGGGATAAGGCTTGCCCGCCCAAATAAACTGTACAGGAAGCGCAGCATTGCTCAGCAGCGCTAAAAACCGGTTCCAGTCGTACATCACCAGATCTGCCCTTTTATATGCTGCAAAACGCCGTGCCCATACAATAGTCAATACATTTTCATCAAATAGTTTTCCGCACTGATCAGCAACTGTCTTGAACAACTCCTTCTTTAAAGCCTTCTTGCGTTGAACGATCGCCTGGTCATCCTTTGTACTGATTGCCGATGCAATCTCCGGATCTTTCCAGTAAGACCCATTCTGGGCATTGGTGATAGAAGTAATTTTTGGTGTACCTTCATTTGCGCCCCACATCTCCCTGGCTACCTCGCCATGCAGCTCAGAAACGCCATTGGCTTTCCCTGAAAACTTCAGTGCTGCCAGAGTGTAACTGAACATATCGCCTTCCATTTTCAGGATATGTTTTACCTCATGGTCCTGCAGGTGGTAAAAGAAAGACATCTCTTTGAGCAGGCTGTAGCTATGTTCTTCATTCCCTGCCATCTCTGGTGTATGGGTAGTAAAAACAACGCGTTTTTTTAGCTCTTCGAGGTTTCTGAGCTTAGCGTAGAGATAAAAGTTAAGAGATACCGCATGTCCTTCATTCATGTGGTAAACATCAGGTTCAATTTTCAGGAGGTCCAGCAGCATTGCCCCGCCTATACCCAGGATAATGCTCTGGGCAATCCGTGTGGCCTCATTCGGGTCATATAAACGATGAGTGATTGTACGTGAAATATCATCATTCTCAGGGATATCTGTGCTTAATAAAAATAAGGGGGCAGATCCGAAGGTCTCCGGTTTGAGCAGATAAGCTTTTACATGAACAGGTGTATCATGAACAGGCACCGTAAAAACAATGCCCGTGTCCTGTAAAAAGGAATAATCTTTCTCCACAAATGAAGGCACCATCAGCCCTTCCTGATTTTTGGTCTGATCGTAATAGCCGTATTTCCACAGCATCCCGATCCCAAGCAGGTTTTGTTTTAATTCATAAGCGCTTCTGAAATGAGATCCGGCAAGGAAGCCCAATCCTCCGCTGTAGATTTTTAGGGCCTGGTCAATCGCGAACTCCATCGAGAAGTAAGCTACGGAAGTGGTATATTTAGCATCGGGCGTATAGCCGAAGATATCGTCTCTTGTTAACATAAATGAGTTTAGATGTATGAACTGCTATGATGACAAATTTAACGCCATGATGTTTGGTTTTCGACGTTAAGTTTATATTAAGAGACGAATGTCTGGTAAAATGATTTTTTACCGCCGTTTATTTAGCAGGGTTAACCCACTGGGAAGCAAAATTATTTGCCTGGCTTTCCTTTATCAGGTCATGCTCAGCATAGTCCGTCTGTTCCAGAAAGATATCATTCTTGCCATGTAACAGAAGTAGGTTACCCAAAGATGTGTTCGTGAACAGGCGTATTACAAAACAGGGGCCTTCAGTTCATCCGGAAGGCCCCTGTTGATGGGAATAGAATGAAGAAGATGGATTTAGTTCAGGCCCCAGGTCTGATCAGGTTTATCCTGCAGCTCTACTACGATCTTCCCCCCCTGCATCAGTTTTTCATAAGTAAGGTAGTTGTGATTGTAAACCTTGCCATTCCATTTCATCGAAGAAATATAACCGGAGTCTTTGGACTTTTTATGGACAATGATCTGCAGGCTTTTTGCGTCAGGTAAACTGATGGTGATACTGTCAAACAATGGTGATGTAAATGCATAATTGTTAGATACCGGGTCTACAGGATAAAAACCCAGCGATGCAAATACATACCATGCAGACATTTGCCCCGCATCATCATTTCCGCTCAAGCCTCCCGGCCCGTCGCTGTATTCATCTGCAAGAATTTCTTTCACGCGTAAATGGGTCTTCCATGGCGAAGAAGTAAAATTATACATGAATGGGATCTGATGCCCCGGCTCATTACCATGCCAGTACTCATGTTTGTCAAACAGGAGGTCAAGGGATTTCTCCAGACCGGCCTTACCGCCCATGAGCTTGCTTAAACCAGGCACATCCTGGGGCACATAAAAAGTATATTGCTGAGGTGTTCCTTCAGTGATATAGGGTTCTTTGGCATTTCCCTTAAATGGTTTGTACCAGCTTTTATCGATATAGCGCCCGCGCATCATATTTACTTCGGGATCAAAGACATTCCTGTAATTTTTGCTGCGTGCGAACAGTGTTTTGTAATCCACAGTGTTGCCCATTCCCTTAGCCACCATCGCCAGGGCATAGTCATTGTAAGCATATTCAAGCGTCCTGCTCACCTGTTCTTTTTTATGGAAAGCTTCCTGCACGCTATCTTCCATAGGAATATATCCGTATTTAAGATATGAAGTAAGTGCCCTTCTGCCTTTACCATTCACATAATCCTCCCGGTTCGGTGTATCAAAAGCATTCTGGCGCATCAGGCGGTAGGCTTCTTTGACATCGTAATTCCTGATCCCTTTTGTATAGGCCGAGGCAATAAATGAGGTGCCATGATCTCCAACCATCGCAGCGGTGTAGCTGTTCCAGCAAGGAAATATCGGCAGCCAACCGCCCTGTTGCCCTTTAAGGATCATCGACTGCACACAGTCATTGATCAGTCCTGGTTGCAGCAGTTCAAACAGGGGCAATTGTGCGCGGTAGATGTCCCACATGGAGAAATCATCGTAGTAATTGCCTTTGGCTACCTTTTTTATCTGATCATGTCCTGCAAACTGAGGATAGCTGCCATCAATGTCATTGAATAAGCGCGGATGCTGCATGGTATGGTACAATGAAGTATAGAAAATACGCTTATCCTTCAGCACCGGGGTAGTTACCTGGATTTGTCCCAGTGCTTTTTGCCACACTTGCTTATTTTTCTGTACCAGTGCATTAAAGTCCCAGTTGCTGATCTCTCCCTGTAAATTTGCACGTGCGCCCTCCAGGCTGCTAAAAGAAGTACCGATCCTTATACGGAGCTGATCTCCTTTACTGACTTTAAATCCCAGGTAAGCACCGATATCTTTACGGTTTTTTACCGTGCTGGAAGATAAAATGGTATCACCGCTGAATGTTCCGCTGGTTCCTGCAGCACGGTCTACTTTGATATAGAAGTATCCGCTAAATCCGGCAGGCTTGCCCCAGCCCTGGTAAATACGGTGTGCAGGATTGTATCCCCAAACTTCACCTTTTTCCAGATCAACCTTCACAAATCCTTGTGCCTGATCACTATTGGGCATGATCAGCAGGTATAAACTGTCGGCTTTGTTTGCGGTGAACTGCATCATTCCTGCCCTCAGCGTTGAAGTAAATTCAGCATCCAACTGATAAACCGGTAAGGTCACCTTATAATAATGAGGGGCAGTAATTTCCTCTTTGTGAGAAAACTTCGTTCCATATTTTTCTGCCGTAGTCTCCAGGCTCCCCATAACAGGCATTACGGTAAAACTTCCGTAGTCCTGCGTACAGGAACCACTCAACCAGTGTGTTGCCCTGAAGCCATTGATCACATTGTCCTGATAAAAATAGGGCGGCTGGCATTTGGTTTCCGACAAACGGGTCTGAGGGGTAAACTGTGTCATACCAAAGGGCAGTCCCACTGCGGGGATTGTATTGGCATTGAGTTCTGTTCCTCCCCCGTGTTTGAGAGAAGCTGCTGTGGTACTGGCAGCTGTGCCTGCTAAAGGCTGTACATATTGGACAACATCCTGCGCTACGGCGCTAAAGCTTAAGAGAGCGGCAGATATGACTGCCAGATATTTGGTTTTCAATTGATATAGGGCTGAGAGCACTAATATAGAATCAAAAATTATATTTTCATCAAATAATTGCGCTAAATCGTTAAACCACTATAGAAAATCGTCTGTTTCCCTGTATGCTTTAATCACCCTGAGCTCCCCTTCCTTACCTTTGAGCGAGTTGCCATGCTCCATGCCCATCACTCCTTTATAACCTTTTTCATACAGGTGTTTGAAGATATTTTTATAATTGATTTCACCTGTAGTAGGTTCCTTTCTGCCCGGATTATCACCAATCTGGATATAAGCGATCTCCTCCCAGCACCTGTCCATGTTCACCAGCAGATCACCTTCAGTGCGCTGCATATGGTAAATATCGTAGAGGATCTTGCATGACGGACTGTTCACGGCCTTACAGAGACTATAAGTCTCATGTGTATGCTGAAGAAAGAGCTCAGGGGTATCACTAAGTGTTTCCAGCACCATCACGAGCCCATGAGGTTCAAAGACCTCTGCGCCGGCACGCATGGCATCCATTACATTGGCCATCTGTACACCATAAGGCAGTTTACGTTCGTAAAAACCAGGCACTACGGTCAGCCATTTGGCATTGCAGCGTTTAGCTGCTTCTACGGAGCGTTTACAGGTGTCTACAAAATGATCCTTAAACTCCTTTTTGCCCGTCGTGAGCGAAGTCTTCCAATTGTCACCGCCATCGACTACAAAAACGCCCATCCGCATGCCCAGCTTTTCCAGCAGTTTACCGATCCGTACCTGCTCATCCAGTGGCCTTGCCAGATATCCGTTGTCTTCAATCGAGCGAAAGCCCTGGTCATACATAAACTGGATCTGGTCAGTAAAACTTTTACCGGCATGGCTGGCAAACATCCCTTCATGCGGGGCGTAATCGAGGTTGAAGGTTTTACCAGGAGGAGCTGTTGGCTCCCCCTTGATATCGGTATTCAGGGCGATTGCATTTAACGACGTGCCGGCCAGCAGGCCCCCTGTAGCGAGTAAACTATTTCTTAAAAATTCTGTTCTGTTCATATCCTGATCATCTGGTGCAGGCTAATTTACATTAAATTACCTTAGTTTTTCCCGGCATTGGAATGGGATATAATCCATTTTCATCCGGCAATACTTTTGGCTGGGCCGTCCAGCTCAGCTGATCCGGCATCAGACTATTTTCAGCGCGTAATGCTTCGTCCCATCTGATGGTCTGACCAGAATAGGTAGCATAGCGGCCAATAATTGAAGTAAAGCAGCTTTTTGCCCCGCGTTCCGCATCCCAGAATTTATATTCACCCTTAGCAATTGCAGCAAAAAGTTCATCATGCTCTGTCTGGTAAGGATTGGCATTTCCTTTAGCGGGATGACGGTACAGTTCTTTTCCCGCATGGTCCCACAAAATCGCCTGGTTACCACCGGATAAGAAAACTTTCCCCTTAGTTCCCTGGAAGCTTTCATCCACGCGGTTAGCTGTACCTTCAAAATGCCTGCACTGGCTATGGATCACAGATCCGTCTGCATAGGTCAGCTCTACAGAGTGGTTATCATAAATTTCACCATAATCCTTTCCCGTCCGCCAGGCCCTGCTGCCGGTTCCCTGTACGGATACAGGATATGATCCCTTTACCCAGTTGGCAATATCTATATTATGCACATGCTGCTCCACAATATGGTCGCCACAAAGCCAGTTAAAATAATACCAGTTCCGCATCTGGTATTCCATTTCAGTTTGATTGGGCTGGCGCTTCTTTACCCATACACCCCCGCTGTTCCAGTACACCTGTCCGGCAAAGACCTCGCCGATGGCCCCGTCCTGGATACGTTTGAGCGCTTCCCTGTAATTGGTCTGGTAACGGCGCTGCAGGCCGACCACTACGTTCAGCTTTTTCTGCTTTGCAATTTCTGCTGCTGCAAGTACCTTCCTGATCCCCGGCGCATCAACTGCCACAGGCTTTTCCATAAAGATATGTTTGCCCTGTTTCACAGCCTCTTCAAAGTGCAGGGGCCTGAAGCCAGGAGGTGTGGTCAGCAGCACCACATCTGCCAGTGCTATAGCTTTCAGATAAGCATCAAATCCTGTAAACATGCGCTCCTTCGGTACATCTACCTTTTGTTTAAATTTTTCAGAGAGCGCTTTATAACTGCTGTCCATCCTGTCCTGGAAAGCGTCGGCCATCGCAACCAGCTTTACATTGGCGGTAGTGCTCAGGGCCTGAAAAGCAGCACCGGTACCGCGGTCGCCACAGCCTATCAGTGCAATTCTGATCGTATCATCGGCAGAGGAATGTCCTCCCGCAAATGAAAACTGGTTAAAGAGCATACCACCTGCGAGCAGTGCAGATGCCTTGATAAATTCACGTCGCTTGTCTTTAAGATTGTCAGTATTCATATCATTTGGTTTATAAGGTTAATAATCAGGAATGACCGGCTGGTCATAATAGGCATCAATCTCTGCTTTGGAGGGGGCCTTCGCTGGTCTTACCAGCCGCATGCCAATAAAAGGTGCTTCAGGAAACCACCAGTTACTCTTCGGGATCTGCGGATCAAGCTGCTTCCATGAGGGATCTGAAGCCAGCCGCGCGGCAGAACGTAAGTCTTTCGCTTCATCATCGTAACTGCCACCACGGATCACATGGGCATACAGCTGTTCCGGCGGGGCAAGGGGATTGCGGAGCGATGCTTTTGGCAGCGCATAAAATCCAGGCAAATACTGATCGTAAGTCCATTCGGCCACATTGCCATACAGATCATATATCCCCCACTGGTTCGGTTTCTTTTTTCCTGTCTCATGCGTTTTTCCGCCGCTGTTACCTTTGTACCAGGCATATTCTCCCAGCTGGCTTTCATCCCCGAACGCGTACTCTTCCGCAGAGCCGGCACGGCAGGCATACTCCCACTCAGCTTCTGTTGGCAGACGGTAAAACACACCTGTTCTGGCATATAACCATTTGCAATACTGTATGGCATTGTAATGTGTCATGGCAAGGGCAGGATGATTTTCCTTTCCCATTCCAAATGTCATGTCCAGATAAGGTTTTGTGGGCCTTGTTACCGCATCAACCTGTTCAGGAACCTTTGATGTGCTATGACTGATTTCAAAATCCTTATACAAAAATGGTTCGTACAAATCCCAGCTCAGCTCGAAAGTAGCCATCCAGAAAGCATCCAGCTTCACGAGGTGCAGGGGTTTCTCATCAGCTTTGCCCTTGCTGCTGCCCATCTGAAATTCTCCCGCAGGAACAGCCTGCATGGTAAAACTAAGTGGCGTACCATCGATCTGTTGCCGATAAGACTCCAATTTCTGCTGTCCAGTACAGAAAAAGGAGTTTATCAGCAGTACGAGCGTTAAAATTCTTCTTTTATTTCTTTCCATTCCTGAATTTAATAGCCCGGATTTTGTGTCAGTTCTTTATTTCTGTTGATCTCGTCACGGCTAAACGGCCTGAAGTAAATTTTATCCTCCCATTTCCTGTTCTCCTGTGCTGTTTCTGTTGTAGGGGTATAGGTATAATCGTAAACCGAAGGATCATAGTGGTAGGGAGCCGACATCGTTTTTCCGGCTTTGAATTTACCGGTGATTTTGATGTAGGTAGTTTTCCTTCCTAAAGTCTCGGGAGCGATCATCCATCGACGTGTATCATGATAACGCTGTTCTTCATAAGCCATCTCTATGCGTCTTTCATGACGGTAAATGTCCCTGAGCGCACTCTGCGAAGCAGCTGTTACAGCCGGCATTCCAGCCCTGAAGCGGATACGGTTTAACCACAATACCGCATCCGCAAGCTGGTTCAATTCTATACTTGCTTCAATATAATTCAGTACGGCCTCAGTGTACCTGAAGAAAGGCCAGGGTACAAACTGGGGCTGATTGGCATCTGCGATATTTGGATCTGGATCAATAAATTTCTGCGTGTAATAGCCCGTCCAGCTGCCATTCCAGTTCTCTATGGAGCTGCCCCGTGTATCCAGGCCCTGCAGGGTAATGACATTGTTGCCTTCCTGCAGGTCATATGAACCGGTTTGGATCTGATTTGCAGGATCTACATTTCCAGATACCTTGTCCCTTGGTTTCCAGCCTGCGCCATCATACAGGATAGTTGCATAAAAACGTGGATCGCGATTTTGATATGGAGCGGCCTTTTGTGCCGCATTGGCCCAGCTGAAAGTGGTACCGTCAGTCATTTCATAGTCGTCTACCAACAGGCCAATGGGTGTATTCCCTGCCCAGTTATGGTATCCGTTTGGCCCGTTTGCGCGGCCGTAGCGCATATCGCTCAGATCAATAAAGTACCTGCCTAGAATAAGTTCTGTGGATGCTGCGGCATCGATGCCCGGGGCTTTGCTGCCCCCGCCCATAGCTATGCTTTTATAGTTTGCACGTCCTTCTTCTGCAGATGCCTTTGCGCTGAGGTTTAACCTGTAACCTGAACCTGCATCCACTACTGCTTTAGCTGCATCCAGTGCGGCCCTCCAGCGCGCAGCACGGTCGCCGCTCAGGTAACCCAGGTATTGCGGGTTGGCATATCCGGAGATGAGGGACGATTTGGCCTTGGCTGCCGGGATATCATGGAGATCGCTCGCAGCATACAGCAGTACGCGCGATTTCAGTGCCATCGCTGCCAGTGAAGATGTACGTCCGGAAGGAAGCGTTTTTCCCTGCAGCCTGGTAATGGCTTCATCACAATCTTTCACGATCAGGTTGATACATTCTTCGTAGGTAGAGCGTTTGAGTGCAAAATTGTCGTCCAGGGCATAACTTTTGGTCACCAGCGGCACAGCTCCCATAAAGCGCACCAGCTGCTGGTAATAATAAGCCCTGAGAAAATAGGCCTCGCCCAGCAATTGATCTTTCAGCGGCTGGCTGCTGATGCCATTCTCTGTTCCGGACAGTTTTTCAATAGTGACATTACAGGCCCTTATCCTGTTGTACATGAGGTTATAACTCCAGGAATCATTCACCCATCCCAGTGTGGTAGGATTGATAGTGCTGGCATTCACCAGGTCAATCCCCCTGTTTGGATGGGTAAACAAGGATTCGTCCGAGACTGAAGACAGCATTTCTTCTGAGAAACCTCCGAGGCTAAACCCATTGTAAATATCAGTTACAAAAGCCTGGGCCAGTGCCGGATCTTTCCATACCAGCTCAGACTCAATCTGGTCAGGCGGGGTTACTGCAAGGAAATCTTTTACAACTCAGCACCATCAGTGTTAAAATTATCAGGCAGAGGTATTTGTATTTCTTTTTCATTTCT
>Ga0163161_10003564_pt1 | contig 10901 bp, 10 predicted proteins | sample S45metaG_FD_129847 | JGI IMG/M metagenome (GOLD analysis project Ga0163161, IMG submission 129847) | Switchgrass rhizosphere microbial communities from Kellogg Biological Station, Michigan, USA - S4-5 metaG | ecosystem: Host-associated > Plants > Roots > Rhizosphere > Soil | place: USA... | reverse complement strand
TTCAGTATGACGGACCCCCTCTCTCGATCGTCACCCTGAGTTTAACTCAGTGTCTTGACAACGAAAATAGCGGGATAGATACTGAAACAAGTTCAGTATGACGGACCCCCTCTCTCGATCGTCACCCTGAGTTTAACTCAGTGTCTTGACAACGAAAATAGCGGGATAGATACTGAAACAAGTTCAGTATGACGGACCGGCCCACTCGATCGTCATCCTGAGTTTAGTTCAGGGTCTTGATAACGAAAATAGCGGGATAGATATTGAAACAAGTTAGTATGATGGGACCCGTTCCGCGCACTGCAAATAGAAATAATTTTATAGATAAAAAAGAAGTCAAGTTTTCAAAACTTGACTTCTTTGATCATGGGTTATTTGTTTTTCCTAAACCCTAAACCCTAAACCCTAAACCCTAAACCCTAAACCCTAAACCCTAAACCCTTCTAAAACTCAGCGTTTTTCGGGAACCTTGGGAAAGCAATTACATCGCGGATGTTGGTCATTCCGGTTACGAACAATACCAAACGTTCGAAACCTAAGCCAAAACCCGAGTGCGGAGCTGATCCAAAGCGGCGGGTATCTAAATACCACCAAAGTTCTTCCTGTGGAATGTTTAAATCTTCCATACGTTTAGTTAAACGGTCTAAGCGTTCCTCACGTTGCGATCCGCCAATCATTTCGCCAATACCCGGGAATAAGATATCCATTGCTGCAACAGTTTGTCTGCCTTCAGCATCTGGCTCGTTCTGGCGCATGTAGAATGATTTAATATCAGCAGGATAATCCGTTAAGATTACCGGTTTTTTAAAGTGTTTTTCTACCAGGTAACGTTCGTGCTCACTTTGTAAATCGGCACCCCATTCATCAATCAGGTATTTAAATTGTTTCTTTTGGTTTGGTTTAGAAGATTTTAAAATCCTGATCGCCTCCGTATAGGTTAAACGCTCAAATTCGTTGGCCAGGCAGAAATCCAATTTCTCTAACAAGCTAAATTCGCTGCGCTCGTTCTGCGGTTTTTGTTTGTCCTCTTCGGCCAAACGGGTGTTTAAAAATTCTAATTCATCCTTGCAGTTGTCTAAAGCATATTTAATCACATACTTCATCATATCTTCTGCAAGCTGCATGTTATCTTCTAAATCGGCAAAGGCAACTTCAGGTTCAATCATCCAGAACTCGGCCAGGTGGCGTGTTGTATTTGAGTTTTCTGCCCTAAAAGTAGGTCCGAAAGTATAAATCTGTCCGAAAGCCATTGCAGCTAACTCACCTTCCAACTGACCCGATACGGTTAAGTTGGTTGCACGGGCAAAGAAATCCTGCGAGAAATCTACCTTACCATCATCTGTACGTGGGGTGTTGTCGAAATCTAAAGTGGTTACCTTAAACATTTCGCCGGCACCTTCTGCATCACTTGCGGTAATTACAGGCGTGTGCATGTATACAAAACCACGTTCGTTGTAGAATTGGTGAATGGCAAAAGCCAAAGCATGACGTACCTTAAAAACGGCATTAAAAGTATTGGTACGGAAACGCAGGTGTGCAATTTCGCGCAAAAACTCTAAACTGTGTTTCTTTGGTTGTAATGGAAACTTTTCAGGATCGCTATCACCCAAAATTTCTACAGTTGTTGCCTTAATCTCAACAGTTTGACCTTTGCCCAAAGATTCGATCAATTTGCCTGTTGCAGAAATGGCCGCACCAGTAGTTATTCTTTTTAACAGCTCATCGGGTAAATTATTAAAATCGATCACCACCTGGATATTGCTCATGCAAGACCCGTCATTTAATGCAATAAACTGATTATTACGGAAAGTTCTAACCCATCCCATAACCGTTACTTCTGTGTCAAATGCTGTCGACTTTAATAAATCTTTAATTTGCTGTCTCTTAATCATATTGTTATTTGTAAAAGGCGCAAATTTAGAAAAAAAAACGTATCAGTTGGCAGTTTTCAGTATACAGTTTTCAGTTTTTTAGGATGAGGCAATTGATAACTGCTAACTGCCAGCTGGAAATTGCCTACTGCTGTTGTTGTTGCTGTTGCTGCATCGCTTCCATATATTGTTGATAACTGTTTTGTGTTCTTGCGGTGGTTATTGTTCCGGATGGCTTAGTGTAATTCACTTCTTTTGGCTGAAAATAAGTTTCGTTATCATTAAAGTCTTCATCGTTATAACCTACTGATACGTTTACTTCCATAATATGTTCGAAACCACCTTTGTAAACACCTTTTACTGGTGAGCAATCGGCAAAATTACGGCCCACTGCGAGGCGTACATGGTTTTCGTTGGCAATACAGTTATTGGTGGGGTCTAAACCCAGCCAGCCATATTCTGGTAAATAAGCCTCGGCCCAGGCATGCGTTGCCCCCTCACCCCGCATACCATCTCTATTGGGGCAGATGTAACCGCTCACATATCTGGCTGGAATTCCGGTTAAACGCAACATGGCGGTTAGTACATGGGCAAAATCCTGACAAACACCTGCTCTAAGTTTCAAAATTTCATCTATGGTGGTGTCAACTGCGGTTACACCTTTAATGTATTCGAAATTATTGAAAACATCGGCACAGTATTTTATCGCGGTTTGATAGGGGGTATCTTCAGCATCTTTAATCTTCAGTGCAGTTTCTTTCAGTTGGCTAATGCCCTCGAAACTTTCTTGTCGCAAGTAATCGATATATGGCACTTCGAATTTTAGGGCGCTCAAACTGTTCCACTGCTCACTGCTAAACATATCGTCTTGCGGCAATGGCTTCGGGAAGGTTTCTACACTTACTTTAGAAAAAATTTTCAACTGGGTATGTGGCTCATTTTGGGTAAATGTGCCTACTTCATTGCCATAATAATCGATGAAGATTTCAATTTCCGGGCTTCCGGAGATATTCAGGTCGTGTTTAACCACCTTTTGAAAATCATCCTTAATCGGAAATAATATAATCTGATTTGCACTATCCCTAACAGGCAATTCGTATTTGTAATTGGTGATATGTTTGATTTTGAAAATTGGCATATTGGTTTTTATTATTATAGGTTACCACAGATAAAAGAGATAGACACAGATCATAAATCAATAAAAGAATAGTATCTGTGTTTAAAAATTTATGAATTTGCGAAATAATATTCGTTTAGCAGGTTTCCGATGCCGAAAAGTTCAGCTCTGATCTCTGTAAGGTAATGGTGCAACTGCTCTTCGTTCATGGTATTTACCGAGCTATAGGTAATCATACTTTTTAAACGCCCTATTTTAAAAGATAAGTTGTTGTAATGCTCGATATTGCTTTCGCTTTTTAACCGGTTAAAATACCTTTCGATATTATGCATCGCATACAGTGCCGACCTTGGAAAATCATTGTTGAGCATCACTAATTCGATGATGTTTTTTGCGTCGAAACCTTGCCTGTAAGTTTTTAGATATAGCTCATAACCACCTAATGATAGCAATAAATGTTTCCAGTAGGATATATCCGTCAGCAAATCCGGATTGCTGCTTATCGAGCTGAATTTAATGTCGAGAATATCGACTGACTGTATGCTTCTCTCCAGGTGTTTGCCAATATTCATAAAACTTCTGCTTTCTCCACGCTCCATCACGCTGTCGGCAGTTCCGTTATATAACATGACCTGTTTAATCAAAACATCCAGGGCGGTAACAGGATCATCCTTCTGTACGTACCACAATAATTTTTCGTCTTTTACCGCATGGTAATATTCGTTTAAACCCTGCCATAAATCTTTAGGGATATGTTCCTGAACACTCCGTGCATTTTCCCTTGCCAGGGTAACGATGTTTAAAATAGAATTTTGATTCTCGCGGTTTAACAAGAGGTATTCTATTACCGCCCGGCTATCGTGCTGGATATTCAATAATTCATTTTCATCATCTGACGAAAAAATCCTGATGACGGGCTTCCAGGTAAATTCCTGTATGGTATCTTGTGAGGAAGCATAATTTGTTTTTAACATGCGCAGCATACCATCGCTGCGCTCAACATATCTGCTTAGCCAATATAAGCTTGATGCAACTCTACTTAACATATTCTGTATTCTAAGAAGTTAAAACCCATGTATCTTTACTGCCGCCGCCCTGCGAGCTGTTTACGACCAGCGAACCTTCTTTTAAAGCTACCCTGGTTAACCCGCCAGGGACAATTGAAATCCCATCTGGTCCGTTTAAAGCGAAAGGCCGAAGATCGATTCTGCGTGGCGCCAGTTTTCCGTTGATAAAACACGGGGCTGACGACAGGCTTATGGTAGGCTGGGCAATAAAATTGCGTGGATCTTTCAATATTTCGATTTTGTATTCTTCGGTTTCCTGCTCGCTGGCCGCGTGCCCCATTAACATGCCATATCCACCACTTCCATTGGTTTTTTTTATGACCATCGTATTGATGTTTGCAAAAACATAATCGAGCTCATCTTTATTGCTGAGCTGGTAGGTGGGTACATTCTTGAGTATGGGTTCTTCGTTCAGGTAGTACCTGATCATATCTGGTACATAGGTATAAACGGCTTTGTCGTCGGCTACGCCATTGCCTATTGCATTAATAATGGCTACATTGCCCTTGCGATAGGCACCCATTAGGCCGGCAACGCCCAGTACGCTGTTCGGATTAAAAACCAGCGGATCAAGATAGTCGTCATCTACACGGCGATAAATCACATCAACCTGTTGCAGGCCAGTGGTGGTTTTCATAAATACCTTTTGGTTTTTAACCACCAGATCACGTCCCTCTACCAGTTCTACCCCCATTAAGCGGGCCAGGGTGGTATGTTCGTAATACGCAGAATTATACATGCCGGGGCTTAACAGTACAATTGTTGGATTCGAAACAGCTCTGGGAGAGAGGCTCATTAAATTTTTATATAGTATAGCAGGGTATTCAGTTACACTCCTTACGCCGCATTGTGGAATAAGGTCGGGGAATAGTCTTTTGGTGATTTCTCTGTTCTCGAGCATATAGCTTACGCCCGAAGGTGTGCGCAGATTATCTTCTAACACATAAAATGTTCCGTCATGGTCTCTTATCAGGTCAATCCCCGCAATATGGATATAGATATCGTGTAATACATTTACATTGTGCATCTCTCTTAAAAAATGCGGACAAGAATAAATTACATTTATGGGTACAATCTGGTCTTTTAAGATAAATTGATTGCTATAAATGTCTTTTAAAAAAAGATTCAGCGCTTTTAGGCGTTGTTTTATTCCTTTTTCTATAAAACTCCACTCTGTTGACGTAATAATTCTTGGGATAATATCAAAAGGAAAGATTTTTTCGATCCCTTCGCCACTATCGTATACTGTAAAGGTAATGCCCTGGCTCATGAACAGCTTTTTGGCCAATTCTTCCTTTTTGTTCAGGTTTTCTAGCGATTCTTTAGAGAAATTGTTGATGAAGTTTGAATAATGATCCCGGTAATGATCGCCATTTAGAAACATTTCATCATAAGTTTTGGGATGATTTAAGTAATTTTTTATAAAATCTTCTATCATTTTGCTTAAATATTTCCTTAAATTATGATTTTGTAAGTAAAAAACTAATGTTTTTATATAAAAAATTGATTTTTATATGATTTATATCTATTTGATTAATTTTTTATACCTGTATTTTAGTGTTTTATGTGTTTTTTATTAAAATATTTAAATTTTTTGATAAAAATACTTGTTAATATGGATAAAGTTTGTACTTTTGTAATGCTCGTTAATTATTATTATATATTTGGTTTAAAAAAAGCGCTGGTAACGGCGCTTTTTTTACAAAAGCATCAAGACTTATTCATAATCAACATAAACCAAACACCCTAAACCAGAAAGCTCCAGTAAAAACTGGAGCTTTTCTTTTTATTATAGGTTGTCATCTGAAACTTAAGTGGTTGGAATCCATCAGCATAAATTAGATGGAGTTCTACTAATAATAATCTTCGATGCGTCATCCTGAATTTATTTTAGGGGCTATTTTTTCAGAAAGATGCTGACCACGTAGTGGCTACAAGGCAATTGAAACACTATTCTACTTGTAAAATAAATTTACTTCGTAGCTTTCCACTTCGTTACAGGTCAGCACGACAATCGCGTGAGATAATGGGTTACCTATAGCTGCCACTGCAATTGAAAAGAACAATGTCTTATCAAAAATTCTGGATATAAAAAAAGCTATCCTGATTTTAATCGGGATAGCTTTCAATATATGTTTTGTTGTTGTTATTCTTCTGAATAGGTGATTTTGTTCACGTGTTTATCAATTTCCCATCTTCCTGTACCTTCTTCGCCAATTACTTCGAATAATTCTAATGCCCTGCGTGCTTTATATTCTTCTTCACGTTGCTCTTTCAGGAACCAGTTTAAGAATTCCATGGTAACAAAATCCTGCTCTTTATGGCATTTAGCCGCCAGGTTTTTAAAGCTTTGGGTAATGGCGATTTCTGCTTCTAAAGCATCTTCGAAAACTTCCCTAAATCCGGCAAATTCGGTTTTGATACCAGAAACTTCCGGAGATATTGCGTTTCCACCCATATCCAAAACATATTTGAACAATTTAAGCTGGTGTACTCTTTCTTCTTCAGATTGCTTTAAGAAATAATCTGCTGAAAAATCGAATCCATTTTGGTCACACCAAGATGACATTGATAAATATAGTGATGAAGAGTGAGCTTCTTTTTTGATCTGCTGATTTAAGAGGGTTTCAATATCCTGTGATATTAAACATTTGATGCGCATTAAGTCTTTCATAATTTTCTTTGCTTAACTAATGATACAAAGGTAACATCAAATTAACCATATTGTGTGATTTATTTGCTATATGAAATTAGTCTAAATTGCTGATAATTAGTTATTTGTAATCAGTTTAAATAAGAGGTGAAGATGGAAATGGATAGCGGAATAACGCCAAACGGATAGTGCTTGAGGATCAGAAGGATAAAGGCCGGTTTTCGGCTGGAAATTTTTAGTTAACAGTTTTCAGTTGGCAATTTTCAGTTTGTAGTTTTCAATGGATTAAGTCCATGAGAATAACTGAGGAGTGGAGAATAGGATAGTATACTGAAATTCACCTCGTGATCGTCATCCTGAGCGGTCAGTCTTTGATAAGAACATTGGAGAGAGGATCTCTTGCGACAAATCGTCATTTCGACCGCAGTGTTCCAAAGGAACTCCTTCGGAGGAGAAATCTTTAAATTATATCCAATAAACATAGTTCAAAGATTTCTCCATTTCGCTGTGCTTCAGTCGAAATGATGATCGATTTTGGAATCTGTCAATGGTAATTTATCTCAGGATCTTTCCAATATTATAGTAGATACTGAAACACCCCGACAGCTATCGGAGTGTTTCAGTATGACGCCGAATAGAGTTGAGCGAAAAATGGATGTAATAATACAATACAGTTTTCAGTTGATAGTTTGATATAAGCAGTTAACTAGTTTAAGCAATTAACCTATTAACCAACCTGAACTTACCAATAAACTAATGACTAATGAACCACTGAACTAATAAACCAATCTATACAGGCAGTCGCTGATGAGGTGATTTAATTTAAACATGGTGAAAGTACCCTGTAACAAATCTTTTAAAGCGATAATTTCCAACGCGCTTAATAAATAGATGTGTTCGCAGCCATTAAAGGTAACCAGTTCGAAATCGGCTTTGTGGGTATTTAAAAGGAGTGCTTCAATATCAATATCTTCTACCACCTTTTTTAATTTTTGAAGCGACAGGCAGTTGTAGCGCGCAAATTTGCCGCCAAAATCTACATAAAAGCAGTTTAATTTATCTGATTGATAAATAGAACCATGGGTATTTGAGAATACGTTAACCAGTTCATTAATATCGATACACGCTTTTTCCATTGGTTACAAAAATTGGCATTATTTAGATTAAATACAAATAAAAACGGAAATAAATTTAAAGCGTGCTGGGCATGGAGCGTTTAGTGGCGCAAAAGCTATATATGTAGGGTATTATTTGAGCTTAAAGACCATATGATGGTATAGTCCGCCCATAAATTGCTTTTCATTTTGAATAACAAAGCCCATATTTTGGTAAAGCTTTAATGCCCGGTCGTTGTTTTGTTCTACTAACAAGCCGATGTTGTGGTGGCCAAGTTGTTTAGCCCAATCAATTCCTGCTTTAATGAGCTGTTTTCCTATTCCCTTTCCCTGAGCATTTAGATTAACACTAATGGTATCGAGGTAAAATTCCCCACTTTGGGTTTCGGTGCCTTGATCGGTGTGATTGGCCTGGTGATGCTCAGCCAGGTACGCTAAAAAGGGCTGGCGAAGTTTTAGGAGTTTTTCGCCATCATAGGCATTTAAAGATCCGAGGACTTTACCCTCATCTTCAAAAACCAAGGTGTTTTCGTAACTGTATTGGTTGTCCTTTTGTTGAAAGAAGTGTTTAAAGATCCGGTCAATTATTTCATCATCTTCTACATTGGTTAATTTCTTAGCCAGTTTGTCCATCGCCTGAATAATCAGTGGTACAACTTCTTCTGTATCTGCGGGCTTGGCTGGTCTGATCATGTAATATTGCTTAGGTTGAAAGTTTCTGCCACACGGATTCCTTTTTCTGTTCTTTGTAAAGTGCAGCATTCGTTAATGGGATCGTGCTCCAGATATAAGATGTAGTTGTTGTTAACCGCTTCTTCTAAAAACGCCTGTTTCTCGGTCAATGTTTTTAACGGAAACATATCATAAGCCATTACATAGGGCAGGGGAAGGTGACCAACCGAAGGTAAAAGATCGGCCATGTACACGATGGTTCTGCCTTTGTAACTGATTTTGGGCAACATCATGGCATCAGTATGGCCGTAAGCAAAACTGATGTTGATATTTTTCTGCCATTCGATATTTTCTTTTTCATCAATAAATTTAAGCTGTCCGCTTTCCTGGATCGGCAGAATGTTTTCTTTTAAGAAAGAAGCTTTTTCCCTCGCATTTGGCTCCACTGCCCATTGCCAATGTTTTTCATTACTCCAATAATGTGCATTTTTAAAGGCTGGTATCAGTTTTTCGTTTTCTCTTACTATTGCCCCACCCACATGATCGAAATGAAGGTGTGTAAGGAAAACATCGGTAATATCGGCCGTACTGAAACCCAATTGTGCCAGCGATTTTTCCATCGAGTCATCCCCGTGCAGGTAATAGTGACTGAAAAACTTTTCGTCCTGTTTGTTCCCAATTCCGGTATCTACTAAAATCAATTGATTAGCTTCTTCAATTAAAAGGCAACGCATGGCCCAGGTGCAAAGGTTGTTTGCGTCAGCTGGATTTGTTTTTTGCCAGATGGCCTTGGGTACAACGCCGAACATAGCGCCACCATCTAATTTAAATAAACCTGTGTTTATGGTGTGGAGTTTCATTTAGGGTTTAGGGTTTAGGGTTTAGGGTTTAGGGTTTAGGGTTTAGGGTTTAGGGTTTAGGGTTTTTAAAAAATGGCCTATAAAAATAAGAAAACCCTTTAGGATTAACTAAAGGGTTTTTATAATAATTGGGTTTACTTATGGTTTTGACACCTCATGCCTTTCACATTTAAACCTTCTACCTTATAAGTGTATCACTTCTCCGTATGCATCAGCTGCAGCTTCCATAATGGCTTCGCTCATGGTAGGGTGAGGGTGAACAGATTTAATCATTTCGTGACCAGTAGTTTCCAATTTACGGGCAACTACGATTTCAGCAATCATTTCGGTAACGTTGGCACCGATCATGTGTGCGCCTAATAATTCGCCGTATTTGGCATCGAAAATTAGTTTTACGAAACCATCTTTAGCCCCGGCAGCACTTGCTTTACCTGATGCAGAGAACGGGAATTTACCAATCTTTAATTCGTAACCAGCTGCTTTAGCTGCTTTTTCGGTATAACCTACTGAAGCAATTTCTGGCGTGCAATAAGTACATCCCGGGATGTTGTTATAATCTAATGGCTCGGCATGCTGACCAGCAATTTTTTCTACACAGATAATACCTTCTGCAGAAGCTACGTGGGCAAGTGCCTGACCGCCTACTACATCGCCAATTGCATAATAACCTTTAACTGAAGTATTGTAGAATTCGTCGGTAACGATTTTACCTTTTTCTGTTTTGATACCGGTTTCTTCTAAGCCAATGTTTTCGATGTTGGCTACAATACCTGCTGCCGAAAGTACGATGTCGGCCTCGATAGTCTGCATGCCTGAAGCTGTTTTAACCGAAACTTTACAGCCTGCACCGCTGGTGTCAACAGATTCTACGCTTGCTGATGTCATAACATCGATACCTACTTTTTTCAGGCTGCGCAACAATTGTTTAGAAACGTCTTCGTCTTCAACCGGAACAACGTTATCCATAAATTCTACGATGGTTACTTTCGTGCCCATGGTAGCATAGAAATAAGCGAACTCTACACCGATAGCGCCAGAACCTACTACTACCATGCTTTTTGGTAATTCAGGAAGTACCATCGCCTGGCGGTAGCCGATAATTTTTTTGCCATCTTGTTTCAGGTTAGGCAATTCTCTTGAACGGGCACCTGTAGCAATGATGATATTTTTAGCACTTAGTTCTTGTTGAGAACCATCTGCACCTTTAACTTCTAATTTGTTTCCTGGTTTTACTTTACCAGTTCCCATAATGACGTCAATTTTATTTTTTTTCATTAAAAATTGAACGCCTTTACTCATGCCATCGGCTACACCGCGGCTGCGTTTTACCACGGCAGCAAAATCTGCGGTTGCACCGGCAGTAGTAATTCCGTAATCAGCAGCATGATTAATATATTCGAAAACCTGAGCACTTTTTAAAAGCGCTTTAGTAGGGATACAGCCCCAGTTTAAACAAATACCACCTAATGATTCACGCTCAACAATTGCAACTTTTAGTCCCAATTGAGAAGCTCTGATTGCAGCTACGTAACCACCTGGGCCGCTG
>Ga0163161_10003562_pt1 | contig 10904 bp, 10 predicted proteins | sample S45metaG_FD_129847 | JGI IMG/M metagenome (GOLD analysis project Ga0163161, IMG submission 129847) | Switchgrass rhizosphere microbial communities from Kellogg Biological Station, Michigan, USA - S4-5 metaG | ecosystem: Host-associated > Plants > Roots > Rhizosphere > Soil | place: USA... | reverse complement strand
CTTCTTCTTCGGCACTGGCGCCTACCTGGCTGCGTGGCTCGTCGAGGATCAGCACTGGCCGTGGATCGCGACGCTCGTGGTGGTGATCCCGGTGTGCTTCGCGCTCGGGTTCCTCGTCGGCATCCCAGCGCTGCGGATCAAGGGCTTGTATCTCGCGCTCGTCACCCTCGGTCTGGCGGCGATCTTCCCGACTCTGGTACAGCTCGACAGCCTCGACCAGTACACCGCGGGCGCGGCCGGCAAGAAGGTCAACTCCGATCTGACCGCGCCCGGCTGGCTCCCGCTCGACGGCATCGCCGCGGTGTTCCAGAAAATTCCATTCTTCGGGCAGTACTTCGGCGATGGCGACCTGTCGTCGAAGGACGCCGATCGCATCTGGAAGTTCTTCATCTTCACCGTCGTGGGTGCGATCTGCTTCTGGATCGTGGCGAATCTGATCAAGAGCCGGCCCGGCCGCGCGATCCGGGCGATCCGCGACAACGAGACGAGCGCGGCGGTGTCGGGGGTGCACCTGTCTCGATACAAGACGATGTCGTTCGGGGTCGCTTCGGCGCTCGGCGGCGTCGGCGGCATCGTGTACGTGGCAGAACTCGGGATCGCGTCGCCCGGCGACTTCTCGCAGCTGCTCGCCATCTTCTTCATCGTCGGCCTCGTCGTGGGTGGCGTCGGCACGCTGTCCGGTGCCGTCGTCGGCGGCTTCGTCATCGCGTTCGTCCCGGAATGGTCGTCGTCCACCACCGACGTGCCGGGGGTACCCGCCCGCTGGCTGCAGGGTCCGACCGGCACGCTCGTGCTCGGCCTGTTGCTGATCCTGCTCACGTTCGTGCTGCCGGGCGGCATCGTCGCCGGCGTCCGCAAGATGCGCGCGCGGATCGTCCGCGTCCAGCCGACCCCGCCCACCTCGCCGGCCGCGGCCGGCACGGGCACCCCACTGCTGTCGAACGACACGCCCGAACAGGCCGACGAGCCGCCGAGCGATCCGACCGACGAACTCGAAGACATGCCAGCCAGTTCGGCGCCGCCGGGCTGACACGACTTCACCGGAGCTCAACAAGCAAACAACCACTACAAGGGGGATGTTCATGAAAGCACCACGACGATGGAAGCGTCTTGCTGCCGGGGTGATGGCGGTCGGGCTCGTGCTCGCCGCGTGCGGCAGCGACGACGACAGCGGATCCGGCGACACCACCGCACCAGCGGGCACCGAAGCGGCCACGTCAGAGGCGCCGGCCGGCACCGAGGCACCCGCTGGAACAGAGGCACCGGCAGCCAGCGAGGCCCCAGCGGGGACCGAGGCGACCGACGGCACCGAGGCGTCCGGGGAGGCGCTCCCGCTCGAGGGTCAGGTCGAAGTGGCGGCGGGCACCACGCTCGACCTCGACTCGTGTCCTGACGACTGGAGTGCGACCCAGGGCGCCGACGGCGACGAGATCCGCATCGGCATGACGCTGCCGCAGTCGGGGCAGCTCGCTTCGTTCGGACCGATCGGCGAAGGGATGGGCTTCTACTTCGACTACCTCAACGAGACCGATCCGATCGACGGCAAGAAGCTCGTGCTCATCACCAAGGACGACGGCTACGAGGCCGGCCGTGCGGTGGCGAACGTCCAGGAGATGCTCGACACCGAGGACATCTTCGCCTTCGCTCACTTCATCGGCACACCGATCAACGTCGCCACACGCGACATCACCGGTGAGGCGTGCGTCCCGCAGCTGTTCAACTCGTCCGGATTCCCGGCCTGGGGCGACCCAGTGCACTATCCCTGGAACACCGGCAACATCCTCAACTACTCGACCGAGGCCGCCATCTGGTGCAAGGCGATCAAGGACGAGTTCGGCGACGGAGCGACGGTCGCCGCACTGATCATGAACAACGACTTCGGCAAGACCTACCAAAAGGGACTGGAGGACTGTGCGGCCGACGGCGGGATCGAGATCGCCGGGATGGAGTTGCACGATCCAGCGGCGCCTGACGTGACGAACGAGATGACAACGCTCACCGCCACGAACGCCGACGTGTTCATCGCCGGTACGACGGCCGCGTTCTGCCCGCAGACCGTTGCCTCGGTGGCGGCCTCCGAATGGCGTCCGCGCTACTACATGTCGTACACGTGCGGCAACCTGGCGAGCTTCTTCGCCCCGGTGCAGGACGCGGCGGCGACGCTCGCTGCGGAGGGGTCCGGTGTCCGGTTGACGAACTCGTTGAAGGTCTGCGGTGACCCGAAATACGCGGACGATCCAGCGATCCAGGAGGTCGAGAAGATCCTCAAGGACTACGGCAACGTCTCGTGTGCTGACGGTTCGTACTCCACGGGCATCCTCTACGGCCAGTATCTGGAGGACATCCTGCGCAGCGCGGCGGCGTTGCCCGGCGGTCTGAACCGGGTGAACCTGATGGCGGCCATGTGGAACGCCGACACGACCAACGACAGCCTCCTCGGCGGCACGTTGAAGATGGACGGCGTGAACGACGCGTACTGGAGCGAGGCGGCCCAGATCCAGGAGGTGGTCGTCACCGACGGGGCGCTCAGCTACAACCCGATCGGCGACGTCATCGACCTGGAAGGTCAGGGCGGATCGATCGGCAACTGACCGACCGACTCGCGGCCAACCGCGGCATCCACGCCGCTTGAAATCTCGAGCCCGTCGGGCGCTCTCCACCGAGAGCGGCCGGCGGGCTCGTTCGCGTTCCGACCCGCGAGTGCTACGGGTGCCGACGACTCTTGCAGCACAGGGTCTCAGAGGTTCCAGTGCCGCGCTGGGCACTGCTACGGTCATGCCCCGAGTCGCGACGAACGATCGTCGATCAGCACCGTCCAACATCCGACATCCGACAAGCATTGGGGGAATGCCGAGTGGCACTACTGGAAGTCGACGAGATCTCGGTCCGGTTCGGCGGCATCGTGGCTCTCGACAGGTTGTCGTTCGAGATCGAGGAGGGTCAGATCCTCGGTCTGATCGGCCCCAACGGCGCAGGCAAGACGACGATGTTCAACGTCGTGAGCCGCATCTACGATCCGACGGGTGGTCGATTGACCTTCGACGGCATCGACCTGCTCGACGTTGCACCGCACAGGATCGCCGGGACTGGCATCGCCCGCTCGTTCCAGAACCTCGCCCTCTTTCCCTCGATGACGTTGCTGCAGAACACCATGACCGGCGCGCACCATCTCGGCAGCGTCGGCTTCACCAGGGCGATCCTGCGATTCGGAGTCGGCAAGGAGGAAAAGGCGCTCGCCACCGACGCCTACTCGATCCTGGAGTCGCTCGACCTGCACGAATTCGCCTTCCGTCCCGCCGCTGGCTTGCCGTTCGGGACGCTCAAGCGACTCGAACTCGCGCGTGCCCTCGCGTCGCACCCCAAGTTGCTCCTGCTCGACGAGCCCGCTGCCGGCCTGACCCACCACGAGGTCGACGAACTGGGTGCGACGATCAAGCGGATCCGAGACCAGTACGGACTGACGGTGCTGCTCGTCGAGCATCACATGGGATTGGTGATGGGTATCTCCGATCGGGTCGTCGCCATGGAGTTCGGTCGCAAGATCTCCGAGGGTCTGCCGAACGAGGTGCAGGGCGACCCTCGCGTCATCGAGGCCTACCTGGGAACACCGGCATGACGGGCACGGGTACGGGCGTCTCCCAGCCGATCCTGAACGTCGCGGGGTTGCGGGCCGGGTACGGCCCGATCGAGGTGCTCCACGGCATGGACTTCACCGTCGGACTGGGCGAGATCGTCGTGATCCTCGGCGCCAACGGCGCCGGCAAGACCACCACGATGCGTTGTGTGTCGGGGATGATCGAGCGGGAGGGAACGGTCGAGTTCCAGGGGCGCGACATCGCTTCTGCCAAGCCGGATGCGATCGTGCGCGCAGGGATCTCGCAGGTCCCCCAGGGTCGAGGGACCTTCAGTGACCTGTCGGTGAACGACAATCTGTTGGCGGGCGCCTACACCCTGAAGGACTCCTACGACGACGATCTCGACTATTGGTATCGGACGTTCCCACGCCTCGCCGAGCGGCGCGATCAGAAGGCCGGGTCGTTGTCCGGTGGCGAGCAACAGATGCTCGCCATCGCGAGGGCGATGATGAGCAAGCCGAAATTGTTGCTCTGCGACGAGCCGAGCCTTGGCCTCGCGCCGATCGTCACCCAAGAGCTGTTCCGCATCCTGGGGAGGCTCCGGGACGAATTGGGGATGTCGCTGTTGATCGTCGAACAGAATGCCGGACTGTCGCTCGCCTTGGCCGATCGTGCCTACGTGCTGGAGACCGGATCGATCGTGGCAACGGGTACCGGCGCCGAACTGCTCGTCGACGACACGATCAAAGAGGCCTACTTGGGGGTGGTGACATGATGCTGGCGGCCAGTGATCTCTCGTTGTTCGTCGAGCGGTTCATCAACGGGCTCGCCGACGGCTCGATCTACGCGCTTCTCGCGCTGGCTCTGGTGGTGATCTTCCGCTCGACGGGTCAGCTGAACTTCGCCCAGGGCGAGATCGGCACGATGGGGGCCTTCTTCGTCTCCACGTTGACGCTCACGGGATTGCCCGTCCTCCTGTCGATCCTGCTCGCCCTCGTCCTCGGTTTCGCCGTCGGCGCCGGCATCGAACGCGTCGTGGTGCGGCCGATCGAACTGCGGAACCCGAGCGCGGTCATCGTGGCATTGATCGGCGTCTTCCTGGCGATGAACCAACTCACGGCCCTGATCTGGGGCATCGACGCGCGGTCGCTCCCGAGCCTGTTCCCCAACGAGGCCGACGACTTCGTCACGATCCTCGGTGCCCCGGTTCGCATCGCGCGGCTGGGCACGATCGGCGTGCTGATCGTGGTGCTGATCCTGCTGTACCTGCTCTTCACCAAGACCAAGATCGGCCTGGCGATGCGGGCGGTGGCGAACAATCAGGAGTCGTCGAACCTCGTCGGAATCCGCACCGGGTTCATCCTGCTCCTCGGATGGGGACTGTCGGGCTCGATCGCTGTCCTGGCGGCGGCCATGCTGGCTCCGTCCGCGGGCCTGACGGGATCCCTGATGCTCGGACCGTTCCTGCTGGCGTCGGTGGCGGCAGTACTCGGTGGCCTCGATTCGCCGGTGGGCGCGGTCGTCGGCGGTCTCATCGTCGGTCTCGTACAAGCGTTCCTGGTGGGGTATCACCCCTCGATCGGATCGATCGAACTCACCCCCGACCTGCTCTACCCGGTGATGTTGGTGATCCTGCTCGGTGTCCTGCTCTTCCGGCCGACCGGTCTGTTCGGCTCGGAGAAGGTGGAGCGGGTCTGATGGCGCTCCCGTTCAAGGTCACCCGTGGCAGCTGGCAGCACTGGGCAGGGCGCGTCGTCCTGTTCGGCGGCGTCGGGCTGTTCATCTTCCGCGCCGCGTCGCAATGGAGTCGTTCCGGCCAGGGGCTCCTCACCGATGCCTTGATCATCGCCATCGCGGTGACCGGCCTGAACCTGATCACCGGCTACACGGGCCAGCTCTCACTCGGCCACGCCGCCTTCTTCGCGATCGGCGCCTACGTCTCCGCGATGCTGGTCACGGGCAAGGTCACCACGCCGTTCTTCGAAGAGAACCTGTGGACCCCTGGCTGGACCTTGCCCGTCGTCGCGGTCACGTGCTTCCTCGTCGGATGTGTGGTCGGTATCCCCGCGCTCAGGCTCAAGGGCATCTACCTCGCGCTCGTCACGATCGTGTTCGTCGAGGCCGTGCGTTCGATCCTGAAATACGACGAGCTCGTGAACGTCACCGGCGGGTCCCCCGGCATCAAAGGGCTCTCCTACCTGCCGCCGTCGTGGACGGGACTCGATGGCCGAGCCGATCTCAACAAGTGGTTCCTCTACCTGGCGACATTCTTCCTGGTCGTGGCGTCGCTGATTTCGTCGGGCCTGCTGCGGAGCCGGATCGGTCGCGGGATGGTGGCCACACGCGACAACGAGACCGCGGCCGCGGTCATGGGCGTCCACCTCGCCACGATCAAGACCGTCGTGTTCGGCATCTCTGCCGCGATCGCCGGTGTCGCCGGGAGCCTCTACGCGCTCAAGCTCACCCTCGTCGAGCCGGATGTGCCGAAGTTCGGCCTGCTCGGCTCGGTCACCCTCATCGTGGCGCTCGTGGTCGGTGGCGCCGCGCAGCAGTGGGGCCCGTTCGTCGGCGCCATGTTCTACGTCTTCGTCGACGACTACGCCCGCGAGGTCGGGGAGGCTCCGGACAAGAACTTCTTCATCGGATGGATGGTCGACTCGACGACGAAGATCAACGGGCTCGGTGGGGTGTTGTTCGGAGTGTTGCTGATCCTCTTCGCACGGTTCGTCCCGTTCGGCGCCGTCGGCACGATGCGGATGGGACGCGCCAAGGTGGTGCAGGTGATCCCGGTGCCACCGACGTCGAAGTCGACCGCGGTCGCCGATGGTGAACCGACTACGGTGCTGAGCGCTGGGATCGGCAACTTGGACACGTCCAACGAGTCCGAACCGACATCGTGAGCATCAACGCCGATGCCACGACCACTATGAAGGGGGATACCTGAAAATGCTCAGAAGCAAGAAACTCTTCGCGCTCACCGCCGCCGGAGCGCTCGTTCTCGCGGCGTGCGGAAGTGACGACAATTCGTCGTCCGACACCGCGGCGCCGGCGGGGACCGAGTCGGCAGGCACCGAGGCACCGGCGGGCACCGAGGCACCGGCGGGGACCGAGGCACCGGCGGGGACCGAGTCGGCAGGCACCGAGGCACCGGCGGGCACGGAAGCTCCGGCCGACACCGGGGCATCCGGTGGCGAGGCCTTCGCCGTCGACACGTCGGCGTGTGATGATCCCGATGCGGCCACCGCGCCGATCGAAGGGAACATCAAGATCGGCAGCTCGATACCGCTCTCGGGAGGCCCGGCCGTGCTCTTCGCACCGTTCGGCGCAGGCGCGCAGGCGTACATCGACTCCTACAACGCCGAAAACGGCGGCGTGAACGGCCAGCAGCTCGAGTTGGTCGTCAAGGACGATCAGTACACCGCCGACCTCACGAAGGCCAACGTCGACGAGTTGGTGTTCGACGACCAGGTGTCGCTGCTGTCGGGCATCATCGGTTCGGCCAACAACCTGGCCGTCGAGGCCGACCTCAACGCGCAGTGCATCCCGCAGCTCTACGCCGCGACCGGCGCACCGAACTGGGGTGATGTCGAGAACAACCCGTGGACGTCAGGTCTGTTGGTTCCCTACGCCATCGAGTCAGAGGTGTGGGCCCAGTACGTCGCCGAGACCTACGGCGAAGGCGCCACCGTTGCGATGTTCACCGTGAACAACGAGTTCGGCGCAGCCTACGTCGAGGCGTTCACGAAATCCGCGGAGGCACACGGCATCGAGATCGTGGCCGAGGAGTCGATCGAGGCAGCCGATTCGGGTGCCCCGAGCGGTCAGATGACGAACATCGTTGCTGCTGCTCCTGATGCGATTCTGGCCGTGCCGCTCGGCGCGCAGTGCATCGCCTTCATGACCGAGCTCGGCAACGCGAAGGCGGCCAACCCCGACTTCAACCCCGATACGTACCTCACCGCCACGTGTGCCAACAAGATCTTCTTCGGTGCCGTTTCCAACGGTGGATCGACGGGCGTGTACACGTCGAGCAACCTGAAAGACGTGAACAACCCTGACGTGGTTGCCGCTGACGAAGAGGCCTCGAAGTACATGGCGGCGTTCGAGGCCGCCGCGCCGGATGCCGATCCGGGTGGCATCGGCGCCGCCGGGTGGTTGGCGATGGAGCTGACGGTGCAGGCGATCCAGGAAGCATCCGATGCCGGCAACCTGAGCCGCGAGGGGATCATCAACGCGGTGCGCAACATCGACTACAAGGCCAGCCTGCTCCGCGACGGACTGAACTTCAAGATGGGGCCTGACGACGGCTACATCGCCGAAGGCACCCAGCTCACGCAGTGGGACGGCACGGGATTCGTCGACGTCGGATCCGTCGTCGACCTCGAGGGCAGCCTCGGCGTGTTCGGCGGCTGAGCCCGCCTCACGCCGAACCAGCAGCTCGATCCGTACACGCACGGGCCCGTCGGTCCCGCTCCCCCCGATCTCGAGGGAGCGGAGCCGGCGGGCCCGTTCGCGTTCCGGCCGTTGACGGGTTCAGCTGCCCTGATCGACGCACTCGATGAGTTGGTCGCCGATCGCGGCCGCCTCGTCGCTGATGTCCGGCGCCGTACCCTCGGTCCCGGCGTCGGCGATCAGTTGCGCGTCCTCGTCGGACAGCTGTGAGGCCTTGTCGCGGATGCAGTCCTCGTCGAAGGTGACCTCCTGGCCCTCGAGGGCGTCGACCAGCAGGTCGGCCACGTCCTTCTGGGGGTTGCCGCCGCCGCCACTGCCACCGTCGTCGCTGCCCGAATCGCTGCCGCATGCGGCGACGAGAAGTGTGCCCACGGCAAGCACGCCGAGAAGAGTCTTCGTCATTGTTGTGCTCCCTGTTGTCGTTGGTTCGAGTGGAAACGTGGCCGCGTCAACTACCGAGGTCGAAGCAACCGAACACCGCGTTGACGACTTCCTCGGGGGTGCCGCCCTCGCCTTCCGCGCTGGCGACGAGCCCGGCCAGATCGATGTCCTTCAGCCCGTCCCGGACGCACTGCTCGTCGAACTCCTGCCCGGAGGTCTTCATCTCGGCGATGAGCGCTTCGATGATCTGTTCGTTGCCGGCACAGCTGAGCAGTTGGCTGCCGATCGCCGTGCCCTCGTCGCTGACCTCGGCACCACCTTCCCCGCCGGCGTCGACGATCGCCTGGGCGTCCTCGTCGGACAGTTGCGAGGCGAGTTCGTTGACGCAGTCCGCGTCGAGATCGATGCCGTCCTGCTTGGCGGAGGCGATCGCGGCGTCCGCGGCCTGCGCCTGCACGTCACCTGCGCTGGCGCTCGAATCGGTATCGCTGGTGCCGGTGGCGCTCGTGTCCGCGGCGCTCGTGTCGCTGGCGCTTGCTTCGGCGGCGCTCGTGTCCGTCGCTCCGGAGTCGCTCCCGTCCGAGTCGCTCCCGCAGGCTGCGAGAACGAGGGCGCCGGCGGCGATCATCGTGATCAGCTTCTTCTTCATTGATGCTCCTTGAATCGTTCGCTCCATGGTTGCAGGTTCACCGCGCGGTCGTCGCGATCGCGATGGCGGGTTTCTCAGTTGCGTTGTGTGCGCGGATCGCGCGCGACCTCCACGTCGTAGGTGCTCCCGGACCCGATCTCGACCGAGAACTCCCACACCGCACCGTTCTCGTCGATCGCGCTGCAGGGAAACGTCGTGCCCTCGTTCTGGTCTGCGGGCTTCTCACACGTCGCCGAGTCGAACGCCAACGGGTCCTCGGCGGTACCGAGGCTCGTCGCCAGATCCTCGTTGGTCAGGATGAAGTCCTCGGCGTCGTGCTGATAGTCCGACGACGTCGTGAAACATCCGCCGAGCACGATCGACGTGCCCGCAGCTGCGGTGACGATCCGGCCGGGGCGCATCGTTCGACGGTATCGCACCGGGTTCGATCGGTGGCCGCGTCGCTCAGCAGGACAGCTCAGCCGGACATCTCGACCGTGGCGGGTCGGCGCCGGCCCTCCCGGGCCGCGGAGAACTGGTCCCAGATCACCGCCACCAGCGCGACCCACACGAAGCCGAAGCCGATCAGCCGCTCGGGCGGCATCGGCTCTCCGTACACGGCCCACCCGAGGAGCACGTTGATCACCGGCACGATCAGGTTCAGCGGGCCGAGCAGCGTGAACGGGACCGACTGGGCGGCTCCGGCGAAGAGCATCAACGGCACCGCGGTGACGATGCCGGTGCCGAGGACGAACAGCCAGTCACGAGTGGTTGCGGCAGTCGGAATGCTGTCGCCCCCACCGGCCAACATGATCGCGATGATCACCGCGGGGACGAACGAGACGAAGGTCTCGCCGGCGAGGCTGTCGACGGCGCCCAACGGGGACTGACGCTTGACGAGCCCGTAGATGCTCCACGAACCGGCGATGACGAGTGCGACCCACGGTGGGCGGCCGTACGACGCGGTGAGCACGAGGACCGCCACGACCGCCGCCCCGAAGGCGAACCGCTGCGCGGCCGAGGGCTCCTCGCCGTACACGACGATGCCGAGGAGCATGGTGAGCAGTGGTGCGAGGAAGTAGCCGAGTGCCGTTTCGATCACCCGGTCGTGGCCGACCGCCCAGACGTAGCTTCCCCAGTTCGCGGACAGCAGGGCCGCCGCGAGCGCCAGGCGACCGAACCCGTTCCACGACCCCATCGCCCGACCGATCGTCGCCCAGGATCCCCGGACCGTGACGATCACCGCCATCACCACGCCGGCGCACAGCATCCGCCACGCGATGACCTCGATGGCGTCGAAACCCTTCAGCTGCTTCCAGTAGACGGTGAGCGCACCCCACAGGAAGTACGCAGCGATCGCCAGCTGCACTCCGTTGCGCTGTGAACGTTCCGACATCACCCGGCACTGTACGAACGGTCGCCCCCCATTCGGTCGGGTATTTCGTGTCGTCGGGTGTTTCGTGCACCCACGCCCTGCATGAAAGACCCGACGACGCGAAGTACCCGACACCCGCTCCGATCGTCCGGCGTCGAGGGGAATGTGGTACGAACGATCGGTGCACGGCTGTGAACGCGTGCCGCAGAGCCTCAAGGGGGAAATTGTGAGAAAGCGCAGCTTGAAAGTCGCGGCCGCGGTCGGCGCATTGTGCCTGGTCGTCGCCGCATGTGCGGAAGACAGTTCGAGCGACTCCAGTGCCTCCGCGCCGGCCGCCTCGTCGGCCGTGACCGAGGCACCGGCGGACAGCAGTGCGCCGGCCGCGACGGAGGCGCCCGCCGGCACCGACGCGACGACCGGGACCGAAGCCACCGCCGACACCACGGCGGGGACCGACATCCAGGAGCCGGAGGGCGACGTCACCCAGGAGGAG
>Ga0163161_10003560_pt1 | contig 10907 bp, 4 predicted proteins | sample S45metaG_FD_129847 | JGI IMG/M metagenome (GOLD analysis project Ga0163161, IMG submission 129847) | Switchgrass rhizosphere microbial communities from Kellogg Biological Station, Michigan, USA - S4-5 metaG | ecosystem: Host-associated > Plants > Roots > Rhizosphere > Soil | place: USA: Michigan... | reverse complement strand
TAGCCGGGCTTGTTATTTTTGCTATCCAGCAGGGTATCATTAAAGTAGACGAACTTCCCGTTATATAATCATATTCCTTTTCACTGTGTAAAATTACCTGATTTAGTAAAACAGGTAATTTCTACCTGTGCCAAACTTCTAAATGTGCTGATATTTGCCCTGTAACAAATAAGGAACTGTTACTTAATATTGAAATTTACTGAATAGAAACCAGGCAGGTTATCAGATGTTTTTTAGCCCCCATAAAAAATATTGCAATGTTGTATCCCCCTACACGTTCACTATAACCTGCCTGTTTTTTAAAGATTATATTTTAGGTCTGCACTGGTTACAGTATGATTTATTAGATGTTGGAGCAGCGTGGTAGTAAGCCGCTGCTCCTTTTTTTATGCAATTAAATTATTGTTTTTTTACCGGCCTTGAAGGGCAAAATAAAAGGGCGGCCAAATCTGGCCGCCCTGTTGCATTGTATGCTATTGTATATTAGTTTACATAACCCGTGTTTTGGGTAAAACCTTTAGTTACATCTAAAACTCCCTGAGGTATAGGGAATATTCTTTTGTATGGAGGTGTAGCAGGTTTAGCAGATCCTGGCAGAGCAAGATCTAATTTACCAAAACGCACCATTTGAGGACGTCTCCACATTTCCCAGTACATTTCAAAACCTATTTCTTTATAAAGTACATCTGCGCTTATAGCAGCAATAGGAGTACCAGGTACGCTGCCAAAAAGGCTTTCGCGTGTTCTGCTTGTACGTAAAATGTTAACATCTGCAAGGGCAAGGCCTGTTTCACCTTTACGAAGGTAAGCCTCAGCTCTCATCGTATAGATACCTCCTAAACGGAAAAGTGGGATATCAACTTTACTTGTACCGTTGTTTGCACCATCTCCTGGGTCAAACTCAAATTTAAAGCATCGCGCACCACGATTGATCTGGTTTTGTGCAAGTACCGACTGTGTAGGATTGTCAAAGTTAAGGGCAGGAGTAAAGTCCATTGGTGTTGTAGTACTCTTTTCGCATACAAGTGCCGATACTTTTATCCTTCCGTCAGCGGTTTTTTCAAAACCACCTGCTGCTGCAAGTTTAGGGCCATACTGTTGTCCAAACTGGATACCTCTGTTAAAATGGAACCATGGAGAGGTAGTGCCCGGTACCATATCTGTAGCAGGAACACTAACTGTAGTGCCATCGTTCATAAACCATGTACCATCAGCATATTGGTAATGCCTCTGGAACCTTGGGTCATCGTGATTGCCATCCCAGCTGGCATAAAACTCAGGAGTTATGCAAGATCCGTTTGTACCTCTGTTACCTGCAGATACTCTCTGGTTACGCTCTACCGACATATATGCTAAGTCGTTATCACCGTCACGCAGTTTATCAATTTTTTGTGTAATGGCAAATATTAGTTCTTTTGCACCATCATTGTTGATAGAGAAGCTATCAAAATAGTTGCTTGCAAGGCTAAATTTACCTGAGTTGATAAGAAGGTTAGAATAAGAGATAACTTTGTCCATATCTGTGCCATTACCATCTACCGCAGGCTCATTAAAGTTAAAGTTAGACGATGCATTGTAACGGTCTTTATAAACCGCACGGTTAAGATACATTTGTGCAAGCATTGCATAAGCAGCTTCTTTAGTAACCCTTCCATTGTGGGTTCTCTGTGTACCTAATTCTGCAAGATCAGGCAAAGCAGCTTCAACATTTTTAATAACGTCATCAATTGCTGTATCTGCCTTAAGGATAACCAATGGCGCATTTGCTACAGAAGGATCTTTGTAAGGAGCCTGTCCGTAAAGATCAAGCGTAGTATACGTATAGAATGCTAAAAGTACTTTTGCTTCAGCAAGAAATAGCGCTTTTTGAGGATCGGTGCTTGCTTCTATAGTACGTATTGCAGTTAGCGAGCGCGTAATACCGTTAGTAAGCAGGGTCCAGTTGTCTGTTATAACAGCGTTGTCAGGAGCCCATGTAAATTCGTGCATTGCACGCCATTTGCCGCCGTCTCCCCAGTCGCTTCCGCGTGTAGGCAGCAGGGCGATATCGCTGCTGTATTCCTGCATGGCAATCATACCTCCGTTATCTGTAAAAGTCCTGTCGCCTAAACGGTCGTAAGCAGCAGCAAGCGCCGCAGCTGCATCAGAAGATTCCTCGCCGGGAACAGCATCCAGAATTGTTTCATCAAGGTTTGTACAACCCGCTAAAGCAAGTGCAGCACACGCAGTGATTATAATTTTCTTTTTGAATATTGTTTTGAATTTCATGGATTAAAATTTAAGAGTTGTACCAAAAATGAAAGTTCTGGCAGTAGGGTAGCTTGAGTAGTCGATACCTATAGACTGGTTACCGCCGTTAGCTTTAGGGCTGTTGATTAACGGATCGAAACCACTGTAGTTTGTAATTGTAAACAGGTTTTGCCCTGTAATGTAGAATGTTATCCCCTGAAGCCATTTGATATTTTCAGGCCTGAAGTTGTAACCTATACGAGCGGTATTAAGACGTATAAAGTCTGATTTTTCAAGATATAGTGTTGATATCTTTGGAGAGTTAGCAGGGTTGGCACCGGAATCATAATAATCTGATAGCACGTTCCTGTCTGACGCAAGGTTGTTTATGTTAAGGGCGTTAAGTCCTGTATTGTTTAGCAGGTAGCCGCCAGTCTGGCCAATGAACGATAATGCAAGGTCAAAATTCTTGTAACGGAATGATGTATTAATACCGTAAGAGAATTTAGGTATTGCACTCTCTATAATATAACGGTCTGAATTATCGATAACTCCATCACCATTTTTGTCCTGGTAAACATCTGCACCGTTCTCATCAAAACCTATGTGCTTAGGAAGATAGAATGAGCCCGCCGAATAGCCGCTTTTGTAAATGTTTGCAGTTACACCCGATTGTCCCGGACCTGAGATTGTTCCTGACAATATTTCTGATACCGGAAGATCTTCTATCTTATTGTTAAGTGTAGCACCGTTAACATCCATAGCCCATGTAAAGTCCTGGTTGTCTATAATTTTTCCTCCAACCATAAATTCAAGACCTTTATTTACGATTTTTCCGTCCATGTTAACCCAGATATCTGGTGTAGGGCTAAGAACCGGAGATATGATATTCAGGATCGCATCTGTAGTAGTCTTGTTAAAGTAATCTACAGTACCATAAAGTCTGTCGTTAAACAAGCTAAAATCAAGACCAACGTTAAACTGTGTTACAACTTCCCATTTAAGATTAGGGAATGCCGTCCTGTCTATTCTTACTCCATTTACAAGGTTCAGGTCATCATACAGGTAATAACCTTCTCCCGGAGCCAGAGTATAACTTGGTTTGGTAATTTTGTTAGGTACCTCCTGGTTACCGGTTTGACCCCAGCTGCCGCGAAGTTTTAATGAATTAACTACCGTAGATTCTTTAAGGAAATCTTCCTGAGAAATGTTCCATCCTCCCGCAAAAGACGGGAAATAACCATATTTATTGTTTTCACCAAAACGTGTTGAACCGTCTGCCCTTATCGATGCTGTAAGCAGGTATTTACCATAAAACGAGTAATTAGCCCTTCCGAAGTATGACTGAAGCTCGTTTATCTGAGCAAAACCTGAAACCCCCGATTGTACACCTGCAAATGCAGGATTGTTTTCAGGAGATACACCTACGCTTCTGTCGGCGATATTATCTACGCTGAATGCGTTTCCAGATCTTTCAAATTTCTGATAAGAGAAACCACCCAATACTTCAAGCTTATGTTTTTCTGACGGAAGGTTATAAGTTACGTAATGCTCAACTAGAGAGTTTTTAGACTCAAGGTTGTTCTGCACGTATCTTCCTTTAGGCGTAAGGTCGGTAATATTAGGATATATGGTAGTATTCCTTTCGGCCATAGTACGGTCTATACCTAAGTTCAGTTTGTATTCAAGGCCTTTAGCCAGCCTGAACGATGTTTCCATGTTACCTAAAACCCTTAATGTTCTTGTTTCATCTTCGTAGATGCTAAGAAGGTAAGCGGGGTTATAGTGGGCATTCATGTTAAAGTTAGTGTAACTACCGTCAGGGTTAAACACATTACGCGTTGGGTTTGCCATAAGCGTGTGGATAATAAGCTGTCCGTTAGATCCACCATCATCACTGGTAGGAACACCGTTATCTTTAGTCTCACTCGCTGTAAGGTTCACTTTTATCTTAAGGCGCTGATCGTCTAAGAACGATTCGGCAGCATTAATCCTTGCAGTAGTACGCTTAAAGTTACTCTGGTTAACAATACCTTCCTGGTCCATTTGAGAAACCGAAACGTAGTAGTTACCTGTAGTAGTTTGTTTTGCATACGATAACGCATTGTTTTTAGTAACAGCGTTTCTAAAGATTACATCCTGCCAATCAGTATTTCCGCCGTGGTCAAAAGCAGGGTCTTTAATAGCTTCCCTGTATTCTTTGGCATTAAGTAGATCCAGTTTGTGTGCAAGGGTAGAGAAGCCTAAATAAGAATCGGCAGTAAAAGTGGCTTTTCCTGTGCGTCCTTTTTTAGTGGTAACAATAACAACACCGTTAGATCCCCTTGCTCCATATATGGCAGCAGCAGAAGCGTCTTTAAGTACAGATATAGACTCAATATCACTTGTATTTAAAAAGTTAAGCGGGTTTTTAGCGGCAGAAGCACCAAAACCTACGTTAGTTCCACTTGGGCTTACATCGTCGTTAGATAATGGCACACCGTCTACAACAAACAGGGGTGTACTTCCGCTCCTGATGGAACCAACCCCACGGATGGTAACGTTTACACCTGCACCGGGTTCACCGCTGGTTTGTACAACACGTACACCAGCAACTTTACCCTGAAGAAGCTGATCTGCAGATGTATTTACACCCTGCCTGAACTGCTCTTCATTAAGCTGCGTTACTGCTCCGGTAACATCTTTTTTAGATTGTTTACCATACCCCACAACCATTACTTCCTTAAGTTCAGATGCGTCAGGAAGCAGTTTTACAGCAATAGAGCTGCCTGTTACTACTACCGATTGCATTTTGTAGCCTACATAAATAATGTTTAGTGTTTTGCCTTTGGCAACCATAATCTCAAAGTTACCATCAATATCGGTAACTACACTGTTTGCAGTTCCCTCTTCTATGATGGTAGCTCCAGGAAGGGGCATACCCAGTTCGTCCTGCACTTTTCCTTTTACGACCTGCTGCTGTTGCATGGCGCTGGCTAAAAGCGAATTTTTCATTGCCTTATAGTCCGGTTGCAGATTTGCGGCACTGTACCCCGTTTGAAGGGAGAGTACAGCCGGAACTAAAAAGCAAAGATTTTTTAGTTTAGAATTTGTACTTTTAAAATTCATTGAATTTAAGTTATTGGTTTCACGATGCTTAATTGGCCGTAGCTGTTGGCGCAGCTGCGGCTTTATTGTTAATTTGGATTTCAGTTTTTTGGTATCTAAATCCTGATTACGGTTTTCCGTAAAAAAGTGTTAAATATTGATTGCGAAATAAGGCAATGAAAGCCCAAAACGTTTTTCGTGAAGGTTATGTTTAAATTAATTGATGTAACAGCTAAAACGGTTTCGAAATACCGGGTTTACATAAAGCTTACACAGAGTTTCTGGTTTGTTTTTTTTGTAGTAACAAAAAATTAACCCGCTGCATTTACATTTGCAACCATACCTAAAATTGAGGTATATCAAAGGTTCACGCACTTCACCATCAAAAAAACAGCTACATTATGAAATCATTTACGCCGTTAAGTACGGTTATCCTGTCTGCCTTGTCTTTTATGCAGGCAAATGCCCAGGACAATAACTTAAAGCTTAACCAATTGCAGGTTATAGGTTCTCACAATAGTTATAAAACAGCTATTGAGCCGGCACTGTATAAGGTTATCTATGAAAAAGATTCTGCCATAGCCGGGGTGCAGTATGAGCACGTTTCAATCACAGACCAGCTTAATATGGGGCTTCGCAATCTTGAGATCGATATTTATGCCGACAGTAAAGGAGGCAAGTATGCCCATCCAAAAGGCCTTGAACTTGCAAAACCAGATAAAGCGTATGACCCAAATGGCGAAATGAATAAACCTGGATTCAAGATCATCCATATGGTAGATGTGGATTTCAGGAGCTCTGTGCTTACGTTTGAAAGCTGCCTTCAAATGCTTAAAAAATGGTCTGACGAACACCCGGGACACATTCCTGTATTTATCACTTTAGAACCTAAAGATGGGTATACAAACCAGTTTGGTACCACTCCTGAGCCATTTACTCCTCAGCTTTTTGATGAAGCTGATGCGGTAATACGAGCTAACCTTGGTAATGATAAGCTTATTACACCAGACATGGTAAGGGGAAGATATGCAACGCTTGAAGAAGCTGTGCTTAAAGGCAACTGGCCTACGCTGAAAAATGCAAAGGGTAAATTTTTCTTTTTGCTTGACGACAGCAAGAACAAGATGAAGATGTATGTAGAGGGGCATCCGTCGTTAAAAGGTCGAGTGGCATTTGTAAATGCCAAACCGGGAACTCCCGAAGCTGCTGCGATGTTCAGGAATGAGTCTGATAAGGATATCGATATTACCGATCTTGTTAAGAAAGGATATATCATCCGTACCCGTGCCGACCTTAATACGGTTCAGGCTCGTAAGAGTGACTACAGCCTTTTTGAACTGGCTAAAAAATCAGGCGCGCAAATAATTACTACCGATTATTACCAGCCGAGCAAATTATTTAAATCTACTTACCAGATTAAATTTGAAGATGGTAAATATGTAAGAACGAATCCTGTTAACGGAACAAATTAGTTAGGTTACAATTACAAAATAGGGCATCAAATTGATGCCCTATTTTTATTTATCCCTGTTTATTACTTCGCCCGATGTAAGGTTTACCTCAAAATGTCCTGCCGGTGCGCCATTTAAAAATTTACTTAGTATGGTAAAGTACAATCGCAAATTTTTTTGGGTAGCATCTGCTGTCTGCTTCTTCACTGTAAATGATTTTATAAGCAATTCATAGGCAGCAATGCGTTTTGTACCGATGTCATTAATTGCCAGCCTGTCGGCACTGCGAATACGGTAAAAATCGGTAATAAGGTCTATACCTTTCCATTTTTCAAAATCAGATAGTTCAAGATTACTTTTTTTCAGGAGTAATTTTGCCTTTTTTGATGCCTGATCCCATTCAGCCTTAAATCCATGTTTGTTATTCATAACGTTTTCAAAAGACTCTGTAGTTTTCATAGCAGAAAGCAACAGTAAATCTTTTCCTGATAGGCCTGATAAAAATGTCCTGAACCCTAACGGCCAGTCGTCTGGTAGAAAGCGAAGCCTTACCAGCTCCTTCAAATGAAAATCAGTGAACTCGTGATAGCTTTTTGTATTGAGGATATCTTTATTCCAAATGTCTTTGCTATTTTGAGATGTCAGGTAGTTGTATTCTTCCTTATATAAATCAAACAGCTCATTATAACGCATAACGTTATTTATTATGACGGTTTCAATCTCCAGCTCTTCATTATTTTTAATCGTTAGCAGTTTATAAGCGGGAATGTAAGCAGCTAATGATGGTGTTTGTATATTCACGATAGTATTGCCTTTTTCGGTTTTTCTGACACCCGTGTCGTTAATGTGCATATGCCCGCCAAAATGTATCTTGATGCCGGCATCGGCAAAGACCTTTGCAACTTCTTCTACAGGTATGCGGTCAAGCTGCCATTTGCCTTTGCCCATGAGGGATTCAATTTCGGAGGAGGCATCGTCGTTAAATTCAACCATAGGGTAGTGGCTAAAGGCAATAAGTACTTTACCTTGTTTCTTAGCTTCATCAGTTACTTTTTTTACCCAGGCTATAAGATGTTTTTTATGCGAAAGCACATTGTTATAGCCCAAATCGGCACCCGAATAATTTTTAGGATTAATTACTGTGCCATCGCTATTTTTTTTAGGGATGTAAACATTGCCATCTATGGCAAGAAGCCACAAGCCATTTACAGGTTCAACCACATAACTAACATCAGGAACAGCGTAACCGGGGGCAACCTCATAAAATCTACCCGAAATTGCACTTTGCTTTTTGGCTTCAGTAAATGAATAACCATCGGGAGAATAGTTGCTAAAAGGCGTTGCCCAGTATTTATATTTTTCTGTTGGGAAGAAGCCAAAATCTTTCAGGTAAGTAGTAATGTCTTCGTAACCCATTTTTGCTATATCGGCTGTAATAACGGTTGGCAAGCCATCGGGTTTAGGGGTAAACATTCCGTTGTTGCTAAATATTGCCTGCGGTTTTCCTCCCAAGCCTAAAAAATCGTCTTTTCCGGCAGGCTGGGCAAAAGGGCCTACAGGGTCATGATTGCCTGTGGTAATAAAAAAGGAGATATCATATTTTTTTGAGTACTCAGACAATATGCGCCGCAATCCCCTTAAATGTAAAGGCTGTCCGTCGTCGGTGTAATCGCCGGGAAGTGCCACGTAATGGATACCTCGTTTTGCTATATCGTCTAGCGCTGCAATGAAGGCAAAGTAGTTTTCGTTAAAAATTCTGGTAGAGTGCAGCTGCGATTCCATGGTACGGATAAGCACCGGTTTACCATTCTGCGGATTTATAATTCCTTTATAGTCGTTATCACTCAGGCTGCCATAGAGATCCTGCAAATGCACATCGGCGAGAAAGGCAATCCTGAGCCCTTTTGTATCATGTTGTGCGTTTGCAAAAAAAGGCAGGAGGGAAAGTAGAAAAAAGATATTGATCCTTTTCATTATTTTTTTAAGTACAAAATTCTTAAAACTTATGTAAAGATAATGTTATGATAAAGGAGTATTTAAGTTGTTTGTAAAGCAAAACATCCGCCAATTGGCGGATGTTTATAAAACTAAAAACTAATTTTTTGGATTACTAATTTTAGTTTACTGGAATTTTTTATCTACAACGATGCGTTTAGTGGCTGTACCGGTATCAGAAGTTATATTTAAAATATATACCGCTGATTCAAGCCCGGTAACATTCATACTGAACGTTTCTGACGTTACATTATTCTGTTGTACCATCCTTCCGTTAAGGTCGTATAACACTGCTTTAATGTTATTGTGCGAACTGAAATCTGGCAGTTTGATAAACACTTCTGTAGATGCAGGGTTAGGGTAAACTGTAAGCCTGATATCTTTAAAGTCTACAGTTCCTACCAGTTCAGATACATTAAGCAGTGCAGGGTCAGATGTTGTTGTACAACCTGTATTGTTTGTTAATATTGCCCTGTATGCATACCCATCAAAACTTTGTGGAACGTCTGTAACGATAAGTGAAGCAAGGGTAGCTCCCGAGTAGGTAGGATTAGTACCCCCATTAGTTACATTTGTCCAGATAGTACCATCTGTAGTTACCTGCCATTGGTATGAGGCTGCGTTAGTTGCTACAACAGTGAATGCTGCGTTTTCACCTTCGGTAATTGTCATGTCCTGAGGCTGCAGGCTTATAGTTACTGCAAGCGGTGCAGTGATAGTAAGTGTAACGGTTTTTACGCATCCGTGGGCATCGGTTACACTTACGTTGTATGTTCCGGCAGCAAGATCTTCAACGGTTGAACTTGTGCCGCCGTTAGACCATTCATAGGTATAAGGGGCAGTACCGCCTGTAGCAATAACAGTTGCCGTACCATCTGTTTCGCCCACACATTGCGGAGCGGTAGAGGTAACAGCAGCATTAAGTTCCAAAGGCTGAGTAATACTAAAGTTCCTTAATGTCGAGCATCCGTTAGCATCTGTAATGGTTACCGAATAATTACCAGCAGCAAGGCCCGCAGCAGTAGCTTCGGTACTTACATTAGGTGTCCATGCATATGTGTAAGGACCTGTTCCACCTGTAACAGCAACACCCAGTTCGCCATCTCCTGCCAGGTAGCATGAAACATTAGTTTGAGATATGCTTACCGATAGTGGAGTAGGCTGTGTAATTGTAAATGATTCTTCTACTGAGCATCCATTAGCATCGGTTACCGTAAGGCTATATTCTCCGGTACCAAGGCCTTCAACAGAATTTGTAGTACCGAGATCCGGAGACCAAACGTATGTATAAGGTTCAGTTCCTCCAGAAGCAATCGCTTCAATAGAGCCATCGTTATTGCCTGAGCACGAAATGTTTGTCACTGTAGCATTCAGCTCAAATTCTTCCGGTTGATCAATGATTACAGTATGTACAATAGAGCATCCATTTGTATCGGTAATATTTACGGTATAGGTACCGGCAGCAAGGCCTGTAACAGATGCGCCTCCTGCACCGTTAGACCATGCGTAGCTGTATCCGGGAACGCCTCCTGTTGCAGTTATTGCAGCCGATCCGTTTGCTAATCCATAGCAAGAAACATTTGTTTTAACTGATGTTGCCGTTATTTGCGGCTGTTCGTATATTGTAAAGCTGCTTGTTGCCGTGCATCCGTTAGCATCGGTTACAGTACATGTGTATACTCCTGCATTTAAACCGCTTATCATATTTGTAGTAGCGCCGTTAGACCATGCGTATATGTATGGTGCTGTTCCTCCAATTACACTAACCGTTGCTGCACCATTGGCTCCTCCAAAACAAGAAATGTTAGTTGAAGTGCCGTTTAGCACGATTGATGGTGTTTGTGTAATGGTAAAGCTTTGTGTCGCTGTACATCCGTTGGCATCAGTAACTGTCACCGTATAAGTACCTCCGGCAAGTCCCGTTGCTGTTGCCGCAGTACCTCCTGACGGAGCCCATGAATATGTATATGCACCTGTACCACCAGTTGCAACAACCGTAGCCGATCCCGTCGCTGCACCACTACAAAAAATATTTGTTTGTGCTCCGGCAGTAAGCGTTAGCGATGTTGCAGGCTCAGTAATAGTAAATGACTGTGTAGTCGTACACAGGTTAGCATCTTTTACCGTTACCGTATAGGTACCTGC
>Ga0163161_10003559_pt1 | contig 10907 bp, 14 predicted proteins | sample S45metaG_FD_129847 | JGI IMG/M metagenome (GOLD analysis project Ga0163161, IMG submission 129847) | Switchgrass rhizosphere microbial communities from Kellogg Biological Station, Michigan, USA - S4-5 metaG | ecosystem: Host-associated > Plants > Roots > Rhizosphere > Soil | place: USA... | reverse complement strand
TTCGACGGCGTCGCCGGCGGCAAGCGCCTTGAGCAGGGTATCGCGCAAGGCCGGGGCCGCGGCAATACGCAGGTCCGCGTCGAGCGCCAGGGGCGCCAACGTTGCGTCTTTGGAGGATTTCTTGGCCATCGTCCGTACCGGTTCGGCCCTGGGCGCGTGTCGCCCGGGGGTTCGTTCGATGGTCTTATCGGCCTTGGGGGGGAAAGCTTTAGGGGGTGGTACTGGTGAGATTCGCAACCGCCTGGTTCAGGAGAGATACCAGAGGCTCAAGCTCGAGGCTCCATATGCCGCCATCGGTAGCTGGGTAGATCTCGATCTCCATGGGCTTCCCCGGCTCGCGGGAGACCTCGGCCAGCTGTCGAGGACCTTGCCATATCTCGAAGACGACATTTTCCCGATCCGGAAGGCTCGCGATATTTGCAGTTAGCTGACTCATCTTTCTCGACCGGCTCGGTGTCGCCTCATCGTAGTCGCTCGTTTTTATGTGTCAACGACTCGGAGTTGAGATGCGGACAGCGAAAGGAGTGCAATCGTCTGTCCTTGCCCGTCGGAGAATTCGACCTCGTAACCTTCGACTGGCGAGCTATAAGCCTCGATAACATATCCGCGCATGCCGGCGCGCAACTGCTCGATGGGAATGTCTTCGGTTAAAGCGACCACGTCAAAGAGCGAGAATGGTATTGAAATGTAACCGCGATGGAAATTGCAACAACCTCGCTCAGACGATACAACTACGACTGGGGCGAGGCAAAAATCCATACATTGCTCGACATCTCAGCGGCCGCGAACTTCTTGCGCATCTTGCCGAACGATGCCTCCCATACGGTAAGCGTCAGTAATATCTCCCGATGATCAACCACCTCGGCCTTCTCGTCGATAACCTGCTCCCAGCGCTGACTCCACACGTTCTGCCCCTCGAAATATCGAGCAAGTTCGAGATCGTTAGAAATTTTCCATTTCACCGAGCACCTCCGGTCATTTCAGAACCCCAAAAGACAGCGTCATCAGAAAGGCTCACGACATCGTTCGCCTGGAGCGCCGCGACCCTCCCCGCGAGCTCATCTCTAACAATCATCGGCTAGTGATCGGATTTTTCTCGGCTAGAGGCTCTCACCGAAAGGCATCTGCATCGCGCTTCAGCTACCGACACCTAGATAAGGCGACGATTTCGATATCAGACGTTCACCAGGCACCGTCGCCCGCGGAGGTCATCAAATTGATCATTCTCTCAATCGCCTTCCCTACCCGATACTTCTCCTCAAGAGGGACTAAGGCATTCATGACTTGATCATCGCGATCGAGATCGTACACGTCGATGCCGAGACATTCCTCGGACCAGAACTCCATCGTCGCAAGTTTCCGACCCGCGTCTACTTCAACTATCTCTAGGTCGCCGAACTGTCCCCTCGAGAACGACGAGTATGTAAACGAGCAACCAGCCAGGCGAGGCTCGATGTTCTTTTGAAACCAACCGCTGACCATAAATAGGTCACCTGGTGTCGATGATGTCCATGTCCGCCCCGCCAGCCGAACTCGCTGCCCTGGATGCTTAGTGGACATCAGTAACCAGCGACCCGCTCGGGACCAAGCTCCACGCCGGATGCGAGTATGTGCAATCCCAAGTTCTCGGCAAGAAACTGGACAGAGTAGTGCTTCACTTCAGGTAAGCGCGACGGAGAATAAATCGACTGCGACACACCGTACGCTTGGCAGAATTCGGAGAATCCAAACTCTGAAAGATGACCAACAGTAAATCCGTCAGTGCCACCAGTCATTTCGAACAGAAAATCTCCAGGAAAGGAGTGGCGTAGAAAAACCGGCGAATAAATGAAAATTAGGTCACGCTCCATGAGCTGCATCTCTTCCTCGCAATCGCGTTCGTAGCGAACCGTCACGCGCAAGCTAGACCCCTCTGACGCGATCGACACTGCAGACTCTCCGTATCCGGGAAGCCACTCATACAGATCAACAACGGATCGAGGCATCCCTATCTTCATGGTTGCACCGCGCCCACGGAGGGACCGTCGACACTTCCACGCAAGATGTACTTTTGCAAAGAACCTGGCGATCGAACTACGCCGGTTTAAACGTGAATCGACCACAAATGCAATCCTCCACCACACCGAAGGCACCAAGCCGATTCAGGCTATCGTCCCGATCGCCAAAAACTTTCAAGAATCCAGAAGTCCGCTCCGACGAATAGGCCATAGCCTCGCCGATAAGGTGCCTCATGTTTACGCCAATCTTCACAGCCGCATGGTTCGAAAGGATCAAGTAACGGAAGTTCTCCCTGAAGTCATCGGTAAAATCCTCAATGACGTGAAGCAAGACCGAAGCGCGTATCCATTTAGGATCATTCGCGTTCATCGCCTCTTCGGCCATGAATCCGCTTATGGAGAGAAGCTTCTTTCTCAATCTTGATGATGTGCCAGAAGATATCGCGCGGCGATCGCACTCGGCCGTACCAAGGTAGAGTTCCACAACACGAAGACCGGTGTCGATCAGTTCCGAACTCTTGGGACGAAAGCGAGTGCTCGCAGCTTCCAGCGAGTGGAGAAAATTCTCGAGAGACTGCTCGTCGGCCATCAGCTTACACCCATGACACAAGGCAAAGGGACTGCCGGATCGACCGCAAACTGGTCGACCATATCTTCGGCCCTTCTACTCTTGCAAGCCCGCATCGCCCCCACAGGTCGTCGCATGCCAGACATGCCACCGTCATCCTACGTACTGACGGAGTATGTTCAGAAGGTTTCGGTACCGAACATCCATGCAAGACAACCCTTGGTGTTAAACGATCGTCGATAGGCGAGCAGACTTGCTCATCGCGTCCAGCTGTTTCGCTTCCACGTGCGACCACTCATGCAACTGTCCCAATCGGCGGACGTAGGCAGCTTCGCTAAGGTATTCCTCGGGCGAGGAAATGGCGAACGTCGGGAGCGGCGCACCGAACTCATCTTCCGCCCACGCCAAGATGAACTCCTCCAGGCTTATGGAGCCATAGACTGGGTCGTCGTACCGCTCTCCTAGTAGGCGCATCAGCAACCCGTACCGCCAACAACGACTCGCATACGACCTATCCACGTCAATCGCGGCACATATCTCTTCGACCAACTGGAGCGCCTCGCTTGAACAAAGGGTACGCTCCGTCGCCAACGCGACAACACGAGTCAAATGCGGACTCGACACATCCACAAATTCCAGCCTGCTCATGGCGAAAGATGCAACGTCGGATATCGCCAACTTGTGAGAGCATCCGGGCACGCCGGCGAGCCCGAGACATACGACTTCCCAACGAAGAAGAGATGCTTCGGCAAGCAAGTTATATGCGGCTTGAATCATGAATTCGCCAACATTCGCTCAACTGCGGCTTCATAAGGCTTGCTCAGATGGGGCATGGCCAGTCGTCACTCAATTAAGACCCACTCTTTGGAAACCAAAGGATCGAAGTCGCCATCAATCCACCCAAGAGCGGCACCCCGATTCCCATGGACGAAAGAAACTGCCCAATCATCACGGCGAGTGCCTTGCCGGAGCCGATAGACGAACCAATCATGAAGAACACGATCAAGTTTGCGGCAATTGCCCCGACAACGAAGCAGCACACATACGTCCGGGCAGTCGGATGCTTTATCTGTCCTGCCAGCCCCAAAGCACTGAATACTTCCGTCAAAAGGTCAATCATGCATTTTACCGATCTCAAAACGCTAGCGAGGTCGCCGTCATTGCGGCACCGTTCGGCCGCCAAGCGTTGGACCAACACAGGGTCCGATAGCTACTCCACGAGAAGCTTTAGTCCCTGAAACTCGGCTGCCTCCCTCAAATTACAAAGCATCCGCTCCTGTTTATCAGGATCAATCACCGCCCGGTCGTTATCCCACCGCCGAAACGCTTCCGAACTCACGATGATAGCTGGCAATCCTCCACTGACGCCGTCCTCGACGGCTAGCGTGACCACGCTAACTCCTTCACGATACTCCGCCGCGAAACGCCCAGTGAACTGAACGACGAATCCGCGATCGCTTTGTACGCCTTGCTTATTGATCCAGGTGAACATCAATGATCGTCTTCAAAATTAATAGCTCGGCTTTCGGTGGGGCTGAACAAGACTGATGACCTTGACCGTACAACACTCGCGCTCTCCAGTGCAGGCGACCTCAGGCAAACTCTTTCGTGAGCATGATGAACTGATACCGACACATGGGCTAGGTCTTCATGTAACTGCCGATGAGCGGCTTATCGCCGATCTGCGTGGGCCAACCGCCCATGTTCTCGATGGCACAAGTAACACCCGCCTCAACGCATGGGGTCAACATCTGACAGAACAACATTCGTCTTGGCCGTGACAGGCAGGCTCTCAATATCCGGCCAACACGCTTTGCAAGCATAAGCGTGTACGGCATGGCCCACGTAAGGGATGAAGGCCAAGAGTCGTCGCAGTCACTTGTCAGGACCTGGCTTGAACTTTGCCAAGGAGACAATCGTCATGATGACGATCGCTCCGTAAAGACCGAACTTGCATGCAATGGGAAGGACGATCCATATATCAAAATGCAGGCCTCTTTCCAAGGCCTTTACCGCTGTAAGCAAAACTGTGAGAGGTGTAACTGTGGAAAACACAATGAATCCGATCAAAGCGACTCTGGCTGCTTTATTCATGGGTTACGCCTTATGCTCTTTGTCGGACGCTGGCGGCAGGCTGTCGGCACCGAAGTTCGCGCGCTCAGTCACGCTCGGGCTGACGGCGTTTCCCACCATGCTTCGGGCTCGAGATTTTGGCCACGCAAGGTCTGCCGCTAATGTCGAAATATCACCAACGCGGAAGCCGATGCCGCCAGTGACCGCTGCGACCAGCTTGATAATAAACACGTCATATCCATCTCCGCCCTTATCATGTGTCGGCGTCAAGCCGACCCGTTGAGCTCGTCTCTTTCCAATCCGTCGGCGACGACCAGCAGGGCAAGCGCGTCTACCGTTCCTTCTTCTTCACTTTCGCGGCAAGGGCCAGTATCACTATTACGACGCCAGCTCCGTAGCACGCAGAAGCAAGAACACCCGGCATGATTACTGATAGGACGAATGGAACATCTAGCAGTAGCGCTTTGATAAAGGTGATCACCGGGATAAAAATCAGGAAAGCTACAAAATAGGCGATCCCTACAAGCAAAACCCTCCCCCCTTTTCCCATCATTTTTGATTCACTTTGATCAATCTTACGTAGTGGCCTATAGCTATCGCCGAATGGCCGGCAACATTTTATACTCGCCACCCGGCAATCAGGCATGTACGTCGAGCAACCTCGCCGGAATTATTGCAACATCAAGGTTGACGACAGAAAAACGAGGCCGGGGACTGTAACTCATTAAAATCGCTGATTGGCGCCGCGACTGAACTTGGCCAACGAAACAATCATCATGATGATCGCAGCGCCATACAAACCGAACTTCGACGCTATCGGTATGGCGATCCATATGTCGAAATGGAGGCCCTTCTCCCATGCCTTGACGACCGCAAGCAAGATGGAAAGGGAAGTAATCATAGCGAACATGATGGCACCGATAAGTAGGATCCTTAATATTTTGATCATCTCCGACCCTTTACTTCCGCCTCAGGAAAGACTGGCAAGCTATCGACAACCGCGCTCGCGCTCTGCGTAGAAATCGAGCCAGTCGAACTCCCAACTATGATAGGTGTAAGACTGGGGCATTGTGGGCCACGAATGTGTGCGACAACCTGCTCACACATCGGGCCCGCGCTCCGCACACATGGATTCAGCCACGTATGCGAGTGGAGCGTTCATTGGCTTCTCGCTACTTCCGACTTTTCTGTTGAACCTTAGCTCCCATCGCGAGCTTGCCGGGAAGGGCGAGCATGAAATGGTTTCGATTGAAGCATGCGCGCCGGCCTTGCTGCCGCCCGGATAAGGGAGACGCTTACTTGACCGAACTGCAAGTGCTATCAATCCTGATCTTGTCGAGAATGCCTAACTCTATATCAAGCTATTGATAAGCCTTGACACTTCGATCTTAAGCATCTCGTCGTCAAGCTCGTACTCAGTTCTAGAGTCATCCTGGCTGTACATGTCAGCGGCACAGAAAATACTGGATAAGCATTCACTAAGGTCCTCCGCGTCATTCTGAAGCAGGTGTCCGTCTCGCTCTATCTTCCAGAGCTCGATATATGCGTCAGCAAATACGGCTGCTTGCAATCTGCCCGCTACGAACGATTTCGCGAACTCGAAAATGACTAGGCTCATCGCAGCACCATTCTTTGTGAAGTTATCGAATCGCCTTATTTCTGGAGAACGTTTGAATCCGGTCACATGACTACCAGATCGATCCACCGACGAGTCGATCATGAAGACGACGACCAGATCTGCCATTACAGCCCCTAAAACTGAGCTGAGAGTGTAAGCACCAGGCGTCGACCGCCTGCTTCCGTACTCTCTTTCCAGCCAGATCTAAGCTTCGACGATTAAGTCCTGACACACCTCATTCCTAGTTATGGACATCAATGCGAATCATATGGATGTCTCGGACGCGCGGCGCACCAGAAGCCAAATGACCACCGAATAAACCATCCCGACTAACGCGCCGAAGACAACAGAAATGGCCGCCCGACGGGGAGCAAAATTCAGCCAAAACCACGATTCAGAAAGCCTGTGCCAGTCCTTAGGAAATATTGGTGCGTCCATCAAGATCCAGAAGATGAGCCCGTAGAGTGCGCCTCCGACGACGTAGTTGCCACGAAATCGAAGCCAGCGATCAATTACGTAGAGCAGCGGAAGACCGATAATTGCGGTCACGAGCAATCCGATCACGAACATCGCACCAAGAATGCGCCATTCGCCTAGCTCACTATGACTGCTAATGACCGCAGGGACCCAAACGGCAGCTGCGGCTATGCCTCCGCAGACCAGTAGGGCGATTGCCCGCGAGCGAAAAGAAAGGATGCTCATAGCTGGTTCATTCTTGACGTGTCGATCCTTTCGCTTTCCACGGTAAAAAAACATACAGCGCTCATTTTCTAGAATCGGACGGTTCTAGGCCGCCGGTGACAAAGTTCGCGCCTCCCGCCACGGGACGACGCAGAGCATGTACGCACTGAGGGAGGTCGATTGTGCCACCTGACGCAGAAACCCAAGGCACTAAGCCTTCCAACCAAGAGGTCGAGCAGGCCTTGAAGGTCGAGCAATCTGCCGATGCGCAACGCTCAGGAAATAGAGGCATTGGTCGTCGTTGAAAAAAGGCGCGGGCCACGTGGCGATGCTGTGAAAGTCTAGGCAGCCCACCGTAGAACTTTAAACGACCTTCAGGCTACCGCCTGAGCCGTGATATGGGTTCGCCGTGAACTTATAGCGCTTCGGGCTACTTTTCGACTCGAAATGCCACTCAATGTAATCCGGCCACGGCCCTTCAACATTCACGGCAAGCACGGATACATTCGTAGCGAACGGCGACCCTTCCGGACTCTGCGTAATTTCGCCAAGTGCAACCTTCGCCTGTATGGTCGAAAGCCATTTCTTAAACTCCGCGACCGTAGCAAACGATACGTCGTCGGGCAGGTCAGGCAAACTATTCATAGTAAAATCCTAGCGAGGCTGAACCCAAGACGGATCAACCTTAGGGATAAATATTTGACTACCACCGCCGGGCAAGAAACCCTGGGGCGCGGCAGATCCTGAATAAAGTAACGTCCCCCTGGGTACTAAGATAGTAGTGATTTGATTGGCCGTATTCCCCCAAGACGGATGCAGTGCTAGATCAAACTGAGCCTGCATAGGTCCAGAGGGTGGCGTAGCGGTCCAGTAGCTTCCCAGCTCACTAGCCGTACCGCCATATACTCGATATAGAGTGACCGGATCCGTCAGAGTAGTCTCTACATAAGTGCCGCTTCGAAACGTGGAGGACACTCCAGGAGGTAACGGGCCGGCTTCCCCTGCAGGTCCGTAGAGCACACTGCCTTCGTTTATCAGTGGCGTCCTGACGCTAACTGAGCCGGTCGCTCCCGAACTTTCAGCGTAGGCGCCCGTGATTTGAGATTCAGCCACACCCGCGGCTGAGGATGGCCTATACCATGAACCTGCGGTATAGAGGAGCATGCCCTGCATGCCCATATCATTGGCTGCCGAAACCTGCTGCGGAGACCCCCCGACCACCGACGTGGCCGCGCCGAGCCCACCAAAGATCGGCCCCAACACGGCTGTTTCGAGCTGTGCTCGACCGCCCGGCGTAATGCCGCCAATACCAGCCGACATCGACGGCCGACCATCCGCCTCGGTCACCAGTGCGTACGTGTATGTGGTTCCATTGGCGTCCCCGTAGCCGGGAACCGTCTGTAATCCCTGGGCAAGAAGAACATCGTACGCGCTCGACGATGGGTTTGTGGACTGAAGCGCGCTGTAGATGCCTGGGGCCATCAAGCCAGCGTACTGGCTAGTAACTGTCAGGCTTTGCGAAGCGCTAACTCCCCCCCAATAATCGGTAGTCTGCTGTCGGCATGCGTCGGTCGTACAGCTTGCGAGCTGCGTATCTCTCTTCGTGCGTTGATCGTGATTGAGGTGATTGAATGACGTTGCATCCAATGCAGCCACTGCACCGCCGTCCCCGCCGACGGCCGCTCCGAGAGCCAGACTTCCGGCCTTCAACAGAGCAGCAAACTCTGGCGTACCGCGTCCGTAACCAGCGTCTTCGATCGCCTTAGCCATCGCACTAACGGCAATTTCATTCGCGACAGCGCCCGTGACTGCGTTTGCGACGCTTCCTCCCCCAATTGTCGCCACGCCGGCCGCGACAGCGGCATGTAGCGCCACCTTCTGCGGACTGCCGTCTTCCCACCCTAGCCTGTCACTAATGTCACCGGCTGCCTTGAACCCTAGTTCGGCCGCCGCCTGCCCCAATTCTTGCCGGTCCTTCACCTTCTGAGCATCGAAGCTATTTTTCAAAGCGGCATCGTCTAAGGTCGGATGGCGGTCCAACCCCGCCAAGTCCTTTCCCGGATCATTCCGAACGATGACCGTGCCTTCCGCGATCCCCGAAGCAGTCTCGCTACTGCTCTTTCCGTGCTGTGGCACTGCCATCGACAATCCTGCACCGATCGCGCCTGCCACATTACTGGACATCGTGCTACCGCCGCTGATACTCACTTGGCTCGCGTTGTATTTCGACTCGTTATGGACGTCCTCCCAGACCAAGTCACCAGTGCTCAGCAAGTTCTTCAAAGCATCCGCTGTGCTCGCAATCTGACCGCCCACAAGATGAGTCGTCCCACCTACGCCAATCTGAAAGCCACCATCACCGGCCTTGATCCCACTCACCTCGTTGACACCGGTGTACTGACTATCCACCTTACTTGCAGCGTAATAAGCACTACCGCTAACGAACCCACTCTGGGTAATGCCAACCATGACCTTGCCGCCAGCCTGCATGGTCTTGCTGGCGTAGTCGTCGGTATCCTGTTCGCTGCGAATGGTTAGGTTGTTGCCGATGTCCGCAACAACCTGATTGCCCCTGAGCTGAGCACCCTCGATCGTCGTATCGTGGCCACTGACGATGGTGAGCTTGTTGTCAGCGTCGATCGTCGTTTCCGCGTGCGTCGTCCCATTACCGTGCGCCTTGCCGATGCCTACGCTGGCCGAAGCGTAGATTCCGAATCCGTCCGAGCCAAAGCTAACGCCCACGCTTCCCGACGAGTTCTTCGAGTCGTTCTTGAGGCTATGCTCCTCTGACTGGCTCAACAGGTTGATGTCGTTGGTAGCCGCCAACGCTACATTCTTGCCGGACACTTCCGCTCCAATGAGCGTCAGATCACCACCTGTCGCGGCAATCGTGATGTCTCCCCCGCTGGTAATGTGGCCGCCGTACGAAGTCCCGTCATGTGTGCTTGTCTTGCTGCTCGCACTGCTTCCGCCGATGCCAACCTGGACGTTGATGCCAGTCGCCGCGGCTGCGCTGCCTGCGTCGGAAATGCCGCTAATCCCCTGCACCGCCTGAATGCCGTCCTTGACTTCATACGCTGCTTTGGCCGCGTAGAGCGCTTTCAACCGATCGTCGTCCGCGTTGCTGGCGTGCATCGTGTCGCTTCGCGCACTCATTGCCAGATCGTAAAGACCACCGCCGAGGCCGCCGGTGACGCCGCCCTCGCTGTGCTTCTGCGACTGCTGCGTGTCAAGCAAATCAAGATCGGCATCGATCGTGACGTTCTTGCCGACAATCGTCGTGCCGGTCTTACTAATGACATCCGTACCGGTCAGGTGCAGATCACCACCGGCGCTGAGAGTCACACTGCCGTCGGTCGAGCCGACGACACTACCCGTATGGGTCACCTGCTGCGAGCTATCGCTGCGACTGTCCTTAGCCTGTCCGTAGAGCTCATTCATTCCGCTTCGGGAATAACCCGTCGTGGTGACGCTCTTGCTGTGGCTGTCGTCGTAAGTGTCTATAGCTGTGGTCAGGTGCAAGTCGTTACCCGCCGCGACAATCACATCTTGCGTGCCGGCGATCTTCGCCCCCTCACCGAGCACGTCGTGCCCTGCGGCAACTGTGATCGAGTTGCCACTGAGCAGCGTGCCATTAGCGACGTGCTGCGCGGAGTCGTCGTTGGTGACGGTCTTCTTGCCTTGCTGGACGAGACCACCGCCACGATTCATCACAAAGCCGGATTTCTTGACAGTCTCATCGTGGGTGGAGTTATACGTGTCTGTCGTAGCCAAGAGATTGACGTCGTGGCCTGCGGCAAGAGCGATATTGCCCGTAGCCTTGACGGACGCGCCTTGGGTCGTCAGGTCGTTGCCTGCCACCATGTTGATGCTGTCGCCGCTGAGCGTTGTCCCGTACGCGAGCGTCTGTTCGCTGGTGTCGTGCGTCGTAGTGGTCTTGCTGCCGAGCAGTCCGCTCTTCTTTTTCTTG
>Ga0163161_10003558_pt1 | contig 10910 bp, 9 predicted proteins | sample S45metaG_FD_129847 | JGI IMG/M metagenome (GOLD analysis project Ga0163161, IMG submission 129847) | Switchgrass rhizosphere microbial communities from Kellogg Biological Station, Michigan, USA - S4-5 metaG | ecosystem: Host-associated > Plants > Roots > Rhizosphere > Soil | place: USA: Michigan... | reverse complement strand
TGATCAGGCACAGAAAAATATAGCCCCACAAAGCAGTAATACAAAGCTTCGTATTTTTTCTCACCCGCCAGAAAAATAATCCCGACGCAGGATAAAGTATCAGAAAGATATAGACTGATACATCTTTTGCAGGGAGTTTATTCAACAACCAGTCATTCACCGGAACCCCGCTCCGACCCTGCACAAAGACAAAAAAGTCCTGTAAATAGAAGACGATCAGGCTCATCAAAAGTATGCCTGAGATAAGTTTCACCCTAAAAGCAGGATAATCCCAGGCGAAGCGCCAGGGTAACTGTTTAGTATGCATCAAAATGGTTTGTTGATAATTTGGGAACAAATATAATATTAGATTCCTGGTCCCCCGCATTATCGGAATTAAATTGTCATTAAAATAGAATAACGCCTAAAAAAAAATTGAGAGTGATTGATTTTTTTTGCGGACTGTGGAAATTTAGTATATTTCCATAATGACGCTCATTGCTAAAAAACTGTCTGCTTTTCCAATTGGGTCCACCTTGCTGCTGTTGCTGTTTACCACCCTGTTTGTCCAGTGCCGCCGCAAGGAAGTTAAAGTAGCACGTGACATCACCATAACACCGCGCAATGCTGTGACCAAATTATTTGTTGACAGCCTGCAGATGGAGGATTACATTACCGCAGAGGGATTGGAAGACAGCTCTGCCAGCCGCCTGAGAAACTTTTATAACAGCAGGAATTTTCAGTTTGCCTGGCTGGCCGAAAAAGGACTTGCGGAACAGGCAAAGGTATTTTATGAGCTGGACAAAAATTACATCACCTTATCGCGCGATAGCACAGACGCGGATCAGGCCCTGCACCAGCAATTGGGTTTGCTGCTCAGTAAAGATACCCTGATCAAAACCGTTAGCCCTGCATTGATTGCCCTTGAATTATCGCTCACGCAGCATTTCTTTAATTTTGTGACATATGCCTACGCAGGAAAGCTAGATCCTGCAGCATTGCAATGGTATATCCCCCGGAAAAAACTGGATGTGGTAGCCCTGCTGGATTCACTGGTGGCAAAAAAAGGAACAAGCATTGAAAACTGGGAACCTGTAAACAGGTATTATAAAACACTGAATAAAGAATTGTTGCGCTGGTACGGTATTCAGCAGCGGGGCACCTGGGAAAAGATCAGCGCTGAAAAGGGTAAAATATACCATCAGGGAGACACCGGATTATTTGTTGCCAGGATGAAACAGCGCCTTGCTGATTTTGGAGATTTACCAGCAGCGGATACGACGGCTGTTTTTGATGAGGCATTAACAACTGCGATCAAAAAAGCACAGCAGCAATTTGGTATGTTGCAAAGCGGAAAAATTGACCAGAAGCTGCTGAATGCACTCAATGTTCCTGCAGAATCGCGCATTCAGCAGATGCTCATTAACCTCGAGCGGATGAAATGGACACCATCGATTCCTGAAACTAAATTTATCCTCGTGAATATCCCTGAATACAGACTGCATGTTTTTGAAGCCAACAAAGAGGTGCTGAATATGGGTATTGTGGTGGGCAAGGCAGCCAATAAAACAGTCATCTTCAGCAATGAATTAAAAAATATCGTGTTTAGCCCGTACTGGAATATCCCTCCCAGTATTGTACGTACAGAGATTCTACCGGAAATGCGTAAAAACCGCAATTATCTGGCTCATAAAAACATGGAACAATACGGCACCGCCGAAGGCTTGCCGCAGATCAGGCAGAAACCCGGAAATACCAATTCTTTGGGGCGTGTAAAGTTCCTTTTCCCTAACAGCTATAATATCTACCTCCATGATACACCTGCAAAATCGTTGTTTGCAGAGGAAAAACGTGCTTTTAGCCATGGCTGCATTCGTTTGGCACAGCCAAAGAAGCTCGCAGAATACCTTTTGTCAGAACGCCCCGAATGGACCAGTGCAAAAATAGAACAGGCCATGAATAAAAAAACAGAAGTGTGGGTAAATATGAAGCAGCCCGTGCCGGTATTTATCACCTATTTTACATCGTGGGTAGATAAAGACGGCCTCCTGAATTTCAGAGATGACCTCTATGGTCACGACCAGAACATGGCCAGCCAAATGTTTAAACCCGCGGCGTCTAAAAAAGATTAATCACTCTTTTTCTGTTCAGCTTTCCGGCGCTCATTAAACTTGCTTTCCTGCAGGTCATCTGCTGCATCTATAGAATGGGAGTTATGAATATCATCGTCCTCCTCAGAGATATCAGAAAGCCGCTGATAATACTTATGCAGTACATCCAGTTCTGCCTCTGTCAGATCCTCAATGTCCACCATACGGTTACTTGCATGCCTGCTCGCCGCTATCAGTTCATTTAATTTCAGCTGTATGGCCTTGGAATCTTTATTCTGTGATTTTTGTATGAGAAACACCATCAGAAAGGTGATGATCGTTGTACCTGTGTTGATCACCAGCTGCCAGGTATCAGAGTACTTGAAAACAGGGCCGGAAATTCCCCATATGATGATCACCGCAAATGCAATTCCAAATGCCGGAGAACTTCCTGTCCAGCAGGTAATCCTGGTTGCCATCGTTTCAAAAAAGGAATCTTTTTTCTTTTCCATATCTAAATAGGTTGATGTGCGAATAACAACCTGATCAGCCTTCTGTTTGGGGCATTGTAAGAATGCGGCAAATTAACCCTTCTGTATCTCTTTACCGGTAAATCGATGACCATTCCTTAAAGCAGATATTTATTTGGAAATTATCCTTAAAAGACTTTATGTTTACAGGACAATGAACACTACTTTACGAAACATATCTATTTTACTGCTGGTATTGCTCAATGCAGGCTGCGACCAGGTTTCCAAGCATGCAGCAAGGATGAACATTGGATATTATGAAAGTATAGATGTCATTGGAAAGTACCTGATTTTGACTAAAACAGAAAATTCAGGTGCCTTTTTAAGCACCGGGTCTTCATTGGAAGGCCCCGTCAAGTTTTTTTTCCTGTCCCTGCTTCCGCTGCTGCTGCTATTGTATGGCATTTATTATTTGCTCAGCAACCATCAGCTGCCGAAACTGCTGGTACTGGGCATGAGCTTTGTGATTGGCGGAGGACTGGGGAACCTCTATGACAGGCTGCTTTATGGCTCAGTGACTGATTTCCTGCACATTGATTTTTATATCTTTAAAACAGGTATTTTTAATCTTGCCGATGTTTCCATCATGGCGGGCATGATCATGATTGTGATCAATCTTTATTTTAAACGAACAACAACATTACCAGCTTAACCATGAAATTCTTTCCTCTCAGTTTTCTGCTGCTAACGATTGCCTTTGCTTCCGCAGCACAAACAAATTATGTGCAGATATCTACCGTAAAAGGCAACATCATAGTAATGTTATATGATGAGACCCCAAAACACCGCGACAACTTTTTAAAAGTTATCAGGAACGGTACGTTTAAGGATATGGAATTCAACAGGGTCATCAAAGGATTTGTGAGCCAGGGAGGAGAACTGGACGAAACCATACTTGACAGGGAAAAACTTCATCCTTCAGCACCTCTGGCACGGATAGCAGCTGAGATCAAACCTGAATTTTATCATAAAAAAGGAGCTTTGGGCGCTGGCCGGAACGATAATCCTGAGAAGAGCTCCTACCTTGACCAGATCTATCTGGTGGAAGGGAAAAAGCAGACCGACGCACAACTTGACCTCATCGAAACAAAGACAGGGCGCCGCTTTTCTGCGGTTCAGCGGCACACCTATAAAACGATCGGGGGAACTCCCGGGCTTGATGGCGACTATACCATCTTTGGAGAGATCGTCAGCGGTCTTTCAGTAGCCGAAACGATCAATAGTGTGGCCACTCAGCCAAATGACCGCCCGCGATCTCCGGTAGGTTTTAAACTGCATATCCTGACCAAAAAGGAGATCAGGGACCTAAGGCATTAGGATCGCCATCAGCTCAGCTTTTTCGTCTTCTTCCATCTCTACAATGCTGCCAAGTATCGGCATCATCTGCTGCCGCTGGTCTGAAGCCAGGATGGTATCCAGCAGAGATACGAAGGTTTTCTTCTGGTCGATACTCAAATTACTGAATAGTTTGGGCTGGATTTCATAAAGGGTTTTTATCAGGTTGGAGAGGTCTTTCTTATGAGCGGTGCCTGATAAGGTATCAGCTGTATTTGCAATGACGCCTTCCCTTTCATACCGCTCCAGCAGCCTTGAAGAATATTCTTTGAGGAAAACCTTCCTCTTTGCCCTGAGCAGCTCATTTACCTTCTTCAGGAGGAACTTAAATTCAGGCGAATTTTTAGAACGCTGATACAGCTTTACCTGAGTATCAAATTCTGTCCCGCTGAAATCAAAATCAGAAAAGAACTCACTCTGAATGTAAACACTGTGAAAATATTCGTCTGCCTTCTTGTTCAGTGTGGTATACTCTTTATAAAGCTCTTCATTTTTTTCGTTGATGAAATATGCTTTGGAGAGTTCTTTATGCAGGGATTCTTTCCATTGTACAAACTTCAGTTTAAATACAGTGTCAGTCTCTTCATACCGGATGAGCAGGTCCTCTTCATAGTCCTGGATATAATCCGAATAATCCAGTTTTTTACCGTTGACAAGAATGGTATAACCGCTCCTTTTATTGAGTTCCAGGAACCAGCAGAATTCGGCTTTAAGGTATGGGATCATCTCCAGGTCCAGGTCTTCTGCAGAGATCTTCATATTGGAAAAGATCACGCGTGTACCTGCTTTATCATTCAATGGGATGTCCAGCAAGCGGGCCTGGTAATTATTCAGTGCATGAATACCTATGCTGATCCTTCCGCTATGCAATGCCCCATGATGTAAAAAGGTGGTCTGCCATTCGGCATCATTGGCAAATTTGAAAAAGGTTAAACGCCCTACCCCATTTTTCCCATGCATCACAGACCTATTTTTATTCATCGGCAGCTGCAATGATTTTTCTGATTCGAAGAAAGGTGCGAACTTAACGCTCAGGTTATCGAAATTGATGCCATGCCCGTCATCCGATATTTCCAGTCCGTCAATGAAACCCAGTTCATTTGCCGTGTAACTGATCTCCACCGTCCTGGCACTTGCGTCAAAACCATTCCATATATACTCAGCAAGCGCTTGTTTTTCATTGTAATTGCGCAATACCTTCTGGATGCCATTGGAAGTGATGTTTACGTTGTTTGCCATAAAAAGAGATCATAAATGATGATAAAACTAACAAATTATCCGAACAAATGTCCCGATTTTTCATTCTCCGAAACAATTTCCTGCCACAAAGGTTATCATCCGTTAAACATGTAGAAACGATACTATGGCAACTTTAAATGTACAACCAAAAAGTAAAAGCCTTTGGTGGCTTTGGCTGATCATTATCCTGGTGGGTATGGCAATCGTATATTTTGCGGTACACAAGGACGATCACAAAACTTCAGACAGGATAGTAACTGATTCAACAGCAACAACACCTTAGAAACAGATTTTTTATGGCAACTGAAAATACAGATGACAGCCGCCTTCTGGTAGAACTGGATGGCAGCGATTATGAAATAGCTGAAGGGGAACCTGATGTTCAGGGATGGCATATCAAAGATACCCAGGGGGCAAATATCGGAAAAGTCGAAGACCTATTATTTAATCCTGCAACGCGAAAGGTAAGGTACCTCGTTGCTGATCTTGAAGCCAGGGTATTTGGTGTGGAGAACAGGAAAGTACTGATCCCGATAGGACTTGCCGAGTTGCATCTGAGCAGGGATGAAGTTTATCTGCCTGCAGTAACGATTGCACAGCTTGCAGCGGCACCAGATTATATCAGGGAATTTTTTAAGCCTGAAGATGAAATTACGGTCCGCAATGCATTCATTGATGATATTGACATCCAGCAAACCTGGGATGAGCGCACTTTCTATGAGCACGATCATTACAATGAACGAAACTTTTATGGAAGGAGATTCACCAACAGGGATGAAATATAAAAATAATTTGGCTTTGGAATAATAAAGCAGTTATTTAAGCGTCTTTGTATATGAGAGCGTTAATTTAGATAGCGGGGATATGTCGGAGGATATATCCCCGTTTCTTTTTTTAAGCTGTCCATATTCAGGAATTAAATCTGACCATTGAAACTATTCTAAGCGAGTGAATATAGCACTCAGCAATCATATTAAAGGTAAGTACAGCAGGCATGAGTATTAACCAACCTACCTACGAAGCCCGCTGTACCTCCCCGCTGTTTAGTCCGGAGGTTCTTTGATACATCGGTTTGAATGAATGGGAATCACTTGCATATCTTCTGAACTCCTATAGGTTCTTTATAATACAGTGTGAAAAACCGATTAATCTCCTATATCAATTCAAAAAAAAGACACATAATAATGTGTATATGTGTTTTTACTGCTTTGCCAAACCATTCACGCAGGTCAGTTCTCCTCTATAAAATTTTCCTTCTTCAGCAGTTCCTTGATCTGGCCTACTTCTTTTGAAAGAGTTTCAATGATTGCATTCACCAGGGCTGGCTCAGTTGTTAATGGGCGCTCTGTATTTTCTGCCGCTTTATTTTCCATGATTTTATATTAATTTATCATTTAATTTTGCCCGACTTATAATTTGATATTACTAATATAGTAAAATAGAAACTGATGACACTTAATTTTTTTTAACATTCAACCGTTAAATGCAGCAGTTATTAATCACAAAGAAATAGCGATATTCCGCTAAGTGTATTTTTATTAATATAAAGGGACTTTTGCCCTGTGGGTCACCTGATCAATCAGTCTTCTAAGAGATCATCAGATGTGGATAATTAAATACAGCTTAAATTCCCTAACACGTTTTTGAAAAAATAATTGAGAAGGGCAATAATAAATGCTTTTAGCAAAACAACCTATTGAATAGTTTACCATTAAATTATTTAAAATATACCAAAAGCGAATACTCCCTGAAAACCGGATACAGACAGCCAGAAAATAATGAAAAAACAAAGCCGGGCATTGTTCAGTCTACCCGGCTCCATGCATCAATCGTATAGAATTAATGTAGTCATGAGGACTAATCAAATATATTAATAATTCAGGATTAAACAAAAAAAATTAATTATAATCACTTAATGATCAGCGCACTATAAAAAAAAGGTCAAAATTAACATGGGAAAGAAGTTTCCTGATATTTTTTATAATAAAAAATATCAATTTTAACGATTAAAACTGATCACTCAGTTCGCCCTGCTGCGAGGACGCTGTTCTGTTTTGATTAAAGACGGGGATCGAAACCATAAAACTAGTCCCCTTATCCGGACTGCTAATGAAGCTGATGGTTCCGTTTTGCAACTCCGTAAATTCTTTACATAAGATCAGGCCCAATCCTACTCCTTTCTCATTGTTGGTACCAAAGGTGGATTTCGCCTTCAGAGAAAATACATCTTTCTGATCTTCCCAACTGATACCAGCTCCTGAATCAGCAATGGTAATGGTGCAATCTTTGTCAATAGCAGCCATGACCTGAATGTTGCCGCCTGCGGGCGTAAACTTAATGGCATTGCTGATCAGGTTACGGACAACCAGCATCAGCATATCAGCATCAGCAAGAACATACATGTTATCGCTGATATGGTAAGTCAGACTGATACCCTTCTCCTGTGCGATACTTGTTTCTACCTTCAGCATATCCCTCAGCATTTTTAACAGGTCCATTGGCGCGATATTCACACGGACACCTTCCAGCTGTGACTTTGACCATGACAATAGATTCGCCATCATGTTTGAGGTATTTTTGGTGAGGGTTAACAACTTGAGTTCGATCTCTTTTTTCTCTGTCGGATTGAGCGGATAAGCTGTGAGCAGCTCCAGATAACTTTGGATAGAGGCCAGCGGGCTTCTCAGGTCATGCGCGACGATAGAAAACAGTTTATTCTTTTCCCCGTTCAGTAATTCTAACTGAATGTTTTTCAATTCAATATCCAATGCTCTGTTGAGGGCAGATTTTTTTTCCATCTCATAATTCTGCCTGATATATCTCAGCGAAAAGAAAATGGATATCACCACCACCAGATATGCCGAAACGTTATCCGTGAAACGGCTTGCAAGCGTTGGATAGGTGGAGGGCACCAGGTCCGGAAAGTAGAACTGTGTGATGCATACCCCTGCAACGGTAGCACTATTGATCAGCAGCCATGCCCATTGCTGGTTTTTAGGGGCTGTTGAGCATAACAGATAAAAGAATAAGGCAAAAAGGATCAGGATTGGCCCGTCAATCCCTGAATTTAAAAAATAGACTACAGCAAAAAATACATTACCAAGAATCCCCAGTCCTATCACACTGTAAGTGAAATTTCTCCTGACGCGCGAAATGTAGTACAGACCTGCAAAGCCTATCAGGACAATCAGGCTTGCCAGTGCCACCTGCGGCAAGCCAACAAAATAATTAAAAGGAACATTATAAGCCAACGCAATAAAACCAACTATGCATATGCAATGGTATATGCGCGCTTCCAATGAAAATGTCGCATCACTTCCGGTCAATTTAACCTGAAGTCGTTTTAGCGTGGAGATAAGATACATGAAACTGGCTATTCTTCAAATATAACCATTAAAACAAATATTACAGCTCTGTTTTCTGCAAACCGGAGTTGAAAATAAATATTAGTTGGCATAGAATAAAAGAAATTTTCTATTTTTGAGCAGGAAATGGTGTCTTCCTTTAAAAAACCGCATTGCTGATGACGCCTGCAATAAACCCGCGCAATTTTTTGCGTTAAATATTTTGTAGGTGAAAAAACTCCAATATTACGTTATCCTGAGACAGCTTGTACGCTGGACTATCCTTGTCTTTCCAACTGCAGTCATCACAGGCAGTGCCATCGCTTTTTTCTTATGGCTGCTTCATCTGGCCATCCAATACAGGTTCACACATCAATGGATGCTTTTGATATTACCCCTGGCTGGTATAGGGATTTATTTCATCTATCAGGTGCTGGGCAGGAATTCTGAAAAGGGAAATAACCTGATTATCGAGGAAATCAGTCAGCCGGGCGCAGGCATTCCCAAAAGAATGGCTCCCATCATCCTGGCCACAACGGTTATCACTCACCTTTTTGGAGGATCTGCAGGCCGGGAAGGCACGGCAGTACAAATTGGGGGTAGTATTGCCGGAATGGTCGCAGGCTGGTTCAGATTAAATGAAGCAGAGACACGGGTAATGCTCACCGCAGGTATTGCAGCCGGTTTTGGCGCCGTATTTGGCACGCCGCTTACAGGAGCAATCTTTGCACTTGAAGTTCTTGCGATCGGGCGCATCCAGTACAATGCGCTGTTTCCCGCACTGGTTGCGAGTGTCATCGCCGATATGACGGTAGCGGCATGGGGCATCCATCATACTGCCTATCAGATCGATTTGGTACCTCATGCGGCTTATTTCCTGTCAGACTTGCTGCCGGTGGATCTGCTGCTCATCATGAAGGTCATCGTTGCCGCCATCGCATTTGGCCTTTCCAGTTATCTTTTCTCGGGAATGACACATGAAATCAAAGCAGTATTCTCGAGAAAAATACCGGTTAAATGGCTCATTCCCGTCATTGGAGGGATGATTATTATTGGTTTAACGTATATCAATGGCAAACAGGATTATCTCAGCCTTGGAGTAGATCCGCAATATCCAGGGGCAGTGACCATTCCTTCGGCCTTTCATGCGGGCGGGGCTGATACCTGGAGCTGGTTATGGAAAACTATTTATACAGCGGTTACGCTTGCTTCAGGATTTAAAGGCGGTGAGGTAACACCCCTTTTTTATATCGGGGCCACGCTTGGCAATACCCTGGCCCAGCTGCTCAATGCGCCGGTAAGCCTGTTTGCAGCACTTGGCTTTATCGCTGTATTTGCTGGGGCAACCAATACGCCCCTTGCCTGTACCATCATGGGCATAGAACTCTTTGGGGGCGAATATGCGCTACTTTTTGCGATCGCCTGTTTTACGGCTTACTATTTTAGCGGACACAGAGGAATCTATTCCGCACAGGCTGTCATCGTCCCCAAGTTTGAGGAAGCAGACAATAGTAAGCACTCCGTTTAAATCCTGAAATTCAGAGAGAAGAAGGGATACCAGCCTTCCCTGGAGTGGCCTGCCATTACCTGGATGATGGTCAGTCCGGCCGGAGAGAAATATACTCCGCCGCCTGTTCCCTGGTGCCATTGATCAGAATGCTCTCCTTTCTCCCATACCCTGCCGGCGTCATAAAATCCTGACAGCCCCAGCTGCCCCGGTAAGATATAACTTGCCACATTGAACAGTTTGACCCTGCCCTGCAGGTTATTGTAGAACATTTGCTCTCCTGCGAAGCGGTATTGCAGATATCCCAGCAGGTTGCCCTGTCCACCCAGGAACATCGATTGGTAGAAAGCGGCCTGGCCAAGTGTTACACCTCCGCCGATGCGGTCTGACAGTACAATGGTACCTTTGGCATTAAGTTTCTGATAAAAGGTAAATTCCGGCCTGATCTGTATGAAGGATTTGGAATAATGGTTAAGCCCGGTATATCCCTGCAGCGTTACATTCAGATAGTACCCTCCGGTAGGAAGGATATCGCTGTTCCTGTGGTTACTGTTAAAGTTAACCAGCAAGCCAATATGTGCCTTATCCCTGTTTACCGTTGCACTGTCATAAGAATTGATCAGCGATTGCTGGTTGATAAACCTTCCGCCATTGTCATCAAAGTTCAGATGATAGAATTGTAATGACGGGCCGGCACTCAGTGTGTTCCCATTGCCTACATGCCAGCGCAGCGCAGGGTCAACCTGATATGTATCAAATCTCGTGCGGTAAAATCTTCTGTAATTATCCCCTTTCACCAATGCGCTTTCATTTCCCCTGCCAAAAAAGTTCATGGTATTATCTGGTGCCTGAGCAACTGCCTGGAGCGTGATGTCAGCCTTGCCGA
>Ga0163161_10003557_pt1 | contig 10910 bp, 8 predicted proteins | sample S45metaG_FD_129847 | JGI IMG/M metagenome (GOLD analysis project Ga0163161, IMG submission 129847) | Switchgrass rhizosphere microbial communities from Kellogg Biological Station, Michigan, USA - S4-5 metaG | ecosystem: Host-associated > Plants > Roots > Rhizosphere > Soil | place: USA: Michigan... | reverse complement strand
TACCGCTTACTCCCTTATTTCATTTCAGGCCGCATGGGAGAAATCCCGATGTATCTAAAGCACAGTTCTGGCTGGACAGGCATTTACGTCAAGATCATAGAACTCAAGCCTTTCCTTATCCGGGAGTCCGTTATCGGCCTGGCAGTATTTATCCAGCAGGTAGCCTTCGAACTCCCGATCAGCGATCAGTTTTCTCTTGTGGTCGCTGTGCAACAGCATAGTGTCGACAACGAAGTCCACAGGCATACCGAGCACAATAATGAAGGGGCAGGCGATACTCAGATAACAAACTACAGGTGTGTAGTCGTAACCTCCGCGGCCCTCCAGGGTGAGCATGGCCCAATCATATTGAATGGCCGGATAGTAATAGTTCGAACTATAGTTTTTTCGCGATGACGCGTCTCGCTCAATCAAAGTCCCGCAGCCGACAATTGAAAAAACAACACCCAGTAACGGTATAACCATCATGCGCTTCAGCACGTTCATCTCCTTCACTCGTTTATCCCTATAACGCGCCACGAGCATTAAACAGCTATCAAACCGGCACATTGGAAACAGGAAAGTTCTGCCAAATGTAGTCGCTCAAATCGCCAACATAACTTTCCTGTCTGGCTTGCAAGATCAATGAGTACAGCAAGTTGAAACGCTGTTCCCGAGAGCCATCCAGATGATCGAATTCACCGCCAGTGAGCAGTTGTTGAGCCTCACCGATGCACATAATCCGTGCGCATTGCTCATTGCTGAGTTTTACAAAGGGGCTGACTCCGACGCCCGTCTGCTTCTGCAGGCGAGTGCCCGGTCTCCATTGCGGCTGGTTGTCGCGATCAAGCCAGCCCCAGAAGCAGGCGACTCGCAGGAACTCGGCGCGCTGTTCGCTGGTGAGGATGGTGTTCAGCAGCAGGGGAAAGATTCGCGGATCGTAAAAACGCAATAAGCCGACCCGCTCGCCCCACTGCATTTGAAGCAGAGCTTGCAAGGCATGACTCAGTTCTTCAAACCGCAGGGACGTAACCAGAACCATCAGCCTGGCCTCGGAAGCGCCGTGTTCGATCAGCTCTTCCAGCCAGGCCCTGTGTTGCCAGATGGTCAGGTCCAGGCGCATCAACAGCGGAGCCTGGTCCAGCAGCTTTTCCTCCGGCATACCCGTGAACAAAGAGAACCATGGCGCCTTGGGGCCCAGTGCCTGCAACCCGGGAACCGCGCAATGGCTCCAATTAGCCTGATCAAGCAAAAGATTGACTTCATGTAACTCGGCTGAGGCGCACACCTGTTCGATTTGCTCCAGCCATTGGATAGGCGTTTTCATCCGTATGTCTCCTCAATCAACCTTGACGCGTCAGCAAACCAATCGCTCTCTTTTGGGCCTTTTTCAGGCAGTCCTCGCACACCGATTTGGGCAACACCATCAACGGGATACGCTGGCCGCCGGGCCCCTCCCAGATGTGCTGCCCCCTGGAGCGAATCTTGGTGTGACTTTCGAAAAGCAGCCCTTCATTCGGGTCGAGGTAGATCCCCACATCTCCGGTGCCGAGCGTGATGCTTTTTTCGGCCAACAACTTCAGATGCCCCTGTACCGACTGCACGTTGATGTCCTGCTGGGCGAACAGGTTCATCGGGCCGCCATGGGACTCGATGTCCAGTGGACCCTCGCCGGACACCAGACGCATGCCTTCCCGCTGGGCGAGCAGCGAAATGCCTTTTTTGGCGTGTGCCGACAGGTGCTGCTCGGCGGCAAGGTTGATGTCGTCCTGGCTTTGCAGGTACATCCCGTCGCCGCTTTCGAGCAAAAGGGCCGCCGGGGTGACCGCGCCGATACCGTCGGGGGCGCTGAGGAGGATGGCCGGGGCGGACAGGTCTTGGGCGTCTGCTTGTAGTTGGTGCAGGCCTTCGATGGCAGGTGGTCGACTGTTATGGGCCTGGGCAATTTCCTGCCACTGGGCCATTTGCTGCCGGGCGCCTTCGATCTGGCGGGTGGCCGGGCCCATGTCGAGCACATCGCCCGAGGCTTTGGTCTGTTCATCGGCAGTGATGAACACGCCTTTGCCACCCCGGATGCTGCCCCAATCATCGGTGCGCAGCTCAAAGCCTTCCCCACGCTTCTGCTTCTCGGCATCCACCAGATGCCCCAGATTCAGCTGGCTCTTGCCCCCATACTCGGTACTGAGCTTGACGTGCTCCTGCCCGCGCCGGTCTTCCATGCGCAGCTTGTTGTTGGCCGGGGTGCGCAGCACGTTGCGGGTGTAGTCGCGCTTGGCCAGGGTCACGTGGTCCGGGTGGCGGTCGTCGTGCAGGGCGTGGGCGATGTAGGGGCGGTCGGGGTCGCCTTGTTCGAAGGCGATGGCCACTTCGGTGCCGGCGATCAGCGGCAGGTGCAGGCCGTGGGTGTCGCCGGCGTAGGGTCGCGCCAGTCGCAGCCACAGGCTTTCCTGGCCGAGCTTCCAGCTGTCGCGGTCGAACAGGAAGTTGACCTTGTAGCGGCCTTCCTTGTTGATATCGGCGTAGAGGTCGCGGGCCTGCGAGCTGCTGACGCGGGCCGGGACGGTGCCGGCGATATTTGGCTTGGGCAGCAATGGCGGGCGAAAGCACACGGTTTCCGCGTAAGGGATGGCCTCGAAGGTGCATTCGAAGCTGGCATCGCGGGCGGCGCGGGTAGTCAGGTGGGTGATCACGGCGCGGGGGGCGAAGGCCTGGGGCGCACCGCCAGTGATGGTGAGGACCTGGCCCGGTACGAGGGTGGCGCTGCTGCTGACACCGCTCAGCAGGGTCTGCTCGTTGAGGTAACGCTCGTGGCGCAAGCGGGCGTAGAAGTAGCCGCTTTCGCTTTGCAGGTCTTCGTCCTGGTCGTAGGTGTCGCCGAGTACGGTGTAGGGCTCGGCGTAGTGGTAGGCCTCGCCGTAGGTGGTTTTCGCCCCCCGGGTCTGGTCGACGTCGCTCTGCAGCCAGGCGTTGGCGTTACGCGGGTCGTAGGCGCGCAGGTGGAGGTTTTTTTCCACCACTCGATGGCTCGATTGCAGCCGCCAGACGCCGTCCTGATCGTTGCTGTTCAGACCGGCGGGCGGACGGTACGACAGCTCGATATCGAACTGGTAGCCGCGCTGGTCGTCGCAGAGTTCCACGACATCGATGTTCAGCCGTTGGTCGCTGGTGAACCGGTACCAGATGCCCACTTCGGCCAGCAGCCGGGCGATGAACGCCAGGTCACTTTCGCCGTACTGCATGACCTGTTCGCGCTTGGGGTAGTCGCGCACCAGCCTGAACAGGAAGTCCTGGCCCTCGAATTCGTGGCGGCTGCGCAGGACGTGTTCGACGATTTCCGGCACCGACTGGTGCTGGTAGATGCGGTATTGCCGACCGCGGCCGAGCAGGGCCAGGCGCGGTTGCAGGGTGAGTTCGTAGCGCGCTTCGTCGACGGAGGCGGACAGGCGTTTGAAGGCGGTGATCACGCCGTTCAGGGTGCGCAGCGGTTTGATTTCTGGCGTGGGCAGGCCCTTGATCACCGGTGGCTGTTTGCCGGCGTACAGGCTGAAACGCGCGTCCTTGCCGAGCAGCTGTTCGGCGGCGAGGTCTTGCTCGGTGCTGGTGAATTCGATGTGGTAGCTGAAGGGCTGGCTCAGGTGCTCTTTGCCGTGGAAGGCGAGGACATCGAGTGGAGCCTCGAGGTTGCGAACCCAGAGTTTGTGGCGGCTGTGGTCGAAGAAGACGGGCAATGAATCGAGCATGTTCAGGCCTCCTCGACCCTAGAGGACGCCGTTTGCCGAGCGTCGGTGAAGGACAGGCAGATGCCGTGTTCGGCGCTGAAACCCAGCATCACGCCAAGGGTTTTCAAATTGACGGCCTGACGCTGCAGGAGCTGCTGGCTGAGGACCGGCAATATCTGCTGGTTGAGCAAGCTGTCGATGTTGCGTGCGCCGGTGTCGGGCAATAGGCAGGCGGCAACCAGTGCATCGTTGAGCGAGTCTTCGATCCGGCAAGTCAGGCCGTAATGGCGGTGCAGGCGCCTGGCGACCTGGGCGAGTTTGAGCGCGACGATACGCTTGAGTGCGCAGGCATCCAGCGGGCGGTAGATCAGGGTTTGAAAGCGTGCCAGCAAGGCTGGCTGAAAATGCTCGCGCAGGATCGGTCGCAGCCATTCGTGCAGGGTGCTGTCCGGCGCATCGGGTTGCTCCTGAAGACCGGCCTGCAGTTCGTCGCTGCCAAGGTTGGAGGTCATCAGGATGACGGTGTTGCGAAAGTCGATTTCGCGTCCCTCGCCATCGCGCATGAAGCCGCGATCGAAGACTTGATAGAACAGGTTGAGCACGTCGCGGTGGGCCTTTTCCACCTCATCCAGCAACACGACACTGTAGGGGCGCTGGCGGACCGCCTCGGTGAGCACGCCGCCCTGGCCGTAACCGACGTAACCCGGTGGCGAGCCCTTGAGCTGGCTGACGGTGTGCGCTTCCTGATACTCGGAAAGGTTGAGGGTGATCAGTGATTTCTCGCCACCGAACAGGCAGTCGGCCAGGGCCAGTGCGGTTTCGGTCTTGCCCACGCCACTGGTGCCGACCAGCAGGAATACACCCAGTGGCGCGTTCTCCTGGGTCAGGCCGGTCTTGGCTGCGCGAAGGTGCTGGGCCAATGCATTGAGAGGTTGATCCTGGCCGATCACCCGCTCTGCCAGCTGTTGTTCGAGCAGCAACAGGTTGGCCTGTTCGTCCTTGAGCAGACTGCCCAGCGGCACCCCGGTCCAGTCGGCGATCACCTCGGCCACGCTGCGCGCGGTGACGTCGAGTGAGAACAGCGGTTGGTTGCCCTGGATTTCGCTCAGGCGTTGTTGCAGCACTACACAGTCGTCGGGGCGAGGTGGTTCGGCCTGGCGTGTGTCGAGCAGTTGTCGGGTCAGTTCGAGCTCATGCTGGTATTGCCGGACCCGTTCGATTTGCTGACGGTCGAGCTCGGCGTGTTGAACCTCGATGGTTGCCAGACGATCTTCGACAGGGCCGCCACTGAGTCGCTGATCTTGCAGCAGGGCCTGCTGCTCCAGCTCCAGCGCCGCCTTGCGGGCCTTGAGCCGGACCAGCGCCTGCGGTTCGCAATCGAGGCCCATGCGCACCCGCGCGCTGGCAGTGTCGAGCAGGTCGACGGCTTTGTCCGGCAATTGTCGGCCCGTCAGATAACGTCGCGACAGGCTGACCGCCGCCTGCACCGCCGCGTCCTGGATATGCACGCCATGATGGCTGGCATAACGGGCCTTGAGACCGCGCAGCATGAGGCAGGCACTGTCGTCATCGGGCTCGTCGACCTTGACCATCTGAAACCGCCGCTCCAGCGCGGCATCGCGCTCGAAATACTGCTTGTACTCACTCCAGGTGGTCGCGGCGATGGTGCGCAACTCACCACGGGCCAGCGCCGGCTTGAGCAAGTTGGCCGCATCCGCCCCGCCCGCCTGGTTGCCGGCACCGATCAGGGTATGGGCTTCGTCGATGAACAGCAGCACCGGGTCAGCCGACTGCTGCACGGCGTCGATGACATTCTTCAGACGTTGTTCGAACTCACCCTTGACCCCGGCGCCCGCCTGCAACAACCCCAGATCGAGGGTGCGCACACACACCGGCTTGAGGCTGTCCGGGACATTGCCTTCAGCGATGCGCAAGGCAAGGCCTTCGACCAGTGCCGTCTTGCCCACACCTGGCTCGCCGACCAGGATCGGGTTGTTCTTGCGTCGGCGGCTGAGGATGTCGATGACCTGGCGGATTTCATCGTCACGGCCGAATACGGGATCAATGCTCCCTGCCCTCGCCTTGGCCGTGATGTCCTGAGTGAATCTGTCCAGCACGGCCAGCAAGGCATCGTTGGGCACTTCACTGGAAGTCGAGCCCTCGAATGTCTGCTCCAATGCTGTTGCCTGTTGCACCAGCGGACGTTCTTCGGAGTGTTGGTCGAGCACTGCAAACAGGTGTTGCAACTGGGTTTCGCTGAGACTGAGCAGGGGCCAAGCGGTTTCGCACGCCAGCAGGTCGGGACTCTCCAGCAGCGCACCGAGCAGGTGCGCCGAACGCAGGCTGTCCTTGCTCTCCAGCGACGCACGCAGCCAGGCGTTCTTGATCAATTCCTGCAACTTGCCACACAGCTGCGGTTTGCCCTGCACGCTGCGCGGCAGTGTGTCGAGATGGTCGAGCAGTCCGCGCCACAGCGCGTCCATGTCCCATTCATAACGGCGGGCAATCAGGGTCAGGTCGCCCTCGCCCTGCTCCAGCAGTTTGAGCAGCCAGTGTTCGATGCTGACCTGCGCATGGGCACGGCTCTGGCACAGCGATGCCGCTGCGCTCAGTGCCTGGGCACAGAAAGGATTGAGGCGGCGAAGCAAGCGTGTGGAAGCGAGTGCCATGCGGTACGTCCTTGTGCTGGATCCCCAGCGAGTAGTCGGTTGTGCAAAATGGAAAGCGTGGGGATATGCCTTGTTGAACGTCCGCATGCAGACGCTCGACAAGGCACACCGCAACCAGCAGGCGGATGCCCGCCTGCTGGTTGCCTTGCATCAGGAGCTCTGGCGCTCGCTCCAGGAATCGGAGTGGATGATGTTGCCGTCCTTGAAGGTCCAGGTGACCTTCTCGTACCGCAACTCGATCTGCTCCAGGTGGTTGTGTTTTTCCTTGGTCGGATCTTTCACGTCGTGCATTTTCGACGCGACTTTCACCACCTTCACGTTTTCCAGTCTGGTGTTGAAGTACTCGACTTCCTGGCCGGCATCGTCGATGCGATACCACCTGAACTCGGCGCTCTTCAGCGTCTGGCCGGTGGTCACCGCCTTATAGAGGTAGGGGGTCGAGGCATCGATTTCCTTGCTGAACTGAAACGGGGTATGCACCCGCGTGCCAGTCAACTTGCCGGTGTTGTTGTCGGTGGGGATGTACAGGCTGTGGTCCTGGGCGACCACCTCGATGCTGCCTTCGCGCTTTTGCACGTCCACCGAACCCTTGATGTCCGCGTCGCCGTCATCTTTCAGCCACAGGTAAACGGGAATTGCCATGTGAAGCTCCTTTTCTCGGATCGTGAATGCCGCGTTATGCGACAGGGGGGTGCTGGTCCGCTCCTGCAGCGGGAGGCACGCAGGCCCCCGCTTCAGGAATCAGACGTATATCGACGCGACGATTGGCCTGGCGACCAACCTCGGTGGCGTTGCTGGCGATGGGCTGACTGGCACCGAAACCCTGCACCGCGAAACAGCTGTCGGGGATATCGCCCATCTGCCGCATCCAGTGGTGAACCGCTGCGGCGCGGGCTCGTGACAACGCCAGGTTGTGCTCGGCACTGCCACTGGCATCCGTGTGCCCGGCAATGACGATCAGCCAGCCGGGCTGGGCCTTGATGCCGACAAGGGCGCTGATCAGCACCTTGGCCGACTCGGGCTTGAGCTGGGCGCTGCCGCTGCTGAACAGCGAGAGGCTGTCCAGGCGAACCGTCGTGGCGGATGCCGCCTTTGGCTGTCGGTGGCCGGCGATCACCGCCAACAGATGTTCACGTAGCCGTTCGCCGCGATACAGGCCAAACCCCAGGGACAGGGGCGCGCCGTGGCGGTAATAGTGGTCAAGACGCAGGGCGTCCTGATGCAGTACTACCAGGTTTTTTTCGCGCCTGTCGACGTCAGGTCGGGATACCTGATCCGCCGGAGTGATGGCGTTGTATCGCCGCAGGTCATCGGTCACTTGCCGTGCCAGCAAGGTGTTCTGCCACGCCGAGTTCACCAGCGCGACCAGCGCGGCAGCCGTGAACATCCACAGCGCAATCACACCCGCACGACGGTTCGGTGAGTAGCGCGAATCCCTCGGCAGCAGGCTCAACAACGGATCAGGAAACGGCAAGGCCTGTGACGCATCAGGCTCGATGGGCCGTGGGTCCGCCAATGCAATCCTGTTGCGCAACCATTGCTGCCACAGGTTGCCCGGCACACGCCGGGGCCCCTCCGCGACCAGCGTGATGGCACTGGCCACGACCAGGTCGCTGTGGGTGTGGGCCTCGCGGGGGGCGAGATGTGGTAATACGGTTTCAGCCAGCCACGCCGCCGCGCTGTTGAGCCGAACGCTGGTCTGCAATCGCAACGCGCGCGTGGCATTGTCCGCCACCTGCACCTGCCATTGGTCCAGGCTGACGCACTCGCCGGCTTCGCGCACGTTGGGGCTGGCCTGCCCGGATTCCCAACTGAACCACTGCCCCGCCCCCCGCGGGCTTTGCAGGTAACTCAACACCAGCAGCGGCGCGGCAATGCCCTGTTTGCGCACACGCATCAATTGATGGCGCACCGTCCGCACCCGGCCGGCGAGCACTTCGCTGTCGACCTGTTCCTGGGGATTGACGATGAACAGGACGCTCAATTGCCGGCCCCAGTCAGGACGCAGGGACATCAGGTTGTCAGCTACCGCGGGTAACTGTTCCAGACTGGCCACGCGCACATAACAGCCCTGCCCGGTGATGCGCAGGGCCAGTTGCCCGGCGGGGATCTCCCCAAACAGACCGACCAGGCCGTCACCACAGACCAATACCACCGGCAGGCGATAGGACGCCGGCGGCAATGGCTGGCTTTCGCTCATCAGCAGCGCCTGGCGCTGATGAGCCGCCTGCCGGCCGATCCGCTTCCAGGCCATGCCGACGCCGACAACCACCACGACGATTGCCATGACGCGAAGCCAGAGCGTCATTGGAATGATCAGCAGCAGTACGGTCGCCAGTGTGCCCGCCCAGAGCCAGAGACCACGTTTGAGTTTGAAGGTCATCGGCCCCTCACACCCGGCCAGGCACAAGCGTGGCGATCAGATCGCCCAACAGATAGTCCAGTCCGCACCAGACCGCCGCCAGCAACACACCTGCAGCCAACCCCTGGGCCAGGGGCGTTCGCAGCCAGGCAGGCGTGATGCCGCGAGTGCCCGGGTTGAACTGCGTGTCGATCGACTGGCCGAGTTTCAACGGCTGCACCCTGGCACTCAATGCGGCCAGCAGTTGCTCCCGCTCGGGGTCATCCAGTTGCTGATAACGGCCCTTGAACCCCAGCATCAACACCCGGTGAAAGGCCGTCAGTACATGCAAGTCCGGCGCGGGATCGCGCAGCACTTCGCGCATGTCCTCATACAGGAACTCACCGGCCTGGTGGCGATTGAAAAACCTGGCTTGCAGGGGTTCATTGGCCCACTTGGCGTGGTCTTCCCCTTTGGCGAAGCCCAGCACGGTTTCATCCAGCAACGCGCACTGCGCATGACTGATATGGTCGATGCTGCGTCGGCTCAACCCGGCTTGTTCAAGCTGCCCGAGTACGTGCTCGATCTGCTTGATGCACAGTGCCGATATGTCCTTGCTGCCATGTACGGGCGTGCCGTGCAGCAATTCGACCACCAGCAGGTAGCTGTCCTGCAACAGCGTATCGACGTCCACCGCCGCTACGGCAGGTAGTTTGGATAAGGTCGGTTTCATGTGCGTAATACCGCGAACAGTTCGAGTTTGACGTCGGCCAGGGTGCCGGGTACGTAGAAGACACAGGTCCCTGCGGCCAGCATGGCCTGCCCCTTCGCATGGTTCAGGTCAAGGGCGAAGTACTGGTTTTCCAGGCGCAGGGGAATGGCCGCCGGAACATGGCTCAGTGGCTGCAACGGCACGCCGTCGAGCGCGGCGTTGACCAGGCGCTCGACATCGTCCGGCGCGCCGATCTTGCACAGGCGCGGGAACTGGCTCTGCAACTGCGCCGCCGGCAAGCCGCTACGCACCGACAGATAGAAGTCGGCGCCGTCCTGTTCGCGCAGGCGCCCATCGTCGAGACGGACCTGCCAGCGGTTGGCGCCGGCCTCCTCCAGCGCAAGGGCAATGACTCGCGACGGCAGGCTGGCCTCCAGCAAGGTGGAGATCAGGCGCAACAACGGTGGCAATACCTGTTCCAGATGTTCGTGTCGGTAAGGGGGGATCTGCTCGATGTCGTGTTCGAGGGAAAAGGTCAGCAGGCTGCCGGCCAGCCTGGTCAGCTCCAGGTAGACCTGCTCGGGGTGCCGTGCAGGCCAGGACTTGAGATCGGCCAATACCGGCTGGTAAGTGTTCAAGGCGTTGAGCAGCCAGAACAACGACACGTCCGCCACGGCAAAGTCAGCCATGCGCTGATTGCTTTCGCGACGCATGCCCATCAAGCGCTGACGCTTGGCGGACAACTGGGTCAACAGGTTATCCAATTGCGCCAACAGCCCCGGATGCGCCGCGAAGCTGAGTAGCGGCGGCACATAGCCGGGATCAAGACTCCAGGCGCCCTGCCCGTCGCGCACCAGGCGCGCGATCGGGCAGGTCAGGTAGTCGCCGTTGTCGTCATGGGCAAAGCGCAGGCTCAGTACGTGCTCCAGCACGCCGATCGATTGCGCCTCATCGCCATACAGGTCCTGCACCTGGCGCCAATCCTGACGAAAGCGTGTCGGTCGATCGGCCTTGACGTCGTCGAACAGGCAGTTGTTGCCATTGCCCTGCTCCAGCGGCAAGGCCAGGAGCAACGTTGCACCCGCAAGGTCATCGGGCAACAGGCGCGCCAGTTCCAGGCCCGCTGGCAGACGATCCACATGATCAGTATCGATCAGTGTCCCGTCGGGCATGCGCAATCGCAGCTCAGTGGCCTTGAGCTTACCCAGGCGCAGAGCTTCCAGGTCAAACGCCACCGCCTGGATGCCCCAGGGATGAACCAGCGACAAATGCGCCAGACGCTCATTTGCCCAGGCCTCCCAGCGTGCCTGCTGCTGGAATTGCTGCGGAGACAGAAGAGCCCCCGCGGCCCACAAGGGGCGGTCGATTTTCATGACGTCGTTTCCCTACGAAATGAACAGCGGTTCGGAGCCTCAGGCTTTTGCCTTGGGCATCTGCGAAACCAGCGACAAATTGACGTCCATGCCTTCCACCTGGAAATGCGGCACGGC
>Ga0163161_10003555_pt1 | contig 10912 bp, 6 predicted proteins | sample S45metaG_FD_129847 | JGI IMG/M metagenome (GOLD analysis project Ga0163161, IMG submission 129847) | Switchgrass rhizosphere microbial communities from Kellogg Biological Station, Michigan, USA - S4-5 metaG | ecosystem: Host-associated > Plants > Roots > Rhizosphere > Soil | place: USA: Michigan... | reverse complement strand
TAGAGCATGTCGAAGTCGACCAGGTTGCTGAAAATCAGGCCACGCGAGTCGGCGTTCAGTGCATTTATGGTTTGGTCAGTGACCTGCTCATTGTTCTTTCCGACAAGATCCTCGGTGACTCCGAGCGAGTCGTAGATCGACGCGATCTTGCCGATGCAAATGACGTCGAGGCCGGCGTTCTTTAACAACGGAAGTAAATTGTCGGATGGCGGCGGCACGGCGTAATCGTGGCGGTTCTCGGTGCGTTTGAAATCGCCAGCGTTCGTCCCCAGAAACGGCCTCGCAATAACCCGCCCTACCTTGTCCTCGCCCTGCAAAATGCCGCGTGCGATCTCGCACATTTCATACAGCCGGTCGATCGGCACCACTTCCTCGTGAGCGGCGATCTGGAAGACGCTATCGGCAGACGTATAGACGATCGGCTTCCCCGTCGCGACATGCTCTTCGCCGAGATCCTTAATGATCTCGGTGCCGCTTGCGGGAACGTTGCCGAGAATGCCGGGCACGTTCGCCTTTTCCACGAATTCGTCGATGATGCGAACCGGAAAGCCGTTGGGATATGTCGGAAAAGCCTTTTTTAGAATGATCCCGGCCATCTCCCAATGGCCCGTAGTCGTATCCTTACCGTTGGACTTTAATGTGCACTTGCCGTAAGCGCCGATCGGGCTTTCGATAGCCGGAATGCCGGCGAGCGGCCGAATATTGCCGAGGCCGAGACGCCGCAGGTTCGGCAAGTGGAGTTGCCGCGACCCGGCGATGTGGCCGATGGTGTCTGCACCGGCGTCGCCCCAATCGGCCGCGTCGGGCATCTCGCCGATGCCCGCGGAATCAAGCACCATCAAACAGACGCGTCCAAACTTTGAAAGCATAAGACAATTTTGCCACGAATGGCACGAATGACACGAATCGAGAGTTCATTCGTTTTCGGGAATTGGTTGTCAGTTTTGAGGAGCGGTGTATCCGTCGCGGGCGCGCACCATCGTACCTTTTGGCAGGCCTTTTATTTCAACTTTGATCTTGCGATACGTACCGTCCTTTTTGTCATTCGTCGGGTAGTAGCCGAGCGTGTATTTTGTACCGAGTTCTTCCGCAACGCTTTTGAAGGCGGTCCTTGCGTCCGCAAGATCGTCGAGCGGAAACACTTTGCCGCCCGACGTTTTGGCGAGGTCGTTCATCTCAGTGTCGGCGATTTCGTACAGCTTCTTGCTGATCGCGAGCCGCTCAAAATCGCCGAGCTGACAGAAATTCACTGCCTTTTCCAGGCCGGCCTTTGATTTCATGCTGCGGTAGTAACGGCGGATCTGAGCGCCTGAAAAATGTATAGCGCTTTGGCAGTCGCCCAGCAGGTCCTGCTCGAAATAATCGCGCGTGTCGACCCTCACAAAAAACGAGATCACGCCCTGCTGCTCGAGTTCGGCCTTTGCCGCGACAAAGTCGCCGACGCTGCTCGAATCGACGCCGTCGGTCAATGCGACCAGGGCCCGGCGGCCACGAAATTCTTCCTTCGGCTTGTCGCGAAACACCTTCTCAGCAACCTGAAGCAGCGAATCGTAATACGGCGTGCCGTTGCTCATTTGCGTGTTATCTATCGCCGCTCTCAGTTGCTTGCGGTCGTCCGTCAGATAGCTCAGCACTTCGCTGACGGCATAGGCCTGCGTTTGCGTGCGCTCGGTCTTGAACGCCACTACGGCCACGCGGTCCCCTGGCCTCAAGGAGTCGACAAAATACTGCGCCGCGCGTTGTATCAGCTGAAGGTCGGAGCGCGTCGACCCTGAGGTATCAAGCACGAGCGCGACCTCAAAGGGTTCAGTCGTCGTTGAAAAATCGGCGATCTCCTGCGGCTTGCCGTCCTCATAAACGACGAAATTCGATGCCTTTAGCCCCCGAACAGCCTGCCCTGTGGACGCTGTGACGGCTATTGGCACATCGACAAGCTGGGTCTCGATGCGTATGACCTCGTCTTTCTCGCCGGGCTTTTTGTCTTGTGAAAATAAGGCAAGCGCGGCCAGGAGGCAGATCGTGAGCGATAAAAAGGGCGTTCTCGGCCTCATATAGATCCAAACTCAGGCTGTTTGATCATTGTAACAAAAAATTCTCCTCGATCCTCGCATTCTAGAGGCCTTACACATAGCGTTTGCCGCGGTTTGTGATATCATTTGGACAAAGTAAAAGACAGCTCCGGCCGGGTATGCGCGGAAACAGGTCCCCCCATACCTGGCTCGGAAACAAACGTCCTAATCAAAAGATCTAAGGAGATATCATGAAGAGAAATTCTGTCCTGGGAGTATTTATCCTTGCCGTATTCGTAGCGGCAATGGCCATTACCCACAACGTGAGCGCTGACAAACAACAATCAAAAGCCACTGCCGAACAAGACTCGCCTTCTGCCGTCAATGCGATCTTTGTCGAAGATTTTACGAGTCCTGCCGGCACTCTCTTGACATCAGCCGGCTGGACAGCACACAGCGCCGGCGGCACCAACCCGATCGCAATTACATCGCCCGGCCTCACCTACACAGGCTACCCTTCAGCCGGTAACGCGGTCACGATGACTACGAGCGGTGAAGATGACAATCATGTATTTCCAACGCAAACGTCAGGGTCTGTGTATGCGTCCATTCTGGTGAATGTTACAGATGCCGCGGTGGATGCTTCAGGCGGTTATTTCTTCCATCTGGGCCCTGATCCTATTAGTACGACCTTCAGGGGTCGCCTTTATATTAAAAAGGATGCGTCGAATAACATTGCTTTCGGTATCACTAAAGCCGGGGCATCGCTTCCCGGCGATATCGCGTTTACGGGATCCACTTTCGCGCTTAATACCACCTATCTGCTCGTCATAAAATACACAGTTGTTGCTGGAGCAACTAACGATACAGTTTCACTGCTCGTTAATCCCGCGCTCGGAGGGGCCGAGCCCGCCGCAACAGTAACGGCACCCGATGTCGGAGCAGGCGACATCAACCCGGGCAGCGTGGCATTACGTCAGGGTACGGCGGCCACGTCTCCGACCATTAGGGCCGACGGCATCCGTGTCGCTAATTCGTGGGCGAGCCTGCTAACGCCTGCACCCGCTCGCTTTCTCGATTTCAATGGCGACGGCAGGACGGATTACGGCATCACGCGCAATGAGGGCGGCCTTATGCGCTGGTACATCGCATTAAACGGAAGCCCGTCGTTCCTCGCACCGCAGTGGGGGATCAGTTCAGATCATGAGGTCCCCGCCGACTATGACGGTGACGGCAAGGCCGACGTGGCTGTCTTTCGCGACACCGGTGATCCGACCCGTGCGTATTTTTATATCCTGCGGAGCTCGAACGCAACCGTCCAAATTGAACAATTCGGGATTTCGGGCGACCAGGCAGCGAGAGTCATCGGGGATTGGGACGGCGATGGGAAAGCCGACGTAGCCGTGATGCGGCAGAACGACAACGTACCGTGTGGGGTGGGCCGACTGGTGTTTTATTGGCGTCCGTCAGGTTCACCCGGGACAAACTTCTCGTACGGCTGTTGGGGTATCGACACTGACTCACCATATACCGGTGATTTCGACGGTGACGGGAGAATGGACCTTGGTGTGATCCGCAGGCCCGGCGGCCAGAACACGGTCTACATTCGGCGCTCGTCCGACCAAGGAATCGAAGGCATCGCGTGGGGCAATTTGGGGGACACTTACTTTCCGTGCGACTTTGACGGCGACGGCAAGAGCGATTTTTGCGTCGTCCGTCTTAACGGCACCAACGCCGAATTCTATGTTCTAACCCGGACAGGTGGAGGGACCGGTGCCTCTCCGATCATTTTCGGTAACATCAACCCAAATAGTGATCAGCTGACGTTTGGCGACTTTGACGGTGATGGTAGAACGGACATAGGCTTATTACATCCCTCGGGTGGAAGTACGACTTTCATTTACCGAAGGACGGCGGACGGCGGTTTCAGCTTTTTCCCGTGGGGCCTCACCGGGGACCACTCGATAGCTGAAGAGTTCGCGGGAGGCTCCGGAAGCTAGGAGTTTCCTAACGAATGAAAAAGGCCGGGATGAGAAACCCCGGCCTTTCTTATTTTTGAAAAATTACGTCAAACGTACTTGTCGATCACCTTTGCGATCGCTTCACGGGTAACGGCGCCGACTATACGCTCCTGCTCCTGTCCGCCTTTGAATAGAATTAGAGTCGGTATGCCGCGAATGCCGTATTGCTGCGGCACGTTCATGTTCTCATCGACGTTCATCTTGTACACGCCGGCCTTGTCCTTGTATTCCTCGGCGATCGCCTCGACCGACGGGGCGATCATCCGGCACGGGCCGCACCACTCGGCCCAAAAATCCACGAGCACCGGTTTGTCCGAGCCGATAACGTCGGCCTGAAAGTTTGAGTCCGTTGCTTCCTTTGCGAAATGTGACATTGCTTCTCCTGTTTTCATATTTATTATTACGAATAATTTACTTTATCTGTTCCATTTGCGAATCGCAAAATCAGCCGGCGATCCGGATGACGATCTTGCCAAAATGCGAACCGCTCTCCATATATTTTAGCGCTTCGCGGGCGTCTGCGAACTCAAAAGTCCTGTGTATAACAGGCCTCAATCCGGCCTCGGCGATTTTTGCGTTCATATCCTCGAACATCGCCCGCGACCCGATAAATATTCCCTGGACACGAATGTTTTTCATGAATACCGGCACCGGGTTGAACTCACCCGACATATCGAGTGCACCGATCAATGCGATGTGACCGCCGACGCGAACTGCCTTCACCGACCGCGGCAGCGTGCCCGTCCCGCCGACTTCTATGACGTGATCGACGCCGCGCCCGCCCGTCAGTTCGAGCACCGCTTTGTCCCAATCCTCGCGCTCGCGATAATTGATCGTCTCATCGGCCCCAAGGCGGCGCACCTTTTCGAGTTTTTCGTCACTGCTCGATGTCGCGATCACGTGGGCACCAAGCAGCTTGGCAAACTGCACGGCAAAGATCGAAACGCCGCCTGTGCCCAGTGTCAACACCGATGCGCCTGCCTTGACCTTGCCCGATACGACGAGTGCGTGCCACGCGGTCAACGCTGCGCACGACAGCGTCGAAGCTTCCTCGAACGAAAGGTGGCTCGGAGCCGCGACGAGCGCGTCCTGGCCAAAGGTTCGATATTCCTGCAGAACGCCGTCGAAATTCCCCGAGCCGATTGCCGTCTTTGACTTTTCAGCTGTTGGCCCGCCGTCCATCCAGCCTGGTATTACCGTCGAGCAAACGCGGTCGCCAGCCTTCCACTTGCTAACGTCGGAGCCGATCTCGACCACCTCGCCCGCCGCGTCGGAAAACGGGATCGCGGCCAGCTTCATCCGCGGATTGTAGGTGCCGTTGACGACCATGACGTCGCGATAATTCAGCGATGCGGCGTGGAGCTTCACCAAGATCTCGGCGGCCGCCGGTCTTGGCACATCGCGCTCGACGACACGGAGTTTGTCGATGCCGAATTCGTCGATCTGGTAGGCCTTCATCCGTTTATCTTATCGCAAACCACAAAAATGCCGGGCATCGGTTGACGCCCGGCATTTTATCTTTTTCAAAATGCTATTTACCTGGGATCTTGATCTCTCGTCCGGCCCCAAGCACCGAATTCGGCAGCAGGCCGTTGTACTTGGCCACCTCGGTCCCGTTCGCACCGTAACGCTCGGCGACCTTTTGCACCGTATCGCCGGCTTTTGCCCTAACGACCTTAATGTTGCTCGCGACGGTGTTCATGTTCAGATTTGTCGGCCGCGAATATACGATCGCGTTGACGTTGTTGCCGTTTACCGGAACGACGACCTTGCCACGCGGCGTCGCCATACCCGGATTGGCTGCCATGAGATCGGTCACGCTAATGCCGGTCCGATTCGAGATGTTCTGCCATGACTCACCAGCCGATGAATTCGCGAGACTTGCGTTGTTGATCTTCGCTGCCGGGATGCGGCGGAAAACGGCCACCACCTCATTCGCCTTGCCGGCCGGAACATTCACGATGTACGGCTCGGGCGGCGTCGTATTGCTTCGCAGATGCGGATTCAGATACCGCAGATATTGAACACTCGTATCCGCCGCCTGAGCTACGATGCTCAGATTGGTCGACCCAGGCACGCGGATGCGGTCATAAACAAGCGGAGCCGCCGGCCTGATGTGTCCAAACCCATACTGGTTGGGGTTATTGGCGATAAGAACGGTGGCAAGGATGTTTGGCACGTAGTTCCGAGTTTCCTGGGGAAGATACGGGAACGCTTGCCAGAAATTCTCGACTCCGGCACGGCGGACAGCGCGGTCCACATTGCCCTCGCCCGAGTTATAGGCGGCCATCGCGAGTTCCCAGTTGCCGTGATAGCGGTTGGCCAAAAACTTTAAATACCGGGCTGATGCACGCGTTGCTTCGTCAAAGCTGTTTCGCTCGTCAACATAGGCCGTCCGCTGCAGCCCGAACCGCGAGCCTGTTCCCGGGATGAATTGCCACAGGCCGGAGGCAGCCGCCCACGACAGGGCCGTCGGCTTCCACGTACTTTCGACCTGGCCGAGCCATGCCACATTCTCCGGCACGCCTTCCTCACGGAAGATACGGCGGGCCATACGCATGAACATTCCCGAACGATACAGTCCAGTCTCCATCGTCGTCCGGCCGCGGCCGCGATAGTAGTTGATGAACTGCTGGATCATCGGGTGGACCTGGAACGAGAAGCCAAGGGACTTGTTGGCGACGGCGTACTGGATGTATTGATATTGCTGCTGCGCGACGGGGTTGTTATCGATCTGCTGCTCGTCCGGTGTCAGTTCCAGCCGCGAAAGCTCGTCGAGCGGCGAAGGTTCGAATTCCTGCGTGTTAAACCCGACCTGTTGAGCGCTCGGACCACCCGGCGTATTTACCGCCATTGTATTTACTGCGCTTACTGTGGCGCCGGGTTTGACGATCGAGATACGAGCGAGGGCCGTTATCTTATCGGCCTGTGAGGCGTCGATATTCGTCCATCCGCATGTCTGGGAAAGGCTGCGGACCTGCGGCAACTGCGCATCGGCCGGAAATTCGATCCGATATATGGTTTCGATAAGCTGGCTATAGCAGCCCTGCAGCTTGGCGTCTCGCTGGATGTTCAGCGTCGAGTAAAGAAAGACCTCGACCGATTTATTGAACTTCTCTCCTGCGTCCGAAAGCTTCTTGTCCTCATAGGCAAGAAGGCCTTCCTTGAACAGGATCCCCGAATCCGAGAGCACCTTGTTAACGGCGTCTTGGGCCCTTGCGACGTCCTGTGTGCTGGTATCGTTACTCGACCTCGTGCTGGTGATCTGCGCGGTCGCGATCGAGCTAAGGAGGAAAAGAAGTAATGCTGTAAAACTAAATGCTTTAGAAATGCTTATTTTCATCAAAATACACGGATCGAATGCCCGGCTAAGTTATTTATCGTCAGGTAATTCAACGCTTGGCGTTGTAAAAAGTTCCCTCCGAAGGTGCCGGGCAGAACTCCGGCATCTTAACCTTAAAAGAATACCACAATTCGCCCTATCGGCCAAAAGCCGGAATGCTTTGTGGCATAAGGCTTTGTGGTCAGGCCGCCTTTAACTTGGCCTTGGCCGCGGCAGGTTTCGGCTCGCGAAGTGCCGCGTCGAACACCTGGCGGACATTTTCCACAAATATAAACGTTAAATCGTCGCGGACTTCCTGTGGAAGATCTTCGAGATCACGCCGGTTTGGCTCAGGCAGGATAACGGTCCTTACCTTCGCACGCCGTGCTGCGAGCAGCTTTTCTTTGACTCCACCCACAGGCAGGACGTTGCCTCTTAATGTGATCTCTCCGGTCATCGCGACATCTTTTCTGACAGGGCGCTGGGAAAGCACCGAAACAAGGGCAGTGGCCATAGTAATACCTGCACTAGGGCCGTCCTTTGGTATCGCGCCTTCGGGCAGATGAATATGAATGTCGTAATTCTCGAGTGCATCCTCATCGATACCGAGCTCCTTGGCGCGGGCTTTGGCGTAGGAAAAGGCTGCCTGTGCCGATTCCTGCATGACTTCGCCGAGTTGGCCGGTGAGTTGCAGCTTGCCCTTGCCCTTGGTCTTCAAGGCCTCAATGAACAGGATGTCGCCTCCAACAGCGGTCCACGCAAGACCGGTGACCGTTCCGATCTGGTCTTTTTTGAGCGCGCCTTCCGTAAAGATCTTGGGCATACGAAGAAAGTCCTTCAAGGTCTCCGCCGTGACACGCATGGGGGCGAACTTCCCTTCCAGCTCCGCCTTGTTGCGCGCGACCTTGCGGCACGTCTTGCCGATCTCGCGCTCAAGCTGCCGAAGTCCGGCCTCCTGCGTGTATTCGCTGATCATTTTTGCGATGGCCTTGCGGTCGAATTTTACGTCTGCTTTTCCCAGGCCGTTCTCTTCGATCTGTTTTGGGATCAAATGCCGCTTGGCGATCTCCAGCTTTTCTTCCTCGGTGTAACCCGATAGAGTGATGGTCTCCATCCGGTCACGCAATGCCGGTTGCACGGTGTCGAGCATGTTGGCCGTCGTCATGAACATCGCATTCGACAGATCGAACGTAACGCCGAGATAGTTGTCTCTGAAAGTCGAGTTTTGCTCCGGATCGAGCACCTCAAGAAGCGCGCTCGACGGGTCGCCGCGAAAATCGGCCCCGACCTTGTCGATCTCGTCCAACATGATCAACGGGTTATTCGTCCCCGCCTGCTGTATCGCTTGTATAATGCGGCCCGGCATCGCACCGACGTATGTCCGGCGATGGCCGCGGATCTCGGCCTCGTCGTGAATGCCGCCGAGACTGAGACGAACGAATTTGCGGTTCAGCGCACGCGCAACCGACCGACCAAGGCTGGTTTTGCCCACGCCCGGCGGTCCGACGAGACACAGGATCGAGCCTTTTGGCTTTTCGCGCAGTTTGCGGACGGCGAGCGACTCGACGATGCGTTCCTTGACGCGTTCGAGGCCGTAATGGTCCTCGTCGAGGATCTTTTCCGCCTTTTTGAGATTGAGATTGTCCTTTGAAGCCGTCGACCACGGCAGCTCGGTCATTATGTCGAGCCAATTCCGAAGCGTAGCGGTCTCGGCCGTGTCGGGATGCATGCGCTCGAGCTTTTTGAGTTGGCGGAGCGATTCTTCCTCGGCATTCTCAGGCATTTTGGCTTTGAGAATTTTGTCCCGGTACTGCTCGATCTCTTCGTAGAGCTCGTTGCCCTCTCCGAGCTCTCCCTGAATGGCCTTCAACTGCTGCCGCAAGAAATACTCCCGCTGCGACCTGTCGATATCGGCCCTTGCCTGCGTATTTATCTCGGCCTGAACTGACAGGACCTCTATCTCGCGACTGAGCAGGTCGTTAACGCGACGCAGGCGCAGGACCGGATTCTCTACATCAAGCACGCTTTGCGCATCCTCAACTTTTAATTCGAGATTCGAGGCCGACAGATCGGCGAGACGGCCGGCGTCGTCGAGGTTTGCTATGATCGCGAGCACCTCGGGCGAGATGTTCTTGCCAAGGCTGGCGGCTCGTTCCATAGATCCGCGGACATTGCGAACGAGCGCCTCGACCTCAAGCGAATTTTCAGGTGCCAATGGCTCCGAGATCGGCGTGATCTTTGCTTTGACGAATTCGCCTTTACCCTTGACCGAATTGACATTGCATCGCGACAACCCCTGGATCAGGATACGTATGCGGCCGTCAGGCAGCTTGAGCATTCGCATGATGATCGCGACCGTTCCGACGGTGTAAAGGTCGTCCTGCTCGGGCTCTTCTTTATTGACATCCTTTTGCGAGACGAGCAGGATCATTCGGTCTTTTTTCAACGCCTCCTCGACTGCGCGGATCGAGCGGTCGCGCGACACGAACAATGGCACGATCATGAACGGGTATATAACAATGTCTCGCAGCGGCAGCACAGGAAGCTCCGACGGGATTTCGACCATCGGCTCGATCGCCTCGGATTCTGGCAGCGCAATAGGGAATTCTTCGATCTCGACCATAAACTTCTATGTTAGGGAAATACAAGTGAAAGGGCAAAAGGAAGTTTTTTCGCGTTGGATGGCTCGGCATATTGTGTCTTTCTTTGTGGGACGCGTTTAAATGCGGTATCTTTTTTGTTTATTGCTTCGGTTCGGAAGGCAGCGTTCCCGGGAAATCGATCTTGCGCAAACACATAAAATTCATTCTTCTTGTCCTGCTGATGCTGGTCATTTTTTGGTTCTTTGGACGGAACCTGGACTGGCAGCAGGTTCGTGCCGGGCTGGCCAAGGCAGACCCGTTCTATTTGGCGCTGGCGTTCGTCGGCATCTGTATCGGGTATTTTGTGCGTGCGGTCAGGTGGCAGGTTTTGCTCAAGCCGATCACCTCCTCAAAGATCCGCGACCTGTTTGCTACGACGACTGTCGGATTCGCGGCGATCCTGATCGTCGGGCGGGCCGGCGAGATCGTGCGGCCGATGTGGTTGCCGATGCGCGACCGCCGGATCAGACCAAGCGCAGCACTCGTCACGATCTTTATCGAGCGGATACTCGATCTGGCGACGCTGATGGCATTCTTCTCCGTTAGCCTCATTTGGTTCCGAAATCCGCCGGGCCACGAGGACGAATTCGCTTACATCAAGTTCGTCGGCAACACAATGAGCGCGGTGATCGTGGCGGGCATTGTGGGTCTGATCATTTATCATCGCTACTCAAGACCGATCATCGAGTGGTTCGACCGGCTGACTAATAAGAGGTTCGTACCGAAGCGCGTCCGCGAAATCTTTCTGAGTTTGCTGGAGAAATTGGCATCATCCCTCGACATCCTGAAAAGTCCGCTCGATGTTTTTCTGTCGATCTTTTGGTCCGCCGCTCTCTGGCTTGCCATCGCGATACCGACGTGGCTGATATTGCTCGCGTTCGGGCAGCCGATGACTTTTCTCGATTCGACATTTGTACT
>Ga0163161_10003553_pt1 | contig 10912 bp, 8 predicted proteins | sample S45metaG_FD_129847 | JGI IMG/M metagenome (GOLD analysis project Ga0163161, IMG submission 129847) | Switchgrass rhizosphere microbial communities from Kellogg Biological Station, Michigan, USA - S4-5 metaG | ecosystem: Host-associated > Plants > Roots > Rhizosphere > Soil | place: USA: Michigan... | reverse complement strand
TTATGGGAAGAAAAAAAATATTGTTGTTCCCCTTCGCTGAACAACACAAGTTGTATCGCAAACCCTTTGAAGTATTAAGTCTCGCCGATTTCTCCAACTATTATATGCAGAACGGCAAACCCGATTACAAACAATTTCCCGCACTTCAGCTTGCACAGGGTTATGAGTTGACCCTTGGCCACGGCGACACCCTTTTTATGCCTGCCGGCTACTGGCACCATATGGAATATCTCGATAGCGGCTTTGCCATGAGCCTCAGGGCCCTTCAGAGCAGTGTAACGGGAAAATTGAAGGGAGCCTGGAATTTGTTCGGTATGCGGAATATCGACACATTGATGAAAAAAACCGCCCCCAAATGGTGGTATGATTACAAGACAGTGAAGCTGTTAGAGGCTGCAAACAAGGAACTTTTGACCACCCGTTCCTAATCTTTTTAAATATCGGTGAATCGATAAACTACCCAGAAACAGGGATGTTTCAGGGTAAATTATGCTATAATTTTTTTTGAAATATAAGTTCCACGCACTATTTTTACCAGCACTGAAAAAATGGGCATCTGCCCCGAATCTTCTCCCTTAGGATCATCCAATTTCCGTTGCCGACCGTCCAATTTCCCGGATCATAGTTTCAACCATTTAGAACGAACCCAATTTCGAATCAATAATTAAAATCATTAAAGCGGTGATGCACAACTCGCATATCGATAGCCATTCTTAAGGCAACGAATGTATTATGGGCCATCGTGAATAGCAACGTTTTCTTTTTGTGGTTTCAGAGGTAAGCACAGGCCGGCGATGTCCATCGCTGGCTTTATTTTTTCAGGCCTCACGCTGAGATGCAAAGATTCGCAAAGGCACCAAGGCCCTTGCGACTTTGCGTGATACCCCAAATACGAAATTAAAATCTGTTTGCACCATTGTGTTTGTACCTGTAGATCTGCCTGCTGGCATATTTTTGTTCGCGGGCAATGCGCCTTCTTTCGCGCTTGCTGAGGTACCCGTCATTGTGTTTGGCTTTGCGAATATCGCGATGAATATGCCTTTGTTTCATTTCAAGGCGATGTGCCTCTTTTCTGCTCAATTCACCATGCCTTACACCGTTCGTTATGCGGCCGTGCTGGTCGTATGCACGCTCTCTAACCTGCGCCTGCACGGATGCAAGGCCTAAGCAAAAAAGTACCGCAATGGTGAATAAAAATTTCGTTTTCATAATCTGCGTTTAAATGTTCTCGAAAAAACTCGATGCATCTAAGACGCGCTACGAAAGGAAGGGTTTAATAAAAGGGCTGTTAAATCAGAACTCAATTTCCAGCTGTGCAGTTTGCCAATTGAATGATTTGCGGTGGAAAGGGCTGGGTCCGAAGCTCTCAAGAGCATTCCGGTGCTGCATGGTGGCGTATCCCTTGTTGCTGTTCCAGCCGTATTGAGGAAACTGGTCGTGCAATTGCTGCATGTATGCGTCACGGTAAGTCTTGGCGAGAATGCTTGCCGCGGCTATAGAAGCATAAGTGCCGTCTCCCTGAATTACGCATTGGTGCGGAATGCCGGCATATGAAATAAAATAGTTTCCGTCAATCAGCAGGGCCGTCGGTTTTTCGCGCAACTGGTCCAGCGCCAGGTGCATGGCCTTGATAGAAGCTTTTAAAATATTGATGCGATCAATTTCTTCGTGATCCACACTGGCCACGGCATAGGCGATTGCGTGTCGCTGAATGTATATTTTTAGCTCCTCACGTATTTCAGGCTTCACCTGTTTCGAATCGTTTAACAAAGGATGAAAAAATTTTCTGGGCAGGATCACCGCAGCAGCGAATACCGGACCTGCCAGGCATCCTCTGCCAGCCTCATCGCAACCCGCTTCCAGGTTCTTCCTGTTTCTAAATGCTTTCAGCATAATTATTTTGAAACAATTCCCTTGTAAATGGCCATCGAAAAAAATCCGGTCACCAACACCAAGATTGTCTGTATAAAGATGCTCAAAAAATAGGATATCAGGGCCCTCAGCACACCTTTAAGATTACGTTCGTGGAAAAACCGCATAAGCGGTGGAAAAATAAGTCAGAATCAACGGGATCACCGGGAAAATACAGTCGCGCCGAATTAATCTATTCACAAGCCCGTGTTACCTTTGCCGCCGATGCATTCAAAAGGCGCTTCTCTCTCTTCCAGGCCGGTAGCCATTTGGCTGCTGACGGGCGTGGGCATGATAATGGTGCAGGTGGTGCTGGGTGGCATTACCCGACTTACGGGCTCCGGACTTTCCATCACTGAATGGAAACCGTTGCTGGGCGCATTTCCTCCGTTGAACGATGCAGCCTGGCAGCAGGCTTTCGACCAGTACAAACAAATTGGTCAGTACAAACTAATTAATCCACACTTTACATTATCCGAATTCAAATTCATTTATTTCTGGGAATGGCTGCACCGCGAATGGGCGCGATTAATGGGACTGGTATTCCTGGTGCCCTTTGTCATTTTCATCATTCAGAAAAGATTCAAAGCCGATATGATTTATCCGCTATTGATTCTTTTTGTGCTGGGTGCTTTACAGGGAGCAGTGGGATGGGTGATGGTAATGAGCGGACTCAATGAAGAAGACGTACATGTGAATCATATTCGCCTGGCAATTCATTTCATCGCAGCCCTCGGCTTATTGTTGTACGTGTTGTGGTTTGCACTGATGATTTTGATACCGGCCAGCCGGAGGAAAAATTTGCCGGCGCTGCACAAAGGGCTCTTGGTAATTTTGGTTGTGCTGGTATTACAGCTGATTTATGGCGCCTTCATGGCCGGATTAAAAGCAGCCACCATGGCCCCAACCTGGCCAACTATCAACGGCCATTGGTTGCCGCATGGCGGAGAACCCACCGGCGGACTGAAATGGCTAACCGATAATCCATTCGCTGTACATTTTATTCACCGCACATTGGCCTATCTGCTGCTTATTCTCATCCTGCATTGGTGGTGGAAGGCGAGGTATATTCAGTGGGTAGGTGTCCTGAATCACTTCAAAAACGCGCTGCCTCTGCTTGTACTTACGCAGGTATTGCTGGGTATTCTTACGGTTTTGCACTCACCGTCACCCAAATGGTTACTTTTATTGGGTGTTTGCCACCAGTTTGTTGCTATGCTGTTACTGGTCACTACTGTGGCCATGCTATATGGCTTTAAGCGGGCCCGTAATAATTAACAGCATCTTCTTCAACGGCGCCGATATTATTTTTAACTTGTTGACGTTTAATGGTGTGAGCTTGCCCAAACACCCAAGTCGGAACCGATGAAAAAGTACCTGGTAGGTTTTTATCACTCTTTTCCCATCCAGCTGGTACTGCTTCATATAAAGAAGTACCAGGTACTACTTTTGTTCTGGATCGTCGTAATAAGTGCCATCAATGGCGACTTCATGAGCACTTTTGGCGCGGACTCCCTGTTCCTGGCGCCGGAATACCTTGGCGAAGTGAATTTCATCAGTGCCGCCATTGTTGGCGTAGCAGTGGGCATTTTTGTTATGAGCTGGAACATCACCACGTTCATATTGCACAGCAAGCATTTCAAATTCCTGGCTACCACTTCAAAACCATTCCTGAAATATTGCATCAACAATGCAGTGATACCGTTGATGTTCCTGATATTTTATTATGTGAAGGCCATCGAATTTGACAAGAACCGGGAATTGCTGGGCTTGAAAGATATTCTTATCCTCATCGGCGGGTTTCTATTGGGGCTCGTATTGCTGGTGATCATTTCATTGGCGTATTTTTTCAGGGCAGAGAAAACAATGCTCAGGAAAATGGAGCCGGTGCTTGAAGATCCCCAAAAACATTTTCACTTATTCGGATTGGGCGGAAAGCATTTTCATGAGAAGGGTTTGCTGCAGGTGGATTGGTTCTTTAACACCAGGTTTAAATTGAAGAAGCCCCGTGAAGTTTCGCACTATACCGCTGAATTCATCAATACCATTTTCAAACGACACCATTTTTCTGCCGTCATTTCTATCATCCTCGCTTTTCTTTTTTTGGCGGTGATTGGAATGTTGCTGGATTACGATGTATTTGAAATTCCTGCGGCGGCCAGCATTCTCATTTTCTTTTCAATCTTGATTGCATTTTCAGGCGCCCTCTCCTATTGGTTGAAAAGTTGGTCCTTCCCCTTCGCGATCGCCATGTTTTTGCTGATCGACGCGCTGTTTCGTTATGACGTGCTGGATATCCGGAACAAAGCCTATGGATTGAATTACAATAACAGAACCGAAAGACCGGTATACGACCAGGAGAGTATTATGGCGCTTTGCTCAATCGATACCATGCTGGCCGATAAACAAAAAATGATCGCGGTACTGAACAAATGGAAGGAGCGGCAGGACGAAGCGAAACCATTGATGTACGTTCTCAATTTCAGCGGAGGTGGCACCCGTTCGGCTACCTTCACCATGAATGTGTTGCAACACCTGGATAGCATGATGGATGGGCAGTTGATGAGAAGGACCTTCCTGATTGCCGGCGCATCGGGCGGAATGCTCGGCGCGACTTATTACCGCGAATTATACCGCATGAAGGAAGCCGGAGATCCCGTAAAACCCGGCGACCGGCAATATGCCGAAAATATTTCCAAGGATCTTTTAAATGGTTTGTTTTCCTCCCTTGTAGCGCGTGATATTTTTGCACCCGCGCAAAAGTTCAAGGTGGGCGAAAACAAATATGTAAAAGATCGTGGCTATTCGTTCGAGAATGAATTGAGTGAGAATACGCATGGTATTTTGAACAAGCAATTGAAAGACTATCGTTCAGATGAATCGAATGCCCGGATCCCGCTGATCATCTACAGTTCCACCATTACGCGCGACGGCCGAAAAATGCTCGTAAGCACACAGCCCATCAGTTTCATGATGCGCGAAATTCCGGATAGTATCAGTGGTATGCTGGCCGAACCCGACGCCGTGGACTTCTGCAAATTCTTTGAACGGCAGGACCCCGGCAATCTTCGCATACTCACGGCACTGCGCATCAACGCCACATTTCCTTATGTGTTACCGAACGTATGGCTACCCACCAATCCCATTGTAGATGTGATGGATGCAGGTATTCGTGACAACTACGGGCAGGAAACCGCGCTGCGATTTATAAATGTGTTCAAGGACTGGATAGCGGCAAATACACGCGGCGTGGCTTTTGTACAGGTAAGAGACCGCCGGCTCGGCGATTGGGAGGATCATTTCAAGGATCAGGGGGTAGTGGAGCAATTCACGAAACCCCTGCTGATTTTGAACTATAACTGGATGAAGATGCAGGACTATTATCACGAAGAAATGATTCGCTTTGCAGATCACAGTTTCAGTTTCCCCTTCGAAAAATTTACTTTCTCTTACATACCGGCAAAGAATAACAAGGGCGCCGCACTCAACTTCCATCTTACGGCCAAAGAGAAATCCGATATCAGGGAGGCGCTGAACTCGTCTGACAACCAACTTTCATTTAAGCGCATTGAAGATTTCGGTTACCCCTCTGGTAATCCTAAGCAGGCTGGTACAGTCGGAATGCGGAAGGAATAATCCTGATCCTGAATTTATCCGAGGTGGGTGCGGGATCGCCATCAACATGCAGGGGGGCCCCATCAATATTATAGATATCCAGCTCGCGGGTTTGGAAATACACGATGCCCTTGGGATTTAATTTATTCTCCTTCACATCTCCAAATTTCAATTGTTGCCATATGGCCGGGATCAGTTGCCACTTGCTCATTTTTTGAACCACTACAATGTCGAGCAGTCCATCGTGTAAGCTGGCCTTTGGTGCAATGGTAAACTGGTTGCCGAATTGGTTGCCATTTGCAATGCTGATAAAATAGGCTTGTGTGGACAGGTCTTTCTCTTCTGCAACCAATCTGAATAAATAGGAACGCGCGCTCAAAAAATTTCTGAAAGTTAATTGCATGTAAGTTGCGAGCCCCCTATTTTTCTGCTTTGCAAAATCGTGGGCCACTTGCGCATCCAGTCCGAGGCCGCTTAACATACACGAGAATCGGTCATTGATGGTGAATGCATCAACTTCGGCTACGCGGCCATTGAATATGACGTCCAGCGCTTTGCCTGGATGCCGCGGAATACCCGCAGCCAGCGCAAGGCCATTCCCTGAACCGCAGGGAATGATGCCGAAATTAACGGGCGTACCCAGCAGGCTTCCGGTAACCTGACTAAGCGTGCCATCTCCACCGGCGATAACGATATCGGTAAGTTGTTCTGATTCGATTTTATTTTTCAGGAAGCTATAGTCACCGGAGGGAACGGTGGGAGCGATTTCAAACCTGATATTCTTTTCCCCGGCCTTCTTTTCAATCGTTCGCGTTACCACCGATTTCCTGCCGGTTCCCGCAATGGGATTGAGGAGGAATAGGAACTTTCGATCCATTGGGTTGATTTTAGTTGATCGGTTGATCGGTTGATTGAGTCAGCTAAGTTGGCGAAAATTACGGGCGAATTTACTGATCATCTGATCAACCGATCAACTAAATCAACCTATTCAACCACCCCACCTTATCAATGCACTCGCCCACGTAAATCCGCTGCCGAATGCGGCGAGGCAAACCAAATCGCCTTTTTGAATTAGTCCCTGTTCCCAGGCCTCGGCCAGTGCAATGGGAACAGAAGCTGCTGTGGTATTGCCATAGCGCTGAATGTTATTGAACACCTGGTCGTCGCGCAATCCCAGCTTATGTTGAATAAACTGGCTGATGCGCAGGTTTGCCTGGTGCGGGATTAGTAATTTAAGATCGGTTGGTTTTAAATTATTTGCGTTTAGCGCTTCCAACACCACTTCAGGAAATTTCTCAATGGCTTTTTTAAATACGGCCGGACCATCCATAGTAGGAAAATTCTGGCCTTTGTCAATCATCGCATGGCTCATGTACATATCGCCCCATTCAGCATTGTTGAAATCTGCAAGCGGTTCTTTTGCCCAGTGATTGCCATGCGTGCCGGGATTGAACATCGCAAGTATTTCAGCACTTGCGCCGTCACTATGCAGGTGCGTACTCAATATGCCTTCGTCTTTTTCAGAAGCTTTCAACACCACTGCTCCGGCGCCATCGCCGAAAATCACTGAAACGTTTCTGCCGCGCGTTGAAAAATCCAAACCAAAAGAATGTTTTTCGCTGCCCACCACCAATATGTTTTTGTACATGCCGCCGCGGATGAACTGGTCGCCCACACTTAACGCATATATAAAACCACTGCATTGGTTTCGCACATCCAGCGCCCCGATTTCCCGCATTTTCATCGCACGCTGCAGCAATACGCCACAACCGGGGAAATAATAATCCGGACTTAACGTGGCGAATATGATGAAGTCGATGTCGGCAGGTTTCAGGCCGGCTCTTTCAATTGCAACCGCCGATGCTTCCACAGCCATGGTGGTTGTGGTTTCCTGGGTTCTATGTGCATAGCGGCGGGTTGAAATGCCGGTGCGTTCTACAATCCATTCATTGGAGGTTTCCATCAACTTCGACAGATCGTCGTTTGTAACAACGTGTTCAGGCACATAAAATCCCGTACCAGCAATGACAGAGTGGAGCATGAGCAATTGTTTGAACTACCAAATTACAAAATTCATTCCGCCGCAGTCGTTTAAACCTTTGACACTGAGTGTTAAATCGCGGAGCGTCATCATTTTATGAATTGTTCATTTTCATTTGCTTGCCCCCCGGATTTGGATTACCTTTGCACACTTAAAAACCAGGACAGACCAATCCCCCTAATCCGTTTTGATTTGTGTGATTACCTGTTAATTAAATATGATGGACATTCGTAATATAGCAATCATCGCCCACGTAGACCACGGTAAGACTACCCTGGTAGATAAGATCCTGCACGCCACCAAGACCTTCAGGGATAACCAGGAAACGGGTGAACTGATCATGGACAGCAACGACCTGGAAAAGGAAAGAGGGATTACTATCTTCTCAAAAAATGCCGCAGTAGTATACAAGGGTGTAAAGATTAATGTAATTGATACACCGGGCCACGCCGATTTTGGTGGTGAAGTAGAACGCGTGTTGAAAATGGCCGATGGTGTGTTGTTATTGGTGGATGCTTTTGAAGGACCCATGCCGCAAACGCGTTTCGTTCTTCAAAAAGCGCTGCATCTGAATTTGAAGCCCATCGTGGTGATCAATAAAGTTGACAAACCCAACTGTCGTCCGGATGAAGTGCACGACGCCGTGTTTGAACTCTTTTTCAACCTGGATGCTACGGAAGAACAATTGAATTTTCCCACTTTCTACGGATCAGGAAAAAATGGCTGGTTCAATAATACGCTTACACCCATTGAAGGCATTACACCTTTACTGGACGGCATTCTTGAATATGTGCCCGCACCTGACGTGAAAGAAGGAACACTGCAGATGCAGATTACCTCATTGGATTACTCCTCATTCCTGGGAAGAATCGCGGTGGGTAAAGTGGCCAGGGGTACCATTAAAGAAGGCATGCCCTTCTCATTGGTGCAGGCGGATGGCATTCGAAAATCAAAAGTGAAAGAATTGTACGTGTTTGAAGGAATGGGTAAGAAGAAAGTAACCGAGGTGATGGCCGGCGACCTTTGCGCCGTTGTAGGACTGGAAGATTTCAATATCGGTGACACGATTGCTGATTTCGAAAATCCGGAAGCTCTTCCTGTGATCAGCGTGGATGAACCCACCATGAGCATGTTGTTTAGCATCAACAATTCTCCTTTCTATGGTCGTGATGGAAAATTTGTAACGTCGAGGCACTTGCGCGACCGCCTGATGAAAGAAACTGAAAAAAACCTCGCACTTCGTGTAGAGGATACCGATAGTGCAGATGGATTCCTGGTATACGGTAGGGGAATTCTTCACCTGGGCATTTTGGTTGAAACCATGCGCCGGGAAGGATATGAACTAACCGTAGGTCAGCCGCAGGTAATTGTAAAAGAGATCAACGGAAAGAAGAGTGAGCCATACGAAAACCTGGTGGTAGACGTGCCGGCTGAATACAGCGGTAAAGTAATCGACATGGTTACGCAGCGAAAAGGCGAATTGCACGTGATGGAAAGCAAGGGCGAAATGCAGCACCTGGAATTCGATATTCCTTCGCGTGGTTTGATTGGTCTGCGTTCTCAAATGCTTACCAACACCGCCGGCGAAGCCGTAATGGCGCATCGGTTCGCTGAATACAAACCCTGGAAAGGTCCAATTCCCGGCAGGAACAATGGTGTGCTGATTTCAAAAAATCAGGCCGCAACCACCGGGTATTCTATCGATAAATTGCAGGATCGCGGATCATTCTTTGTTGATCCGGGTGAAGAAGTTTACATCGGACAAATTATCGCCGAGCATATCAAACCGGGCGACCTGGTGGTAAACGCCACAGAAGGCAAAAAGCTCACGAATATGCGCGCCAGCGGAAGTGATGATTCCGTTCGAATCATCCCCCGTATTCAAATGACGCTGGAAGAATGCATGGAATACATCCAACAGGATGAGTGCATTGAAGTAACACCCAAGAATATCCGTCTCCGCAAGACCATCCTGAACGAAGACGAGCGCAAGAAACTGTCGAAGATGTTGAAAGCGGAAGAGGTTAATTAATACAGATATCTCATTTTAGCGCAAAGGCGCAGGGATCAGGAATCTTTGCCCCTTTGTTTTGGGGTTACCGGGAATGGGTGAGAAGCCGCCGTTCACTCAATGGCCGCCGCTGAATGCCTAACTTCTGTCCGAATCGGGTATTGGACGGCTTAGCTTTGTCTCCAACATGCTAATAGCATGCAACACAATGCGAGTAAAAAGTAGCGATAAGTGGTTGGCGGGTATTCTCACCACTGCTTTACTGTTAATCAGTGTTAGTGAGCCACTTTATTCGCGCGGCACCAAATTCCAGCGTTCCAGGTTATTATTCAGGACGGAAATCCCCCAGGAATTCATAGTGGTGCATTCAACCACCAACACCCGGCAGGCCGATATGCCGGCCATTTTCCCGTTTAATTAAGGGTTTAGATACCAACCCGTAATGCGTAGCTGGCGTTTCGATACCAATCGAAAACTTATATCCTGCAATCCATTCGTCCTGAGTAATCCGCAAAAATCCTGCAAATCCTGCCTACCTTTGCGGTTGGATTATGAAAAAGAAAACCTTCATCTTTCTCCTGGTGGCAGCGCTGTTTGTGATGCCGGCTCCTTCTTTTTCGCAATGCTCCATTTGCACCAAAACAGCGCAGCAAATGGGCGAAAAGCCCGCCCGCGCCCTCAACCGCGCGATCCTTTACCTGATGCTCACACCCTTTGCCATCATGGGATTTGTGGGATATCGCTGGTGGAAGAACAACCACGATTAATTTTTTAGACCCACCGGAAATACTGTCGGTTGAAGGCCCCACATTAATTATCTTGTAAGCTTCAACCAACTGATATGAGAATTTTATTCCTGTTCGTTTTACTCAATACTTTCTTACCAGGCTTCTCCCAAAAGCTTCCTTCCGTGGAAGAGAAAACCCGCGACATGAAAAAATACACGGGCTTCCTCGATTTTTATTGGGATGAGAATACAGGGAAAATCTGGCTCGACATCAACCGACTGGATACAGAAATTCTTTATGTGAATACGCTTCCTGCCGGGCTCGGCTCGAACGACATCGGACTTGACCGAGGTTTGCTCGGCGATTCCAGGATCGTTCGCTTTCAACGCGTGGGCAGAAAATTGCTGATGGTGCAGCCCAACTATAGTTATCGCGCGCTTTCAAACGACCCGGCTGAAAAGCGGGCGGTTGAACAATCCTTCGCGCAGTCCACGCTCTGGGGCTTTGCCATAGAAGCCGAATCACCCGGCCATGCCCTGGTTGACGCTACCGATTTTCTTTTGCGCGACGCCATGCAGGTAACCAGCAGGCTGAGACTAATGAAAC
>Ga0163161_10003552_pt1 | contig 10914 bp, 9 predicted proteins | sample S45metaG_FD_129847 | JGI IMG/M metagenome (GOLD analysis project Ga0163161, IMG submission 129847) | Switchgrass rhizosphere microbial communities from Kellogg Biological Station, Michigan, USA - S4-5 metaG | ecosystem: Host-associated > Plants > Roots > Rhizosphere > Soil | place: USA: Michigan... | reverse complement strand
TTTTATCTCGTTCTGCTTTTGATCGCATCAGAAGCGCCTTCGATGTCTCTTACTTTTTTCACTTTCTGATTTCCGAAATTATAAGTGATGCTGAAAGTTCCGCCTCTTCTGAACTGATCGTTTTTAATATAATTGTAAGTTCCGTTTGCCTGAGAATCTTCGATTTCTACAATGTTGGTTCTTAAAACATCATTTAAGTTCAAGGCAAAAGTCCAGTCGTTCCAGTTTTTCTTTATGCTTAAATCTAAACTCATTAAGTTCTTCAACATCCCCAATTCGATTTGCTGTTGGTCAACATAGAAATAATTAACTCCCAAAAACCAAGTTTTCTTTTTGTCTAGACGAATCGTGTTATTGGTTTGAATCACGATGCTTGATGATTCTCTGTTGTTGATGTAAGTGTCAAAAACCTGTCCTGTTGTAGGATCTGTATTCAAAGTTCCTTTATTAATATTGTGCTGTACTCCGATATTGAAATTGGTAGTAAGGTATTGATTGAAAAACGTTTTCTGCATTCCCAGCATTGCAGACATTTCTTGTTTGTCTCCAAAATTGGTTCTTATATAAGCTAGTTGTCGATAGGTTTTGCCTTCTCTCACAATATCTCTCTGAAGCGGAACTTGAGTGATAACATCTTTAAAATAAGAGTGATTCAAAATCAGGAAATAAGAATTTTTAAACATATACGTCAATTCCTGATTATAAGTGGAAGAAGCTTTTACGAAAGGGTTATTCTGGGTGTAGTTATCCTGCGTAAGAATGTTTTTCACAGGATTTAGTTCCCAAAAACTTGGTCTTCTCATTCTGCTGGAAAATGCATATGAAATATTGTTTTTATCATTAATTGCATAATTTAAGCTCAAATAAGGTAGCAAATTATTGTAATCTCTTTCAAACTTCTGCATGGGTTGATCAGGAATTTCAGATGTACCCAAACTTTTTGTGATTTCGTATCTTGCACCTACTTTTCCTGAGAATTTATCCGAAAACTTTTTCTCAAATGTAAGATAAGCTCCATAGATTTTTTCGTCATAGATAAAATGGTTGAGGTCGGGTTTTACGCTTTTCAGATATCCATTGTCATCATAATAGTTGAAGAAATTTTTGGTATCATTATCAGTTTGAGTTGCATTAAAATTTCCTCCTACAGAAATTGTTAGATCTTTTTTAAATTTCTGAATGTAATCAACCGTACTTGAGAAGTTGTTGACGATCTGAGGAATATCCTGAATCACATTTTGTCTGAACTGATCAAAACCACCGGAAGGTCGTTGTACCAAAGTTTTATTATCAGAATTCTGAAATCTTTTGTAGATGAGATATGCAGCATTCATATTTAGTTTGCTTCCCAGAGAATCTGTTTTCAACTCGTAATTTAAATTTACAGAATTGTTATAGTTCCTTGCATTTTCGAGGTTGCTTGAGCGGGTAACATCTGTTTTATCTAAACTTCCGTCGGCTTTATAAGTGTTTAAAGTATTTAAAAGTTCTACGGTAGAACCATAGCTTTTATTTGCCCAGGAGTTCCATGATAAAGCTAAATTACTTTTGTCGTTTAACTGATAATCGAAATTTAAATATCCACCAAGATTTTTGTTGGGATCATCAATATCTCCTACAGATTCATTTTTCACAAAGTCATTTCCGTTTCTTAAAATGTAACTTTGAGCCTGAATATTTTCTCCCCCACTCAGATTGGCGCTGATTCCAAGCTTATCTTTTCTGTAGTTTACAGAGAAACTTGCCTGACTTGCGTTGTATTTATTCTGAGAATTAGACATTCTCATGTTTCCGTTGGTGCCATCACTCATTTTCTTTTTCAGAACGATGTTGATGATTCCGTCTGATGATTCTACCTGAAATTCGCTTCCGGGAACCGTAATCACTTCAATTTTCTGAATATTTTCTGCAGGTGTATTTTTCAAAAACTGCGTTAAAGACTCTGCATCCATATTGGTTTTTCTTCCATTGATGTAGATTAGCGCATTATTTTTTCCTGCAATCTTTAGAGTTTTATCATCAGTCGTGGAAAGTAGGGGAGTCTGTCTCAGCAAATCAAAAGTTGTATTTCCTTTCGTAACGGGTGAAGCGGCAACATCGTAAACGAAACGGTCGCTTTGTTTTTTGAAGACTTGCTTTGTCAAAACAACTTCTTCTATTTTTTTTGTTTGTAAAGTATCTGATTTTTTTTCCTGGGCAAAAGTAAGTCCTGTGAAAAATATAGCGGCGATGAGAAGTGGCGTTTTCATGATTTTAGAATTTGATAGTTTATAGATGCTTGTATTTGTTATTATTTTACATTGCAAAGATATATAATAAATTTAGTATCATGCAATACAAAGTAGTAAAAATGTTTTTTTTTAATTTGTAACTGTCTAATTATGAGTTACTAAATTTTTAAATTTAAAATTTGATTCTTTGTGTTTCTATATGATATGACAACCGGAACTATTATTTTGTTACATCATAAAATAAATTATTAAACTTCACTTTTTTTTGATTAATTTAGAGTTCACAATAAAACATAATAATCTATGACAAAACTCTACTCATTGATCATAATTTTAATGATTCTTGTATCATGTAAAAGCGATTCTTTTATTGATCTCGAAAATCAGCAACAAAATCAAGAAACCAATTTCAACTTTGGAAGTAACGCACAAAGAAATTTCCACGGTTTGGTTTTAGCAACAAACGGAACTCCGATCTCCGGAGCGACCGTAACTATTGGTTCGGCTAGCGTACAGACCAATTCGAAAGGTCTTTTTGTAATTAAAAGTGCCGACGTGAAAGAAAATTTTGCTTATGTGAAAGTTATGAAAGCAGGTTTTGTAAATGGTTCTCGTACAATGGTTCCTACCAACGGAAACAATAGAATCAATATCATGATGATTCCTGCAACGACAACCTCTACAGTTGCTTCCGGAGCTACTGCTACAGTATCTTTACCTAACGGAACCAAAGTAAAATTTGACGGCAGCTTTAAAGATGCAAACGGAAACGCATATACAGGAAACGTAAATGTTGCCATGTTTCATCTTAAACCTTCAGATCAGTATCTTAATGAATTGATGCCGGGATCTTTACTTGCAAACAATACCGCAGGAAATGCAAGAGTGATGGAAACTTTTGGAATGCTGCATGTACAATTAACGGGAGCTTCCGGACAAAATCTTCAGATTGCGAATGGTCATACTGCTGAAATGACAGTGGTGATAGATGCTGCTCAAACGTCTATGGCTCCTGCTACAATTCCGTTGTGGACATTTAACGAAACTACAGGAATTTGGCAGGAAGAGGGTTCTGCAACAAAAGTTGGAAATACTTATATAGGAAATGTAAGTCACTTCTCTTGGTGGAATTGTGATGCGCAGTTTCCTCAATGTATTTTGAATGTTCATATTCAAAACTCTACTGCACAACCATTGAGTAATGTAACGGTAAAATTATTCAGACAAAACCAAACCTCCACTTCTGCAATTACAGATGGAAGCGGAAATGCTTCAGGAATTATTCCTGCTGGTGAAAATTTAGTTCTGAAAATTTATGATGCCTGTAATAATGTAATTATGACCAATAATATTGGTCCTTTTGCGAGTGGTTCTACCAATACGCTTCCTGCAATTACAATTTCGCAGAGTTTGAGTAATACGATTGTAATTACGGGTACTCTAAAGGATTGTGCCGGAAATAATGTTACAAACGGAATTGCAAATTTATCTTACACTTCAAGCATAAATTATTTTTCCAATTTTTCCACACAAGTAACAAATGGAAGCTTTTCTTTTAATGTTCTAAGTTGTGCATCAAGTCAGCAATTGACATTTGTCGGTGCAGATTTCACTAATCTTCAGACAACGGGAGATATTAATTTTACTGCAACTGCACCTACAACCAATTTGGGTAATCTTACTGTTTGTACTGCTACTACAGAATTTGTTACTAGCCAGACAGATACTCAGGCTGTAAAATACTTTATCACTCCAATTTATGCAAGCAATTATTCGCAATCTCCGGTCGGGGGTGGAGGATTAAATGTAAGTTCACAAAATGCGACAGGTAGTTTTTATTTAACTTCCCAAAACATATTCTCAGTAGGAACATTTACTTCAAACTTTAGTATAGAATCTTCTGGAGGCGTTATTCAGGCGAATGGAAATAATCTTACGCTACAAATAAGCAATTTTGGTGCAGTAGGGCAATACATTGATTTTACAATAAACGGAACTTATACAAATTCCACAGGTTCACATACATTGAGTGTAACAGGACACGTTATCAGAGATAATTAAATTTAAATTGTAAGATTTTAATAATGAAAAAGAGGCTTCAAAAGAGCCTCTTTTTTTATTCTCTGTCAAAACGTGCCAGTTTTTTATCAATCCAAATAGTCGCAAAAGGAAAAAATGCAGCGATCAAAGCGAAGACTGTATCTTCATCATCCCAAGTATAGATTTTTCTCATTGAAGGCAAAAACAGAAGATACAGCGTAAAAAACAATCCGTGAATACTTCCAATTGTACTGATGTAAACAATTGGTAAAATGCCTTCAGGGTCAATGCGTATCCAGGTCATTGCTGTAAAAAGAAAGAACCAAGAGATAGCTTCAGCCATACAGATTTGCTTAAACCATTTGATGAGCTTTTCCTGAGGATATTTTGAGAAAAAATTTTCGATGAATTCCATATTAATTATTTGTAGTAAATTCTAAAAGTATTTTTAAAACCACTGTATAAAACATCTTCTTTAGTTGGATTGAGGTTATGAGATTTTATAAAATTTTTAATACTTTTCTCGAAATAAGGGATAAATCTTTTATTAGCCTTATCTTCAATATGATGTACAAAATTTTCCACATCCATTATGTAATTTTCCCGATTTAAAACTAATTTAACCTCACTGTAAGATATTTCATCTAAAGAATGATGATAATCTTTTGGATATAAAAAAGTTTTATGGAATAAAATGTTAATCAAATCATCAGCAATTTTATTATTGTTTTCATAAATCCAGTCCAAATGTTCATTATAAGACAAGATGATTGCTGGCCTTTTCTCAATATATTGTAAAAGGGCCTGTTTTACTAAACCATTAATGAAATCTTTTCCAAATTTTTCTTCAGTAAAAAAATTCATGTAACTACTATAACATTTATCAGTCGTATAATGTAAAGGAATGTCGCTGCCACTACCAATTCCACCCCACAAGACATTATTGTTTTTTAAAATATCCTGAAGCTCATTTTTAGCAGGAAAATCGTCTCCGGATGGTACACTATTAAAAATATAAAATTTATTTTGAGTTTTAGAATCATTTACTGCTCTTATTGAATCTTTGCTACAAAGTTCCTTATATTGCTTTAAGAGTTTTTTAAACATTTGTATTCTTTCTGACTCTTGCCTTTTCTGAATAGAATCTTCCGTTGGAATATTTTGGGCAAAAATAATTGTCTGAAATACAAACACAAACAAAAATATTAATAATCTCATAATATTCTATTTATAAAAACTACTCCCGTCCAAATATTCAAAAACCTCAGGAGGAAGCATGGGTCTTACATTTTTTCGTTCCTTAATCATGTTTCGAATTTCTGTTGCAGAGAGCTCAATAACAGGTGCTTTTATCATCGAAATATTTTCATGCTGAAGATATTGAGAAACACTGAGCGAAGTCGAAGTGTCACCTTCAAAAACTCTCGGATAGACAATGATATGATGGTTTTTAATTAAGATATCAGAGTTTTTCCATTTATGAAGTCCGTTGAGGTTGTCTTCGCCCATGATCAGGCTGAAAGAATAGTCAGGATGCTTTTCCTGAAGATAAGTTAAAGTATCAATCGTGTAACTTGGTGTAGGTAATGAAAATTCTACATTTGAAGCACGCATCTGAGGATAGTTTTTCACAGCAAGTTGTACCATATCCAAACGGTTATGATCTTTCAGAAGCGACTTTTTTTCTTTAAAAGGGTTTTGCGGACTTACAACAAACCACAATTCATCCATATCAGAATTCTCAAGGATATAATTAGCCAAAATCAAATGACCGATATGAATAGGATTAAATGAGCCGAAAAATAAACCGATTTTTTTCATGTCAAAAAGTCAATTGTCAATTTACTGAGCTTGTCAATTTTAATAAATTTATTTAAATATGATTTTAGAAATTCACCGTTCACTTCCGAAGTAAAATTGGCTTATTCACTATCTCTAAACTTCACATCTCTTATATTCAGATAATGCGTCACATTACCTTTCCAGTGATTTTCTTCTAAAGTAAATGCGATGTCGAAAGATTTATTTCTGAAATCATCGGCAAACTGTCCCAATTTAAAACCTACGCATTCAATATTTCGTCCGGTAGATTCCTGTTTGATGTAGAATTTCAGGTGATTATTGTCTTTTCCCATCGTTTTAAGGTAACCAGCAATCTTTTGATTTCTTAAAACCAGATTTGGTTTCATATTATGTGGACCAAATGGCGCCAATTTTCTGTGGAAGTTAATAAAATCTCTATTGATTTCATCAATTTGTAAATCCGCATCAATCGTTATTGAAGGTTCTTTTTGATGTTCTTTGATTTTTTCAGCTACTGTTTTTTCAAATTTAATTTTGAAAGCTTCAAACTTGTCTTTTTCCATAGAAAGTCCGGCTGCAGCGTGGTGTCCACCAAATTTCAGGAAATATTCTGAACACAAATCCAAAGCTTCATGTACATCAAAATCTGAAACTGATCTTGCTGAAGCGACCATTTCGCCATTATTTCCATCGGTAAAAACCAGAGTCGGTTTATAATAAGTTTCAATAAGTCTCGAAGCAACAATTCCGATTACCCCTTTGTTCCATTCAGGATGGTAAACAATCGTAGTGTATTTTGTTTCCTGCTGAGATTCTATGATTTGTTTTAAAGCAGATTCTGTAGAAAACATATCGAGTTCCCTTCTTTCATCATTCAGATTCATGATGTCTCCCACAATTTGCTGTGCGTGCTTCAGATTATCTGAAACCATCAGTTCTACTGCTGCTTTTCCTTGCGAAATTCTTCCGGCAGCATTAATTTTCGGAGCAATTTCGAAAACAATATTTGAAATTTCAAAATTTGAAAGTTTATCTTCAGGGATAAGAAGTCGCAAACCGAGATTACGGGTTTTTCTTAGAACTTTAAGCCCCATTTTTGCCAAAACTCTGTTTTCACCAGTCATAGAAACAATATCTGCAGCTATTGAAATCGCTAGGAGATCTGTCAGCTCAAATAATTCCGTTTCTGGAATTTTGTAGATTGTATTTAACCCCTGACATAATTTAAAACCAACTCCACATCCGGAAAGCTCTTTGAAAGGATATCTGCAATCGCTTCTTTTAGGATCTAAAACTGCCACCGCAGCCGGAATTTCGTCTCCTGGTAAATGGTGGTCACAGATAATGAAATCAATATTTTTTTCTTTTGCGTAATTAATCATGTCAATCGACTTGATTCCACAGTCTAATGCAATTATCAATGAAAAGCCATTTTCTTTGGCAAAATCAATTCCTTCTGTAGAAATTCCGTACCCTTCAGAGTTTCTGTCGGGAATATAAAAGTTCAGATACTTTTTCTGAACAATTTTTCTTAAATAAAGATAGGTAAGTGCAACCGCAGTAGTACCGTCTACGTCGTAATCGCCGTAAACCATTATTTTTTCACCATTTTCAATGGCTGTTGCTATACGCTCAACAGCTTTTTGCATATCTGCCATTAAAAAAGGGTTGTGAATATCTGTCAAGTTAGGTTTGAAAAATTCGCGCGCTTTTTGATAATTATCAATTCCTCTAAGAACCAATAATTTGGATTCAAATGTTCCAAAACCAAGTGACGAACTAATTCCGTCGACAGTTTCTTCATCAGGTTCGGTTTTATAAATCCATTTTTGACTCATTTCACAAAAATAAGTAAAATTTATTTTTAAAAGAAATAGAAGTTTTATACCACATTTTATCAAATTGGTATTGTAATTGTTTAGGTGTCAATGTTTTTTGATATTTTTAGAAGGTTGGTTTAATAAAAATTGATTTTTTTTAGAAATATGAAAACCAAATCAAAACTTATATCGTAGATATCATTAAAAGTATTAAACCTTTCTAAAAATAATATTATGAAAAAACCAATCAATGTTTCGAATCAGGGAGCTACCCTGGATACAAGCAGAAGAAACTTTCTAAAACTAAGCGGCATCGGTATTGCCGTAGCGGGGCTTACGTTGGTAGGCTGTGACGATGACAATTTTGAATATAATGATAACAAGATATTCGATTTGGGTATGGGAGACGTGGGTGTTTTAAACTATGCATACGCTCTTGAACAGTTGGAAGCTGATTTTTATACTAAAGTTGTAAATAATTTCTACGCAGGTATTTCAAATGCAGAAAAAGAAGTCTTGACAGATTTGTACCATCATGAGGTAATTCACAGAGATTTTTTCAAGGCAGCAATTACAGGTGCAACAACAAATGTTTTACCTACACTTGAATTTCAGTATCCAAATGTAAACTTTAATGACAGAAATTCTGTTTTGGCGACAGCAAAAGCTTTGGAAGATACAGGAGTTGCGGCTTATAACGCTGCAGGTAAGTATATTACCAATCCTGCTTATCTTGTACTTGCAGGAAAAATCGTTTCTGTAGAAGCAAGACACGCATCTGCGATCAGAGATTTGATTAATCCTTTAACTGCAGCTTTCTCAGGAGATGATGTAGTGAACCCGACTACAGGTCTTGATGTAGCAAAAGAACCGAAAGATGTCGTTATGGCAGCCGGAGGATTTATTAAAACTCCATTTACCTGGAAAGAAAGAGGTATTAACTAAATTATTCACTTCAAAAATCTATCATTATGAACATTTTAAAATTATTAGATAAACTTTCTGACGATTCTTTTTTTACAAAACAAACGTCAAGATTAGATAACCTTTCAGATCTTTCTACATTTGGTAAAAAAGCAGCAATTGCAGCATTACCTTTAGGATTAGGAAGCTTTATGGCAACTTCTGCAAAGGCGGAAACCAAAACAGAACCAACGTTAGCAATGAAAAGCGCATTGACAGATGCTCTTCAATTAGCTTTAACTTTAGAATATTTAGAAGACGAATATTACAGAATAGGATTGAATACTGCAAACCTTATTCCTGCATCAGATAAAGTGGTCTTTCAGCAAATTTCAAAACATGAGGCAGCTCACGTTACCTTCCTAAAAAGTACGTTGACATCACTAGGAACTGCTCCTGTTGCAAAACCGACTTTTGACTTTACAGCGAATGGCGCTTTTACGCCTTTTACAAATTATCAGCAATTCCTTACTTTGGCTCAAGCTTTTGAAGATACAGGAGTTAGAGCTTATAAAGGACAGGCAGGAAATGTAATGTCAAACAAGGATGTTCTTCAGGCAGCCTTACAGATTCACTCTGTAGAAGCAAGACATGCCTCTATGGTTCGTAGAATGCGTGCAAACAAAGGTTGGATTGAATTAGCCAATGGTGGAAATATGCCTGCTGCAACCAATCCTGTATATAATGGAGAAGATGTTACAATGCAAGCGGGATTCAATACTGCAACAGCTTTCGGCGCAGCAGCAGGTTCTGCAGCATACGATGAAATATTGACAGGAACAGAAGCTACAGCAATCGCTTCTTTATTTATAGATTAATTTAGTTTATATAGTTTAGGTTAATCCTCTTTCGGTACATCTCCGAAAGAGGATTTTTTTTATTAAAAAATATAATTTTGGTTGCATTGAAGTATATTTATGAACAAAAAAATTAGAGAGCACTATTTATAGTCTTACTAAGTTTTGCTGATGCACATTAATTGATCGCGGAAAAACTAACAGCAGATTCATATTCTTATGATTTTATGAAAGCGAATGATTATAATGTGATAGGAGCTTATACAGCACTCAGAAAAAATTAGGTTTACTTTCTAAAGGTGCCAGTTGCACAGTCAGATCTCAAAAAATATTCAAGATTCATCCCGACAACAATAAAAGAGCAAAAGCAATTTAAAAAGAGCATAAAAAGATGGATTATGGAAAGATCTCGGAACAGTTTGTCTTCCAAATACTTATTGAATTATAGAGGTTTATATAGATATAGATAAAGCAAGCAGTTTCTGTCAGAGTTTTTCGCTTAATACTATCTTATAGCATGGAAATTTTTCAGGAGCTTGATCCCGCTAGTAATCTACACTGAGCAAAGCCGAAGTGCTGCATCTTTTTTTAAAGTTCCCTGAGCGTAGTCGAAGGGAACTTCAAAAAATGGATGCCGTTTCTATCGGGGCTAGTAAAGTGGTTAACGAATCACGATTTGTCACAATGCGTAACTTATCTATTAGTTTGCAGGAGTCTGCTAAGTTTCATCTCCATATTTATACTCAAAAACTCTGTTCGATTTTTCCAACGTGTTTTTAAAATTTCGGCAAACTCTGTATTTGCTCGTAGAATAAGAGCGTTTGTGTAAATTTATTTGATTAAAATTCAGCTCCGTAGGAGCGTCATGTTTGTAGAAAAAGAGCAGTGAATGATCTATGAGCTCCGTAGGAGCGGCATCTTCACATATGATTTTTAAATCTCAATTTCCAACTTTTCTCTTTCTATATACTAATTTGAAAGTCGATTTCTCTGATTCCCTGTTTTTTCACACTGCATCCTACATTATTTATAATAGCTAAAAACCCCTTTGCTTTAAATATATGATGATTTTCCAACCTTATATTCCACTGTCGTTCAAACGCTACACCTTTATCGCTTCCAAAATTCCACTCCCCGAACCCTCCGACGCTCCACACTAAACCTCTCCACCCCTAAAACGCTCCAACTCAACTTTCCTCAACCTTAACCTTCCACCCCTCAGTATAAATTTTTCTCGCAGGTTATCAGGATTTTAGGTTT
>Ga0163161_10003551_pt1 | contig 10915 bp, 7 predicted proteins | sample S45metaG_FD_129847 | JGI IMG/M metagenome (GOLD analysis project Ga0163161, IMG submission 129847) | Switchgrass rhizosphere microbial communities from Kellogg Biological Station, Michigan, USA - S4-5 metaG | ecosystem: Host-associated > Plants > Roots > Rhizosphere > Soil | place: USA: Michigan... | reverse complement strand
GCCCAGATGATCGATTTTTCTTCATTCAGCTCTGCCCGGGATAATTTTGTTTTATTTTTCTCGTTCAGTTGCAGGTACCAGGATTCCAGCCAGGCCATCTCTTCCTGACTACATGTACCTTCATTGTATTTCTGCAATAATGCGCTGAATTTTTCGTCGTCCCTGTCCATTTGTTTCCTGGTCTATAACAGTAAGACTTTTCAGAATAACCGATCGGGGATATGAAAACTAAAAAAATTAAATTCTTTTTATTGGAGGAAAGCCAACGCAAGGACAAGTACCAGGCCGATGCGCAATCTGAGTACGCGAAGGGCTTTTTTGATCTGATCTGCCACGGTAAATTCAGATAGTCCTAACCGCTCAGCAATTTGCCTGTTGCTCAGGTTTTCTTTTCTGCTGAGCTCAAATACTTCGCGCATACGTGGGGGCAGCGCAGCAATCTCAGCTTCGATAATCGCGGCCAGTTGCTTTTCCCTGACCAAATGATCAGTGATCGCTTCGCCTTCATATTTGAACTGGTTGAATGATGTGGCGTAGTAATTCACCACGTTTTTATGGCTGATCAGGGAGAATATACTGTTCCTGACCATTATATAGAGGTATCCTGACAGGTTACTATGTAACGCTATCTCCTCGTGTTTATTCCAGAACCTTACAAAAACGTCCTGCACGATATCCCTGGCTTCTTCTTTATTCCGCAGCTTGTTGTAGGCATGTGCAAACAGTACCTCGTTGTAACGCTCAAAGATCTCAGCAAATGCCTGCCTGTCCCCTTCTTTGAAAAAGGTAGCTAGTTCTGCATCACTAAACGAACTATAAGTAGACATCATTGCGCATTTAAAACACCTGTATTATGTAATTATAGTAATAATTTGATGACATACTGATAAAAACGTGAAAGTAAAGTAGTGATTTAATAAAAAAGAGTAAAAATAAAGTCAATATCACCAGTACTATAAGGATATAATTAAAAAATTTGAATAGCTGACCTGCTATAATAAGCCTGATCATCCCTTCAACACCTATAGCCTTACAGTACTGATCATACTGACAATGTTCTATGGCTGTTTACTCAATTTAACAGGGGAAATACCTTTGTGGGTAGGTATAACTTCTTTGATACTACCATCCTCATTAAATTCCAGCCTATCAATACATAACTCCCTGTTATAACCTGCAGCATCGCCCATTGAAATCCCCCCGGGATAATTGAAACGGTGATATACCAGGTACCATTCATCTGTCCCCGGTAGCTGAACCACAGAATGATGTCCCGGTCCATAAATTCCCGCCTTCGGATTTTTTGCAATCACCACATTGTTTTCAGGTACACTGATCTCTCCCAGCGCTGAGTCTGATGTGCCGTAGTGAACAGTATAATTTGGGTTACGCGTATCGCTCTCAGACCACATGAAATAATATACCCCTTTTCTAAAGATCACATAAGTACCTTCCCTAAAATCATCTTTGGGCGTAATGATTTTGGTAGTACCGGGCTTCAGGGAGATCATGTCTTCATTCAGTTCTGCGCCAGCCATATAGCCGTTTCCCCAGTACAAATAAGTTTTTCCTGTTTTAGGATCACTGAACACATCCGGATCTATCTGCTGCCCACTTTTGATACCCTCCGGAAATTTGTCTATCAGTGGTTTTCCCGAATCCTTAAATGGCCCTTCGGGATTGTCTGAGGTTGCTACACCGATTTTCTGCCCTGCAGTGAAATAATAAAAATACTTGTAGCTGCCATTGACCTTTTTCTCAATAATGCAGGGCGCCCAGGCATTCTTCTTAGCCCAGCTTACATCTTTAGGCAGATCAAGGATCACCCCTTCGTCTTTCCAGCTGACCAGATCGGCAGAGGAAAAAGTCTTAAAATAGTTGCCGGACCAGTTATTATATCCGTCAGAGGTAGGGTAAATGTAAAACTTACCAGTTTTTTCGGCATACAAAATATCAGGATCAGCATAATAACCAGGTATCACAGGATTATGATTTTCCTCGGCGATCACTTCATAATCCTGTTTTTTACCATTGATATCCACGGTGTATTTCACCGGCCCCTTCGTGAAATTCTGCGGCTTTGCAGGGCTTATACTGATCCCCGGGAAGGTAGTAAAATCAGGATTGAATGCCGCCAGATTTGTGCCCGGCATGACCGGCAGGTAGGCTTTTTTGCCGGCAGTATCAAAAGCTATATTGATTTTTTTGACTGCCTTTGACTGTGCGGCCAGAATCATATCGTCGGCATTCATCCAGTGGCTGCTCAGTGCTTTTGCTTCTTCAGCAGTAATTGGCATTACTGTACCATGCCTTGGACGAAAGTTCATGCTGATCTCATCATCTATGGCTTTAAAATTAACCAGGTCTCTGCTCCTGGTAAACTGATATTTGCCTTCGGTATATCGGTCATACATTAAGATATAATCTGTACTGTTGTTCAGTTTGAAGGTACCTGATCCTTCAACCGGAGAGCTGGTCTGCTGTACATATTTGTCCATCAGCACATATCCTTTAGTTAACTGACTTGAAACCGCAATCTTGATGCCTTTCCCTGAGCCTTCTGTTTTAAAAAACAGGTGATATTTACCGTCTTTGTAAACGATATCACCGTCTATACAGGCACCACCGTCAGGTTTGTAAAAGAGCTGCTTTGGCGCGCTCTCCAGTCCGGTAAAATCCTTGTTGGCATACGCATAATAAATGATATCAGCTGCTTTTCCAGTACGCATCGACCAGTAGATCATATATTTCTTCTGTTGTGGATCATAAATCGTTTGAGGTGCCCAAACCCTGTTTACACCTGCAAATTCTTTGAAAAGCAGCGGCACATTCACTACACGTGAGGTCCAGTGGATCAGATCTTTAGATTTTAGAAGTACCATCCCTGAATCAGGAGTATCCCAGCCAAACTTTTCTGTGTTCATATCGGTAGCTACCATATAGAAGGTTTTACCGTCAGCACCACGCAGGATATGTGGATCGCGTACGCCTCCGGTAGCACTGATTTTTGAAGGATCTAACACTGGCTTATTCTGGTTTAATGCACGGTAATGATACCCATCATTGCTCAGGGCAAAACGGATGCTCTCGCCGCCCTTACCTCCAACAAAATAGGCAAACAGATATGCAGATGTTTTCGCCTGGTCAGTATTTCGCAATCCCTGGGCAGCTGCGATGTGTACTGTGCACAGGATCATGAGTAAACAGGGAATTTGTAGTAGCCACTCTTTTTTAAACATGGTATTTATTTTAAGGTTGATTTTTATTCTATGATCATTACAAAGCCACCTTGCTGTGGCATCACCATCTTTTGGGCACCGGTTGTTTTCCCTTCTGCTGAACGGAAACCGAGCTGTCCATCCCCATTGGTGATTAGCCTGAAGTTTTTTCCGAAAGGAAGGGTATCGAACTGAACAGTTTTTTCTGTGCCTTCATTGTTGATACCTGCAACATACCATTTATTACCCGCTTTACGGGCCAGTACCAGGTATTTGCCCGGATAGCCATCTATGAATTTCACCTCATCCCATTTTGAAGGGACATCCCTCAGGAACTGCTGCACATTTTCAGGTACATGGACCATGCCATCGGGCGACTCCGCATAGTGCTGGATGCCACTGAGGAAAACAACAGATAATGCCAGTTCAAAAGCACTGGTAGTTTTCCTTTTGATCTTATTGTTAATTTGATACAGGTTGACAGGCGTATAATCCATTGGATCAAACAGATTACGGGCGAAAGGCACCGTAGCGCATATCTCCGCCTCACGGTCTGCTTCTGCCTGCTGGAAGCTCACATTTTCAAAACCCCTCACTGCTTCTGTAGTCATCAGATGCGGATAAGTCCGCGCCCAGCCCCGCGGAAGTGTTGCACCATGAAAGTTGACCATCAGCTCATATTTTGCCGCGTCTTTCAGGATATCGATATAGTATTGCATTACAGATTGGCCATCGCCGCCAAAAAAGTCAATCTTTACCCCTTTGATGCCCATGTCATGAATCCTTGAAAATTCTTTCTGACGGCTTTCCTGTGTAAGCAGGAGATTTTTAGGCGTGTATTTCACCGTATTCCAGTCGCCCGCAGAGTTATACCACAGCAACAGGCCCACATGCTTTGTCTTTGCATAGTCTGCAAGTTCCTTAATTTTCTCATAACCTATTTTACGGTCCCAGTCGGCATCAATCAGGCAGTACTCCCAGTGCATTGCAGCTGCAAAATCAATGTATTTTTTCTGTTCATCATATACGATAAAATCATCTTTAGACATGATCCAGCTCCATGAAGCTTTCCCTGGTTTGATAAATGCCGTATTTGTTACCGCTGCTGCGGCTGAAAAGTCTGTGCCCGCAGTTGATTCCATCACTGTTTTTAAACTTCCCAGTGCAATTACCCGCCATGGCGAAGAAAAAGGCATCTTTCCTGTGGGCAGGTAACCTCTGCCTGTATAGATCTCACGGGGATCAGGAAAACCAATACTGAATTTACTGTCTGCCGGATGTGCCAGCAGGCGTGTTGCACAATAAGTTCCATCCATGCCAGCTTCAGTGATCGCCAGCCAGTTATCTCCTGTTTTGAGCAATGCAGGATATACCCAGCCCCTTTTTACCGAGTCTGGAATGTTTTTTAAAGCGATAGATTGGCGATAGTGCTCTTCATAAGCCGGATTGCTCTGCTCCCATCCCGATTTTGCCTCCTGCATCGGCTGCAGCCAGCTGAGCGTATTTACCGGCAACCTGTATTCCGTTTTTTCTTCTTTGATCGTAATCATTTCTGTGGCTTTTCCCGGCAGGTCATATTTAAAAGCAACGGCATCATTACTGAGGCGGAAAGTTATCGTTAGTGCCTGCTCCCGGGCATTGACCAGCTTTACGGTACCTACATTCTGAATACTGCTGATAGTTGATTTTTTGCCCGAAGAAAGCGCATATTGTATTTTTTCGCTCTTCAGTTCGGTGTGCGAAACGATTTTCATACCTTCATAAAAATCTCCTTTGCTGGTACTTAATCCCAGCAAAGACGGGAGGACAACCGGGTTCTTACCATTGAAGATCTCATAATATACCTTTCCTTTTTCGACGGAGACCTTTACAGAAATTTTTCCATCGGGACTTTTAAACCCAACCTGTGCTGATGCTTTCTTTAAAAGAGGAAGCAACAGCACCAAAATCAGCAGCATTTTTTTCATCATATTCAAAAATTGTGTTCTAATATACGTCAGTAAGACGTTTAAAAGCGAAAAATCGGGGATATGAATTAAAAATAAATTATATTAGTGCACGCCGTGATTGATGACTGCCTGACAACCAGCACTAAACCACCGGCCCTAACCCATATAAATCCTGTTTTAAGATAACGATGATGAAGTTAATCCCAGCGCAGCTGATCGCGGCAATCCTACTGGTCCTATGTTCTTACCATAACAGTTACTCACAGCGTACAGCAAAAATTTCTGTCGATCTTGAACAGAAAAAAGCACCGATGAAACCTGTTTGGGCATGGTTTGGCTATGACGAACCCAACTATACTTATATGAAGGATGGCAAAAAGCTGCTCACAGAAATTGCCGAGTTGAGCCCGGGGCCAGTGTATGTACGTGCGCACAGCCTTTTGGTGAGCGGTGATGGTGTTGCTGGATTAAAATGGGGATCTACGAATGCCTATACAGAAGATGTACATGGTAACCCGGTCTACAACTGGAAAATCATCGACAGTATTTTTGATACCTATGTAAAGCGCGGAATGAAGCCCTTTGCACAGATCGGCTTTATGCCCCAGGCGTTATCTACCCGTCCTGAACCCTATAAGCATTACTGGAAACCAGGCGATAGTTACGATGATATCATGACCGGATGGGCATATCCGCCAAAAGATTACAACAAATGGGGCGAACTGGTTTACCAATGGGTAAAACACAGTGTGGAACGTTATGGAAAAGCAGAAGTTGAAAGCTGGTACTGGGAGGTCTGGAACGAGCCGGCTTATTACTTTAAAGGTACAAGACAAGAGTTTTTCAAGCTATATGATTATGCAGCAGCAGGATTGAAAAGGGCTCTGCCTACGGCAAAAATTGGAGGAATGAATGTTGCAGGCACCAAATCTAAAAAGTCACAGGAATACTTAAATGAATTTATCCGGCATTGCTTAACGGGCACCAATTATGCGACTGGTAAAATAGGGTCACCGCTGGAACTGCTGAGCTTTCATGCCAAGGGCGAGCCAAAACTGGTCAATGGAATCGTACGTATGGATGCTGCCCCGCAGCTCAGGGATATCGCCACAGGATTTCGTATTGCAGCCTCCTACCCTGAAACTAAAAACCTTCCCCTGATTATCGGAGAATCTGATCCCGAAGGTTGTGCAGCCTGCGGAATGGCTACCAATCCGGAGAATGCTTACCGGAACGGAACGATGTATTCCAGTTATACCGCAGCTACATTTGCGCGTAAGTATGAACTGGAAGACCAGTATGGGATCAACTTCAAGGGTGCGGTTTCCTGGTCTTTCGAATTTGAAGACCAGCCCTGGTTTTATGGATTTCGTGACCTGGCCACCAATGGTGTCGACAAACCAGTGCTGAATGTATTCAGGATGTTTGGTAAAATGAGCGGCGACCGCGTAGCCGTGCAGAGCAACCGCATGTATCCCTTAAAAACCGTAATGGATTCCAGCATACGCGGGTCACAAACTGATATTGGCGCCTTGGCCTCTACAGACGCAAAAACAGCAGCTGTGATGATTTGGAACTACCATGACGATGACAAGCAGGGGCCCGCAGAACCTGTAAACCTTGCAATTGAACATATTCCCGCTAAAACAGTTACCATGACCCATTACCGTATTGACAGCAAACACAGCAATTCTTACGAAGTATGGAAAAAAATGGGTTCACCAAAAAGTCCGACAAAAGCACAAATCAGCACACTTGAAAAAGCCGGACAACTGGAAACGATGGGAAAAGCACAGCAACTCAGTGTAAAAGATAAGCGCCTGACAGTAAACATCAGCCTGCCGAGGCAAGGGGTGTCACTGATTAAACTGGATTGGTAGCTTACTTACATCTTTAGATTTACAAAGGTTGATATCCAGGTAAATCCTGTGGTTTGATTTACACAAGCATTGGTTTGAAAACCGCAATGTTCTCCTGTCTGTGCCTTATAACTTTGTTCTAATCAATATCAACATTAAAAAAGATTAGAATGAAAACAATATTAATCACCGGTGCCTCGTCCGGAATAGGTAAGGCCTCAGCAATAAAATTTGCCAGTGAGGGATGGAATGTGATCGCTACCATGCGCAGCCCCGAAAAAGAAGAGGAACTCACAAATGTTAACCAGGTGCTGGTAACCAGGCTTGATGTGCAGGATAAAGAAAGTATTAAGCTAGCCATACAGCAGGGCATTGAGCAGTTTGGCAGGATTGACGCCATCCTCAACAACGCGGGATATGGCGTATTTGGCGCTTTTGAACCTTCTACAGATGAGCAGGTAAAAACACAGTTTGACATTAACGTGTTCGGCGTGATGGACACCATCAGGTATATTCTTCCGCATTTCAGGGAAAATCAATCCGGAACGATCATCAATATCACCTCGCAGGGCGGACGGGTTACATTTCCGACATGCAGTTTATACCACGCCACAAAATTTGCCATAGAAGGCTTCTCAGAAGCACTGTCTTATGAATTGCTGCCCCACCATATCAAAGTTAAAATTGTAGAACCCGGCTCTACCATCAGTAACTTTGGAGCTGCCATTAGCTTTACTGCCAATGACGGTATTGCCGGATATGATGACTTCAATACCATCGCCATGAACAACTGGAATCTCAATGACACGATGCAATCTACAGCTGATGAAATTGCCGGAATTGTCTATTTTGCAGCTTCGGACGATACAAACAGGCTACGATATATGGCAGGAAGGGATACAGAATTTTACTTTGGCATCAGAGCAAACAAAACTGACCAGGCATATGTAGACTTTATGAGAAACAGGTTTATTCCCGAAATCATTGAGCCGGCAGGTCCTCAGCAATAAAAATAAAGTCAATGGAGAAGACAGAGACGCTGGAAGCATTTTACAAAGAGAAGTTTAACCAAAAAACCGAAGAGCTTAGCGCGGACCAGCTACAGTTTCATATTTTAAGTCACGAAGACTGTCTGGCGGGTGCCACGATGCACTACAGAAGACGTGATTTCTATAAAGTTTCTCTGATGAAAGGGCGCAACCTCCTGCATTATGGCGATAAAAGCCTTGAGGTAGATGGAACAGCGCTCGTATTCTTTAATCCTGATATCCCCTATACGTTTGAAATGGCTGGCGAAAATAACACCGGCCATTACTTTATTTTCAGGGAGGCTTACTTCAATGATTATTACAAAGGCAATATCCGCGATCTTCCGATATTTACCAATGGCAGTAAACCTGTCTATATCCTCAATAAATCACAGGAGAAAACCGTTGAAAAAATATTTAAAAAAATGCACAGGGAGATGGCCTCGGCTTACCAGTTCAAACATGATGTAGTCAGGAACTACATTGCTGAACTGGTACACTTTGCCATGAAAATAAAGCCATCCGAAAAACTATACCAGCAGATTGATGCCAAGGTGAGGATCACCAATGTTTTTAATGAATTACTGGAAAGACAATTCCCCATAGCATCTGCTGCGGAACGGTTCAAATTAAGATCTGCCAGCGATTTTGCAACGCAGCTTGGCGTCCACGTCAATTATTTAAACCGTGCAGTGAAATCTACAACAGGAAAAACAACTACTGCGCATATTTCCGAAAGGCTCACCAGCGAAGCGATTGCACTGCTGAAACATTCTCACTGGAACATTTCAGAGATCAGCTACAGCCTCGGCTTTGAAGATCCCACCTATTTTAACCATTTTTTCAGAAAGCATACCAATCAATCACCTTCCAGTTTCAGAGGATAAATCTGGTAGCTGATCAATTTCCGTTAGTTCACACCTGGGTTACGCCAAAGGCCTGCTTTGATCTGTGATCCATTCGCTCCATGAACCGGCGTACAATTTAGGGAATGCCTTTCCGGAGTGTACATACATCAGGATATTAAAGGCTGCTGTCACACCAGAACCGCAATAAAAAACGGCATCTGCCGGTACATCTTTAAAATAATCGTCGATTTTAGATCGGTCATCAACCATGCCTTCCGTATTGAGCAGGCTGTTGAATGGTTTTGATATGGCCGTAGGAATATGGCCGGCAACAGGATCAATGGTCTCATTCTGCCCCTGGTACCTGTCATTAGTGCGGGAATCAATGATACAGCTGCCCTCCTGTGCAATTTCTGCCAGGACATCATCAGACTGAACCAAAAAACCATCATTAAAATCAGATGGGAACTGCCTTGCAGCCCGTTCTGTCTTTTCCTGGTCAAGAGGAAAACCACTTTTCTCCCAGTAACTTTTACCTCCGGACAGTACAGCTACATTGTCGTGACCGCTCCATTTCAACAGCCACCATAATCTGCCTGCTGCCATGGCCCCGGATTGCATATCGTAAGCAACCACCTGGGTATCCTGGTCAATTCCGAAACCTGAAAAGGTGGCAACCAGTTCTTCCTTTGATGGAAGCGGATGACGGCCTGTTTTTCCCGGAACAATTGCCCCGGAAAGGTCATCATGCAGATCCGCATAAATTGCATTTGGAATATGGCTTTTTTCATATTCCCTCCTGCCCCACTCTCCGTCTGCAAGAGCGTATGAACAATCTATAAAGAGAAAATCAGGGTTATTCAGATTCTTTTCAGCTTCTTCTGCCGTAATAAAAGTGGTATATTTCATATCAATATAATAAAATTGAGCCTTTGAATGATAAACGTTTGGAAAACAAATTTAATATTTAAGCCCGCATCTGCAATCTGAAATCAGCACCAGGAAATGCCAAAGCAGGCTTCTTTCCCGCCGGGCAATTAACTTATATTAAAACATTTCAAAAGTAAGCACACTAAAATTATTTAAATTCAGTCAACAGAAGCCCATCAGACGATTAATCCATATGCTCAAAGTAAAGGTTATAACACGAAGCGGTTTGTAACTCCAAATATTTTTATTTAGTATTGCGGTCGCAATTTAGACTGAATAAAAATAATAAAGAGAATGAGAAGACGATTACTTAAGCTCCTCACCATTGCAGGGATCATTGCTGTAATGTTGGGTGAAAACGTACATTCGCAGACCACAGATGACCTGATCATTGAAGGTAAAGTGGAAGATGAAAAAGGAAAACCGATTCCAAATGTCTCAGTAAGGATAGAAGAACTTAAGATCAGCACTTCTACCAATGCACAGGGACATTATATGTTGAAATTAAGGCCGGGAAAATACTCGGTCAGGTTCAGCTTTATAGGCTACCAGCTGCTGGTGAAAAAAGCAGATCTGACAGCAGGAAATCTGGCTAATTTTAATACTGTACTGGCAGAAGACAGCGGCCAGCTGCAGAATGTTGAAATTACCGGACGAAAAGAAAGATCATACAAGGCGAGCGGTTCCTTCTCCGGATCAAAAACAGAAACTGCCCTCAGGGACATCCCGCAGGCGATCAGTTATGTAACCAAGGAAGTCATCGAAGACCAGCAGGCTTTCCGAACGATAGACCTGATCAAAAACATGAGCGGTGTCAATGCGTTTTCTACCTATGACAATGATATCGTGATCAGGGGCTTTCGTGCTTCAAACTCACTGATCAACGGGCTGAGAACAATCTCCAATGGCTGGAGCTCATCGCTGCTGCCTTATGTAGAAAAAATGGAAGTGATCAAAGGGCCTGCATCTGCGATGTTTGCCAATACTGATCCGGGCGGTACTGTGAATATCATCACTAAAAAGCCTTTGAATGAAGACAGAAAGTCGGTAATGCTTTCTACCGGAAGTTATAATACCACCCGG
>Ga0163161_10003550_pt1 | contig 10915 bp, 10 predicted proteins | sample S45metaG_FD_129847 | JGI IMG/M metagenome (GOLD analysis project Ga0163161, IMG submission 129847) | Switchgrass rhizosphere microbial communities from Kellogg Biological Station, Michigan, USA - S4-5 metaG | ecosystem: Host-associated > Plants > Roots > Rhizosphere > Soil | place: USA... | reverse complement strand
GCCGGCGTGCGAACTCCCCCTTCACAACCGTCTGGTACAACCGCGACACCGAGCAAGAAGGCAAAGTCGATAGAGAGCCGGTGTGGGCCGTCGAGCCCAATTCGATGATCATCCATCCTGCCCCCGGCGACACCATCTCCACGGACAAGGTAGAGGTCATGGGCTGGGCCTGGAGCAACAACGGCATCGGCGGCGTGGCGCTCAGCACCGATGGCGGTGCAACCTGGCAAGAGGCCGAGGTCCGGCCCCGACGAGAATTCGAGTGGCAGCAGTTCGCGACGACGCTTGGGCTGCCGCTGACGCCGGGCCCGGTGAGCATCATCGCGAGAGCATGGGACCGCGATGGGTCGCCCCAGGCATTGGGTGGGACACGCAACGCGGCCCATTCGGTCCAGATCCAGCGGGTTCTAACGGGCTCCTAGGAAGGACTCGTTCAGCGCTCGGCTTCGCTCACCGCCCGGCGATCACCGCTGCCAGAACGCGCATCCCTTGATCGATCTCCTCCACCGTCAGGCTGGCGTATCCGAGGATCAGTCCGGCCGGCCGGGGCTGCATGCGCGAAGGCGGCTTGGCGAACAGCGGCGACACCGGGTAGACGCCCACGCCCTTGCTGCGGGCGGCAGCCGCCAGCGTGGGCTCGTCCTGCGGACGCAGGAATGGCAGCCAGAGCACCACGTGCAGCCCGGCCGCCGCGCCGATGACCGTGGCGCTCGCAGGCAGGTGGCGCGCAATGGCATCGAGCAGCGCCGCGCGGCGACGCTCGTGCTCGCGGCGCGTGCGCCGAACGTGGCGCTCGTAGGCGCCGCCGTCGATCAGCGAGGCCAGCACGCGCTGCTCCAGCACCGGTGCATGGCGGTCGGCCAGCCGCTTGGCCTGCCGGAACACCGGCACCAGTTCAAGCGGCAGCACCAGGTAGCCGAGCCGAAGCTGTGGCGACAGCGCCTTGGAGAAGGTGCCGATGTAGATCACGCGCCCATCCGTGTCGACCGACTGCAGTGCGTCGATCGGGCGCTGGCCGTAGCGAAACTCGCCGTCGTAGTCGTCCTCGACGACCCAGGCGCGGTGTGTTCTCGCCCAACGGAGCAGTTCCAGGCGCCGCCCGATGGGCAGCACACCGCCCAACGGAAACTGGTGTGAAGGCGTCACGTAGGCCAGGCGGGTGTGATCGTCGTTTGGCAGCATGGCGGTGTCCAGGCCGTGGGCGTCCACCGGAATCGCCAAGGCATCCGCGCCGGTGGCCTCGAAGCACCGGCGCGCCATCAGGTAGCCGGGCTCCTCGAAAACGAAGGTGTCGCCAGGACCGAGCAGAAGCCGCGCACACAAGTCGATGGCCTGCTGCGAGCCGTGCACCATGACGATCTGCTCGGCATCGCAGGCCAGGCCTCGCGCACGCCGAAGGTATCCCTGCAGGGAGCGGCGCAGCGACGCGTCGCCTTCGGGTGCGACGTAGTAGAGCCTGCGTTGATGGCGCAGCAGTACAGCCTGGTAGGCACGCCGCCAGGCCAGCGCAGGAAAGTCGCGAGAGGCCACAGCGCCATACAGGAAGTCGATGCGGCAGGGTTCCGCAGGAGCAAGCCCGGGCATGTCGATCGCCGCCACGCGACGGCCGAAGGCCGAGAGCGTCGGTGCAGTCCTGCCGCGCTGCTTCGGCTTCGCATCGGAATGTGCGGGCGCAGCCAAGGGACTCGCGACGCGGGCAACCCGCCCCGCCGACGTGGCAAGAAAGCCCTCGGCCGCGAGCTGCTCGTAGGCAGCGGTGACGGTGGTGCGCGACACCCCCAGGTCTGCCGCCAGGGCACGCGTGGACGGCACCTGCGCGCCCGCGGTGAGCGTCCCATCGGCGATCTGGGAACGTAGCAGGTCGTAGATGCGGCGTCCGGCCCTGTTGGCGCCGGAACTTCGGCTCGATGGCGTTGAAAACTGGTCCATGCAAAAGGAGTGAAACTGGACCTTCCCATTGTGCCGGTTTCGCGCCACAGTACCAGTTGCCCACACCATTCCCGCCCTCCCCCGATGTACCTCCCCACGCACTTTGCCGAAACAAGACCCGAGGAATTGAGCCGGATCATTCGCGACCATCCGCTGGGTGCGCTGGTCACGCACGGGACCTCGGGACTGGATGCCGATCACCTCCCCTTCGAGTTCGATCCCGACGTGGGAACGCATGGCTTGCTGTCGGCGCATGTCGCCCGCGCCAACCCGCTGTGGCAGCGCTGCCCCACCGGGACTCCGGTGATGGTCATCTTTGGCGGCGCGCAGGCCTACATCTCGCCCAGCTGGTACCCGTCCAAGCACGATGCGCATCGGCAGGTGCCGACCTGGAACTACGAGGTGGTGCACGCGCACGGCGTGCTCACCGTGCACGACGACGAGCGCTTTGCGCGCGGCATCATCGTGCGCCTGACGCGGCGCCACGAGGCAGCCGAACCGAAGCCCTGGAAGATGGGCGACTCCGCACCCGAGTACATCGACAGCATGGTGCGCAACATCGTGGGCATCGAGATTGCCGTCACCTCGCTCGTGGGCAAGGCCAAGCTCAGCCAGAACAAGGAATCGCGGGACCGCCTCAATGCCGCAGAGATGTTGAAGGCGCGTGGATACGAGGAGATGTCGGAATTGATGCGCAACGCCAGCGGAGCGAGCTGACGAGGCCTGCACGACCCATGTACACGTCCACCTTCACTTTCGCAAAGGGCGAGTTCGACGACGAGTTCCATGCCCTGGACAGCGTCATTGCCCAGCTTGCCAAATCCATCCCAGGCTACCTTGGCGAGGAGACCTGGGAGAACCCTGCAGCAGGGCTTGTCTGCAACGTGTACTACTGGAAGACGATGGAGGCGCTGGAGGAACTCACCGGGCACCCGGAGCACATCGCCGCAAAGCAGCGCCAGGCGCGTTGGCTCAATGGCTACCAGGTGGTCATTGCACGGGTTGTCCGCAGCCATGGCGATGGCGGCATTCCGCATCCCCTGGCCAACTGAACATAGCATTCCGTCAGGAAACACCATGGCGATCGAAACACTTGACCGGCCGCTGCGGTATTTCCTTTGCATCGCGGAGCTGGGCTCGCTCTCCAAGGCCGCCGACAAGCTCGACCAGACACAGTCGGGATTGAGCAAGCAATTGGGCACGCTCGAATCGAACCTTGGCCAGCCCTTGTTTGTGAGGACGGGCCGCGGCGTCGAGTTGACCGAAGGTGGCACGAAACTCTACGACGCTCTGGCGCCGGCCTTCAGGGAGATCGACCGCGCGGTCGACAGCGTGCGCCGGCAAGGGGTTACGCACGGCACGGTCCGCTTGGCGACGGTTCATACACTCAGCTACTACTTCGTCGCCGAGGTGTTCTCGCTCTTCGTCAGCACACACCCGGATGTGAATCTCTCGCTGTTGAGCCGCAGCTCGCCCGAAGTCGTCGCTCTCGTTGAGAACGGCAAGGCGGACCTGGGCTTCGTCTACGACTCCGCGGTGGACTGCGGGTCCTTGGCATCGAAGCCGCTGTTCGAGGACGAGATGGCGCTTGTGGTCCTCGACAGCAGTCCCCTGGAATCCCCCCAGGACCTGTCGACGCTCGGCCTGCGCCTGGTCGGCTTTCCTGCGCACTATGCCCTGAGGAGGATGATTCACAGCGCCGGACTGCAGGCCACCTATGTTGCCGAGGCCGAAACCATAGACGCCATGCTCAAGCTCGTTTCCGCCGGCGTCGGCCATTGCATCTTGCCTTCGCGCATTCCCGACAGACTGCTTGCCGACTACGGGCTTCGCAAGGTGTCCATCGATCGCCCGGCGCTGCGCCGTCGCGTGGTGGCCATCTCCCATACGGGAAAGGCGATGGCACCGTTGACCTCGGACCTGCTCGCTTGCGTCTTGCAGGTCGCCGAACAGCTGCAACGCTCGACCTGATGTTTTCGGTTCCGGGATGCTCCAATGCCGCGCTGCTACAGCAATGAGTCCAATGCCTGACGAAGGTCGGCGAGGATGTCATCCACATCTTCCAACCCGACAGACAAGCGGATGAGGTCCATCGTCACGCCGGCGCTGAGGCGCGCGGCAGGCTCGACCTTCCGGCGCGCCAGGATCAGGGTGCCGGGATGGGTGATCAGGGTTTCGGTGTCGCCCAGGCTGATGGCCCTGGAGATGAGCTGCAACCGATCGATCATCGCAATGGCGCCGTCGCCACCGGTGTGCAGCTCGAACGAGAGCATCCCGCCTCCCGCACTCATCTGCGAGAGGCCGAGCGGCCGATCCGGGCTGCCTTCGAGATAGGCATACCGCACGAGCTTGACCGCCGGGTGGGCTTCCAGCATGCGGGCGACCTTCAATGCGCTCTCGCTGTGCTGGCGCATTCGCAGCGTCAGCGTCTTCAGTCCGCGCAGGACCAGGAAGCACAGCATGGGCGAGAGCGTCGCGCCAGTCATGTATTTGAGGCCTGCCGACCTGATGCGCTGGATCGTGGGCAGATCGCCGAGCACGACTCCGGCGAGCAGATCGCCGTGCCCGTTGATGTACTTCGTCATGGAGTGCACCACGAGGTCGGCACCGTGCTCGATCGGCCGCTGCAGCGCGGGCGAGCCGAAGGTCGAATCCACGAGCACCCGGACGCCGGGACGGCTGCGTGCCACGTCGGCCAGTGCCTTGATGTTCAAGAGCTGAGCCGTCGGGTTCACAGGCGTTTCAAAGTACACGATCCGCGTGCGATCGGACAAGGCCTCCTCGAGGTTCCCGGGTTTGGTGAGATCGACCTTGGTGACCTTCACCCCAAAGCGCGGCAAGCCCTCGTCGACCAACGAGGTCGCCGTCGAGTACATCGTGTGATGCACGATCAACTCGTCGCCGGCCGAAAGAAGCGTGAGCAAGGTGGAGCAGATGGCCCCCATGCCGGAGCCGGTGGCCAGCGCGGCCTCGGCACCTTCGAGCTCTGCGAGCCTCGTCTCCAGGAGGTGCTGTGTGGGGTTGTGCTGCCGGCCGTAGACGTACCGGTCGCTTTCTCCGGAGAACACCGCTGCCGCCTCCGCCGTGTTGTCGAAGGCGAAGGTGGACGTCATGTAGATCGGCGGAGAGACGGCGCCATAGGGATCGGATCTGTCGTGGCCATGGTGCAGCGCGCGGGTCTGGAACCCGAGGCCTTGCGAATCCTCTTTCATGCTTACATCTTTCATTCTTGAATCCGTCGATAAAAACAAACCGGCTTGCTGGAGGCGGCGGCAGCGCCTAGTGGACGATCTGGTTCAGGAACTGGCGGGCGCGATCTGTCCGCGGCTTGCCGAAGAACAGCTCGGGAACGTTCTCTTCGACGATCTCCCCGCGGTCCATGAAGATGACCCGGTCCGCCACCTTGCGGGCGAAGCCCATCTCGTGCGTCACGCAGAGCATGGTCATCTTCGTTTCCTCGGCCAGGCTCACCATGACGTCGAGCACTTCCTTGACCATCTCCGGGTCAAGCGCCGAAGTGGGCTCGTCGAACAGCATGACCTTGGGCGACATGCACAGCGACCTCGCGATCGCAACACGCTGCTGCTGCCCGCCGGACAGCTGGCCGGGATACTTGTGCGCCTGGTCGGGAATACGAACCCGCTCCAGGTAGTTCATTGCGACCGCCTGCGCTTCGGCCAGCGGTTTCTTGAGGACCCCGGTCGGCCCCAGCGTGAGGTTCTCCAGCACGGTGAGGTGAGGAAACAGGTTGAAGTGCTGGAACACCATGCCCACCTCCCTCCTGACGGCGTCGATACGCTTCAGGTCGTGGATCAGCTCGACGCCATTCACCTCGATGCGCCCCGACTGATGTTCCTCGAGTCGGTTGATGCAGCGGATCATCGTGGACTTTCCCGACCCGGAAGGTCCGCAGATCACGATCCGCTCCCCCCTCTGCACGTTCAGATCGATGTCTTGCAGGACATGAAAGTCCCCATACCATTTGTTGACCTTCTGCAGACTGACGATGACTTCGCTCATTGATATTCCCCTGGCAGGCTAGCGCTTCAGATTCCGTTCGAGGGACCGGCTGTACCTCGATATGGAATAGCAGAAGATGAAATAGATCAGGCCGATGAACAGGTACGCCTCGACACCGAAGCCGGTCCAAGCCGGGTCCGACAGAGCCGCTTTCGCTGCTTGCGTGAGGTCGAAGATTCCGATGATCACGACGAGCGAGGTGTCCTTGAACAGCGCGATGAAGGTGCTCACCAGCGGTGGGATCACCACCTTGAGGGCCTGGGGCAGCACGATCTTCCCCGTCTGCTGCCAGTAGCTCAATCCGATGGACTCGGCGCCCTCGTACTGGCCCTTCGGAATGGCCTGGAGTCCGCCACGGACAATTTCCGCGATGTAGGCAGCGGCAAAGAAGATGATCGCCAGCTGTGCCCTCAACAGCTTGTCGATGCTGAAGCCCTCAGGCAAGAACAAGGGCAGCATCACCGACGACATGAACAGCAGGCTGATCAGGGGCACGCCGCGTATCAGCTCGATGTATGCAACGCACATTGCCTTGATCGCCGGCATCCGGGAGCGGCGTCCCAGGGCGAGCAGGATGCCGATGGGAAAGGCAAATGCGATTCCGAACGTCGACAGGATCAGCGTCAGGGGCAGGCCGCCCCAGCGCGTGTTCTCAACAAAGGCCAGGCCCAGGAATCCGCCCCACATCAAGGTCGCCACCGCACCGATCGTGAACACCCACAACCCGACAATCTGGAGACCGGCCAGCCGGCGCGCGGCGGTCCAGACGATCGACGCCACGAGCAGCGCCGTGGCGAGCAATGGGCGCCATTGCTCGGCGTGCGGGTAGGTACCAAAGAGAATCAACCGATACTTCTCCCGGATGAAAGCCCAGCAAGCCCCGCCTGCGTCCCTGCAGGCCTGTGCGTCGGGGGCCTGGAAGCTGGCCTTGACCAACAGCCACTGCACGAGTGGCGGTGCCAGCATCAGGACGAGCCAGATCGTCAGGATCGTCAAGACCGCACTTGCCGGAGATTGGAAAAGACATTGGCGCAGCCTGGTCGCCAGCTTGGCCCGGACTCTGGGCGGCGCCAGCAAAACGGGCTGGTCCGTGTGGGTGGTGGTGCTCATGCTCATCTTTCCACCAGCGCGATGCGCTTGTTGTACCAGTTCATCAACAGCGAAACCGTCAGGCTCACGGTCATGAAGGCCGCCATGATGATCAGGACGCCCTCGATCGCCTGGCCGGTCTGGTTGAGGACGGTGTTGACGACGGAAACCAGGTCGGGGTAGCCGATTGCGACGGCGAGCGAGCTGTTCTTGACCAGGTTCAGGTACTGGCTCGTCGTGGGGGGAACGATGACGCGGAGCGCCTGGGGCAAGATCACGAGCCGAAGCACGCGCGACCGCGGAAGCCCGAGCGTCTGTGCCGCCTCCCATTGGCCATGGCTCACCGATTGGACGCCGGCGCGGACGATCTCCGCAATGAACCCCGCGGTGTAGGTGACGAGCCCGACCAGCAGTGCGAACAGCTCGGGAGAGAGCGCCCACCCGCCCTCGAAGTTGAATCCGCTCCGGTGAGGAATGCTGAGATGAAATTCGCGCCCTCCGAGCAGCCAGCCGACCGTCGGCATCAGCAGCACGAACGTCAGCGCAATAGGCCACAGTCGCGCTGGGACACCGGTCTGGCGCCGTCTGGCGCGCTGCCATCGGCTGACCGCGAAGATGGCGATTGCGGCGAGCACCAGTCCCCAAAGAATTCCCGTCACGGCCGGTCCGTCCACCGATGGCATCAGCATGCCTCGGTTGGACAGGTAGATACCCGGAAGCGGATGAAAGGCCGCCTTCGGACCCGGCAGCAGTTCACCGATGACGGCATACCAGATCAACAGCTGCAGCAGAAGCGGCACATTGCGGATCAGTTCGACGTATGCACTTGCCAGCCGCGCGACGAGCCAATTGCTCGACAACCTCGCGATCCCGACAATGACGCCGAGCATCGTGGCCAACACCAATGCGACGGCGGAGACCCGCAGCGTGTTGGCGAGTCCCACGAGAATGGCGCGGGCGTAGGTGTCCGATGGGGAATACTCGATCAGCGACTCGCCGATGGCGAAACCCGCTTCTCTTTCCAGAAATGCAAAACCAGTCGCGATGTTGCGCGTCGCGAGGTTGTGCAAGGTGTTGGAGACGAGGTAGTACGCCAAGAGGGCGGCCAGCCCAACGACGACGAACTGATAGGCAAGTGCCCTGAACTCCGGGTTGTTCCAGCTGAACTTGAGCGGAGCGCGATGGTGTGAACTCATGGGGAGGTCGAGTGCCTGTCGCTCGAGCGTGGGCTAGCGAATGGGCCACCCGTACATCAGCCCGCCCTTCGTGTACAAGGCATTCAGGCCGCGATCGAGCTTCATCGGACTCCCTGCGCCCAGGCTGCGGTCGAACATCTCACCGTAGTTGCCAACCTGCTTGATGATGTTGTAGGCCCACTTGTCGTCAAGCCCGAGCCCCTTGCCCATGCCGGGCGAGGTACCGAGGATCCGCTGGATGTTGGGCGGGATGCTGCCCTTTGCGATCTCGTCGACATTCTTGGACGTCAGGTTGTATTCCTCCGCCTCCAGAAGCGCATTGAGCGACCAGCGCACGACGTTGAACCAGGCTTCGTCGCCTTGGCGCACCATCGGTCCGAGCGGCTCCTTGGACAGGGGCTCCGGCAAGATCACATACTTGTCCGTGTTTCCGAAAGCGATACGCGCCAGCGCCAGCTGCGACTTGTCCATCGTGATGCCATCGCAGCGGCCCGCCGCGAATGCGCGCTTGATCTCGTCGACGGTGTCCAGCAGCACCGGCTTGAAGCTCTGCTTGAGGCCGCGAAACCAGTCGGTGAGGTTCAGTTCGGTGGTGGTTCCCGGCAGGACGCAGATGGTGGCGCCCGCCAGATTCTTCGCACTGCTGACGTTGGCATCCTTGGTCACCATGATGCCCTGGCTGTCATAGAAGTTCACGCCAACGCCAATGAGGCCCAGGGTGGTGTCGCGCGACATCGTCTGGGTGGTGTTGCGCGTCAGGACGTCGACCTCGCCGGACTGCAGCGCAGTGAAGCGTGCTTGCGTGGTGAGCGGGATGACCTTGAACTTCGTCGCATTGCCGAACATCGCGGCGGCAATCGCACGGCAGGTGTCCACGTCGATGCCCTGCCACTCCCCCTTGCTGTCGGTGAATGCGAATCCGGGGAGGTTCGTCGAGACACCGCACTGCACGAAGCCGCGCTTCTTCACCGTGTCGAATGTTTGGCCGGCATGGCCCATGCCGGAGAGGCAAAGGCCGATCAGGGCGGCGGCCGCAAGGCGAACGAGTTTCATGGCGATCTTTCTGTGGGAAACGGAGTTTTTCAGCGCCGAGCGCTGGGCATGGAAAGCAGGCGGGCGAACGCGGTCCGGGACGTACATGCCGGATGCATGCCCGCCGGATGCGAGACGCAGAAGTCGGGCGGCGCTCTAGGGACGAGGCCGGCCGTCGAGCGGCGGCGCCGCGCCTGCTCCGGCCTGCCGGCACCAATAGTCGAAGGTGCTGTTCACGATCGAAGGCTTCAGCAGATAGTCGTGCGCCTCGCGCGCCAGCGTGTCGTCCACCGGTGTCAACGGGCCGAATGCGGCCTGCGCCCGGATCTGCATCCGAGCGGCACGCTCGAGATAAACCGACAGGTAGGTGGCTTCCTGTGTCGTCTTTCCGGCCGTCAGGTAGCCGTGATGCGCCAGGATGATGGCTCGCTTCGATCCGAGCGCCCGCGAGATGATGACGCCTTCATCATCCGCAATGGGCACACCTGGCCACTCGGCGAGGAATGCGCAATCGTCATGCAGGGGCGTCATGTCCATCTGGGCAATGACCAGCGGCTGCCTGGCTGCAGCGAGCGCGGAGGCCCAGGGGGAATGCGTATGGACGATGGACTGCACGTCGGGGCGCGCCTCGTACACCCACAGATGGAAGCGCGTCGCGGGGTTCGGCATGCCGCTGCCCGTGAGCGTGTTCAGGTCGCCATCGACTTCGATGAAGTCGTCCGGGGTGGCTTCGTCGAAGCCGAGCCCGAACCGGAGCGTCCAGTACGCGCCTGCCCGCTCGGACCGCGCGCTGATCTGGCCGGCGAGACCCGCCTCCTGCCCCGTCATGGCAAGAATCCGGCAAGCAGAGGCCAGGGTCTCCTTCAGGGTCCGGCGAGGTGACGCCAGATGCCTGGCCATGTCCCGGGTGGCACGATCGTCGAAGTAGTCCTTGGACCGCAAGTCTTCAGCCATGTGGTGTGTCTCCGTGTCTTTGTAATGACACAAAGTATCCTGGGCTGCCGCACAAGAAACCATGCAGCACAGCTCATAGCAGCTATGAGCTGTGCGCGACGGCGTCGCGAATGAATGGACCTGCGCTCACTCCCACTTGAGGGAGCGCTCTACCGACATGTCCGGATCACTGCAGACTTCGATCAACACCGGTCCCTCGATGCGCATGGCTTGTTCGACGATGCCTGCGGCATCCCTTGAGTGCTCGATCCTGTACCCACGGGCACCGAATGCCTCGGCAAGTTTTGCGAAGCCCGGATTGGCCAGGTCGGTGCCGCTGACGCGATGGGGAAAGTGCCGCTGCTGGTGGGTGCGGATGGTGCCGTACGACCCGTTGTTCGACACCACCACGCGCAGGTTCAACCCTCGGTCGACAGCAGTGATCAGTTCGTTGCCGTTCATGAGAAATCCGCCGTCGCCGACGAAGGCGAGGACTTCTCGCCCCGGGTGGCGCAAGGCAGCCGCGATGCAGGCCGGGACCCCCGTTCCCATGGCGCCGCATGCCGAACCGAGCAGCCGGTTCGCCGGCGTCATCTTGAAGATGCGGTGAACCCAGGCTGCAAAGTTGCCGGAATCGGTGGTCAAGACCGCATCGCTGCTGGCGAGCCGTGCAAGCGCCATGATCGTGTGGCCCAGGATATCGTTCGCCACCACAT
>Ga0163161_10003545_pt1 | contig 10921 bp, 5 predicted proteins | sample S45metaG_FD_129847 | JGI IMG/M metagenome (GOLD analysis project Ga0163161, IMG submission 129847) | Switchgrass rhizosphere microbial communities from Kellogg Biological Station, Michigan, USA - S4-5 metaG | ecosystem: Host-associated > Plants > Roots > Rhizosphere > Soil | place: USA: Michigan... | reverse complement strand
TCGCTGGAAGTCAGTTGCGTCGGCCGTTCACTGGGCATGCGCGTCGGCGAGACCATCCGCAGCGCCCTCCCCGACTGGTGCGAACCCGGCGACCTGGGGATGGTGGTGCAATCGGCCTGTCTGGCCCATGACATCGGCAACCCACCGTTCGGTCACTCAGGCGAAGATGCGATTCGCCACTGGTTCCAGCAAGCCGCCGGCCGCGGCTGGCTGGACGCGATGAGCGAAGTCGAGCGCAATGATTTCCTCAACTTCGAAGGCAACGCACAGGGTTTTCGGGTACTGACCCAGCTGGAGTATCACCAGTTCGACGGCGGCACACGATTGACCTATGCCACCCTCGGCACCTATCTGAAATACCCCTGGACGGCCAGGCATGCGGACTCGCTGGGGTACAAGAAGCACAAATTCGGCTGCTATCAAAGCGAACTGCCGCTACTGGAACAGATCGCCCACAAGCTCGGCCTGCCGCAACTGGAAGATCAGCGCTGGGCGCGCCATCCGTTGGTTTACCTGATGGAGGCCGCCGATGATATCTGCTACGCGCTGATCGACCTCGAAGATGGCCTGGAGATGTCCCTGCTCGAATACAGCGAAGTGGAGTCCCTGCTGCTGGACCTGGTGGGTGACGATCTGCCAGAAACCTATCGACAGCTCGGTCCCGCAGACTCTCGCCGACGCAAACTGGCGATCCTGCGGGGCAAAGCCATTGAACACCTGACCAATGCCGCAGCCCGCGCCTTCGTCGAGCAGCAGGACGCGTTGCTGGCCGGCGCACTGCCCGGCGATCTGGTGGAGCACATGCATGGCCCGGCCAAGCGGTGCGTCCTCAATGCAAAAGACATGGCTCGCAAAAAAATCTTCCAGGACAAACGCAAGACCCTGCACGAAATAGGTGCTTACACCACGTTGGAAATATTGCTCAACGCGTTCTGCGGTGCGGCGGTGGAACAACATGACGGTCGCACGCCATCCTTCAAGAGTCGGCGGATTCTCGACCTGCTGGGCAACAATGCTCCGGATCCGCATGGATCACTGCACGCATCATTTCTACGGATGATCGACTTCATCGCTGGCATGACAGACAGCTATGCCAGCGACATGGCGCTGGAAATGACGGGACGCTCAAGCCGCTGATAAGTACCTGCTGATCGGCCATTACGCCACTGCAATGGCCGATCAGCCCGCAAAACACCGGTGACATTCAAGGTTCGCTGAATCGCCCTACAACTGCTGTCGCATCAACTGATCGATTGCTGATTTTCGAAGCGAAACAATCGCGTCTCCTTTGCTCAAAAAGAAGCATAAATAAAATGATCAAAGACAATCTGCGCATATTGCTGGTGGAAGACCATCCGTTTCAGCTCAAGGCAACTCAATATCTACTCGAAAGCTACGGTTTTAACCGATTAACTACAACCGTCTGTGCCCAGGATGCATTGACGCAAATGTTAGGTGCCGAGCAGCCCTTCGATATTCTTTTGTGCGATCAATGTCTACCTGACCTGTCGGGCATTGAACTGATCAAGTGCGCCAGTCAGTGTGGAGTCATCAAACAGGCAATCCTGCTGAGTAGCCTGACGCCCGTTGAACTGGACAGACTTGAAGACATGGCCAGCGCTCACGACCTCCCATTGTTGGGCTACTTGATAAAACCGCTGAAACAAGACGAATTCATACAACTATTGACTTCAAGTTAATTGAAGCCTGAAAAAAACAGACAATAACGAAATCCAAAATAGTTCTTTCTGCACCCTAACTACCCACACAAAAAACTTACTTTCCCACGTAAAAAAACCTAGTTGAGGCGTAATCCTATTCCTTTTTGCTTGTAGGACTTTTCTTATTTTGCCACTGCAGGTAAGCCAGTTCATACGTCACACCAACTATCTGAGCTAAGGTGCGCGCTTTATTACAGTTCGCATGGGACTTTATTATGAACTCCGTTTTTATTGTCGACGATCATCCTGTCATCCGGCTTGCGGTTCGTATGCTGCTTGAACACGAAGGTTACAAAGTCATCGGTGAAACCGACAACGGGGTCGATGCCATGCAGATGGTCCGTGAATGCATGCCGGATCTGGTCATTCTCGATATCAGCATTCCCAAGCTCGACGGTCTGGAAGTGCTTGCCCGTTTCAACGCAATGAGTACACCGTTGAAAACATTGGTACTGACAGCGCAGTGCCCGACACTGTTTGGTATTCGTTGCATGCAATCCGGTGCGTCCGGATATGTCTGCAAACAGGAAGATCTGAGCGAACTGGTCAGCGCCATCAAAGCAGTACTATCCGGTTACAACTACTTTCCCAGCGAAGCATTGAACCCCGTTCGCGGCGACGAAGCCCGTTGTGCCGAACTCGAACTGTTCAAGTCAGTCAACGATCGGGAACTGATGGTACTGCAACTTTTTGCACAAGGTCGTACCAACAAAGAAATCGCCAAAGGCATGTTCCTGAGTAACAAAACCGTAAGCACTTACAAGAAACGACTTATGCAGAAACTCAAGGCCAGGTCCTTGGTTGAACTCATCGAAATGGCAAAACGCAACGCACTGGTATGAGAAACAGAATGCCCAGTCGTGCAATGGACTATCTGATACTGATTGCCGTTGGCCTTTGCCTGAGCAACTCATCGTTCGCGGCACAACACAGTGAAAACTATGCATTGCTCAGTCGCTCGACCGACGGGCAGCTGGACATTCAGCTGGACACCGGACAAAAGCGTTGGCTGAAGAACAAACACGAACTGATCCTGGGTACTTCCGCACCAGACTACCCGCCCTTTGACCTGACCCCTAGCGGCCGCGACTACGAAGGCTTCACCGCCGACTACGCAGGCATCCTCGGCAAGGTGACCGATTTACCCATCCGAGTCCGACGCTTCGCATCGAGGGGATCCGCCATCGAAGCACTCGAAAATGGCGAAGTCGACCTCCTTGGTACGGCCAACGGGTTCGAAGCGCGTAATAGCGATATCGTCCTGTCCCAACCCTACGCCGTGGATCAACCGGTGCTGGTCACCCGTGAAGGCGAATCGCGCTCACTGACCGATGGCCTTGCCGGCATGCGCCTGAGCATGGTTTATCACTATTTGCCGCTGGATGAAGTCAAGGCTCTGTATCCAAAGGCGCTCATCACCTCTTACCCGTCCTATCAGAATGCGATCAATGCCGTTGCCTTCGATCAGGCTGATGTGTTTCTCGGCGATACCATTTCTACCCACTACATCATCAACAAGGGGTATCTGAACAACATCCGCATGGCCAGCTTCGGCAAACACGAAGCCCATGGTTTCAGTTTCGCTGTGCACAAGAACAATCCCGAGCTGCTAAGCATCGTCAACGCAATGCTCGTGGCCGTTCCCACCGGCGTTCGAGAAAACATCGCCAAGCGCTGGAGTGCCGGCAGCGACATTCTGCTTACCGACCAAAAACTGGAACTCAGTTACAGCGAGGAACGCTGGCTGGCGCAGCATCCGATGGTGCGAGTGGTGGTGAACGAAGTGTTCGCCCCTATCACCTTCTTTGACAGCGAGGGTAACTTTCGTGGGGTCGCTGCGGACTTGCTGGAACTGATCAGGCTACGCACCGGCTTGCGATTCGAAATCCAGCGCAGCCGCAGCGACAGCGACATGGTCCAGCGACTGGAAGCCGATCAGGTCGATCTGATCGCCGCCCTGCTGCCCAGCGCGCAACGGGAAACCCTGCTCAGTTTCAGCCGACCGTACCTGCAAAACTCCTATGTCCTGCTGACTCGCAAGGCCGAAGACAGCCCGAGCAACCTGACGCAGCTTGAGGGCAAACGCCTGGCCATCGCTCAGGGGCATCCACTGACGTCCTTTCTGCGTCGCGAATTTCCGTTGATCACGATTATTGAAACCCCTGACACTTTCAGCGCCGTGGAAATGCTGGCCGAGGGCCTGGCAGAAGGCGCAGTGAACTCATTGGTGATTGCCAATTACTTCATTTCTTCACAATTGTTCGAGCACACCCTGCAGATCAGTACCACCATCGGCACCGAGCAAGCTGCGTTCTCCCTGGCAACCAACCGCGGGGCCAAAGAATTGCATGACATCCTCAACAAGGCGTTGCTGAGCATCTCGCCGGAAGAACTGGGCATTATCAACAGCCGCTGGCGTGGGTACTCGGCCTCTTCACAAAACGCGTGGCGCCACTATCACAGGTTGTTCTATCAAATCGTCATCGGTGCCGGCGTATTGCTGCTGATTTCCGTTGCCTGGAACGCTTACATGCGGCGTCAGATCAATCAACGCAAGGCCGCCGAGCGTGCGTTGAACGATCAGTTCGAGTTCATGCGTTCACTGGTCAATGGCACACCGCACCCGATTTACGTGCGCGATCGGCAGGGCCTGCTGCAAAGCTGCAACGACAGCTATCTGCAAGCCTTCAATGTCAGGCGCGAAGACGTCATTGGCAAAAGCGTCATCGAAGGTTCCCTGAGCAATGCCTTCGAAGCCCGAGAGTATCAAGCCGACTATCAGCGCGTGGTGGCCGAGGGCACACCGCTGATTCTCGACCGCCCGATGCACATCGGCGGCCGGCGGTTGACGATCTATCACTGGATTCTTCCCTACCGAGACTCGAGCGGTGAGGTCCAGGGCATTATCGGCGGCTGGATCGACATCAGCGAACGCCGGCAGCTGTTCGATGACCTGCGTTGCGCCAAAGAGCGCGCCGATCAAGCCAACCGGGCCAAGAGCACGTTTCTGGCGACCATGAGTCACGAGATCCGGACACCGATGAATGCAATCATCGGCATGCTCGAATTGACGCTCAAGCGCATCGAGCACCACCACCCGGATCGTCCCGCCATCGATGTCGCGTACAACTCAGCGAAGGATCTGCTGGAGCTGATCGGCGACATACTCGACATCGCACGCATCGAGTCCGGGCACCTGAGCCTGAGCCCGGAACAGGTCAACCCCCAGGAAATAGTGGCGTCCGTGGTACGGATTTTCGATGGACTGGCACGCCAGAAAGCCCTGGAACTCCAGCTGGATTTCAATCCGGCCAATCCCCCCGTCGACGTGCTGCTCGATCCATTACGCTTCAAACAGGTGCTGTCGAACCTGATCAGCAATGCCATCAAATTTACCGAACAAGGCCAGGTCAGGATCAGCGTCGAATTGCGTCCAGCCACCGAACCCGATCAGGTACAGCTGCAATTGCTGGTCGAAGACAGCGGCATCGGAATCAGCGCACAGGATCAACAACGTCTGTTCGAACCATTCGCCCAGGCCAAAGACACCGGGCAAACGGCCCAGGGGGGTACCGGGTTGGGTCTGGTGATAAGTCGCAGTCTTTGCGAAAGGATGGGGGGCAGTCTACAACTGAGCAGTCAGCCGGGCGTCGGTACGCGAGTGCAGCTTTCGCTGCTTCTACCGGTATTGTCACGCAAGCCCAAGGCGGAGAAAACCGAGATAACAACCCACGCGACCAACACGCCGTTGAAGGTTCTGGTAGTAGATGACCATGCGGCCAATCGCCTGCTCATGTGCCAGCAACTGGAATTTCTGGGGCACCGATTCAGTGTCGCAGCGGATGGCCGGGAAGGATTCGAGCTTTGGAAAACCGACGTATTCGACCTCGTGATAGCTGACTGCAACATGCCGGTCATGAATGGTTATGAGCTCTCCCAGGCCATTCGCCAACACGAACAGCAGACGCGGCAACCGCCCTGCACTGTCCTGGGTTTTACCGCCAATGCCCAACCCGAAGAGGTTCAGCGCTGCAAGCGTGCCGGTATGGATGACTGCCTGTTCAAGCCCCTCACCCTGACGGCACTGAGCCAATGGGTGGAAGGCCTGGCACCGACCCGCCATTCACCCGCCTTCAGCCTGGAGGGATTACAGCAGATGACCGGCGGCAACCCCGCATTGAACCAGCGCCTGCTGAGCGAACTGCTCAATAGCAATCGTCAGGATCGCCAGGGATTGCTGGCGCTACGCGGCTCCACCGAGCCCCAGGCATTTCTCGATATCGCCCACAAAATCAAGGGTGCAGCCCGAATCGTCCAGGCCTCAAGACTGATCGACAGTTGCGAAGCCCTCGAGACCACTTGCCGTGCGCCCTTTCACTCCGACAAGGTGGCCGAATGCGCCGCAGCCGTGGTGCGCTCACTACAGGAACTGGACCGGGCTTTACTGCAACAAATCGGCGACAACGACAAAAGCAGAACGACAGAGGCTTAACTATGCTTGGACGCTGAGCAGTGTGTTAACCCTCACGGAGCGACCTGCATGCCTAACCCACTGCGTCCGGATCCACGGCGATTACCGCTGCACGTTCACATCAGTGTGATGTTCACCTGTCTACTTTTGTTGACGGGGATAGTGCTGGGCATTTTCAACTATCAGCAATCCACGCAGATCATCCTGTCCAGCAGCGAGAAGCTCTTCGATCGCATCGAGCAGGATGTGCGCCTGGACCTCAAAGCCACCTATGAACCCATTCGCCACCTGCTGAGCCTGCAAGTCGTGAACCCGGCGATCCATGGGACGGACCTGGCGCAGCGTCTGACGCTGCTCAAACCCTTCAGCCAATCGCTCATCGACAACCCTGATCTGGCGTCGCTCTATCTGGGTTACAACAATGGCGATTTTTTCATGGTTCGTCCGCTGCGGACCGAGGACCTGAAAACACAGCTCAAGGCGCCGCAATCAGCGGTTTATCAAGTCTGGAGTATCGAACGTAACAGCAGTGGCCTGGCGCATTCCCAATCCCTGTTCTTCGATCAGGACCTGACATTCATCAGTCGCCAGGACAACCCTGAAGACCGTTATGACCCGCGCAGCCGCACCTGGTTTACCAGCGCCAGTGTTGGTCATGATCAGATCACCACCGAGCCTTACGTTTTCTTTTCCACGCATGACGTCGGTACCACCCTCGCCCGTCGCGGGGGCGAGCAGGTGGTGATGGGCGCCGACCTGACCCTGGCCGAGCTGAGTGCCACCCTGGCCAAGCATGTGGTGACCCCCGCCACCCAAATCGTACTGTTCAATACCCAAGGCAATGCCGTTGCCTACCCCGATTCCAGCCGTTTGATCATCGAGGAGCAGACCGCGCGCCTGATCAAGGCAGCCGACCTGAGCCCAAGTCTGGGTGCATTGCTCAACAACCCTCATCAAGGCAATCGCCTGATTGTCGACGGCCGCCAATGGATCGTCGCCCACAGCACCATGCAGGAAGGCAGCCCCAGTGGACTGCAACTGGCAATGCTGGTGCCCGAAGATGAATTGCTCGTCGATGCCTACCGCATGCGCTGGCAAGCAGCATTAATTACCCTGGCAATACTGCTGCTGTGCATTCCGCTTGGCTGGCTGACCTCGCGAATCCTGGTCAAGCCCTTGCACGCGCTGGTGCGGGAAGCGGATGCGATACGCAGTTTCGATTTCAATGTGCCCCTTTCCCGTCGCTCTGCGGTACTCGAAATCGACCAACTGAGCCAGTCGATGGCACGCATGAAAGACACTCTGGCCGGCTTTTTCCAGATCACCGAAAGCCTGAGCGCCGAAACACGTTTTGACCCTCTGCTGGAACGGGTGCTGTTTGAAACCGTGAAAATCGGCCAGGCCCAGGCGGGCCTGATCTACCTGCGCGAGGGTGACGGCGATCGCATGCAACCCTATGGTCTGGTGATCAAGGATGCGGCGCAGCCCCTGTCGTCTTTCGACTTGCAGGCCCATGAACTCCAGAATTCACAAAGCCCTGCATGGATGCAGCAGTTGTGGGTCGCCGACAATGTCGTCAGCAATCTGGGTTTCGAACAGGCGCAGGATCTGCAAAAAGTGTTGCTCGCGCTGGAGTGCCCCCGGGTTCACCTCATTGGCATCCGCTTGCACAATCGCCATAACGAAACTGTCGGTCTGCTGGTGTTCCTCCTTGCCGACAGCGGCACGCGGGATGATCTGGAAAAACTGCGCCCGGATCGAATCGCATTTCTGCAAGCCGTGTCCGGTGCGGCGGCGGTCAGCATCGAAAGCCAGCGTCTGCAAGCCCGCCAGAAGCATCTGATGGAGTCGTTCATCAAGTTGCTGGCCGGCGCGATCGACGCCAAGAGTCCCTATACCGGCGGGCATTGCCAGCGAGTACCGGCGCTGACGCTAATGCTCGCTCAGGCTGCGTCGGCCAGCGAAGACCCTGCCTTCAGCGGCTACCAACCCAGCGATGATGAATGGGAAGCGCTGCACATCGCCGCCTGGCTGCACGATTGCGGCAAGGTCACCACCCCCGAATACGTCGTGGACAAAGCCACCAAACTGGAAACCCTGAACGATCGCATCCACGAAATCCGTACCCGTTTCGAGGTGCTCAAGCGCGATGCATGGATCAGCTATTGGCAAGCATTGGCCCAGGGGGGGGATGAGCAACCGCTGTCGCAACTGCGTGATGCCGCTTTGCTGGGGCTGGATGATGATTTCGCCTTTATTGCCCGCTGCAATCTCGGCGGAGAGGCCATGGCCGAGGACGATCTGCAGCGTTTGCGCAGCATCGCCGAGCGGACCTGGACACGAACCCTGGATGATCGCCTGGGTGTTTCCTGGGAAGAGAACCAGCGCCAGGCCCGCACCCCGGCACCTACACTGCCGGTCACCGAACGGCTGCTGGCGGACAAGGCCGAACATCTGTTCGAACGCGCTGGCACAGAACTGATTGCGCCGGACAATCCCTGGGGATTCAAACTCGATGTACCGCGCTACAAGTACAACCGCGGAGAACTCTACAACCTGAGCATCAATCGCGGCACTCTGACAAAGGAAGAGCGCTACATCATCAATCACCACATCGTGCAGACCATCCTGATGCTCAATCAGCTGCCCTTCCCGGAACATCTGCGTAATGTTCCGGAAATCGCCGGCGGTCATCACGAAAAAATGGACGGGACCGGTTACCCCAAACGCTTGAAGCGCGAGGAGATGAGCCTGCCGGCACGAATGATGGCGATTGCCGATATTTTCGAAGCCCTGACCGCTGCCGACCGACCATACAAGAAGGCCAAGTCGTTGAGTGAGGCGCTGGGGATCATGGCCTTCATGTGCCGGGACGCCCACATCGATCCGCAGTTGTTCAAGTTGTTTATCGAAGCGCGCATCTATCGGCAGTACGCCGAGCGCTTCCTTGCCCCTGAACAGATCGATGCGGTAGACCCGTCAGGCCTGCTGCTTAAAGCCGGCCTGTCGGCTTGATCAGAAATCGACAGTCAGCAATCGGTCAGACGCAGAAAGATCGCGGCCAGTTGCTCGATACCGGCCTGGTCTTCGGCGGTAAAACGCGCCAGTTTCGGGCTGTCGAGATCCAATACACCAATCAGGCGGCCATCCTTGACCAGCGGCACCACGATTTCGCTGTTCGAGGCGCTGTCGCAGGCGATATGCCCGGGAAACGCATGAACATCTTCAACCCGTTGAGTCTGCAAGCTCGCCGCTGCCGTTCCGCACACACCGCGACCAAAAGGAATCCGCACGCAGGCGATCTGGCCCTGGAACGGGCCGAGTACCAGCTCTTCGTTACGGTTGAGGTAGAAACCGGCCCAGTTCAAGTCTTCGAGTTGATTGAACAGGAACGCAGAAAATTGCGCGGCGTTGGCGATGAAGTCCCGCTCGTCCGCCAGCAGCGATTCCAGCTGTGCGTGCAGCATGCCGTAGCCTTCAAGGCCCTGGCCGCTCTTTTGTAAATCGATCATGCCTTGTGCTCCAACAGTTTGAGCCCGACCCAATAGCGGGCAAATTGATACGCGCAACGTCCGTTGCGATTGCCGCGCCCGGTAGCCCAGCGCACCGCGAGGATGTCCAGCTCTTCGGTGCGCTGCCACTCAAGTCCGGCCTTGTCGGCCAGTTGACCGATCCAGTGTTCGACGACGTTGAGAAAGTGTTCCTGAGTAAACGGATAGAACGATAGCCACAGACCGAATCGATCCGACAGGGCGATCTTGTCTTCCACTGCCTCGCTGGGATGCAATTCGCCATCGACCCGTTTCCAGTTTTCGTTATCGCTTTCCTTTTCCGGCACCAGGTGGCGACGGTTGGAAGTGGCATACAGCAACACGTTGTCCGGTGCCTGTTCGAGGGAGCCGTCGAGTACGCTTTTGAGCACGCGATAATCGCCCTCGCCGGACTCGAACGACAGGTCATCGCAGAACACCACGAAACGCTGCGGCAGTTTTGCGATCTGTTCGACGACCCGTGGCAAATCCGCCAGGTGGTCACGCTCGATCTCGATCAGGCGCAAACCTGCCTGGGCATGCTCGGCCAGCAAGGCGCGGATCAGCGACGATTTACCGGTACCGCGCGATCCCCATAGCAAGGCGTGGTTGGCCGGCATGCCATCGAGAAATTGTTGTGTATTGCGGCCCAGTTGCTCCACTTGGCGATCGACGCCGATCAGGTCGGACAGGCGCATGTCGAGGCTGACTTCAAGCGGCAACAGATAACCGCTGCGCCCTTCGCGTTGCCAGCTTGCCGCCAGGCAGGTTGTCCAGTCGATGGCTTGCCGAGGGGTGGGCAACAGCGGTTCGATACGGGCCAGAACGGCATCGGCGCGTTCAAGAAAAGCATTCAATCGGGAGTCCACGTCTTTTCCTCGGGCAAGTTCACAGTAATGATGGTGAGACAGCGACAGCAATCAGCGCTTGATGCCCGGATAAAGCCCCGGTACAACCCCGGCACAGCGGTCCGCGGGAGCATCGGCATCCATGCACGATCGGCTATGCTTGAGCAGCGAAGGGAAACGGAAGTGGTCCAACACCCCATGGATATCAAATTCACCAACCGGCTGTCCTACAAACAAGCCCGGCTTACCGTGCTGGTGGGTTTCATTCTGGGCACGCTGCTCAGCCTGCTGCAAATAGGCATCGATTATGCCAGTGAAGACGCCTCCATCAACCGTGAAATCCTGTCTTTG
>Ga0163161_10003544_pt1 | contig 10922 bp, 9 predicted proteins | sample S45metaG_FD_129847 | JGI IMG/M metagenome (GOLD analysis project Ga0163161, IMG submission 129847) | Switchgrass rhizosphere microbial communities from Kellogg Biological Station, Michigan, USA - S4-5 metaG | ecosystem: Host-associated > Plants > Roots > Rhizosphere > Soil | place: USA: Michigan... | reverse complement strand
TGATGCGCCTGTCGCGCTTCAAGCTGGTGAGCTGGATCGCCCGCATCTACGTGTCGTTCTTTCGCGGCACGCCGTTGCTGGTGCAACTGTTCGTGATCTATTACGGCTTGCCGCAACTGGGCATCGAACTTGATCCGCTGCCGGCGGCGATGATCGGCTTCTCGCTGAACATGGCCGCCTACGCCTGCGAAATCCTGCGTGCCGCGATCAGCTCCATCGAGCGCGGCCAGTGGGAAGCTGCCGCGAGTATCGGCATGACCCGTGCGCAAACCCTGCGCCGGGCCATCCTGCCGCAAGCGATGCGCACGGCCTTGCCGCCGCTGGGCAACAGCTTCATTTCGCTGGTCAAGGACACGGCGCTGGCCGCCACCATTCAAGTGCCGGAACTGTTCCGTCAGGCGCAGCTGATTACCGCCCGCACCTTTGAAATTTTCACCATGTATCTTGCCGCCGCGCTGATCTACTGGATTCTGGCCACGGTGCTGTCGCACCTGCAGAACAAGTTGGAAGAGCGGGTCAATCGGCACGACCAGGAGTCCTGACCCCATGATTGTCGTGGAAAAACTGACAAAGCAGTTCAAGGGTCAAGTCGTGCTCAACGGCATCGATCTGCAAGTGAAGGAAGGTGAAGTCGTGGCAATCATCGGCCCTAGCGGCTCGGGTAAAACCACGTTTCTGCGTTGCCTGAATTTTCTCGAAGAACCCACCAGCGGACGGATCAAGGTCGGTGACATCGAGATCGATGGCAGCCGCCCGCTGAACCAGCAGCAAGGTCTGGTTCGACGCCTGCGTCAACACGTCGGCTTCGTGTTCCAGAACTTCAACCTGTTCCCCCATCGCACGGCTCTGGAAAACGTCATCGAAGGCCCGATCGTCGTCAAGAAGATCCCGCGTGCCGAAGCCGTTGCCCTGGGCAAAAAGCTCTTGGCCAAGGTTGGTCTGGCAGGCAAGGAAGATGCTTACCCGCGACGCCTGTCCGGTGGTCAGCAACAGCGTGTGGCGATTGCCCGGGCGCTGGCGATGGAGCCGGAAGTGATCCTGTTCGATGAGCCTACCTCGGCGCTCGATCCGGAACTGGTCGGTGAAGTGTTGGCGACCATCCGCGGTCTGGCCGAGGAGAAACGCACCATGGTCATCGTCACCCACGAAATGGGCTTCGCCCGGGACGTGGCCAATCGCGTGGTGTTTTTCGACAAGGGTGTAATCGTCGAGCAAGGCGAATCAAAAGCGTTGTTTGCCAATCCGAAAGAAGAGCGGACAAAACAGTTCCTCAGCAAGTTTCTGAACAACTCTCACGACTGAAAAACATCAACACTACTTGTTAACTTCCATGGACGGAAGTGACAACTACCCCGCCAGCAAAATCTCTTCCGATTTACTCGCCACACGCGCACTTTAAATAATTAAACTGATGCCTTGTGCGGTACATATATATGTCCTGCAACAGATTTTTCTCGCCTAGAGTTCGCTTAAGCCGACGCTCACCACCGAGCGAGCCCAAGCCTACAACTGCGTTGCACACCGCTAAACTCGTGGCCTTGTTCGACGGCACGCTGCGGAATATCAACTTCAGCACGTAGGATTATTCTGAATAACAGGAGATCCAACACTTAACTAGCCAGCTCTATTGACACCTATTCAAGCGCACTCTTATCTAGTCACCAACAGGCGTAAACCTTTGCACTTCAGCATTATTTAACCTTCAAATAACAAGCAGATTTGTTGCTGGGTAATGCACGCCTTTTGATCTTTCAGAAACGGAACTTCGCTGCAAGGCTTCAAGGAGAAAACCCATGACAAGCACATCGAATACACCCGAACTTGCGGCCCCTACCCTGGCGCAATCGCACAAGGCCGGCGTCAACATGACCTCGGCGGCTCATCTGATGATCGACGTGGCGCCCTACCCCGGCATGGACGCAGGCGACCTCATCGAACTTTTCTGGAACAACTGCTACGTCGCCTCCAGGGTCCTGACTGCCGAAGACCGCGGCAACGTAGTCAGTCTGCGAGTGCCGGAAAGCTTCATTGCCAACGGTTGCGCACGCATCCACTACAAGGTCATGCAGATTGGGCAAGGGCCCGCGCTGTCACCGGCGACGCGCGTTCAGATCAAACTGGATTGCCCTGGCGGCCCGCTATCGACCCAGTGCAGCGACGAAAACCAAAGCCTGGCGCCCGTGGGCATACCCGAGACCATCCGCCGCCAAGGGGTCAACCCTAACCAGATCAAACGCGGCGTACCGTTGACCATCGAGCCTTATCTGAACATGGCCACCGACGATGAAATCACCTTGCGCTGGGGTGATGTGCGCATGGATTTGCCCCGACTCAAGGCTAGCGAGGTGGGCCAGCCGATTCAGGTCTGGGTGCCGCCGGCGATCATTCTCGAAGCCGGCGAAGACCTGCGGCTGGAAGTGACGTATTGCATCCTCGACCGCGTGGGTAACAACTCGCGCTGGGCACCGCCGCGCTGGCTGAAGATTGGCTGCGCGAATCCTTATCTGAAAGTGCGGCCAAAGGAGATGTTGATGGCCGCGGAACCCCGCAAACGCTGAGATCCCTGTGACACTCGGCGGACTCGATCCTGTAGCAGCTGGCGAAGCCTGCGTCCGGCTACGCAGCAGTCGCTAAATCAAGCGATGCGGTCATTCAGGTTGATCGCGGACTGAGAATTTACGACTGCTTCGCAGCCGGACGCAGGCTTCGCCAGCTGCTAAAGGGGGGCGCGACACCTCATTAAATGGGTGTACGTCACCCCTTCTATGTATATTCCTAAAAGTTAGTTTATTAATTTTTTATACGCGCTTAGGGTATATACACCGGACCACCGGACATTCTTGTTTTTATTCGTCGCAACCCACGCGACGATCCCATGAGATGTGAGGTAGGTATGGTCCGGAACACAATCACCCCAGTGCAGATCGCCAGGGCATTGCGTGCAGCCAAGGAGCGGCACTGATGTCCAGTCTGGCAGATGCAATCGTCCACAGTGATCTGGACGTCGCCCCGTTGTTGTTGCCTGCACAGGTTTTGCGCAACGACGCTCAAGCCATTGAAGTCGCCCATGAACTGGCGCACGTCGCCCGTCTTCATGCGGCCAAACGTGACCGTCAGCGCAAGTTGCCCTGGTCGGAAATCGAACAGTTCACCCGCAGCGGTTTAGGCAGCATTGCCATCCCGCGTGAATACGGCGGCCCACAGGTTTCGTTCGTCACACTCGCCGAGGTGTTCGCGATCATTTCCGCGGCAGATCCGGCGTTGGGACAGATTCCGCAGAACCAGTTCGGCATTCTCAACCTGGTGCTGGGCAGCGCCACGGAAGCGCAGAAAAAGCAGCTGTTCAAAAGCGTGCTCGACGGCTGGCGCATCGGCAATGCGGGCCCCGAACGCGGTACAAAAAACACCCTGGAACTCAAGGCGCGCATCACCGCCGATGGCGACGGTTTTGTCCTCAATGGCCAGAAGTTTTACTCCACGGGCGCGCTGTTCGCCCACTGGGTCGCAGTCAAAGCGTTGAACGATGACGGCAAGCAAGTACTGGCCTTCGTTCGTCGCGGTACGCCGGGGCTGCGCATCGTTGATGACTGGTCGGGTTTCGGTCAGCGCACCACCGCCAGCGGCACCATTTTGCTTAACAACGTGCGGGTCGATGCCGAACTGGTGGTGGATAACTGGAAGATCAACCAGAAGCCGAACCTCCAAGGCGCCGTGTCGCAACTGATTCAAGCCGCCATCGATGCGGGGATCGCCCGGGGCGCCATCGACGACGCCATCGAGTTTGTGAAAACCCGGGCGCGTCCGTGGATCGACGCCAAGGTCGAACGCGCCAGCGATGACCTCTACGTGATCGCAGATATCGGCAAGTTGAAAATCGAACTGCACGCCGCCGAAGCGCTGTTGCGCAAAGCCGGGAAAGTACTTGATCAAGTCAACGCCGCGCCCCTAACGGCCGAGTCGGCGGCCCGCGCATCGATTGCCGTGGCCGAAGCCAAAGTGCTGACCACCGAGATCTCGCTGCTGGCCAGCGAAAAACTCTTCGAACTGGCCGGCAGCCGCGCCACCCTCGCCGAATTCAACCTCGACCGCCACTGGCGCAACGCCCGCGTGCACACATTGCACGACCCGGTGCGCTGGAAATATCACGCGGTCGGCACCTATCACCTCAATGGCACTTTGCCTGCGCGGCATTCCTGGATCTGATGACCAGTACCCTTTTGACCAGATCTCTGGAGAAACACATGACTTATTTCCACCACGTCGCGGTCATAACCAGCGATGAGCAAGCCCTGGTCGTCGCCAGTGACCTGGCCGACGACTTCAAACGCGACAGCGCACTGCGCGACCGTGAACGCCGTTTGCCACACCCGGAACTGGAAGTGTTTTCCCGTTCAGGCCTCTGGGGTATCAGCGTACCGAAGGAGTATGGTGGCGCCGGCGTGTCCAACGTGACGCTGGCCAAGGTGATCGCCTTGATTGCCCAGGCTGATGGCTCGCTCGGGCAAATCCCGCAGAACCATTTTTATGCCCTCGAAGTGCTGCGCGTAAACGGCAGCCATGAGCAGAAACAACGCCTGTATGCAGAAGTATTGGCCGGCCAGCGCTTTGGCAATGCGCTCGCCGAACTCGGCACAAAAACCGCTCACGACCGCGTCACCAGCCTCAAGCGCGACGGTGACGGCTATCGCATCAACGGTCGCAAGTTTTACTCAACCGGCGCGATTTATGCACAACGCATCCCGACCTCGGTGGTGGATGACAATGGCGTGCAGCAATTGGCGCTCGTGCCGCGCGACAGCAAAGGCCTGACGGTCATCGACGATTGGAGCGGCTTTGGTCAGCGCACCACCGGCAGCGGTTCAGTGGCGTTCGACGATGTGTATGTGGCGGCCGAGGACGTGATCCCGTTCCAAAGCGCTTTCGAACGCCCGACCACCGTCGGCCCGCTGGCGCAGATCCTCCACGCCGCCATTGACACCGGCATCGCTCGCGCAGCCTATGAAGATGCGCTGCATTTTGTGCGCACCAAAACCCGGCCGTGGATCGACGCCACTCATGAAAAAGCCACCGACGACCCGCTGACCATCAAGAGTTTCGGTCATTTGAGCATTCGCCTGCACGCCGCCGAAGCCCTGCTGGAACGCTCCGGCGAACGCCTCGACAAGGCTCAAGCCGACACCAACGCCGAAACCGTCGCCGCCGCCTCGATTGCCGTCGCCGAAGCCCGAGCCATCAGCACCGAAATCTCCCTCGCCGCCGGCAGTACGTTGTTCGAACTGGCCGGCAGCCAAGCCACCCTGATCGAGCACGGACTGGACCGGCACTGGCGCAACGCGCGCGTGCACACCTTGCACGACCCGGTACGCTGGAAATATCACGCGGTGGGCAACTACTACCTGAACGATGAAAACCCTCCGTTACGAGGGACCATCTGATGGCCGACGGCAAAAAGAAGATCCTGCTCAACGCGTTCAACATGAACTGCGTCGGGCATATCAACCATGGTCTGTGGACACATCCACGGGACAATTCCACGCAATACAAAACGATCGAGTATTGGACCGAGCTGGCGCAACTGTTGGAGCGCGGGCTGTTCGACGGACTGTTCATCGCCGACATCGTCGGTGTGTACGACGTCTACCAGAACTCAGTGGATGTGCCGCTGAAAGAGTCGATCCAACTCCCGGTCAACGACCCGTTGCTGTTGGTATCGGCCATGGCCGCCGTGACCAAAAACCTTGGCTTCGGCCTGACTGCCAACCTCACTTATGAGCCGCCGTACCTGTTCGCCCGACGCATGTCCACGCTCGATCACCTGAGCCGTGGCCGGGTCGGCTGGAACATCGTCACCGGCTACCTCGACAGCGCCGCCAAGGCCATGGGCCTGAGCGAACAGGTCGAGCACGACCGTCGTTACGACCAGGCTGATGAATACCTGGAGGTGCTCTACAAACTCTGGGAAGGCAGCTGGGAAAACGGCGCGGTGCTCAACGACCGCGAACAACGGATCTACGCCCAGCCGGAGAAAGTGCACAAGGTCGAGCACAAAGGCGAGTTCTATCAGGTCGAGGGATATCACCTGTGCGAGCCGTCACCGCAGCGCACACCAGTGTTGTTCCAGGCCGGTAGTTCGGATCGCGGTTTGCTGTTCGCCGGGCGTCATGCCGAGTGCGTGTTCATCAGCGGCCAGAACAAACCGTCGACCAAAATCCAGGTGGACAAGGTTCGCGCCAGCGCCGTCGCGGCCGGGCGCAACCCCGAGGACATCAAGGTGTTCATGGGGCTGAACGTGATAGTCGGCGCCACCGAAGAGCTTGCCTGGGCCAAACACGCCGAGTACCTGAGCTATGCCAGTGCCGAGGCCGGCGTGGCGCATTTTTCGGCATCGACCGGGATCGATTTTTCCGAATACGAAATCGACGAACCGATCCAGTACGTGAAGAGCAACGCGATCCAGTCGGCGACCAAAAACCTGCAAAACAACGACTGGACCCGCCGCAAATTGCTTGAGCAACACGCCCTCGGTGGTCGCTACATCACCGTGGTCGGTTCGCCCGAGCAAGTGGCGGATGAACTGGAATCGTGGATCGCCGAAACCGGCCTGGACGGCTTCAACCTGACACGGATTGTCACCCCGGAAAGCTATGTGGATTTCATTGATCTGGTGATTCCGGAGTTGCAGCGTCGCGGGTCGTACAAGACCGCTTATGACGACGGCAGCTTGCGGGAGAAGCTGTTTCACGCAGAAGCGCATTTGCCTGAGCAACATACCGGTTCTAACTACCGCCATTGAACCCTGTGGGAGCTGGCCTGCCGGCGATAGCGTTGTGTCAGCCAGCACAACTTCAACTGACCCACCGCTATCGCCGGCAGGCCAGCTCCCACAGTTGATCTCTGTTGTTCCCAAAAAACTTATGACTGGAAACCTCATCATGACCAAGACCTACCTCTCTCAACCAGTCAAAGCACTGGCCCTGGCCCTCGGCCTGTTCAGTTCGGCGGTTTTCGCCGCCGAAGCACCGCTGAAAATCGGCACCACCGCCGCCTTCGCCATTCCCCTGGAAGCCGCCGTCGAAGAAGCCAAAAAACAAGGCCTGCAAGTCGACCTGGTGGAGTTCAGCGATTGGATCGCCCCTAACGTCAGCCTCGCGGCCGGCGACATCGACGTGAACTATTTCCAGCACGTGCCGTTCCTGGAAAACGCCAAGGCCGCTTCCGGTTTTGACCTGGTGCCGTTCGCGCCGGGGATCATCAACAACGTCGGCCTCTACTCGAAGAAATACAAAAGCTTTGACGAGCTTCCGCAAGGCGCCAGCGTGGCCATCGCCAACGACCCGATCAACAGCGGACGCGGCCTGCAACTGCTGGCCAAGGCTGGCGTGATCACACTCAAACCTGGCGTCGGCTACAAGGCCACCGAAGACGACATCATCGCCAACCCGAAGAACATCAAGATCCTGCAGGTCGAAGCCGTGCAGCTGGTTCGCGCCTACGACGATGCTGATCTGGTCCAGGGCTACCCGGCCTACATCCGTCTGGCGAAGACCTTCGATGCCAACTCTGCCCTGCTGTTCGACGGCCTCGACCACAAGGAATACGTGATCCAGTTCGTGATCCAGCCTAAGAGTAAAACCGACCCGCGCTTGATCAAATTCGTCGACATTTACCAGCACTCGCCAGCCGTTCGTGCCGCCTTGGACAAGGCCCACGGCAAGCTCTATCAAGCCGGTTGGGAAAGCTGAGAATGACGGCCGCCACTCAATTGCGACTGGAGATTCCAGAGCTCAAAAACGCCCGACACACCGAACTGCACCCGGAGCTCAATCGGGCCCATGTGCGCTTCATCGGTCTGGGTAAAACCTACAACGGCCAGCAAGGTCCGGTGGCGGCGTTGCACGGCATCGACCTGGCGATCCAGCGCGGTGAAGTGTTCGGCATTATCGGCCGTAGCGGTGCCGGCAAATCGTCGTTGATCCGCACCATCAACCGCCTGGAGCAACCGAGCACCGGGCGTGTGCTGATCGATCAGGTGGACATCGGCGAGTTCGATGAAGACCGCCTGGTGGCGCTGCGCCGACGGATCGGCATGATCTTCCAGCACTTCAACCTGATGTCGGCCAAAACGGTGTGGCAGAACGTTGAGTTGCCGTTGAAAGTCGCCGGTGTGCCCAAGGAAAAACGCGAGCAGAAGGTGAGAGAACTGCTGGAGCTGGTGGGCCTGCAAGGCAAGCACGCGGCCTATCCGGCGCAGTTGTCCGGCGGGCAGAAACAGCGTGTGGGCATCGCCCGCGCGTTGGTGCATGACCCGGCGATTTTGCTCTGCGACGAAGCCACTTCGGCGCTGGACCCGGAGACCACCCAATCGATCCTCGGCCTGCTGCGCGAGATCAACCAGCGCCTCGGTCTGACCATCGTTTTGATCACCCACGAGATGGCGGTGATCCGCGATATTTGCGACCGCGTCGTGGTGCTCGAACACGGCAAAATCGTCGAGCAAGGGCCGGTGTGGGAAGTCTTCGGCAACCCGCAGCATGAGGTGAGCAAGACCTTGCTTGCCCCCCTGCAACACGCCCTGCCGGAAGAACTGCAAAGCCGCTTGCAGACACACCCGTACTCTGTGAATGCTGCTGTTGTGTTGCGTTTGCAGTTCACCGGCAGTGCCACCGATGAGCCGGACCTGGCCGCGTTGTTCAGCGCCCTCGGTGGACGCGTGCGCTTGCTGCAAGGTGGCGTGGAACGGATTCAGGGCCATGCGCTGGGGCAGTTGTTGTTGGCGGTCACTGGCTCGCCGTTCGATGCCGAAGAATTGAACCAGCGCGCCAGCCAGTTTGCACAACAAGTGGAGGTGCTGGGTTATGTGGTTTGATCGCTTGCTGCAAGGCTTCATCGACACCTTCCTGATGGTCGGCGTGTCGTCATTGATTGCACTGTTGGCGGGTATTCCGCTGGCGGTGTTTCTGGTCACCAGTTCCAAGGGTGGCATCTACGAAGCACCGACCCTGAACCGCGCCTTGGGCGCGTTCGTGAACCTGTTCCGCTCGATTCCGTTCTTGATTCTGATGGTGGCGCTGATTCCGTTTACCCGACTCATCGTCGGCACCACGTATGGCGTCTGGGCGGCCGTCGTGCCGCTGACCATCGCCGCGACGCCGTTCTTTGCACGGATTGCTGAAGTCAGCTTGCGTGAGGTGGATTTCGGCTTGATCGAGGCCGCACAAGCGATGGGCTGCCGGCGTTGGCACATTGTCTGGCATGTGCTGCTTCCCGAAGCGCTGCCGGGGATTGTCGGGGGGTTCACGATTACCCTGGTGACGATGATCAACTCGTCGGCCATGGCCGGGGCGATTGGCGCCGGTGGGTTGGGTGACATTGCGTATCGATATGGGTATCAGCGCTTTGACAGTCAGATCATGTTGACGGTAATCGTGTTGCTGGTGGCGTTGGTGGCGGTGATTCAGCTCGGTGGGGATCGCTTGGCTCGCGGGCTCAACAAACGTTAACCGAGATGGCCGCCGCGACACACACTTTGTAGCAGCTGGCGCGGCTTGACTGACTGGCATTAAGACAATCTCCGCGCCAAAGGGTAAGTTTTCGTACAGGAAAATCAGAGGTTCCGAAGGTCCGTTCCCTTTCATTTGCAGGACATTTCCTAGATCATTCCGCTCGCTTGCGCCTGCCAAATTCGGTGGCTAGTCTCGGTCCGTCACTGCTCATCAGTGATCGGGTTTAGTCGCCCGGACCGGACGCATAGTGCTACCCATATTCAGGTGTTTTTTTATGGCCTGAAATCTATGGTGGCTGTGCGTAGGGCACCTTCGGGTGCGCCGGTTCCCGGTGTCCGGTCGACTAACCTGCGTGCAGCCGCCACCCTCTATTCGTTTAGTCGCGATATCGGTTGGCTCCAACTACATCGGAGTTTTACCAATGAAAAGATCTGTACCCGATCCACCTCCCGAAACCTCCACTAACGAAACCGCCACTGACGACTCGCTCCGGGATCGATCAGCGCTCTACCGTGCCATTGATTTCTACCTCACTGGCGATCAACCCTCACCGCCCGATGAACTGCGCTTCTACAACGTCAGCGAGGATGTGAGCTTTGAAGACACCCAGCTCTATGTCGCCGACCTGCTGCGCTGTGCTTCGGTGACGGCGTATCAGTGTGGCGATCACCTCAAAGGGGCGGAGCGCGCCATGGTGTTTTCGGTCTGGCATTTGCTGGAGATTGCCAAAGCCATGGTTGATCGCTCCATTGATTGTCTGGGGATGAAGCAGGGCTGAGTTTTTGGTCGTCAGTCCTACCGTAATCTCGAGCAGGCTCGCTCCCACAGTTGATCTTCAGTGGACACAACATTTGAGTCCGACGCGGTTAAATGTGGGAGTGAGCCTGCTCGCGATGGGCTGCGAAGCAGCCACCGGCCTCATGGCGTATATTCGGCAAACCCCAATTGCCTGCGCAGCCCGCTCATGAAACAGACTCCCGACGACCTCCAGCAGATCACCGCCACCACCCTGGGCCACTACAACTCGGTGGCCGAGGGTTTTCGCGAAGGCACTCGTGATCACGATGTCAGCCAGAACATTGATGCCCTGTTGCGACACATTCAAGGCGAGGCACCGTTCGACATTCTCGACTTCGGCTGCGGCCCCGGCCGCGACCTGCAAACCTTCACGCGCATGGGGCATACCGCCGTCGGCCTCGACGGGTCGGAAAAGTTTGCACAGATGGCGCGTGAGGACAGCGGTTGCGAGGTCTGGCAGCAGGACTTCTTGAAGCTGGATTTGCCGGCCGAACGCTTCGACGGGATTTTTGCCAATGCAGTGCTATTTCACATCCCGCGCCAGGAACTGCCGCGAGTGTTGAAGCAATTGCGTGGGGCGTTGAAACCGGGTGGGGTGTTGTTCAGTTCCAATCCCCGTGG
>Ga0163161_10003543_pt1 | contig 10923 bp, 11 predicted proteins | sample S45metaG_FD_129847 | JGI IMG/M metagenome (GOLD analysis project Ga0163161, IMG submission 129847) | Switchgrass rhizosphere microbial communities from Kellogg Biological Station, Michigan, USA - S4-5 metaG | ecosystem: Host-associated > Plants > Roots > Rhizosphere > Soil | place: USA... | reverse complement strand
TTGATTTAGTTTTTTTGTTTTTAAACGCAAGGTTAGACAAAAATCTTTTTTTAAAGGCTTTGTGCATATTTTTAAGATATACAATGGCGTTCTACCTAGCAACAAAATACTATTTTTCAGATCAAAAAGTAATTCCAGGTTGATGTAATTTAAATTACTATCAATTTTCCAAAGCACACACTGCAAAACTTGCATTTTGAAAAAATTCGGGATTAGATATTGATTTTAATTTTTTTTGTTTTTAAACGCAAGGTTAGACAGAGATCTTTTTTTTTAAAGGCTTTGTGCATATTTTTAAGATATACAATGGCGTTCTACTAAGCAATGAAATACTATTTTTTAGATCAGAAAGTAATTTTAGTTTAAAGTAACTTAAATTAATATCAATTTTCCAAAGCATACACTGCAAAACTTGCATTTTGAAAAAATTCAGGATTAGATATTGATTTAGTTTTTTTGTTTTTAAACGCAAGGTTAGACAAAAATCTTTTTTTAAAGGCTTTGTGCATATTTTTAAGATATACAATGGCGTTCTACTTAGCAATGAAATACTATTTTTCAGATCAGAAAGTAATTCCAGGTTGATGTAATTTAAATTAATATCAATTTTCCAAAGCATACACTGCAAAACTTGCCAACCAATGATCTCCACCATAATTTCCCTGAAATAATAATGGAAGTCCATTGTTCAAAAAGATGGTTGCTATTTTCTGAAATTCCTTTTTCAACGGATGATTATCGGGAAGCGACTTGGCAATTCCCTTTATACACCAAGCTTTTGTGAATGATAAGCCAACCAAATGAACGGTTTGGTAATCACTCAAATCACTTACGACTGGGATTTTCTCAATATTTTCCAAACTTCTCTTTTCATAGAAATTATCAAGCCATCTTACAAATTCATTTTGGGGAAGAATTCTTCGCATCAAATCTGCAATCTCAAGGCTTGGCGAGAAAAAATCTGAACCGTCCGGTTCGAGATAGGCAGGAGTTTTTGTGTTATTTAAATAAAAATATTTTGCTTTCTCAGTCAGTTGAAATTCAAAATCTTTATCTTTTGCAGCTTTTGCCCAATCTAACGCAAATACCATTGCAAAAGCCGTATTTGGATGCACTCCGGTTCGGTTAGGATAAGTTTGTTTTGGTAAATAGGTTTTCCATGAAGCAAGAATTTTATCGGTTAAAGGTTTCAAATTCTCATGCCAGATTTTCGCTTTTGGATGATTCCAGGTCATTAATTCTTCGTCTAATTTCAGCAACCAAGCGCAACGGTAAGTTCTTTCGAAAGTTGTTGTCAATTGATATTTTGTAAAATAATCTGCTTCAATCTGGAGATTTTCTCTTTTAAATGAATTATCCAAAATATTCTCGATGTCTTTAGCAACGGATAAATTGGGCTTAGTTTTTAACAACCGCACCAACATCCAATGTCCGTGAACCGACGAATGCCAATCAAAACAACCATAAAAACTTGGATGCAAATCTTTCGGACTTAAAAGAACTTCATTTGCTGTATTAATGATATGCGCTGTCTTATTCGGATATTCCTGATTAATGCAATGCAAAGGTTTTTCAGATAATTTAACCGCCATTTCATCCGTCAATTTCGGAACTTCTTGTGCAAAAATTAAAAACGGAGAAAAGATAAATGCTAAAAGACTTTTTTTCATTCCATAAAAATATTAATTAATAATTTAATCATCATAATTGACAACTGATTATTCGATTATTTAATTTATTAAAAAATATTTGATAAATTTCTAACAGATAAGACCTCAAGCACGTTTTTTAATACCACATTGGAAAATTCATTTATGAAAAAGATAATTTTACCTTTACTTTGTTTGGTACTTTTCAGTTGTAATAAACCTGAAGCGGTTGCAAACCAACCTTTGAGCGCAATGGCTGTAATGGAAGATGTTGCATTAGATTCGACCGCCGTTGCTTCTTATGCTCCTATTGTTGATAAACAGTCAGAAAAACCTGAACCTAATTCCGAAACTTCAAAAAATGAAATTGTTTCTAAAAAAGTAATTAAAAACGGAGATATTGAAATTCAGGTTGGTGAAATTAAAAAAGTACAAAATCATGTGAGCGAAATTTCAAAGAAAAACAAGGCTTACATTCAATCTGAACGTTTTAACAATAACGATATTTCCGAAAATTTAAATTTAACGATAAGAGTTCCTCATCAAAATTTTGATGCGCTCATCAATTCTTTTTCAAACGGAGTTGGCTCTGTTTTATCAAAAAATGTATCGTCTGATGATGTTACCGAAGAATATACTGATGTTTCTATCAAATTGGAAAATAAGAAAATTTATCTTGAAAAATATCGTGACATGTTGCGTAATGCAAAAACCACCAAAGACATGTTGGAAATTCAGGAAAATATTCGTGAATTGGAAGATGAAATTGACGTTTCGGAAGGAAGACTTAAATTTATCGATGACAGAGTGAATTACAGCACTTTGGAATTATTGCTTTATAAGGAAAAAGTCAGAAGTTCTGCAACTTCAAAAATAGGTTTTGGAAGCCGTTTTGGAGATTCTATTACAGAAGGCTGGAATAGTTTTGTGGCATTTTTTCTTGGTTTAATTTCTCTATGGCCATTTTTATTATTGATTCCGATAATCATTCTTATTTGGAGGAAATGGAGAAGAAACAGAAAGAAAATTTAAATAAAAAAACAAAACATCCGAACACTTTTGGTATTCGGATGTTTCATTGCAATAACAATTATCTAAGCATTGAAATGTGATTTCACAGTTTCTAAAACCTGCTCGTCAGACATTTGCTGAGATGTTTCTAAAGTGATTTTTAATTCTTTAAATTGTGCAGTATCGTGCAGATAATGTTTCAATTCTTCCTGAATGGTTCCGGGACCTGTAATTAAAACTTCTTCTGAATTTGTCAAAAGATGCTCCACTTCTTTGAAAAACTTAACCTTGTTGGTCTGTTCAGCGTTATTTCCTGCATTTTCGCTAGAATTTCCATGTTGGATTACCGCTTTTACCGGACTGCAGAGAAAAAATTTGAATGCATTTTGTGCATCATGATTTTTTACAACTACTGCTTTTTGGGTATCGATCCAAAGTCCTGCTAATTTTTTGTCAGACATATTATATTTTTTTTAATGTTATATGTATGTATAGACAAGAATGATGCTAAAGAGTTGTTAATGGCTGTTAAATTATTATCTTAGTAAATAAAAACACGAATGGATGAAAACGAAATTTCTTATATTGTAAGAAAATGTATTTTTAATGTATACAATTCTTTAGGGCCAGGATTGCTTGAATCTGTTTATCAGAAAATTTTAGTTTACGAATTAGAAGAAAACGGTCTTAAAGTAAGATCAGAATTATTACTACCCGTAAAATATGATAATAAATTATTTGATATAAATTTTAGGATTGATATTCTTGTGGAAGACAAGGTGATTTTAGAATTAAAGTCAGTAAAATCAATTGAAGATATTCATTATAAACAACTTTATACCTATTTGAAATTATCTAATAAAAAATTGGGCTTGTTGGTAAATTTTAATACCACAAATATCTTAGATGGAATTAAAAGAGTAGTGAATAATTTATAAAAAATTTCCTCTCGCAGATTAAGCAAATTGAGCAGATTTTATCACAACCAATTAAATCTGCGTAATCAGCAAAATCTGCGAGAGACAAAAAAGTTCAATTCTATTTTCCTATAACAAATACCGCTGGAATTTTATGCAATTCAGGTTTTTGCTTTTGCCAATCTTTGATGCTTAAAGTTTTAATGAATTCATGTTCAGAATCATTAATGTTTGCAGCGATGCAAAGTTTAGTATTTGGTGAAAGAAATTTAGACAAATCTTCAAAAAGCGCATTATTCCTGTACGGTGTTTCCATGAAAATCTGGGTGTAGCCACTTTTCTGAAGTTCGCTTTCCAAATATTGAATTCTCTTTTTCTTTTCTCCTTTTTCAATCGGAAGATAACCGTTAAAGGTAAATTCCTGACCGTTGAAACCACTTGAAATCAATGCTAAAATAATCGAGGAAGGTCCTGAAATAGGAATTACTCTGATATTTTTTTCGTGACACCATTTTACGATCAGATTTCCGGGATCAGCGATGCATGGAAGTCCAGCTTCTGATAAAAGTCCGAAATCCTGACCGTTCAGCATTCTGTCCTGCGCCTCTTTGATGTCAGAATTTTCTGTGTATTTATCTAACAAAAATAGCTTTAAATCTGATTGCTTCTTTTCAGGCACGAAAAATTTAATAACTTTTCTTGCCGTTTTTTCATTTTCTACAAAGAAAAAATCAGTCTGCATGATGTATTCTTTAATTACGGGAGAAAAATGAGTAATCGGAGTGTTTTCTGAAAGGTAAGCCGGAAGTAAGAAAAGCATTGTATTGAATTATTTTTTGATATTTGATTAATAATGAAAAATAAATAAATTATCTTGTTTTATTGGTAATTGCCTCTTGCTGCAATTCCTTTGAAATTTTGTTGCAAGCACTGTCTAATAACTGGTAAACGTTTTCGAAATCATTCATATCTCCCCAATAAGGATCGGGAACTTCTGAATTTTGATGATTTCCGGCTTCCTCTAAAAATAAATGAACTTTCTGACGTTGCTCTTCATTTTTCGTCATCGACATGACATCTTCCAAATTTTTTAGATCCATGCAATAGATCTTATCAAATTTATCCACATCTGAAATATGAAGAGGTCTTGATTTTTGTTCTGAAATATCAATACCATGATTGGCAGCAGTTTTTACCGCTCTTTTATCAGGGGTTTCTCCTTCATGCATGGAAATCGTTCCTACAGAATCAACTAAAAAACTATCCGGAAGTTTAGATCGTAAAATCCCTTCAGCAAGGGGACTTCTGCAGATATTTCCCAGACAAACCATCAGTATTTTCATTGAACTTAAATTTAGATTTTAAATATTTTTCAGTTGACAAAATTAAATAAAAAATGGAGAATAAAATTTATTCTCCACTATTCTATTATTTTTGGTTGCAGATTTAATGTTTGATCTTCTCTGTCAATTCTTTTACGTATTTTTTGACTTCTTTATCGATTTTAGAAACATCCTTTATCGTGTCGCAAGCATACATTACTGTCGAGTGATCTTTACCTCCCATTTCTTCACCTATTTTTGTGAAAGTTGCGTTGGTAAATTCTTTAGCAAAATACATGGCCAACTGTCTCGGCAAAGCAATTTCTCTTTTTCTTGTTTTAGATAAAAGCTGCTCTCTTTTGATTCCGAAATATTCACATACAACTTCCTGAATATAAGGAATATTGATGATTTTTTTCTGATTCGCAGCAATCTTATTGATGGTTTCTTTCAATAATTCAAGACTCAAATCAGATTTATAAATCGTAGAATATGCAATTACCGAATTGATAACTCCGATCAATTCTCTTACGTTGGTTTTTGCTTCTGCTGCAAGGAAGTCCAACATATCTTCCGTTAAAAGAATGCCGTCTCTGCTTAGTTTGTCAACGATAATTCTTTTACGGGTATCCAAATCCGGAGATTTGATCTCTGCAGAAAGTCCCCACTTGAAACGGGAAACAATTCTGTCCTGAATATCCATAATATCTACAGGAGCTTTATCTGAAGTAAGGATAATCTGCTTTCCATTCTGATGCAAATAATCAAAAATATGGAAGAAACTGTCCTGAGTTGCCGATTTTCCTGACAAGAACTGAATATCATCGATAATCAGAACATCTACCATCTGGTAAAAGTTAGCAAATTCTGTCTGTTTATGAGCTTTCGCAGCCGAAATAAACTGCTGGATAAATTTTTCTGAAGAAAGATAAAGAACCACTTTATCCGGAAACTGGCTTTTCACTTCCAATCCAACCGCCTGTCCAAGGTGAGTTTTACCTACACCATAACCTCCATATAAAAACAATGGGTTGAAAGCCGTTGCTCCAGGTCTTTTTGCAATTGATCTTGCTACTGTAGAAGCAAATTTATTACTCTCTCCTTCCACATAATTATCAAAAGAAAAATCAGCTTTCAGATTAGAGTCAATATTTACTTTTTTGATTCCCGGAACTACAAATGGATTTACAATATTAGATGAAAAACCTTGTGGCATTGTTTCCTGCATCTTTGGTGTAGGAACCGTTTTTCCTTTCATATTCATTGTAACGGGCTTTTCTAAACCGCTTGGCTTATTTTCCATTACCGAATACCAAAGTTTAACGCCTTTACCGATATTTTTCTTCAGGGCAGCAGAAAGCAACGATAAATAATTATCTTCAATATATTCTTTATAAAAATCACTCGGAACCATCAATGTCAGATTGTTGTCAACCAATGAAATTGGCTGCACTTTATCAAACAGTAAATCGAAAGATTTTTCAAGCTTTTTAAGATCAGAATTGTCTTCAGCCGCGTTTAAATTATCTCGCATAAACTGAAGGCACTTCTGCCAAATCATCATTAAAGTTTCATCCATTTTTTATGCCCTGATTATTTTGTGGTTACTTGTTTTTATTGGGAAGACAAAGGTCACATATTTTAACTTTAAAAAAAAATATTGCAAGTATTGATTATTAAAAAATATATTTGTATGTATAATACGAACATTAAAATGATACACACAACTCACACAATACGAGTACGTTACGCAGAAACCGACCCTATGAAATACGTTTATTATGGCAACTACGCCGCATATTTTGAATTGGGGAGAGTAGAACTTTTCAGAAGCATAGGAATATCGTATGACGAGATTGAAAAGCTTGGAATCTGGCTACCGGTTTCCGATTACAATATTAAGTATTTAAAACCAGCTTTATACGATCAAAAATTAGAAATTCACACTTTCGTAAAAAAAATTCCGGGAGTAAGAATTGAATTCGAATATGAAATTTATAACGAAGAAAAAATAAAAATCACAGAGGCCCGCACTACCCTTTTCTTTTTAGATGCCAAAACCAATAAAGTGATCAAATGTCCCGACTTTTTGATGAAACTCATCGAAAAAAACTGGAAAGAAGACCAAATTTAGAATCCATTTCTGCATTACAATCTGCAAACTGGTGTTTTTTTAAGTCTATTTTTCAAATTCATATATTTGATAATAAATTTCGTTTATGAATTCTGTTTTTGCAATAATTGTCATATTCATCGTGTTGCTCATATTGGTTTATCATAAACTCAATAAGCGCATTGATATTTTAGAAAAACAGATTGCTGATTTGTCCAAGAAAGAGGCTCCAGCAAATGAGGATGTAACCGATAATGAAAATCTCATAAAACCTGTTTTAACTGCTAATCTCAGAACAGATTATCCAGATCCAAACATAATTTCAACCGATTTTAGAGATACAGAACCACAAAGAGACCGTCTGACTCCAGTTTTTGATTTTCTGAAACAAAATGCGCTCACCATTATCGGGATTTTCACGCTTGTTTTGGGAATCGGATATTTCGTAAAATATGCCATCGATAAAAACTGGATTGGCGAAACATCCAGAGCCGGGATCGGATTCATCGTTGGTGTTGCCATCATAGGAACCGGACATTTTCTGAGGAAAAACTACAATGCCTTTTCATCAATCATTACAGGCGGCGGAATTGCCGTACTTTATTTTACGACAACTATCGCTTTCCGTGAGTATCATATTTTCTCGCAGAACATTGGATTTTTGATTACCTGTTTAATTACAATTGCATCAATTTCATTATCTTATTATTATAAAAGCGAGATTTTAATCATCTTTTCTTTGTTTGGAGGATTTTTAGCGCCATTGATGATCAGTACCGGACAAAGTAATTATCTTTTCCTGTTTACTTATTTATCTGTTTTAAATGTTGGAATGCTCATCATTGCTTATCTTAAACACTGGAAAAGTATCGGCTGGATTTCGTTTATTTTCACATTAGTTTATTTATTTTTCTGGACGATGGAAAGGGCAGAAATGACAGCAATTTTGTTTTACAGTATAACGTATCTCGTTTTTTATGCTTTTGCCCTTCAGAACTATTTAAAGAAAAATCTTTTTCAGGAGTTTGATATTTTAATGCTTATTTTAATTAATTTTTGTTCCGTTGCAGGTTTGGTTTTTATTTTCAAAGAATTAAGACTTTTACCGGTGTCAGTATTTCCTGTTATTTTTGCTATTATGAACGTCATTGGTTGGTACAGAGAATATCAGAAGAAAAATTTTGGTATCAATTATTCGGTTTTTATAAGCATTACAATCAGTTTGATCACTTTAGCTTTTGCACTTGAATTGAAAACACATCTCATTACAAGTATTTGGGCAATTGAGGCAAGTCTTCTTCTGTATATTTGGAAAAAAACCAATCAAAAGATTTTCAAAACTTTCTTTTATATCATTTTTCCGATGGTTATTGTTTCGCAAATGATGACTTGGACACGATATTTTGATTCCGGTTCGCTCAATGTGATTTTTAATCCTGTTTTTATTACAAGCTTGGTAGTTATCGGAAGCTGTTTTGTAAATTTAATTCTATTGAAAAAAAATTCAGATGAAGAAAAATCAACATCGAGATTTTATGAAAACTTATTCAAAATATTATGTTTTGGTGTTATTTACTTTTCAGTTTTATTTGAAATTCTTTATCATATTTCATATGAAAGTTTAATTTTCATCTTCATCATTGGTATATTATTTACCATATATTATTTATTTACTTTGATTCTTTTCAGCAAAAAACTGAGCGTCAGTAAAGGTTTCCAGACAGGAATGATTTATATATTTCTGTTACTGCTTTTTGCACATATCATCACTTCTCAGGTTGCAACAGAAATCATCAGTAAGAAAGTTGGCTCCGGTTTTTTCTTTGTTCACTTGCTGTACGTTATTCCCTTTGTTTACTTAATTTTTAAAATATTTCCAAAGTCAGAATTTATTAAAATTCACATCTCGTACTGGGCAATTTCTTTGATTGTTATTTTAAGTTTCAGTTTTGAATTGTATCGCTTGTATATTCTAATAAATGCTGATAATCATGATCAGATTTACACACTTCAGAATCATTTCAGTATATTATATTTACCTATAATTTGGGCAGTTTTAGCATGTATGTTTATTTATTTTGGCTTAAAAAAAGAACTTCCCGAATTTAATAAGATTGGTTTTAGCTTACTTGGAATCATGATTTTTAAATTATATGCGATTGACGTATGGCAAATGGATAATGTCTCGAGGATCATTGCATTTATTATTTTGGGAATAATCTTACTTTTGAGTTCATTTATGTTTCAAAGATTGAAAAATTTAATCAAAAATTTAGTTGATAAAAGAGAAGAAACGGCAGACGAAAATCTTTAGAATATTTGCAAAATCAATTATTTATCAATATTTTTTAATTTATATCATTTTTTCATTGACAATTGGCAAAAAACAAGTATATTTATCAAGTTTTTAACACATATATTTTTGACTATGAAATCGCAGTATTTTGAAAAAACAAACTCCGTGATTGCATTTCACCTTGAGAAATAATAATTATCTACATATGAAAAAAATTCTATACTCTTTATTAATCTTTGCATCGGCAACATTATTTGCTCAAAAAAATCCTAACGTAAAATTTGCAATCTGTAACGATGCGGTAGGAACTGTTGCAATGTTTGATGCAAAAAAAGAATTTGTTCAAAGCGTAAATGTTTTCAAAGCAAAAGCAAATCTTCCCCAAAATCTGAAAAAATTTGATTATTTAGCCGACAATGGATTGGCAGAAGTGAAATTCAAGAAAGATTTCGGAACATTAGATATGATGACTCTTGGAACCTATAATACTCAAAACGGTCTTCCAAAAGATGCTTCAGTTTTTATTGAAGGTTATGAGTTCAAAAATCCAGAAACCAAAATCTTTGCAGACATGATTGCAGATACAAAAGTGGAAACTGTAGAAGGCAGAAAAGCTTTGGTAATCACTACAGTTAAGAAATAATTTTATACTTCCAAATACTAAAACGGATATTCAAATTGAATATCCGTTTTTTAATATTTATTATTCCATTTTTTCCTGAGCTCTTCGTAAATTTTCTTTTCGGTAGCATTATTTCCGGGCTCATAAAATTTCACATCTTTTATTTCTTCCGGTAAAAAGTCCTGGTCGACGAAATTTCCTTCATAAGAATGGGCATATTTATACTCTTTCCCATAATCCAGATCTTTCATCAATTTAGTCGGAGCATTTCTTAAATGTAAAGGAACAGGAAGATTTCCTGTCTTTTTTACAAAAGCCAAAGCTTCATTAATCGCCATATAGGCTGAATTGCTTTTCGGTGAAACAGCCAAATAAATTGCAGTTTCACTTAGCAAAATTCTCGCTTCTGGATTTCCGATCACGTTGATTGCCTGAAAACAACTGTTAGCAACCACCAAAGCATTCGGATTTGCCAAACCAATATCTTCAGAAGCCAAAATCAACATTCTTCTTGCGATAAATTTAATATCTTCTCCCCCTGCAATCATTCTTGCCAACCAATAAACCGCTCCGTTAGGATCGCCTCCACGCATCGATTTGATGAAAGCTGAAATGATATCATAATGTTGCTCTCCGTTTTTATCATATAGTGCCATGGTTTCCTGAAGAACTTCCATCACATCATTATTTGAAATTTCTTTTGTGTCTGAATTGATAAACTGACTGAGAACCAACTCTACAGAATTGATCAGTTTTCTTCCGTCACCACCAGAATATTGAATAAAAGCCTGTTTTTCTTTAACCGTGAAATCAGTTTTTTCATCTTTATTAAATCTTTCAAGCGCAATATCAATAAGTTCTTCGAGTTTTTCGTGAGTCAGAGCTTTCAAAACATAAACCTGACTTCTGGAAAGCAAAGCAGAAACGACTTCAAAACTAGGATTTTCTGTGGTTGCACCGATTAAAACGATCCAGCCTTTTTCTACAGCGTGA
>Ga0163161_10003542_pt1 | contig 10925 bp, 10 predicted proteins | sample S45metaG_FD_129847 | JGI IMG/M metagenome (GOLD analysis project Ga0163161, IMG submission 129847) | Switchgrass rhizosphere microbial communities from Kellogg Biological Station, Michigan, USA - S4-5 metaG | ecosystem: Host-associated > Plants > Roots > Rhizosphere > Soil | place: USA... | reverse complement strand
GTCTTGGGGCGGGGTCCGCCAAGCCAGGTCTCGATATTTTTCCGGAGCAGTCTTTTCAACATACGGACGATTTTGCCCTCACTTGCAATAACGGTTCTCGAGGCAGCCGCGTCACCGAGTGACGGGGGCCGTGTGCTCGGCGTCGTACGTTTTCGTAGTCCAGCGCAGCAGGGGACGCATCACGCCGAGCAGCGGCCGGGTATAGTCACCGCGCGCCGTGTCCTTCGCCTCGAGAGGATCGACGACACGGAACATCACGACGTCGGGCACGCCGCAACGCCACTTTTCGGGTGCTAGCGTCATGATGTGGGCCCCCACCCAGATCGCCCCTTCCGCCAGGAAATTGCCGGGGATCCACCCAGTGCTGACGTAACGACCGGGTGGTCGGCGCACGCCCCTCCACTCGGGGTCCACATCGTTGCCCACGAAGAGCGGCACGCCGTCCTCGTTTCGAAGCAGGAAATGCGGGTGGAAGATGTATCCAGGCTTCAGTACCTGGTAGTCGAATTCGATGCCAACGGCCTGGCGGATGTCGATGAGATCGACAACCGTGCCGGCTTCCGAGCGGATCCGAACCGCGTGAAATCGTACGACGTCGTCCCCCGGCGCGTCAGAGGGCTCCCACTCCCGGACCGCCGACCCCACCGCGCCGGCGTTGAGATAGGCACTCGCCACCTTGTGCGGCGGACCGTCAAGCGTGATCTCCCCTTTTTCCAGGAGGACACAGCGGGTGGACAGTCGCGTCACGGCCTGCGTGTTGTGAGAAACGAACAGCACCGTGCGCCCGGCCTTGCCCGCATCGTCCATCTTGTCGAGGCATTTCCTCTGGAACGCTGCATCGCCAACGGCCAGCACCTCATCGACCACGAGGATCTCGGGCTCCAGGTGCGCAGCCACGGCGAACGCCAGTCGCACGTACATCCCGCTGCTATACCGTTTCACTGGCGTGTCAAGAAAACGCTCTATCTCGGCGAAGCTCACGATCTCGTCGAACTTCCGCCGGATCTCGAGGCGGCTCATCCCGAGGATCGCGCCATTGAGGTAGATGTTCTCCCGACCGCTCAGCTCGGGGTGGAACCCTGTTCCCACCTCCAGCAGACTGGCCGTACGCCCACGGAGGTGGATACGCCCTTCGGTTGGCTCCGTAATCCGACTCAGAATCTTCAGGAGCGTGGATTTCCCGGCGCCGTTGCGCCCGACGATGCCGACGACCTCGCCTTGCTGGATCGTCAGGTCAACGTTGCGAAGCGCCCAGAACTCCTCCTGGTGGGCAGCCGGCCGGTCTTCCGCACCACGGAGCCAGCGCCACGGACGCCGAAGCGTGCTCTCCACCACGTGTCGAAAGCCGTCGCCCTTCGCGCGCTGGTGCGAGATGATGTAGCGTTTCGAGAGCTTCTCGAACGTAATGATCGCGTCGCTCATTGGCGAATTGTTCTCACCTTGTCGCTAGATAACGTCGGCGAATGTCCGTTCTGTATGACGGAAGTACTTGATGCCGGACACAAGTAGCAGCACGACAATCCCAAACGACACAACGAAGCTTGGCCAATGCCACGTGGTTGCGCCACCCAGGAGCGACCACCGAAACCCGTCGATGACACCAACCATCGGATTGAGCGCATACAACGTACGCCACTCGGCTGGGACGATGTCGCTCGTGAAGCCGACTGGAGACAGGTAAAGCCCGAACTGCACCAGGAACGGGACGATGAAACGAAAGTCCCGATAACGCACCATGAGTGCCGAGATCCAAAGCCCGATTCCCAAGGCAGCGGCAAAGGCCATCAGGAGAAACACGGGTAACGTCACCACTTTCAGATCGGGCACGAAGTGGTACCACATCATCAACAATGCCAGCAGCACACCCGACAGCATCAGATCGACAAAGCTGGTGATGATGCTGCTAGCCGGGATCGTCATCCGTGGGAAGTACACCTTCGAGATGAGCGCTGAGTTTCCCACCAGGCTGTTTCCGCACTCGGACACCGCGGCGGCGAAGAACTGCCACGGAATCAATGCGCAGAAGACGAAGATCGTATAGGGCACACCTGCTGACGGCATCTTCGCAAAGCGGCCGAACACAATCGTGAGTACCACCATCGTCAAGATCGGTCGCACGATCGACCATGTCGCGCCGACGATCGTCTGCTTGTACCGGACGAGGAGATCTCGCCAGGCGAGAAACATGAAGAGCTCCCGATAGCGCCACAGGTCTCTCCAGTACTGGCGCTCGGTACGGCCGGCTTCAATAATCAGGTCTTGCATCGGAACTCTTCACTCGGACAAGCCAGGTTGAGATGGTGCTTGCACAGGAACTCGAAGGAGGGGTCTCTCTCCGAGAGGACGAACCGAGCGGGGCTCGGCGCGTCCTCATCAGGTCGTCCCGGTCGATGTCAGATCAGTGCAGCCACCGACGGCGCGTAACTCACGACGAAGTCAGCAAGCGGCACGCAGAGCGGCGCCACACTGCGTGTCAAATGCTGCGCCAGGGGACGCTGAGCATTGAGCGTGAGTCCGTCGGGCCGGTCGCTGAGTGGATGGTCGAACATGTGAGCCAGATAGAACATCTCGGCCCATTGCTGATTCGAGAACTTTGGCGGGAGAAAGTACTTCAGGCCGAAGATCTGAGCGATCTTTCGTCGCTCGTGCCTGGTGTTGAATTCTTCGATTGCGCGCCGCTCGCCCGTGAACTCGGAGAAGCTCAGTCCCATGATGTCGTCGAAGTAACAGTGCACGCGCGGAAGGGTCAAATCGTGGGACTTCTGCTCGAAGATGGTGAAGGCGTCGACAGTCGAACTGTACAGGTCGAGATCGAAGGAGGCGAATCCTATCGGCGCGGGCTTCGACTCGAGGAACTCCTTCAATGTGTCGGCGACGAGGCCGATGTGCAGCTTCGCACGTTCGAGACGAGGGCGCAGCTCGTCCACATCCATGCGGTACTCGGACGGACGATACAGGTGAGGGAGATCGCGAAAATCGGTGGGCGGCGGCAGACCCCGGCCGGTATCGAAGCCGTGTACGTCGATTTGGACCCCGCTCTCCGCTTCCGCTCTCTCAGAGGCGCGTTCGAGCGCGACAAGCCCGTTACCCCCGGCGACGCCAAACTCGATGACGGATATCCGTCGGATGCCCAGCGTCGTCGCAAGATGTGCCGCCTGGAGGACACCCCACGTGTACTGTGGATACAGCCCCCGGTGCTCTGACATCAACGTTGTCAACGTCTTGTTGATCGATGCGTACGCAAACGCCGGATTGATGCTGTTGTACGGCCCCGGCTCTGGATCGAGGCGTTCCACGAATCTCTTCGCCAGACGAACTTGTTGCCTCAGCAAACGTCCTATCATCCGTTTCATGCCAGCTCCCCCCATCTGCTCGAACGATACTCACATGCGGAACATCCGCCGTGGTGAGCGGCTGGCACACTGCGGGGCCGTACGCACCCAGGCAAGGTCATTACCTTGGAGACAGCTTCTCTTCGCCTGACTCCTCGGGCGTGTACACCAAATCGTTCTCATGCCCCCGCGTGGCCGCCGCATCTTCATAGCGGGCCACGACCGTGGAGGGGAGATGAGCCCGGTCGGTGCCACGCATGAAGTCACGTAACGAGGTTCCCTGGGGCGAGGAGTCGACATTCTGCGCTGCGCGCCCCGCCTCCAGGTCCCCGATGTGCACCGTTCGAAAGTCGATACTGAAACGTGTGCGACCCGAGGTATTGGGGATTGTTGCATGAAGCTGCGCGCCAGAAAATACAATCAACCCGCCGGGCTGGCACACGATCCTCAGGTGCGGCTCCATCTCGATCGGCTCCTGCGGATGTGGCTGAAAACGATTGTCCTTGCCGGTCAGCTTTGTGGCCGTCTTCCGCTCACGGTTCCAATCGTAATAGTTGAACTTCGACGAATCGTTCGCCACCGCCGTGTGCCAATATTTCGAGAAGACGGCCATGGAGCTCTCGCTCTCGATGGGATACAAGGGCATCCACCAGTTCAACTGACTCATTGGTGCGGAGTACCAGGTGTCGCGGTGAACGTGGAGTGGGTAACCGACTCCCGCGGACAGATACTCGCCGCTGGTGACAACACGCAGCTTCGGGACGTCATAGTACGTCTCACCGAGGTCGCACCCTGTTTCCGCCAGCGTCTCCCGCAATAAGCGCTGCGCTTCAGGATGATGCGCCAGACGTGTCTTGAGAGGACCCGCGGCCCCCACGTACTCGTCAACTGGAACCTTGTACTGTGCAGTGAGCGGATCGTGAGGAGCAAACGATTCCTCGATCAGGTGGCGGCAGAAGTTGCAAAGACGAGTGGATGCCGCTGATGGGGAGAGCACGAAGATATCTCCCCCATAGAGACGCTCTCGCCGGGTGGCATCACTGACGTTCGAATCGAGAAAGAGACTGGCCATAACACTCCTCACCCACTGTTTCGAATTCGGCCGGGTATGCGGCCGTGACGGCAATCGCAGGGTATCGCGTCACCGACTGCTCGTTGAAACGTACACGAATGTCTACTGCTATCTATTTACGCGGTTGTCATCTGACGTTCGGACCCGCGCAGCAGAAACTGCTCCCAGAAGGCGCGGTCGTACTTGGCCCAGGCGTGACAACCAAACGGGAGTCGTTGCTTATTGAGTTCGAAGCACATGCGAGGGGACCCCTCGAACGCGAACTGCAACGCGGCGTCGACGGGCGCCACTTTAAAACTGGGTAAATAGCGGACGGCATGGAACGCCCAGAAGAAGTCGTTGTTGAGGCCATAGCGGGCCGGATTCTCACTCTTCTCCCGCCGCTCGAGCGGCCATTGCACCACGCGTGCATGTGGAAAGCGTCGCTTGAGCGTCTCGAGCATCCGGAAGACTGGTGTCAACCGGTGCCCGTTGGACGTGAGCAGATCCGCCCAGTACGTCAACGGGTCGTCGCGATAGCGGTTATTCAGCGCCCGCAACGAGCTCTCGACTTTCATCAAGGCGAACCCGCCGTTTCCAACCGCCGGCTGTTTGACCCAGGGCGTATCGCTGCAGGGAAGCCACGGCGCTCCGATGTAGTCCCACCCCGCATCACACCACTGCATGAGTTCATCTGAGAACACCAGGGCGTCCAGGTGATAAATCAGGATGTACTCGTAATCCTGAAACGCCTCGTAGAACGGCGGCCAAAATCCGATTCGCGCGTGGGCCGCGAGGGAACCGAAGAACTTCCGCGGAAAATGGACCGTGTTGAATCCGTCGCGCTGGATTGCCGCCCCGGCAGGCGCAATCAGGTATTTGTCATACGCGCCCAGAAAATGGCGAAGATGCCGCAGTGATACTTCCTCTTCAGGAAGCAACGCTGGACGAGTTGACAGGGGCACCACGATCGCAACCTTGTGAGCGGGTCGCTTGGGCTGGTAGGGCGGCACGAAGAGTCTGGTCAGCGCTCGAAGGGCCTTACGTGCGGGCCGCACGTTTTCTTTCGTGTTTGCTCGCTCGGTCTGATACGACATGCCATTCATAGTTCCCATAATCCCGTGTCTACAGTGTAACGGCTGACTTCTCACGAGGGCGGCCTGCTCGGGTCCACGCGTCTCTGGCCTCGCGGTCCAGCGCTGGCCCTGCGAGCACTTCAAGAATCCGGCCATATTCAGGAGTGTCGGAGTCGGTCCTGATGCGACATGCCGGGGAGAAGTACGGATAGTCTTCGGCCAGGGTTCGTACGCGCGATTCAGTGAGATCGACGGCGGGATGAGAGTCCCGACTGGAAAAACGTTCCGCAGCAGCGGCGGCACTGACGTAGCACTCAATCACGAACAACGCCCCGCCAGTGCGTTCGACAACGTCGACCAACCCGGCACGACACGGCGTCGCCGTATAGGTGGCGTCAAGAATGGCGGTCTGGCACCCGCCCGCGAACGATTCAGCCGCAAAATGCATCGCCTCGTACGCGACGTCTCGATCGTCGACGCGCTGATTGGACAGCGGCAGAATCCGTGCCCGGAACTGGTCCATTTCGAGATGAGGGGCCATGAGAATCCGCGCCAGAAGTCGGCCGACTGTCGACTTCCCCGCACAAGGAGGACCAGTCACCGCTACAAAGCGCGGCTGTTGCAGCAAGAAGCCTACCGGGGGAATGGCATCATCACGATCGAACCATGCACTTCAGGTCGCACTTCGACCTCGACGAGCTCGCTGAGAGCACTACGCACGCGTGCCCGATTTTCGGGCCTGACCAGGAGTAGCAGGAAACCACCCTGGCCCGCGCCGCACAATTTACCGCCCTCTGCCCCTGCGGTCATCGCCGTGTCGTACCACTGGTCGATTCGGCTAGTCGTGACGTTCGTGGCCAGTTCCCGCTTGCGCCGCCAGCTCTCGTGGAGAATCGCGCCCACGACCATCGGATCGAGTTCGCCGTCGCTCACGAGCCTGCGCAGCTGCTCCGCATGTGACCTGATCTCCTGCAATACAGGCAGGTTTCGCTGAGTATTGCTCTTCTGTTCGCTGAGTACCGAGCTCGCGTCGCGCTGCATTCCGGTCCAGAGCAGCAACGTACTGTCAAAGAACTCGCTCAATTTGTGAGCGGGCACATTCTGCGGTTCGACCGTAACCCTGCCTCCTGATTCGAACCGAAGAAAGTTCAACCCGCCAAACGCCGCAGCGTACTGATCCTGTTTGCCAATCGGTTGCCGGAGAACGTCGATCTCGATATACGAGGCTTCCTCCGCCAGCTGTCCGGCGGACACCCGCTCGTCGCGCAACGCATGCAACGCGTGCAGCAGGCCGACGGCGAAACTGCTCGACCCTCCGAGCCCGGTCGAAGCCGGCATGTCGCCGACGACGCTGACGTAGACCGGCGGTTCGATCTCCAACAGCTTGAGGCACTCGCGCGCAATCCCGTTCTCGATCTCGGATATCTCGTTGACCTGCTCGGTCTTCGAGTAGTTGATACGAATCGGCTCGAAGAACAACTCGCTATGCCGCTTCACCGTGACATAAACATATTTATCGATCGCCGTGCTGAAGACAGCCCCGTAGTCGCGATCGTAAAAAGTCGCCAGATCCGTGCCGCCGCCGGCAAAGCTGATGCGCAGCGGCGTCCGCGTCATGACGACGTGGTAACCAAGCGACGTCTTGCGCCGCGTGTGAACTGCGCTCGTGGGTGTACGAGTTGCGATCATGGCCTTCCCGACGACTTCAGCAATCCGGCCAATTCCAGATCTGTCGCGGCTTCCTCGAGCAGGCTGAACGGGAGACTCGCGCGTTCGGCGATGTCAAACAGGGTACATGACCCGTCCGCAAAGCTGAGCACCCAGAGGAGCGCCAAATGCCGCCCGTCCACAGCAGACCCGCCCGTGGATCGATACAGTCCGCGCTTGCCGAGCTGCGGCTCCCCCTTGGGCGAGAGATTCACACATCGTCGATCGCGTTCCAGCAGATGCACCAGACCGGTCAAGAGCTTCAGCGCGTCTTCGAGCTTTTCCGCGCGTACGAAATCGGGATTGTCGTCCGAGGTGTGATATTCGGGGTACGTCCCGTGCGGCGTGCGCATCAGACAGCCTACCGGCAGATTGAAACCAGGCGAGCAGTACTGCCGCTCATCGTACCCGTACGGCTCGAAGTCGCAGACGCGACCTTCCGGCATTGTCCACTTCAAGAGATGTTGCAGGGCGCGATCGATCGGCGCCGCGCCGCGCCGTGAGCGCTTGTATGTGAATGCACCGGGATCACCGATTCCGGTCAGGACGAGCCCGTGCCGAATGCGGCTCGTCCGGTCTTCGTTGAGCGCGAGCCAGGTGATCGGCCCGATCGTCCCCGGAAGGAAAACGAACCGGTAGGAGTAACGTCGAGCAGTCCTCCTGATTTCGTCGGCCAGGTATGCGGCGACGACGAGGCCTGACAGGTTGTCGTTGGCGAGCGATGGGTGACAGATATGCGCATGGAACAGCACTTCATCGGCGGTCTCGCCGGGTATGAAGAGCTCACCGTAAGTCAGACTGCCCTCCATGAGCGACGAATCGATCACGACCTCGTACTCGCCGGGCTCCATCGCCTGGAGCTGTCTGTCGCTCACGCAGAAGCCCCACGCCTCCTTGTAGTACGACGTACGGTAGGGGATCGCATCAGGCCGGTCGGGCAGCGAATGAAGCCGCGGCCGCAGTTCCTCGAGGCTCATGCGGGCCCGCACCGGGGTGCTGTACTGCATCACGTGAAGGTTGTGCCGACGGAAGTCAATGATCCGTTCGCCGCGCTCATTGGCCACGTATGCGTCTCGGATATTCCACTCCAGTGGAACGGTCCAATCGAGCACGTGGGTACCGGAGGGTACTTCGTGAACCGTCAGCGGAATCATCTCGCCGAGCACTCGAAGGCTCTCACGCACGCCCTCGCCCGTAATACTGCGACAGATCGGATACAGCCGCGTGACGAGCGCGTGCATTCGTTCGCTGAGAGTTCTCTCAGTGCCTGTGGCTGTGTGCGCGTCAATCACAGTGTTCATCTGGCTCACGCTTGGTTCATCTGGCTCACGCTTCCAGCTTGGCCATCGGTCGCACGCTGATCTCATACAACTCAGCTGAACGCGGTAACGCGAGAGCCGCCAGAACCGACTGTGCGACATCCGAAGGCTGAAGCAGCTTGCTCGGTTCCCACGCCCGGTGCTCATGGGCGAACACGGCCTCCTGCATTCGTGTTGCCGTGCGTCCGACAAAGACACTCAGCACCCGGACCCCGTCGCGATTCACCTCGTCCCTCAGTGAGTCCGCGAGCGCGCGGAGGCCGAACTTCGTGGCCGAATATTGCGCGGCACTCGAAGACGCCCTCAGTCCCGATGTGGAGTTGATGAAGACGACCTGCCCGTGTTTCTGACGCAGCGCCGGCAATGCCTGTTGCGTAATCGCCAGCGGCGCCCGCAGATTCACTTGATACTGATCGTCGAACTGGTCGAGCGTCACGTCCTCGAAACGACCGAGGTGAATCTGCCCGGCGCTGTGCACCAGAACATCGAGTCCCTGAAAGGATTCGAGCACGCGTTGCAAGGCACCTAATCCGCCGGCCGACGCCAAATCCGCCTCGACGTGTTGTAGAGAACCATGCTCTTTCCCCAGAGCATCCTCGAGGGCGCTACGCCGTCGTCCGACTGCCAGCACATGCGCCCCTCGCTCCAGCAGTCCGGCGGCGATCGCCTGGCCGATGCCACTGCTGGCTCCCGTTACGAGAGCGACGTGATCGGCAAAACTCTGCAACGGCCTCGCGTGCAGCTCAGTACACCTGTACCTGGGGCAGCGGCGAGATGAACTTGCCACCGCGCCTTCGGTACTCGGCCTGCTGCGCGAGAATTTCGTCGCGGAAGTTCCATGCGAGCAGGACGACATAATCCGGTTGGTCCTCGAGCAGCCGTTCTGTCGGGACTACGGGAATGTGGGCGCCAGGCGAATACTTGCCCTGCTTCAACGGACTCTTGTCCGCGATGTACTCGACGCTATCCGGGCTCAACTGCAGAAATTCGATGAGCGTGTTGCCCTTCGCCGGGGCCCCATAGGCAGCGATCCGCTTGTTGTCGGCGCGCAAGCGAGCCAGCGTCTCGAGCAGATCGGTGCGAATCTTTTCGACCATCTGTGCGAATTGTTGATAGGTCTCGAATTTGTCCACGCCCATCGCGCGCTCGGCTGCCAGCAGCTGCGCCACGGCGGGTGCTGGCGCGCACTCGCCCGCGCGACGAATGGTGGCTCGCAACTGGCCATGATGTATTGGAAGCCGCTCGGCGTTGACCACCTCGAGCCCGTGCTGCTCGAACAGGTACTTCATCGGACCCAGCGCCCAATACGAGACGTGCTCGTGATACACGGTGTCGAACGCGCCCTGCTCCAGCAGATCGACGAGATAGTGGGCCTCGATCACGAGACTGCCACCAGGTTTCAGCACCTTCTTGACGGCTGCGGCGAAGCCCTGGAGATCCTGGATATGTGGAAACGTGTTCGTGATGGTGATCGCGGAGGCCTGTCCGTAGCCTTTTACGATCTCGGTCGCCGTTTCCGGATTGAAATACGTCACGAGCCGTTCGATGCCGCTTTCCTTGTTCAGCTCGGCGAGATTCTCGGCGGGATCGACACCGAGCGTCCGTACCCCAAGACCTCGAAATGCCTTCAGGAGAGTGCCGTCGTTGCAACCGATGTCGATGACCAAGTCGCTCGCGCCCAAACCCAATCGCGTCACGACGATCTCTGCCAGCTCGGCGAAGTGCTGTCTCAGTGTGTCTGACGCCGCTGACACGTAGAGATAGTCCTCGAACATCGCCGCCGGGGGCACGATATCCACGAGTTGTACGTGGCCGCAGGTGTGGCAGAAGCCTACCTGCAGGGGGTACCGAGGATCTTTCTTTGACAAGTCCTCACGCGACACGAACTTGTTTGCGAGGGCCATCTCCCCCAGTTTCAAGAACTGTTCGACAGCATGCGACTCGCAAAGCAGGCACACGTGGCGTCCCGGCGACGCCGATTTCATCTCATCTCTGACCACGTCATCTCCCTCTGAACGCATACGTGCCCCGATTCCCCGATCATCCATGTCGCAACGACCAGTCGTACGGGATCTCAGGCGTGAACGGGTCCAGTCGAACGATTTCGTTCGGATCATGCGGCTCGGTCGCGCAGTTTGCCAGCACAACCATCTTGTCGCCGTATGCCTTGTAGCCGTTCGCGATCCCAGGCGGCATCTGGACCAGGCAGTAATTGTCTTCCCCGAAGAACACCTCTTGAAGAACACCCTTCGTCGGTGAATTCTCCCGGAGGTCGTACATCACGAGCTTCGCCCGTCCGACCATGACCGCGTTGTTGATGGTCATCGACTTGTGAATATGCCAGGCCTTGATCGTTCCTGGCCATGCGCACGAGAAGTAGATCTCGCCGAACCCTTTGAAATGGGGATCGGTGGCCTTCATCATGTGCATGATCTTTCCG
>Ga0163161_10003535_pt1 | contig 10930 bp, 6 predicted proteins | sample S45metaG_FD_129847 | JGI IMG/M metagenome (GOLD analysis project Ga0163161, IMG submission 129847) | Switchgrass rhizosphere microbial communities from Kellogg Biological Station, Michigan, USA - S4-5 metaG | ecosystem: Host-associated > Plants > Roots > Rhizosphere > Soil | place: USA: Michigan... | reverse complement strand
TCGCCCCAGACCCTGCGCGACGTCCACCTGCCGCCTTTCAAGGCGGCACTCGACGCCGGCGCCTTGACGTTCATGAGCGCGTTCAACGACATCAACGGCGTCCCGGCGTCGGCCAATCGCGAGCTGATGACCGACATCCTCCGCGGCGAGTGGGGTTTCAAGGGCCTCGTCGTGTCCGACTACACCGCCGACATGGAACTGATCGCGCACGGCTTCGCCGAAGACGAGCGCGATGCATCGCGCCTTGCGTTCCTGGCCGGCGTCGACATGAGCATGCAGAGCGGTTTCTACGCCGCCAACCTTCCCGACCTGGTCGAGAAGGGCGACGTGCCGATGGCCGTGCTCGACGAAGGCGTGCGTCGCGTGCTGCACGTCAAGAACGCGATCGGCCTGCTCGATAACCCGTACCGTTCGCTCGATCCGGTCGCCGAAGCCGACACCTCGAAGAATGCCGAACACGCTGCGCTCGCCCGCGACGGTTCGCGCCGCTCGATCGTCATGCTGAAGAACGACGGCGTGCTGCCGCTGCGCAAGCAGGGCCAGAAGATCGCGCTGATCGGCCCGTTCGGTGCGGACGTCGACAACCTCGAAGGTTGCTGGACCCTGTTCGGCGACAAGACGCGCCACGTGACCATCGAGACGGGCCTGCGCGATGCGCTTGCCGATGCGTCGTCGCTCGAGGTGGTCGCCGGCAGCGGCATCGAAGATGCCATCGACGGTGGCATCGACGCGGCCGTGGCCGCGGCAAAGCGCGCCGACGTGGTACTTCTCGCCATCGGCGAACCACAGGTCTATTCCGGCGAAGCCCAGTCGCGCACGCAGATCATCGTGCCGCCGGCGCAGCAGGCGCTGGCCGAGGCCGTCGCCGCCGCTGGCACGCCGGTCGTCGTGCTGCTCAAGAACGGCCGCGCACTCGCACTCACGGGTGCCGTGCGCGAAGCCAACGCGATCCTCGTCACCTGGTTCCTGGGCAGCCAGACCGGCCCGGCCATTGCCGATGTCGTATTCGGCGACTACAACCCGGCCGGCCGCCTTCCGGTGAGCTTCCCCCAGGATGCCGGACAGCAGCCGTACTTCTACAACCACCTGCGCACGGGTCGCCCCGAGCTGGCCGACCAGCTGCCGGCGTTCAAGTCGCGCTACCGCGAAATCACCTTCGAGGCGCTCTACCCGTTCGGCCACGGCCTCAGCTACACCACGTTCGGCTACACGGCACCTGTCGTTAAGGGCAAGGTGGGCTGGGACGAGACGATCGTGGTCACGGCCACGGTGACCAACACCGGCGACATCGCCGGCGAGGAAGTCGTGCAGCTCTATATCCATGATCGCGTCGCCAGCCGCGTGCGGCCGGTGCGCGAGCTCAAGGCGTTCCGCAAGATCCTCCTCGCCCCGGGCGCGTCGGAAGAGGTCGCCTTCGAGCTGCTGCGCAAGGACCTCGCGTTCACCCATCGCGATGGCACCACGTTCGAGGCCGAGCCAGGCACGTTCGACGTGTGGATCGCCGGGTCGTCGTCGCAGGGCGAGGCCGCTTCGTTCGTGCTCGGCGCACCTGCCTCCGCGCACTGACCGGCAACATCCCTACAGCCACCCCGGCGAAGCGGCAGCGTCGCCAGGGCACGCACCGATAGGGCACGCGGCGTCGCGTCCGCGATGGCCGCATTCGCCAGCCTGCCCGCCGTCGGCAGCGCCATGCCGATCCCACCGCTCACCTGGCACGCCTCTCGGAATACGAACACGCTCGCATGCTCCTGCTTCGCGGTTCGCGCGCCTTCACCTGCGACGATGTCTTCGGCAATCCGGCGGATGCCATCCCCGGCGGCAACGCGACCGCTTCCACCGAGCCGGTGCCGACGGCGGCGCCGGTCGTGCCCGCGGACCACGACGAGTTCTGGAACTGCGACCTTAGGGCAATGCCGTATAGGGACGGCGCCGCGCATAATCGACGGCATCGAACCCGAAGCGGAGTACTCCCATGCACGACCTGACGGGCAAAGTCGCGCTCGTGACCGGCGCGGCCAGCGGTATCGGCCGCGCCATCGCGGAGGCTTATGCGAATGCGGGCGCGCGCGTCGTCGTCGCGGACATCGCGGCCGACAAGGCAAACGAAGCGGCTGCGGCCATGGGCCATGGCGCCATCGGGCTCGCCATGGATGTCACCGACGAGGCGCAGGTCGATGACGGCTTCGCTCGCGTGCAACGTGAACTGGGCCCGGTCGAGATCCTTGTCAGCAACGCCGGCGTGCAGATCATCTCGCCGCTGGTCGACTTCGCTTTCGCCGACTGGAAACGCATGCTCGCCATCCATATGGACGGCGCCTTCCTCACCTCGCGCGCAGCGATGCGTCAGATGATCGCATCGAAGCGCGGCGGCTCGGTGATCCTCATGGGTTCCGCGCATTCGCACGTGGCGTCCAAGTTCAAGGCACCGTACGTGGCGGCGAAGCACGGCCTGCTCGGGCTCGCACGCGTCATCGCGAAAGAAGGCGCGAAGGACAATATCCGTTCCAACGTCATCTGCCCCGGTTTCGTACGCACCCCGCTGGTCGAAAAACAGATTCCCGAACAGGCACGCGAGCTCGGCATCAGCGAAGACGACGTGATCCGCAACGTCATGCTGCGGGACACCGTCGATGGCGAGTTCACTACGCTGAAAGACATCGCCGACACCGCGCTTTTCCTGGCCGGCTTCGAGTCCAATGCGTTGACGGGACAGTCGCTCGTCGTCACGCACGGCTGGCACATCCAGTAAGCGGTAACGTCAGATCATGATCTGCGCACGCACTTCGACGATGTGCGGGTCGATCCGTACGTCGCGACGGTCGCTGGTGGCACGTACGTAGTTGCCCTGTAGCTTCAGGTACTTCGTGATGTACCAGTTCGCGCCGAACGTCCAGTCGTGTTCGCGGCCGCCAAGGATGGGGCCGTCGTCCAGGTCGAGGCGGCTGTAGCGTACGAGGAGTTCCAGCGCGCCCCATGGCCCTTTCGGCTTCACGTCGCTCACGTTGCCGCCGCTATAGGTGCGCGACTCGCCGGTGACCACCCAGCTGCCGAACGTGTAGAAGCCGTGCGCCTTGTACGACGGCTTGCCCTGCAGCTTCACCTTCGCATCCAGGTACTCGCCCTGCACCGACCACGGTCCGCCGATCCAGAGCGCTTCCGCGCCGCGACGATCGATATGGTCGGCGATGCTGAGGTTGCCCGAGTCGATCAGGCGGTCGGTAATCAGGCCCGCTTCGGGGAGCGCGCGCAGCCGTGCCGTCGGGGGCGTGTAGACGCCGCGCCCATCGGTCGTACCGTACGGTGTTTCGCGCGATACCGAGCCACCAAGGTGCAGGACATCGCCAGGATCGTTCAACGGTGTCCACGCCGCGCGACCCGCGACCATGCGGCCGTCGAGATCGCCCTGCAGGTTGCCACCGTGGTAATAGCCGAGTTGCACGAGCCAGGCCTTGCGCGTGAGCGCCCAGTCGATACCGATACGACGGTTCGCATACACGGCCTGCATCGGCAGCGACTGCTCGAGGAACGACGTGGTGCCGGTGCTCGTGTTGCCTTCGAAGCCAACGGGCGTCTTCATGAAGCCGACGCGTACGGCGCCGTAGTCGTCGTGGAAGAGTGCCTTGGTCTGCAGGCGGAAAAACGTATCGAGCCAGGTCTTCGCCTGGAAGTCGAAGACCGCGGTCGCGTCGTACACGTCCTTCTTGCGAAGCACGAAGCCGAATTCCTTCCGCCGATTGGTCTGTGCGTCTTCGTATGTACCGTCGTCGTGCGAAAAGCGATCGACGTCGTACTGGTATTTCAGGGAGACACCCAGATCGGTACCGTCGGCGAAGGTGTAGTGCGTCGGCCAGTTGTTGCGCCAGTCATAATCGCTGGCCGGCACATCGGCGGCAGACGCGAAAACGGGCGCGACCAGCGCAAGCGCGCCGAGAACGGTCTTCTTCATGCGGGTCCCCTCCATGTCGTAAGGAACTATACCGCGTGCTTCAGAATTCGCTCAATCTTGCGATGTGAAAGCCGTCGCGTTCTCGCAAGGTGCAATCGCGCACAAAAAAAAGGGGCGCCGAAGCGCCCCTTCTTCCCTCACCCCGAGTGGGGACGCGATCAGATCGCGTAGTACATCTGGAACTCGAGCGGATGGGTGCTCGCGCGGTAGCGGGTCACTTCCTGCATCTTCAGCGCGATGTAGCCGTCGATGAAGTCGTCGGTGAACACGCCGCCGGCCTTCAGGAACTCGCGATCCTTGTCGAGCGCGGCGAGCGCTTCGTCGAGGCTGGCGCAGACCTGCGGGATGTTCTTTTCTTCTTCCGGCGGCAGGTCGTAGAGATCCTTGTCGGCCGGTGCGCCCGGGTCGATCTTGTTCAGGATGCCGTCGAGGCCGGCCATCATCAGCACGGTGAACGTCAGGTAGCCCGACTGCATCGGATCCGGGAAGCGGATTTCGATGCGGCGACCCTTCGGGCTCGACACGTACGGGATGCGGCACGACGCGGAACGGTTACGCGCCGAGTAGGCGAGCATGACCGGTGCTTCGAAGCCCGGGACCAGGCGCTTGTAGCTGTTGGTCGTCGAGTTGGCGAACGCGTTGATGGCCTTGGCGTGCTTGAAGATGCCGCCGATGTACCACAGCGCCGTCTGCGACAGGCCACCGTAGAGGTCGCCCGCGAAAAGGTTCTCGCCGTTCTTCGACAGCGACTGGTGCACGTGCATGCCCGAGCCGTTGTCGCCGACGATCGGCTTCGGCATGAAGGTCACGGTCTTGCCTGCCTGGTGGGCGACGTTCTTGATGACGTACTTCATCGTCATCAGTTCGTCGGCCTTCTTCACCAGGGTGTTGAAGCGCGTGCCGATCTCGCACTGGCCCGCGTTGGCGACTTCGTGGTGGTGCACTTCGACGACCTGGCCCAGCGACTCGAGCACCTTGCACATGTCGGCGCGCAGGTCACCGAGGCTGTCGACCGGGGCAACCGGGAAGTAACCACCCTTCACGCCCGGGCGGTGGCCGGTGTTGGTGCCGTCGTACTTGTAGCGCGACGACCAGGCAGCTTCTTCGGAGCCGATTTCGTAGAACACGCGGCCCATGTCGTTCTGCCAGCGGACCGAGTCGAAGATGAAGAACTCGGGTTCCGGACCGAAGAACGCGGTGTCGGCGATGCCGGTCGACTTCAGGTAGGCCTCGGCGCGCTTGGCGATCGAGCGCGGGTCGCGGCCGTAGGCCTGCATGGTGCTCGGCTCGAGCACGTCGCAATGCAGGATCAGCTGCTTGTGGGCGCTGAACGGATCGAGGTGGGCGGTTTCCGGGTCCGGCATCAGCACCATGTCCGACTCGTTGATGCCCTTCCAGCCGGCGATCGACGAACCATCGAACATCTTGCCGTCTTCAAAGGTGCTCTCGTCGATGGCGTGAGCGGGGAACGTGACGTGGTGGTGCTTGCCGAGGATGTCGGCGAAACGGAAATCGACGAATTCGATCTCTTCGTCCTGGATCAGGTTCAGCACTTTCGAAGCGGCGGACATAGAAACCTCGGGTAGGTGGGCGGAGTCCATTTAGCAATCGCCATGCCAGCAGTTCCGCCATCGACGGCCCCGCCGGGAGCAAGCTTTCGCATCATAGAACGGCTGTCGAAGCCATGTGCAAATGCACCATATTGGTGCATACGGAACCCGGTTGCACCAGCTCAGGTGAGGCCGGACGGGGGCTGGCCGGGGGGCAATGCGTCCAGGAATGCCCGTACCGACAACGCGCAGGCGCGCGGCGACGCCTGTAACAACCCGTGCGGCCCCGCGACGTCGAGCACGCGTGCCGCCGGCAGCACTTTCCGAATCCACTCCCCTGCCTTGGCGGGGACCAGGACATCGCGCGTAGCACGCAGGCACAGCGTCGGCACCGTCACCTTTGCAAGCGACTCCGATGCATCGACGGCCAGCACACTGGCCAACCGTGCCTGCATCACGCGGGACGGCATGTCGCCGACGGCACCGACGAAGCGCTGTCGGAGTTCGCGCCCGGGCCGCACGCCCAAAAGGAAAGGCGATGCCAGCCGTGCCCATGCCCTGGTCATCGGAAGGAAGCGAATGAGCGGCGACGCGACCCTCGCCCATGGACGCGGGTTGCGAACGAACGTGGCGCACAGGATCAGGGCACGCAGGTGGGCCGGCTGCGTCGCGGCCACCAGCGCGGCGACGGGGCCGGAGAACGACTCCCCAAGCAGCGCGAAGTCGCGATTGGGAAGTCGCTTCGCTACCCACGAAGCGAGTTCGTCGTAGTCCATGGTGCGGTCGCGCGGATAGGCGATCGCCAGCACGCGATCCCTGTCGCCAAGGGCATCGAGGAAAGGGGCGAACAGGTCGCAGGTGCCATCCATGCCCGGAAGCACGACCAGCACGAGGGGAAGCCGCTGGGTTGTCGCGTCCGATGCGTCCATGGGCGTCAGTATGCCTTCCTCCGCCAGACGAGGATGCAGCCGGATTGTGTCGCATCGCCCCGCGGCATTCTACGGTTATGATCCCGTCGCGGGCTCACCATGACAGGGGATGGAGATGGCACGACAGGGAAATCGACGGGCGTGGTTGCTTGGCGTGCTTTTGCTCGCCATCGGGGGGCTGGCCGTATCGAGGCTGTGGCCCACACCGGAGCCACCGCATGCCACCACGGCGACGCACGAAGCCGATTACCGCACGCCCGCGGTCGATGCGTTCATGGCCCAGGTCATGGTGGCATCGAAGATCGCCGATCCACTCGAACGATGCCTGCGCATGCCCGATCCACCGGGATCGCACTGGCATGCCGCCGCCGTGGATGCGTACTGCCACCATCGCACCGCGACCCTGCTCGATGCCACGCGCTTCCGCGCGTTGATTGCCGAGGGCAAGGGTGGGGAAGTCGATCGCCTCTTCGAGGGCTACCTGCAGACACAGATGCACGACAGGGCGCTCGCCGGCTTCTTCGACCAGGCCATGTTCCGCGCTGGCTTCCACGACGCGAACGAGAAAACCCGCAAAGCGATCGACGACTGGAAACACCAGCGTCCCGACAGCGTCTTCGCGGTCGCGGCGAGCGGCATGCAGTACCAGGCAGCGGCGTTCGCCGCGCGTGGTGCCGACTCCGCATCGAAGACAAGCGAAGCCCAGTGGCAAGGCGCGCAGGACCAGGCAGCCCTGGCCCGGCGCGATCTCGACCGGGCGGCAACCATGGAGCCTGCGGTCCCGATCATCTATGCCACCATGCTCAGCAACGGCGTGCTGACCAGCGACCATCCTTACGTGATGTCCGCGATCCAGCGCGGACTCGCGCTACAGCCGAACAACCTCACGCTCCGTCTTTCCCAGGCCGCGATGACCGGCGAAAAATGGGGCGGCAGCACCGAGTGGGTCGCACGGCAGGCAAGCGACGCGGAAGTCGCGGCGGCCGACACACCGCTCCTGTGGGTCGCCGTGGGCCGCGCTCGTATCGAGGCCGCCACCGAAGGAGGCATGCGTCCGCCGAAGGACGGGCGATTCCTCGCCCTTGCCGACGAGGTAGCGACGGGTGCCGACTTCGGCAAGCTTGCGAACGAAGCCAGTCGCGCGCACCACTACGACCAGGCGTACATCCTTGCTGTCGAGGCGTTGCGATTCGACAACGACCAGGGCGAAGCACTCTACGTGATCGGCAGCGCCGCATCCCACGATGCGTACCGCGCATGGGGCAAGGCCGAACTCATTCGTGCCGCGCAAGAGCATCCGGAGTCCGTCGAGGTCGCCGCCAACGCCGGTGTCTGGCTGCGTTACCTCGGCGAGCCCGCGCTTGCCGGACCCCTCATGGCCTACGCCGCGGATCGCGGCCACGAGACATGGGTGCTCTCGGCCCTCGGCGACTACTACGCCCATGAAGGCAAGGATTACGCGAAGGCCTCGGCCATCGCCGAGGAACTGATCCAGCGCGACCCGGACGACGCGGATGGCTACGTCATCCGCTCGTGCGTCCAGATGAACACCGGACACCCCGATCGCTACCGGACGCTCAATGCCTTCCTCGATCGGTTCGGCAACGATCCGGAGCAACAACGTCCCGCCGGGCAGATACGCGCATGGCTCAAGGCGCATCCGCAGGCCACGAGTTGAACCAGTCACCACAGGGGATGGAAATGACACGACACGGATTTCGATGCGCGTTCATGACGGCCGCACTTTCGTTCAGCGCGACGGCACCTGGCACGCAGGCGCCGTGGGACGAATCGTCCCTCGCGACTTTCATGCACAAGGTGGAAGTCGCCTCGGCCATCGCCGACCCGCTGCAGCGCTGCCTGCACATGCCCGATCCGCCGAAGACGAACTGGAACCGGGACGGCGTGGCAGCCTACTGCCGCTACCATGCGGTTCCTGCCATGACCCCGGCGCGATTCCAGTCGCTGATCGCCCAGGGCAAGGGCGCGGTGGTCGATCGCGAGTTCGCCGGCTACCTGCATGCGCAGATGACCGACCCGAAGAGTCCGGGGCGCCTCGACCATGCCATGTACGAGGCGGGTTTCCACGATGCGAGCAAGCGCACGCGCGCGGCGATCGACGCGTGGAAGAAGCAGCGGCCGGACAGCCCCTTCGCCCTCGCCGCCAGCGGCATGCAGTATTACGATGCGGCAGCGAATGCACGAGGTGGCGGCTTTGCGGGGGAGACCAGCGACAGCCAGTGGGCCGGCATGCATGCCAACGCCGCCCTCGCACGCCAGGACTTCGATCGCGCCGCGGGCATGACGCCCGCCATCCCGTCCATCTACGCCGACATGTATGGCCTGGCGATAATGACCAGCGACCATGCTTATGCGGACAGCGCCCTGGATCGCGGCCTGGCACTGGAGCCCGCGAATCTCTCGCTGCGGCTCGTACGGGCCGGCATGACCGGACCGAAGTGGGGCGGCAGCCGCGCACTCCAGGAAGACCAGCGTACCCAGGCGCGGGCCCTCGCCGCCGCGAACCCGCTGATGTGGGTGGTCGTCGGGCGCCTGTCCATCGACATCGAGAAGCTCGACGCGCTCGACGCACCGAACGACGGCCGTCCACTGACGGAGCTTCGCGAGGTTCCCACGGCGAGCGATCTCGCGCACCTGGCCGGCACGGGTCGCCTGGTGGGCCATGGTGAGGAAGCCATGATCCTCGCGGTCGAGGCACTGCGCTTCGACAGTGGCCAGGTCGGTGCGCTGGAAGTGATCGGCGTGGTCGGTCCGCACCAGGGCTACGCCGCATGGACGAAGGCGGCGCTCAAACGGGCGGCGGCGGAACACCCGGGCGCCGACGATGTCACCGAGGTTTCGCAGAAGTGGCTGCGCCAGCTCTGACGGCCATGCCACGGTACGTGCGCGGGATGGCGATCGCCGCCTTCTCGCTGCTGGGTTCGTGCACGGCGAGTGCGCAGACGCGCACCTACGCCAACCCCATCGACATCGACTACCGCTACAACTTCGAACAGATGAACGAGGGTATCTCGTACCGCACGGGGGCCGATCCGGCCATCGTGCGGTACGGCGATGCGTACTACCTGTTCCAGACACTGGCCGATGGCTACTGGATGTCGAGAGACCTCCTCGACTGGCAGTTCGTGAAGCCGGACCACTGGCCCTACGACAGCGAGGTCGCGCCGGCCACGCTGGTCGCCGACGGCAAGCTGTTCCTCATGCAGTCGGCGTTCGCACCGCGACCGCTGATGGTGTCGACGGATCCGGCGCATGGCCGCTGGTCGTTCTGGACACGCCGCCTGCCCGTCGTGCCGGGCGCGACGCAGTACGACGAAGCGGGCAAGCCGGAGGCGAAAGGCGACCTGCCGCCCGGCCCATGGGATCCCGGCCTGTTCCAGGACGACGACGGCAAGACGTATCTCTACTGGGGTTCGTCGGATACCGCGCCGCTCTATGGCGCGCAGCTCGACCTGAAGCTCGCGTCCACGGAAGGCGAAGGCAAGCGGCTCGCCTTCGCCACGACGCCGCGGGCCTTCATCCAGATGGATCCGGCGCACCACGGCTGGGAACGCTTCGGGCCCGATCACACGATGGGCGACAGGCCCGCGTACATGGAAGGCGCGTGGATGAACAAGCGCGACGGCCGTTACTACTTGCAGTACGCCGCACCCGGTACGGAATACAACGTGTACGCGACGGGTGTTTACGTCGGCGCCAGTCCGCTCGGCCCTTTCGCGTACGCACCGTACAACCCGGTGGGATACAAGCCCGGCGGCTTCGTGACCGGTGCCGGCCACGGCTCGACCTTCGAGGATGTCTACGGCAACGCGTGGAACACGGGCACGGCGTGGATCGGCGTGAACCAGACCTTCGAGCGACGCATCGACCTGTTCCCGGCGGGCTGGCACGACGATGGCCAGATGTGGATCGACACGCGCTTCGGCGACTTCCCGCAACGCATGCCCGATCGCAGGCTGGGCGATGGCGAAAGCACCTTCACCGGCTGGATGTTGTTGTCGTACCGGAAGAAGGTCACGGCATCGTCCGCGCTACCCGATCACCCCGCGTCGTTGCTCACCGATGAAAACCCTCGCACGTTCTGGGTCGCGAAACGAAACACCGCGGGCGAGACGGTCACGCTCGATCTCGGTGGCACGCCGACGGTGCGCGCGGTGCAGGTGGACTATGCCGACTACCGGTCGAACCGCTACGGCGATGCGCCGGACCTCGTCACGCAGTTCGTCCTCGAAGGCTCGGCGGAGGGCAAACACTGGGTAACGCTGGCCGACCTTTCCAACGAGACGCGTGACCGGCCGAATGCGTATATCGAGCTGAAGGCGCCGGCGAAGCTGCGCTTCGTCCGCTACGTGCACAAGCACGTGGGTGCGGAACATCTTGCGATTGCCGACATCCGGGTGTTCGGCAACGCGGAGGGAGCGATGCCATCGGCGCCGGTGGGCGTGACTGTCGTGCGCGCCGCCGATACGCGCGAGGCCACGATT
>Ga0163161_10003533_pt1 | contig 10931 bp, 13 predicted proteins | sample S45metaG_FD_129847 | JGI IMG/M metagenome (GOLD analysis project Ga0163161, IMG submission 129847) | Switchgrass rhizosphere microbial communities from Kellogg Biological Station, Michigan, USA - S4-5 metaG | ecosystem: Host-associated > Plants > Roots > Rhizosphere > Soil | place: USA... | reverse complement strand
GTTCGAATTCAAGCTCACGCCGACGATCGGCCGCAGCCATCGCGTGCATGCCGAGCCAACGACGTTCGGGTTGAAGCTTGCGAGCGCCTATGCGGAGTTCGCCCGCGCGCGCGCGCGGCTTATCGCGGCACGCGAGGAGGTCGCGACTTGCGCCATCTCGGGCGCTGTCGGCACGTTCGCGCATGTCGATCCCCGGGTCGAGGCCTACGTGGCCGAGAAGCTAGGACTTCGGCCGGAGCCGATCTCCACCCAAATCATTCCGCGTGACCGCCACGCTTATTATTTTGCCACGCTTGGCGTGGTGGCGAGCCAGGTCGAGCGGCTCGCGACCGAGATCCGGCATTTGCAGCGGACCGAGGTGCTGGAGGCGGAGGAATATTTCAGCGAAGGGCAAAAAGGCTCTTCCGCGATGCCGCATAAGCGCAATCCGGTACTGTCGGAGAATCTGACCGGGCTCGCGCGTCTCATTCGCGGCTATGTCACGCCAGCGCTGGAGAACGTCGCGGTCTGGCATGAGCGCGATATCTCACACTCATCGGTCGAGCGGGTGATCGGGCCCGATGCCACCGTCGCGCTCGATTTCGCTCTTGTCCGGCTGACCGGCGTGGTGAAGCGCCTCGTCGTCTATCCGGAAAGGATGAAGGCCAATCTCGACCGGCTTGGCGGGCTCGTGCATTCGCAGCGCGTCATGCTGGCTTTGACGCAAGGCGGGCTCGAGCGCGAGGAGGCCTATGCCATTGTCCAGCGCAACGCCATGAAAGTCTGGCAGAGCGGCGGCGATTTTCTCGAGACCTTGCGCAAAGACAAGGATGTGACGCGGGTGATTGACGACAAGGAACTTCGCGCCGCATTCGATCTCGGATATCACATGAAGCACGTCGACACGATCTTCGGCCGGGTGTTCGGCAAGCCCTCTAGCGAGAAGAAGCCCGCGGGCAAAAAGAAGTCGGCGGCCAAGAAGAAACGCGGCAAATAATCTTCAATCGTTCCAGCGATTGGGCCAGTGCGCCAAGCGGTTGGGGAAGGCAGGATTGCCGACGCTGACCGAATAAGCACGCTGTCCATAATGGCTGTCATCGGAATAGCGCTGACCGTAATAAGACCACACCCATCGGTGCTTGGCCTTGTGGGCCTGTTTGGCAGCCACCGTGGCGCTCGACGCCGCGAGGAGCGCGCAGCTCAACACGAGTATCGCCGAGGGGAGCCGAATGCGCACTCGGCTATTGGTCATCCGAGTAGCCGTGGAACACGTGGGGGACGTAGCGATAGCGGTTCCACTCGCGATCGATGTACATGAAATTCCGCCAGCGATAGTAGCCGGGCCGGATGGCGGCATAAGGCGGCAAGCGGTAATAAGAGTCTGCCGTCGGATAATGTCCTGAATGGTAGGGATGGTCTGGATAGACCGGGATTGGCTCGGGCTCATAATAGGTGGTGGCAGACGCGGCGGAGGCGCCAAGGCCGATAACGGCCAGAGCAGCGAGCGTAATTTTCAGACCTTGCATGCGGCAAACCCCCTGCCCGCAAACATAGCGCCTAATTATGCCTTTGCACATGCCTGGCGCTTGATTTCGGCGGCCGCTTGAGCAAACCAGCCGGCATCGGTACCGACGGCCACAACGTCCCAGCCTTCCTCGATTCTGGGCCTGGCGAAGGCAACATCGTTGGCGAAGACGAGCGCGATAACTTTCTTATCGCGGCATTTCCGCAACACCAGCTTCATGGCGTCCTTGACCTCACTGGCATTGATGTCGAGGCGCCCGGTCAAGCCTACCGAGAGATCGTTCGGGCCGAGACACACCATGTCCACGCCTTCCAGGCCCAGAATGTCGTCGAGCTGATCAAGCGCGCCCTTGGTCTCGATCTGAGGACAGGCGATGGTCCAGTCGTTGGCCGTGGTGAAATAGTCACCTTCGTGTCCGATCCGTGCGCGATAAGGCCCCCAGCTGCGAAGCCCGCGCGGCGGAAACTTGACCGACTTCACGAAAGCCTCGGCATCTTCGACATTGTTGATCAAGGGACACATGATGCCTTGCGCGCCGGCATCGAGCGCGCGGCCGATCAGGCCGGGGTCGTTCTCGGCGACACGGACGATGGCTGGCATACCGCAAGCCCGCGCTGCCGTCAGGCACGCGATCAGCGCCTCATTGCCACCAAGCCCGTGCTGCTGGTCGATGGTGATGCAGTCCCAGCCAGCCTCACCGATCAGCTCAATAACGAAGGGCGAGTTCAGGGTGAGCCAGGCATTGAGGAGGGTCCGGCCCTCGGCCCGAGCGTTGCGGAAGCGGTCTTCCATAAGGGGCGTCTCAGCCTTTGCTCTCGGTTTCGATCTGGCTCAAGGCCTCACCCATCAGGTCGCCCATCATGCGGCGGATCTGATGGTCGGACTGATCGACGCCCTTGGCGTCGAAATCCCGGCGCAGCATCCGGAAAACGTCCTCCTCGCCAGGCTCCTCCATATCGGTCTTGATAACGGCGCGGGCGTAGGCCTGCGCGTCGTCGCCCTTGAGCCCAAGCTTCTCGGCGGCCCAGAGCCCGAGGAGCTTGTTGCGGCGGGCCGTCGCCCGGAACTTCAGCTCCTCGTCATGGGCGAATTTCCGCTCGAAGCCCTTCTCGCGCTCCTCAAAATTGGTCATGTGCCGCATCCTCCCAGTACTCGCGAATCGCTGCCTGAAACCCTTGGAAATCGAAGGAAAATCCCGTCCTCCGGTGGCCGATGGATAGCGCCCCGGGCAGCGGAAATCAACAAATCCGGGGCCTTTGGGCCAAAGATTGTCTCCCCCCGCCCCTTACGCTAAGGTCCGCTCAAGACCCCTTTGGTTCGATTCCGTCTATGCTTATAACATTCCCGCGCGGGGCGCCGATCGGCCGGCCCGCGCTTTCGATGTTTTGTCAGTGACTTAAGCCGATTGGTTGCGAGAGGACCTAGCAAATGAATCGTCGCCGCCGCGTCTATGAAGGCAAGGCCAAGATCCTCTATGAAGGCCCGGAGCCGGGCACGCTCATCCAGCATTTCAAGGATGATGCGACCGCCTTCAACAATAAGAAGCGGGACAAGATCGAGGGCAAAGGCGTCCTCAACAACCGCATCTCCGAGTTCCTGTTTCAAAAGCTCGGGGATGTCGGGGTGCCCACGCATTTCATCAAGCGGCTCAATATGCGCGAGCAGTTGATCCGCGAGGTCGAGATTATTCCGCTCGAGGTCGTGGTCCGCAACGTCGCCGCGGGCTCGCTGTCGACCAGGCTCGGTCTTGATGAGGGCACGGCGCTGCCTCGCTCGATCGTGGAGTTCTATTACAAGAACGACAAGCTCGGCGATCCGATGGTCACCGAAGAGCACATCACGGCGTTCGGCTGGGCCAACCCGCAAGAGATCGACGACGTGATGTCACTGGCGCTCAGGATCAACGACTTTCTGTCCGGGCTGTTTCTCGGCGTCGGCATCAAGCTGGTCGACTTCAAATGCGAGTTCGGCAGATTGTGGGAGAACGAGCAGATGCGGATCGTGCTCGCCGACGAGATTTCGCCCGATTGCTCCCGGCTCTGGGACATCGAGACGCAGAACAAGCTCGACAAAGATCGCTTCCGCCGCGACATGGGTGGGCTGGTTGAAGCCTACCAGGAAGTCGCGCGGAGACTTGGGCTCCATGTCGACAACCCGATGCGGAACCGGACCGGGCCGGTGCTGGTCCGCTCGAAATAAGTAGATTGGTTCGGGGGAACCAGAGAGATGAAGGCGCGGATTACGATTACCTTGAAGCCCGGCGTGCTCGACCCGCAAGGCAAGGCCATTGCCGGCGCGTTGCATGCGCTCGGCTTCGGCCAGGTGGGCGACGTCCGCCAGGGCAAGTTTATCGAGCTTGATGTCACCGAAAGCGATCCCAAGAAGGCGGAGGCCGAGATCAAGCGCATGTGCGAGCAGCTGCTCGCCAACACCATTATCGAGAATTACGCCTATGAGCTCGAAGCAGCGTGAGGCATGAAGGCTTCCGTCGTCGTTTTTCCCGGATCGAATTGCGATCGTGATGCTGCCGTCGCGCTTGAAGCCGTGATGGGGCGCCCCCCCGCCATGGTGTGGCACGGCGATGCGGAACTGCCGAAAAGCGATCTGATCGTGCTGCCGGGCGGATTTTCCTATGGGGATTATCTCCGCTCCGGCGCCATGGCCGCGCATTCGCCGGTGATGCGCGAGGTGATCAAGCGCGCTCAAGCCGGCACGCCCGTGCTCGGCATCTGCAATGGATTTCAGGTGCTGACCGAGGCAGGGCTGCTGCCTGGCGTGCTGATGCGCAACGCGACGCTCAAATTCATCTGCAAGGACGTGCATCTCAAAGTCGAGCGGACCGATACGGCCTTTACGCGCCATTATGCCAAGCGTGAGGTGGTGAGGTTCCCCATCGCGCATAAGGACGGCTCCTATTTCGCCGATGAGGCCACGCTAGACCGCCTCGAAGGCGAAGGCCAAGTCGCCTTCCGCTATTGCGAGACTGACGGCAGGATCACGGCGGCGGCAAATCCGAACGGCTCGCGCCGCAATATCGCCGGCGTCTATAACGAGACGCGGACCGTGCTCGGGCTGATGCCGCATCCGGAGCGCCTCGCAGATGCCGCGCTTGGCGGCACCGACGGAATCAAGATGTTTCTTTCGCTGGTGGAGACGCTCAATTGACCGTCGCGGCAAGAGCGGCCAAGGGGGCTCACAGCATCACAGATGAGACCGTCGCGGAGCATGGGCTCAACGCGGACGAGTATAGGCGGCTGCTGAAAGAGCTCGGACGCGAACCGTCTCTGACCGAGCTCGGCATCTTTTCGGTGATGTGGTCGGAGCATTGCTCCTATAAATCTTCGCGCGTCTGGCTGAAGAAACTGCCGACCACCGGCCCGCAAGTGATCCAAGGGCCCGGCGAGAATGCCGGCGTGGTCGATCTCGGCGACGGTCAAGCCGCCGTGTTCAAGATGGAGAGCCATAACCACCCGTCTTACATCGAGCCCTATCAGGGCGCTGCGACCGGCGTCGGCGGCATCATGCGTGATGTCTTCACCATGGGTGCGCGTCCCGTCGCCAACATGAATGCGCTCCGGTTCGGTGCGGCCGATCATCCCAAGACACGGCACCTTGTCGGCGGCGTGGTCTCCGGCATCGGCGACTATGGTAACTGCATGGGTGTGCCCACAGTCGGCGGCGAAACCAATTTCGACCCGCGCTATAACGACAACATTCTCGTCAACGCCATGACGGTCGGGCTGGTCGATGCCAACCGCATCTTCAAATCGGCGGCGAAAGGCGTCGGGCTTCCCGTCGTCTATGTCGGTTCCAAGACCGGGCGTGACGGCATTCACGGCGCCACCATGGCGTCTGCGGAGTTCGACGAGGCCTCGGAGGAGAAGCGGCCCACGGTGCAGGTGGGCGACCCCTTCACCGAGAAGCTCCTCCTCGAAGCTTGCCTCGAATTGATGGCGGAAGACGCCATCGTCGCCATTCAGGACATGGGCGCTGCCGGTCTCACTTCGTCTTCCGTCGAAATGGCGGACAAAGGCGGCGTCGGCATCGACCTAAATCTCGACCGCGTGCCCTGCCGTGAGAGTGCGATGACCGCCTACGAAATGATGCTCTCCGAAAGCCAGGAGCGCATGCTGATGGTGCTGAAGCCGGGAGGCGAAGCGATCGCCGAGCGCATCTTCAGGAAATGGGAGCTCGATTTCGCGGTGATCGGCATCACCACCGACTCAGGCCGGCTCGTGGTTCGGCATGGCGGCAAGGTCGAGGCCGATATTTCTCTGCCCGCGCTCGGCGCCGCGGCGCCGCAATATCAGCGGCCTTTCACCATGCGGCCGAAACCTGCCGTGATCGCGCCCGAGGATGTGCCGGCACCGAATAGCATCTTGGGTGCGCTCGAAACCTTGATGGGGTCCCCTCACCTCTGCTCACGCCGCTGGATCTGGGAGCAATATGACCACATGGTGATGGGCGACACGATCGAGCGCCCAGGCGGCGATGCAGGGATCGTGCGCATTCACGGCACGAATAAGGGTCTCGCCATCTCGTGCGACGTGACGCCACGCTATTGCGCCGCCGATCCGACGGAAGGCGCGAAGCAGGCCGTTGCCGAGTGCTGGCGCAATCTCACGGCGGTCGGGGCCGATCCGCTCGCCATCACCGACTGCCTGAATTTCGGCAACCCGGAGCGGCCCGAGATCATGGGAGAGTTTGTGGGCGCGGTCGAAGGCATGGCCGAAGCCTGCCGCGCGCTCGCCTTCCCCGTCGTCTCAGGCAATGTCTCGCTCTATAACGAAACCAATGGCGTCGCCATTCCGCCGACGCCGGCTGTGGGTGGCGTCGGGCTGATCCCCGACATTGCCAAGATTGCGCGGGCCAAGCTTGCCAAAGAGGACGACGTGCTGATCCTGATCGGCGCCGAGCGCGGCCATCTCGGTCAATCGCTCTATCAGGAGCTGGCGCAAGGCACGACCGAAGGCGCGCCGCCGCCCGTCGATCTCGACGCCGAGCTTCGAACCGGCAATTTCGTGCGCGGGTTAATTCGGGCCGGAGATGTCTCGGCGGTGCACGATGTCTCGGACGGCGGCCTCCTCGTCGCCATTGCCGAGATGGCGCTTTCCGGGGGCGTCGGTGCTGAGCTGGACGCGCCGCCGCAAGGCCTCCCCGCCCATGCCGTGTGGTTCGGCGAGGATCAGAGCCGCTACGTCATTGCAGCCGCGCCAAAGCACGTCGCGCGCATCCTGCAGCAGGCGGAAACGGCGTCCGTTCCGGCCAAGATTGTGGGAAAGGCAAAAGGCCGCGCCTTGAAACTACCGGGCGAAGCGCCACTTTCCCTGGACGCGCTGAGATCGCGTCACGAGGGCTGGTTGCCGGGCTTCATGGCCGGCGGCTAGTATCGGACGAAGACCTAAAAGCCCAGGAGATTTTGGTTGATGGCCATGGCGGTGACAGAGATCGAAAAGCTGATCAAGGAGGGGTTTCCCGATGCCCAAGTGAGCATCCAGGACCTCGCCGGCGACGGCGACCATTATGCGGCGACCGTGGTCTCGGAGGCCTTTCGTGGCAAGACGCGGGTGCAGCAGCACCAAATGGTGTATGACGCGCTGAAAGGCCAGATGGGCGGGGCGCTGCACGCGCTGGCGCTCAAAACGTCCGCACCCTCTTAAGGAGTATGAAATGACGCAACCACACCAGGACGTCCAGAACTGGATCGGCAAGCAGATTTCCGGCAACGAAGTCGTTCTCTTCATGAAGGGGACGAAGGCGATGCCGCAATGCGGCTTCTCCATGCAGGTGGCGCAGATCCTCAACCAGCTCGGGGTGGCGTTCAAAGATATTAACGTGCTCGAGGATATGGGCGTGCGCGATGGCATCAAGGCCTATTCGAACTGGCCGACCATTCCGCAGCTCTATGTGAAAGGCGAGTTCGTCGGCGGTTGCGATATCGTGCGTGAGATGTTCCAGGCGGGCGAATTGCAGGAGCTTCTGACGCAAAAGGGCATCGCCCATAATGCGCAGACACTGACGGCCTAAGTTCGCCCATTGGCGGCTCCGCGACGGCCTCAATACTTCGTCAAGACAATGAGCCTAAGACTCTCCGAAGGCAGCGCTGCCTAAAGAAGCGCGCCTTGTCTTTGGGGATGGAGACCGCCATGTCTGTCATGGCTTTGTCCGATGACGCCTGGGTCATCGACCCGATCGGCTTTCCGGGAAGCGGAACGGCCCGCGACAAGCTTGCCTTCCTCGTCCGTTATGCGCGGCTCGCGCCTTCCGACCATGATACGCAGCCATGGCGTTTCGTCGTTGCCGACACCCATGTGGATATCGTCGCGGATCTCAGCCGAGCCATGAGGCTGGTGGACCCGCATTATCGCGAAGTCACCCTGTCTTGCGCCGCGGCCGCTGAGACGCTGTTAGCCGCAGTCAGGGCCTATGGTTATGATGGCGTGATCACGCCTTCGCCGGAGCCGCATGCGCGAACCGTGATCGCTCGCGTCGAGCTTGGGCAAACAGCCCGCCGCACCCTGCTGGATCGCGATGCGCTGGCCGCAATCGCAAGGCGCCGCACTGTGACCCGCCGCTACACTCAGGCGCCGGTTCCCGCGGCGCTGCAGACTCTGATGCAGGAGAATGCGAGGGCCTACGGAATCGATCTCCATCTTGTGAGCGACGTCCTGACAAAGGACAAGATTGCCAGACTCGTCGTCGAGGCCGATCAGATCCAATTCGATGATCCGGCGATTCGTGCCGAGTTCGCCTCTGTCGGTGCCATCGGTGCCGGCTTTTCGCGAATGGGCGCGGCGCTGTTCCGGTTGTTCGAACTCGGCGGCAGCATGGAAAGGCATGCGTCAATGCATGCGCCGCTGTTTGGCGTGTTCACAACGAAGCGCGATAATCATGAAGATTGGGTGGCAACGGGACGCGCGACTGCCGCGGTGCTGCATGGCGTGACCATGCACGGGCTTGTCAGCGCGTTCCTCAATCAACCGATCGAAGTCGAGGCGATACGAAAACAGCTCGCCAGTCTATTGGGCTCAAGCGAGACGCCGCAGCTCCTCGGCAGGTTCGGCTATGTAAAGGAAGACCTCGTGTTGCACCGGACAGAGCAGCGGCCGCTAAACGACGTGCTGATCGCGGTTTAGCGCGAATAGAACTCGACGACGAGATTCGGTTCCATCATCACCGGATAGGGTACGTCGCTTAAGGTCGGCGTGCGCACGAACTTCGCCGTCATCTTGGAGTGGTCGACCTCGAGATAATCCGGCACCTCGCGCTCGGGACTCTGCGCGGATTCCAGTACGGTGTTACCGTCCTTCGACTTGTCGCGCACCTCGACGACATCGCCCTCGCGGCAACGATAGCTCGCGATGTTCACGCGGCGGCCGTTGACCTTCACGTGGCCGTGGGAAACGAACTGGCGTGCGGCGAAGACGGTGGGCACGAATTTGGCGCGATAGACGATGGCGTCGAGCCTGCGCTCCAAGAGGCCGATCAGCTTCTCAGAGGTGTCGCCGCGGAGCCGCGCCGCCTCGTGATAGATCGACTTGAATTGCTTCTCGGTGATGTTGCCGTAATAGCCTTTCAGCTTCTGCTTGGCGCGGAGCTGTTGGCCGTAATCCGAAAGCTTGCCGCGGCGGCGCTGGCCGTGCTCACCGGGACCATATTCGCGCTTATTGTAGGGGCTTTTCGGGCGACCCCAAATATTCTCGCCCATGCGGCGGTCGATCTTATGCTTGGCATTTATTCGTTTCGTCATCGATCGCTCCAAAAATCCTTCATCTGCCTCGTCGCGAGAGGTCGCGAGGGGCCAAATCCTTAGCCTATGACGGCAAAAGCCGGGCGCTCGGCCTTAGGCACGGCCCCGGCATCGCTTCGCGTGGGCTTCTGTTACACGCGAATGGCGGAAAGTGTCAATTGGGTGCTCCGGCAGGCGCAGGCGCCGCCTGGGGCGCCGCAGGGGTCGATTTCGGTGCATCCGAGCCCGCTGGGGCCGCCGGAGCTGCCGGTTTCGCCCCTTGGGGAGCCTCCGCCTTGGCCGATTGGACATAGGCGGTGATGGACTTCACCACCTTCTCTTTCTGCTCGGGCGAGCATTCCAGCTTCTTCGGCGTCAGCACTCTGGGTGCCGAAGGCTCGGAAGCGCTTTGTCCCTTTTCCGCCGACGCAGCCTCCTTCTTCTTCTTGGCCTCAGCGAGATCGGCGGCCGTCTGCGCGCCCTGCACGTCATTTTCCTCTTCAGTCGCGGTGATCTTCATGTTCCCCGTGAAGTATGACACCGAGAAAACGTGCAACGCACGGATGAAGAGTAGCTGTTCCTGAGTCCAGGTCTTCCGCGCTTCTTCCGTCTTCATCAGCGTCTCGTAATTCGCGCGCTCGAGGTCGACCAGATCGCAGGCCTCGGCATAGGCCGATCGCGTTGCAACGCGGATAATGCGGCGGGCATCATCCACAGGGATCAAGAATTTATTGGGTTCGGATTTGTCCACTTTGACCGGCTTGCCGTCTGGGCCTGGAAATTCGTTCGGCAAAATTGAAAAGGCGAGGCTCGACATCACGTTCACAGAACGGTCGCTCAGCTTGCCCTGCTGGCCGCCAGCGCTGTCTGCGGGCTTGGAGCGCTTGTCGAGCTCTTCAGCCGCGGTCTTCACGCCAGTTTCTTGCGCGGCAACGAGTGACACTGTGCCCTGCAGCGTTAACAACGCAATGGCCGCGCCACCCAACTGAACCCAGACTTTTTGCATCCTTGAGCCCCTATTTTTCCCGCGGCGGAAGCTAGCATCGTTGGCGGCAATCGCAATAGGAGAAACGGGGCGGAACTATGGCTCGTTAACGCGGGCGGAGATGCGCCCGGACAAGCGATGCGACGATGCCGCGCCAGGTCCGAATATCCTGCTCGGTTGCACCCATGCGGTGGAACATGTTGCGGATGTTGCGGACCATGGTTGGACGCTTCTCGGGGGGGCGAAGAAAGCCGGAAGCGTCAAGCTCGGTTTCGAGATGCTCGAACAGACCGAGAAGCTCGGCACGAGTCGCCGGTCGCGTCGCGGAAATATCCATGCCCTCTACGGCGGGGCCGTCAGTTTCCGTGGCGCGGCCGAGACTCATGTCCGGCCCGCAGGTTTTCAACCACTCGTAGCTCAAGAGCAGCACCGATTGCGGCAGGCTCAGCGAGGCGAAGGCTGGATTGACGGGCGCGGTGACGACCGCATCGGCGAGCGCGATCACATCGTTCTCGAGCCCGGCTCGCTCCGGACCAAATAGAACGCCGGTGCGCTCCCCCCTCGAAGCTCTCGCCGCGAGCTCGCGCGCGGCACTCTCAGGCGACAGCACAGGTTTCACCATGCCACGCGGCCGCGCCGTCGTCGCCAGCACGAAATTGAGATCGCCGATGGCCGCTTCCGCGCTCAGATAGGTTTTGACGTCGTCGAGGACG
>Ga0163161_10003532_pt1 | contig 10934 bp, 10 predicted proteins | sample S45metaG_FD_129847 | JGI IMG/M metagenome (GOLD analysis project Ga0163161, IMG submission 129847) | Switchgrass rhizosphere microbial communities from Kellogg Biological Station, Michigan, USA - S4-5 metaG | ecosystem: Host-associated > Plants > Roots > Rhizosphere > Soil | place: USA... | reverse complement strand
CAAACTCGCCGCCAGCATCGGCCAGGCCTTGCCCAAAGGCTTGCGCCTCGAGGCCATATTCGGCAGCCGCGATCCGAAGATCGATCGACTTCTCATAGGCCTTGGACAGGAAATTGATGCTCTCCACGCCGACTTTCTGGGAGTCAAGGTCAGGATCGAGCCCGGCCCGCTGCATGGCGCTCTTGAAGCGCGACGCATCCTGATCGAGCAAATCCTTGAACTCCTCCTGCGAAGGATAGAGCGCCTCCACTTGCTCGCGCACTTCCTTGGAGAATGTCCGGTCCGAGAGCACGTGCTTGCGGATATCGTCGGTCGCCTGGCGGATGCCCTGGTTGTGGCAGCCCATGCAGGAGATGCCATCCGTCACCGCCCGGTCGAGCTGGCTGTCGTCAAGCACGATCTCGGTCGGACCCTTATCCAGCCGTTCGCCCGTGGCCTTGTTCAGATAATAGGCTTGGAAGCCGTTCGGCAGGCTGAAGATGGTCTCGCCGCCGTCATGCTTGAAGGCACTCTCGCCGTCTGGCCCAAGCGGATGAATGAATAGGCTCTGCTCCGGCTTGTCGCCCTTGAAGTCGTACGACGTCCAGAAATAGCCGGTCGGGATCGCATGCCGCTCGATCAAGCGGTTATGCTTGGAGACGCCCGAGTTCTGGAAGCCCGCGCGCTTGGCCAGGAACTTTTCGATATCGCTCTTGACGTCGACCTTCTCGTCTTTCTCCAGCCCGGCGAAATTTTCCGGCAGCTTGAGCAGTTGATAGTAGAGCGGCGGCCGCGACGCGGTAAAGGCGAACCAATCACCCCGAACCCAAGCGAGCGGCGTGCCGGTTTCCTCTGAAACCGTCTTATACACCGTCGCATCCGGCTTCATCGCATAAGGATAGGTGGCGATGATCCGGTTCCAGTCGGCCTCGCTCCAGGCGAGATCGTCTAGGTTGAAGGCGACAATCGATTGTTCCTGATCGACCGTGCGCATCTTCAACACGTCGGAGGAACGGCTCAAGCTGTTGAGCAACTTCACCACGCCCTGGCGATACCGCACCATGTCGGTCTCAGGCAGGCAGGCATTGTAGAAATTGGTAAGGGTGATGTAGCGCATGCCCTTGCGGCGATGCTCGGGCTGAGCCTCGATGTCGTTCGCGATCAGGGTGACGAGCGCTTCCTCGTCGATCACTTTCCGGCCGGTGCAGTTGGCAAGCTGTGCGGTGCCCAGGCTCTTGATCCAGTCATAGATCGCCTGAACGTCCTTCTCGCTCGGCTCCTGCTTGCAGTCGAACTCCTGATAGCAATCGTAAGGCATCTCCTTCTTGGCGACCTGCACGAACAGCTTGGAGCCGTCGGGATTGCCGGGAAGGATGAAGTTCGGATCCTGCGCTAGTTCCTCGAGATGGAGGATGTTGCCGAAATTCTTGGCGGGCTTGGCGCGCTTCAGCGTCGGGCCGGCCTGATGGCAGCGTGAGCAATTCTTCTCCAGAGCTTCGAAAGCGGCTTCCGCCACCTGGTCGGTCGGCACTGGAATGTCGCCGGACTTCACCTTCTCCGCAGCCGCGGAGGCGTCGGCGGCCTGCTCGGACTTGGCGGCCTTCGGCTCTTCTGCGTCGGGCTTGTCGGCGGCTTCTTCGGGTTTGCCCGCCTCCGGCTGGTCGTCAGTTGCCTTTGGCTCTTCGGTGATCTCTTGCGGCTTGTAGGCGGGGGAAGGCTCTTCGGACTTGGTCTCGGTCTTCTCGCCCTCCTTGGCATCCTTGTCGTCGGCCGGCTTCGCCGCCTCGGTCGGTTCCGGAGCCGCCTCATCCTTCGCGTCGTCCTTGGATGGCGTCGCACCCGGCTCGCCACTATCGGATTTCTCTTCCGTCGCACCCTCTGGGGCACCTTCGGAGGTGCCAGGGGCAACTGCGGGTTCATCACCAGCCTCGCCAGGTGCAGTGCCGGACTCACCGGAATCGCCAGGCCCTTCGGCGACTTGCAGGCCGTTGGCCTCGGAAGCCAAAGGCGCGGTTGAAGTGAGGAGCGTCAAATAGGCCGCCGACGCAATAAGAACGGCGATGAGTGTGGTCCAGCGCAGTATCATGAAAACCTCCCATGGCATGGAGAGCTATGCATTGTTGCCTCCTTAGCCGCCTCGAACTGAACGCGCGATGAACGTTTTGACCCAGATTCCTTCAACCTGAGGCCTCCGAGAGCAAGGGGTCTCATCCCCCACTCCCAGTATAGATGTCGATCACGCCAATTTGTACATCATGGCCCGAAAGCGCCTGTTCCAGCACCGGCCGCAAGGCCTCCGATCGCTCCGGCGTGGTCATCCCGCTCAAAGCCGCATTGAGGTCGCTGATTTCGTCCTTGGAGAAGATGGCCACCATATGCTCCGCGCCAAACGGAGGTTTGTCCACCTTGAAGCTCTCCCGGATTGGCTCGCGGCTCCAGTCCTTTTTCGCCTCTTCCGGCTTCTTGGGGTCGGGAATGAAGAACTCGACATGGCCGTCAGGCGGCAAATTAAACAAGGTCAGGTGCGGATATTTGGCGCCGTCGATATCGAGCTTAACCACGTCGCCAGGGGCGTAACGCTGATTGCCGGTCTCGAGCTTGGCTTCAACGGGGGCGAGCGCGGCCTGGGCGTTCAGCCATTTTAGCGCCGCCCATTTCGATGCCACGCCCTTGATGGCCTCCGCGTCGACATTCTCCGCGACGACCCCACCGACGACATGCTCGACCTTGCCGCTCGCCGGCGACCAGACCAGATCGGCCTTCGCCTTGTCGTCGACGATGGCGACAAAGGGAAGCTCGCCGAGCGGACCGGCATCCCCGCCATCAACGGCGATGTTCAGCTTGAGATTGTCGCCACTTTCCTTTGCCGGCGCTTTCGTCTCGCGCAAGGTGACAAGCGGCACCGAGCGGGCGCGGAGCGGTAAGACTTGCGGCGTCTGCTGGCTCTCCACCATCGCATGCACGGCGGGCACGATGAAGCCGAGCAGCTCGAACTCGCTCACCTCGCCGTCCCCGTCCTTGTCGGCACGCCCCTCAAGCGCGCGGGCAAACGCCCAACTGAGGGCACCGCGCTTCTTGCCCTCGATCGTCACCTCCGGCGTCAGCTTGTCCTCGGCGACGGCGCCGACAAAAGTCACGTTCTGAAAATCAATTTCGCTCATCTGCGCGAATTTCTCTGGCGGAAATGTCAGCTGGTCGCCGGCGATCGCAGCGAAGCGGCCTTTGCGGAATTTGACTCCGCTTGCCGACGCGCTCCGCTCCATGCCGCCCGAGTGACAGGAATCGGCGACGAAGATCACCTTCACCTTCTTGTCGTCGGCCTCCTTCATCCACTCGAACACTTCATCGTCGAGAATGCGCTGTTTGGTGCCGGGTCCTTCCGCGGCGAAGCCTCCGAGCAGGAAGGTCTCGTTCATGCCGTCCGCCTCGTCGTGACGGCCGGGAGGTTCGGGTTCCTGCCCGCCATGGCCGGCATAACTAAAGACGATGGTGTCGCCGGACTTTGCTTTGGCGACGAGCTCATTCCACGTGGAAACGATGTGCTCCTTGGTGGCATCGTTGTTGAACAGCATGACGACTTCCTTGGCGCCGAGACTGTCCAGCGATTTCGCCACGTCGCTCGCGTCATTCACCGCGCCGTCGAGATCGTTCACCGTGCCGATATAGTCGTCGATGCCGACCACCATGCCGTAGAGTTCGGCGTGCGCTTGCGAAGGCGCCATGAAGGCGAGCGCCAACGCAGCCAAGAGCGCCACCTGGAACTTCCGGCTCTCCCGACGCTGGCACATATTTGAAACTCGCTTGTCAGTAATCTTCTTCGTCCGGCTTCCTTTTGTCGCCCGCGTCGCCGCTCTCCGGCGCTGCCTTATCTCCGGCCTCGTCTCCCTCGTCTTCGTCGTCCTTGGACGCCTTCTTCTCTTTGGGCACGGCGTCGGGTCTTGGCGGCAGCGACTTCAAGTACGAAGCAATGTCCTTGCGGTCCTCCTGCGTGAGCTTCGCCATGTTCTCCTGCACCGCCGCCATCGCACCGCCGATCACATCGAAATCCGGCGTGTTGCCGGTCTCGAGCAGATCGACAATTTCCTCGTGGCTCCAGCTGCCGATGCCGTCATCGCTCGGGGTGATATTCGGGATAGTGCCCTTGCCTTCAGGATTCTTCGCGCCGGCAAAGGCCGTGGCCTGGTCGATGCCGCCGATCAGATTGCGCTTCGAGTGACACTCGGAACAATGACCGGGCCCCTGGACCAGGTAGGCGCCGCGATTGATTTCCGCACTTTGCTTCGGATCCGGCGTGAACGTCTTACCGTCAACATAGAGAAACTGCCAGGCGCCGAGGCCCCTTCGGATATTGAATGGGAACGATAGCGCATGTGGCGGCACCTCGCTCTTCACCGCCGGCAGCGTGTCGAGATAAGCCTTGAGGTCGATGAGATCCTCATAGGTCATGCGCTGGTAGGAATTATAGGGAAACGCCGGATAAAGATGCTCGCCCCCCGGCGCGATGCCCATCTTCATGGCGTTGACGAAATCGATCGTGCTCCAAGTCCCGATACCACTCTCCTTGTCCGGGGAGATGTTCGGCACGTTGAATACGCCGAACGGCGTGTTCAGGCAGCGTCCGCCAGTGAGCGCCGTCTTGTCCTTGGTTTTGGCGCTGTTGCATTTCTTCAGCGGCTCAGCGTGACACTCCGCGCAGCCGCCCACGATAAACATGTATTCGCCGTTTTTGACGTTCGGCTCATGTGCGGGCAGCGCCGAGGCCGGAATCGTGCGCGGCATCGTCAGAACAAAGAAGATAGCTCCGCCCGCGACGGCAAGAACCAGAAGCGCCAACAAGACCCGGCGCAAGCTCTCCTCCCAACCTTACGGCGCCCGAACTGACAATGGCCTCTTCTAGTCAAGCTTCTCGCGGAACGTCTCGTGGCACTCTTTGCAGACCTTCGTCATATCGTTGAAGGCCGCGGTGAAATTGCCCTTGCCCTGCTTTGCAGCGCCCGCAGCCTTGAGACTCGCATCTTTCAGTTTCTGCGCTGTGGCTTTGAATTTGTCGAAATCTTCCCAGATCTCCGGCTTGGCCTCGCTGTCCTTGATCTCGCCATGCGCGGTGCCCTTCGGGAACAGCGTCACATATTTATCGGGCACTTCGCTGATTTCGGTCATCTTCGCGGCAATTTTGTCCGCATCGAATTCCACCACACCCTTCACCATTTGGCCGCCGAGCTTCGCCGCCGGCGCCACGACTTCTTTCATGAGATGCCGCCGCTCCTTCACTGCAGCCGCAAGATCCTCCGCCGAGCTTGCAATTGTCGCGAACGCCGCGATGCCCCCAAGCGTAATCAACACCATCGTCAGTTTCTTCATCACCCTCTCCAGTCGCTGGGGCACAGGAACGGCCCACCCGTTTTCAAATTCTCAAGTTCGTTTGAATATGCGCCACGCTCCCCTAGCGTCTCATCCGCCCTGTTGGACCATGAGGTTGAGAAGCGCGGGCGACGGACGTCCGTCGACCGGCAGGCGATTATAGACTTGAAACTGACTGATCGCATCGGCGGTGCGCTGGCCAAAGACGCCGTCGACCGGACCCGGATCGTAACCGAGCCGCGCCAGTGAAGCTTGTGTGTCGTAGACGAGATTGCCGCCAGGCCCGGGCGGTGGTCCGTAATATTGCGGCGGTCCGTAAGCCGCCCGCGCATTGGCGTCGGCTTCCGCCGCGCCGGTGATAACGCCAACGCCGGCGCCGATCGCGGCACCGGTGCCTGCACCTCTACCACCACCGACAATGCCGCCGATGATGGCGCCGACCACGCCACCTTGCACGCCGCGCTCGATGACTTGCGCGTGCGCATGTGGCGACTGGAGAGTGATAGCGATGGTCAGGGAACTAATAAGCAGGGGGAAACCGAATAGGCGTAAAGGCGCGGTCGCCTCTGACATCGTCATATCCTCCTCAATCTCGCGCCCGCCTGTAACGGCGAGCGATGGCCCGTCTCGATGGGCGCCTTTCTCGGCAGGGCGCCCAAGACACGCGAACCTTTGGCCCATTCTGCCACAGTCCCAGCGCGTCCGGCTACAGTCTACCCACCTCAAGGCATGGGAATATGGCGGTGTTCTGGCACATTAAAGCCCCGCTCCACCGCCGGCCGGGCCGCGATGGCCAGATACCAGCGCAACACGTTGGGATGGTCGGCAAAGCACACCCCCTGCCAATGGAACCGGGAGATCCAGGGGAAGATGGCGATATCGGCGATCGAATAGTCGCCCGCCACATATTCGACTTGGCCCAGCCGCCGCTCCAGCACCCCCCAAAGCCGCTTGGCTTCCTTGCCGTATCGCTCCTCGGCGTAAGAACTCTTTCCGGGGTTGAATTTGAGAAAATGATGCGCCTGTCCGAGAAACGGCCCCGGCCCCCCCATCTGCCACATCAGCCATTCCACCACGCGCCACTTCTCCGGGAAGGTTTGCGGCCAAAGCTGACCCGTCTTCTCGGCGAGGTAGAGCAGGATCGCGCCCGACTCCATCAGATGCAGACCGTTATCGGTATCGACGATCGCCGGGATTCTGTTGTTGGGCGAGATGGCGAGAAACTCAGGCGCGAACTGCTCGTCCTTGGTGATGTCGATCGGATGCACGCGATAAGGCAACCCGACCTCTTCCAGCATGATCGAGATCTTCTGTCCGTTCGGCGTCGACCAAGTGTAAAGCTCGATCATCTTCCATCCATTCCCGACGCTTGGTGCACCGCGCTCACAATAAACGCAATCCCCCTTCGCACTTGCGAGCAATCATCTTCGCCAGAACTGAAACAGTTCTTCATCCTCTCTTCATGTCTTAGCCTCTCTATCGTCAAGAACCTGTCGCGCCCTCGCCACAGGTCGCTGCTAGTTACAGCGCGCTGATACACTTCCACACGAATCAAGACGGAACGCTTGGGGAGATATTTGATGCTGGACCGTGCCCAATATAGAGACGAGTTCAAGGGCGCGCCCCAACCGAGCTTTGTTCGCTACGCCATCTTCTATACGCCGCAGCCCGGCACAGCGCTCAGCGCCTTCGGCCGTTCCTGGTTCGGCCGCGCCAATGACGGCGCGACGCTCGAGGCATTTTCAGATTCCGGGTTGAGCTCCGCTTTCACCAGATTGCCGACCGCAGTGTCGCGCTATACCGGCCTGCATGCCGTCTTCAAGCAACCCTTCGCCCTGAAGAGCGGCATGACCGCCGAGGCGCTGAAGGCAAGGCTGGTCAGCTTCGCGCAGCGGCGGAAGCCCGTTGCCACCGGTCCACTCACGCTATCCCGCGCCGGCCGCTTCCTCGTCTTGCGTCCGGTGCGCCCTGCGCCAGCACTCGATTGGCTCGCGGCGCAATGCGTGACCACCTTCGACAGTTTCGCCGCGCCGATGAGCGAGGCCGACCGCGAGGAGCGGGGCGCACCGCATCACAACGACTATCAGCGTCTCCTGCTGGAGAGCTATGGCGACACCAACGTGCTCAACGAATATCGCTTCCACATCACTCTGACCGGGCCGCTCGACAACAGCCATCTGGAGCGCGTGGCCCAGGCGCTATGGCCGGTGATCGAGGAGATTTGCGCAGACGGCGTCACCGTGGATGCACTGTCGCTGTTTGGCGATCCGGGCGGACGCATTCCGCTGAAATTGATCGGGCGACATCGTCTCGGCTCTTAAAACAGCGTTCCAACTGCGCCGTTCCAAACGCCAATCTCGCACCACACGCCCAACAAAGTTTGGTCACTTAACTCGGGCAGCCTCCTTCCCGCTTGGGGGGATAAGGGGGAACTGTCATGCCTGATTATGAGGAGATCCTCGTCTTCCTCGCCTCGAACCCGCCGCAATTCGCGGCGGAACGCGAGTTGCACGCGTCTCTGTTAGAGCTTCTGGCCAAATGCCTGCGCGGCGAGCTGGAAGGCAAAGAGGCGATCAAGGTCCCGGATCCCGGGCGCTTCCGCAAATCAGGCGTCAATTAAACCGGCGTTTGCGTTGCGTTCGAGTTGCGTTTGCGTTTGTCAGCTTTCGCTTATCGCCTTGATTCACCTCAATTCAATTGCGGCGAATTGACTGCATTAGGCGTTTTGCTGGAGCCCGACCACGTGCTATTGGAACCTCAGAGATGAGGGGCCTGGGCGCTGGCTGACCAGCATTTCACCAAGTTTCGAGGGAGAATACAGGCATCATGAGGGACAGCGTCGCGCTGAAGCGTTCGACTGAGCACGCGGGCAAGAGCTCGCCGGAAGACGTTCTCAACTGCTTCATCAAAAGCATCGACTCGAGCAAGCGTTCCGATCAGCCTTATGTCCATTGGCTGCTGAAGGATTGCTTCCCAACCGAGGTCGTCGACGACATTCTCGCGTTGCCCTTCCCGGCACCGTCGCTTGAGGGCGTCTCAGGCAAACGCGAGCTGCACAACAACACGCGCAAATATTTCGACGTGGAAAATCGGCAGGCCTTCCCGGTCTGCGATGCGGTGTCACGCGCCTTCCAAGACAAGCGCATGATCAAGCACATCGAGCAGGTCTTCAACACCGACCTCGCCGGCACCTATCTTCGGATCGAGTTCGCGCAAGACATCGACGGCTTCTGGCTCGAGCCGCACACCGATCTCGGCGTGAAGAAGTTCACCTTGCTTATCTATCTATCGCAGGATCCGAGCCACCTCGATCTCGGCACCGACATCTACGGTCCGGACAAGGCCCATCTCGGCCGCCCGCCCTTTAATTCTAATGGTGCCATGATTTTCGTGCCGGCCGACAATACCTATCATGGCTTCGAGAAGCGCCCGATCAAGGGCGTGCGCACCTCACTGATCGTCAATTACGTGACCAATGAATGGCGCGCGCGAGAGCAACTCGCCTTCCCGGAGACGACGGTCGCTTAAGCCGAGTCAGTTTCCCAGAAAATTGTGATGGCCGGGCTTGTCCCGGCCATTTCGTTTTGGGCTAAGATGATGCCGTGAGCAAAGTCGCCTTCATCGGGCTCGGCGTCATGGGCTTTCCCATGGCCGGGCATCTCGCGACGCGCGGTCAACACGACGTTGCCGTCTACAACCGCACGCGCGCCAAGGCGGAAGCCTGGGCCGCGAAATTTGGCGGACGGATCGCAGCCACACCCGCTGACGCCGCCCGAGACGCCGATTTCGTCTTCACTTGCGTCGGCAATGACGAGCATTTGCGGAACGTCACGCTTGAGGAAAATGGCGCGTTCGAAGCGCTGAAAAAGGGCGCTATCGCTGTCGATCACACCACCGCCTCCGCGACCATCGCCCGGAAGCTCTATGCAGCCGCCAAGCGTCGCGCCGCGGGCTTCCTCGATGCCCCGGTGTCCGGCGGCCAGGCCGGCGCCGAGAACGGCAGCCTAAGCGTGATGGTCGGCGGTGACGAGGCGGACTTCGTCAAAGCAAAGCCTGTGATCGACGCCAATGCCAAGGCGGTGACTCTCATCGGTCCCTCCGGCTCTGGCCAGCTCACCAAGATGGTCAATCAGATCTGCATCGGCGCCCTGATCCAGGCGCTCGCCGAAGGCTTGCATTTTGCCGAACGCTCGAATCTCGACATCGAGAAAGTGATCGCCACCATCTCCAAAGGTGCGGCGCAAAGCTGGCAGATGGAGAATAGGTGGAAGACGATGGTCGACGGCAAATTCGATTTCGGCTTCGCCGTCGACTGGGTGCGAAAGGATTTCGCCCTTGTGTTCGACGAGGCGCGAAAGAACGGCGCGGAGCTTCCCGTTACCGCGCTCGTCGATCAATTCTACGCCGAGGTGCAAGCGATGGGCGGCAATCGCTGGGATACCTCCAGCCTGATCGCGCTGCTGCAGCGGAACAAAAAGAGCTAAGCCGCCTTCTCCACCAGTGCGTAGTCCAGCGGCAGCGCCGTGGTGTATTTGATCTGCTCCATGGCGAAGGCCGAACTCACGTCGGAAAGTTCGATCTTGGAGATCAGCCGCTTATAGAACGCGTCATAGCGCTCGATATCCGGGACCACGACGCGGAGCAGGTAATCCACCTGCCCGCTCATGCGGTAGAACTCGACCACCTCCGGAAAATCCTTCAGCGCCGCATGGAAGCGGTCGAGCCAATCTTGCGTGTGATGGCTCGTCGTGATGGAGACGAACACCGTCACCCCGACATTGACCGCTTTCGGATTGAGCACGGCCACGCGCTTCTGGATGACGCCCTGTTCTTCGAGCTTCTGGATGCGCCGCCAGCACGGCGTCGTCGAGAGCCCAATCTGCTTGCCGATCTCGGCAACGGGAATGGTGCAATCCCGCTGCAAAATGTCGAGAATCTTCCGATCCATTCTATCGATCATAGGAGCACCCGCTAGTTTCATTCCTGAAACAGGCATATATGTAGGATGAATTTGCGTCATTATGTAACCTCTACCAGATTGGTAGAATATTTTACTCTACCTGACAAGTAGGAATTTAGCGCCGCCCCCAAAAATTTTTGCGCGGTTTGTGTCGCTAGCGCAGAAGGCCCCTCACCTCGCGCTTCAGCACAGGCAAAAGCTCCTCCTCGAACCAGGGGTTCCGCTTCAGCCAGCCATTGTTGCGCCACGACGGATGCGGCAGCGGCAACACGCGCGGGTGCGTGTTTCGTTTCAAATGCCTGTGCCAGTCGAGCATCGTCTCTTGCAAATTCGAGCCGGCCTCATCGCCGAGATGCCAGTTTTGCGCGTAAGACCCGACCGCGAGAACAAGGTCGAGCTGCGGCAGCTCCGCAAACAGCCGCCGATGCCACAGGCTCGCGCATTCGCTGCGTGGCGGCAGATCGGCGCCCTTCGCATCTTGGCCGGGAAAACAGAATCCCATTGGCACGATGGCGACGTGGGCCTCGTTGTAAAATTCTTGCGGGCTTACATCCATCCAATCGCGCAAGCGGTCGCCTGAAGCGTCGGTGAAGGGGATCCCCGATCGGTAGACCCGCGTGCCCGGCGCCTGGCT